>Ga0209056_10004856_pt1 | contig 14130 bp, 20 predicted proteins | sample GraSoiAngelo_114_FD_185876 | JGI IMG/M metagenome (GOLD analysis project Ga0209056, IMG submission 185876) | Grasslands soil microbial communities from the Angelo Coastal Reserve, California, USA - 14_0903_13_40cm (SPAdes) (version 2) | ecosystem: Environmental > Terrestrial > Soil > Grasslands... | reverse complement strand
GCTGATGCCGAGCAGCGTCGTGATCACCGGCATGTCGGTGCGCTCCGCCAGCTCCCGCACCTCCGCGTACGCGCCGCTCACGATCACGCCGCGGCCGATCATCAACAGCGGGCGCTGCGCCTCGGCGATGAGATGTGCGGTTTGCTGAATGGCGTTCTCGAGGTCCTGGGTGTCAGGTGTCAGGTGTCTGGGCTTCCCTGGCCCCTGACCCCCGGCACCCGACACCTTGTATTCGGCTTTCTGGTTCTGGACGTCTTTCGGCACATCCACGAGCACGGGACCAGGGCGTCCCTCCATCGCGATCGCCATCGCCTCGCGCACGTCGTCGGCCAGCTCTTCGACGTCGCGCACGAGCACGTTGTGCTTCGTGACCGGCTGCGTCACCCCGACGACGTCGGTCTCCTGAAACGCGTCGCGGCCCAGCATCGGGCGCCCTACCTGCCCCGTGATTGCCAGGACTGGTGAGCCGTCCATGTGCGCCGTGGCGAGCCCGGTCACGAGGTTGGTGGCGCCTGGGCCGGACGTGGCGATGCACACGCCCACGCGTTGGCCGGCGCGCGCGTAGCCGTCCGCCGCGTGCGCGGCGGCCTGCTCGTGCCGCACCAGGATGTGGCGCAGCCCGGCGTGCCCGTGGAGGGCGTCGTAGAACGGCATGATGGCACCGCCGGGGTAGCCGAACAGCACGTCGACTCCCGCATCGACCAGGGTGCGGCACAGGATCTGCGCGCCCGTCAGTAGTTCGCTCATGGGTACTTACACTCCCCAGAAGTAGCTGCTGCTCAGCGCAGCGGTCTCGAGCCCGTCGGCGTGGTCCGCCTTGTTCAGCGCGTGCAGCAGGGCGCGCGCGCCTGCCTCGACGATATCGGTCGACGCGCCATGGCCGCTCAGCGACTTCCCGTCGATGCGCACCTGCAGGATGACACGACCCAGGCTGTCGCGCCCCGGGGTCACGGACTGGACCGAGAGGTCGAGCACCTCGATCGCGCGCCCGACCGCTTCGCCAATGGCGGCGAAGGCGGCCGCGATGGGGCCGTTGCCGGTCGCGGATGCGCTGCGCTCGTTGAATCCGGGACCGGCGACGCGCACGGCCGCAGACGCGGTGTCGGTCCCGCACGTCACGCGCAGCTCGGTGAGGCTGTACACCTCGGGGGCGCGGTGGAAACCGTCGTGCAGCAGGGTCAGCAGATCCTCATCGAGGATCTGCCGCTTCTTGTCGGCCAGCGCCGTGAACGCCTGATACAGCTGTTCGAGCGTCGCGGCGTCGGGCTCGTAGCCGAGCTCGCGATAGCGCCGTTCGAGCGCATGGCGGCCCGAGTGTTTGCCCAGCACGATGCTCGATCCGCCCGCCCCCACCGTTTCGGGGGCGATGATTTCGTAGGTCAGGCCGTTTTGCAGCACGCCGTGCTGGTGGATCCCCGCTTCGTGCGCAAAGGCGTTGCGGCCGACGATCGCCTTGTTCGGCTGCGGGAACACGCCGATCTCGTGCGACAGCAGCCGGCTCGTGCGCACGATCTCGCGCGGATTGACGCGGCACTGGAACCCGACGACTTGCGGCCGTACGCGTCCCGCCATGACGATCTCCTCGAGCGCGGCATTGCCCGCCCGCTCCCCGATGCCGTTCACCGTGCATTCGACCTGCCCGGCGCCGGCCTCGATCGCGGCGAGCGAGTTGGCGACGGCGAGGCCGAGGTCGTCGTGGCAATGCGCGCTCAGCACCACCGCCGCTGCCTCGGGCACGCGCTCGCGCACCGAGCGGAACAGCGACGCGTACTCGGCGGGCGTCGTGTACCCGACGGTATCCGGCAGGTTGATCGTCGTCGCGCCTTCGGTGATGGCGACGAGGACGACGCGACACAGGAAGTCGAGGTCGCTGCGCGTCGCGTCTTCCGCCGAGAATTCCACGTCGGCGGTGTAGCCGCGGGCGCGCCGGACCGCGGCGCGCACCCGTGCGACGCAGGTCGGGCGATCGATGCGCAGCTTCTGCTCGAGGTGGAGATCGGAGGTCGCGATGAAGACGTGGATGCGCTTGCGGTGCGCCGGTTGCAGCGCTGCCGCCGCGGCATCGATATCGCCGTCGTGACACCGCGCCAGCGCGGCGATGATCGGACGCCGCACGGCCTCCGCGACCTGCTGCACGCCGCGCAGGTCGCCTTGCGACGCGGCCGGGAAGCCGGCTTCGATGACGTCCACGCCCAGCGTGTCGAGTTGGCGGGCCAGTCGCAGTTTGGCTTCCGGTGACATCGCGTTCCCGGGCGCCTGCTCGCCGTCCCGCAGCGTGGTATCGAAGATGATGACATCCCTGGCCATGGTTTTCCTCCGCGGTAGAAAACAAAAGACCGCGAACCTGAAGGGTTCGCGGCGCCGGTGCTGCTTCGTTCTGCTCTTCAGCGACTTCTAGATTCTTGCCTCCGCGCGCGCCGCGACCCCCCTGCCGAGCCGAAGGCTCAGCAGCAGGACCAGGGTAAGCAGCAGGAACGCGAGTTGGCTCATGTGGACGAGCCTAATCTCCACAGTTGCCCGCGGTTGTCAAGTGAGGTACATCAACGCCGTGTTGCTCGAGCTCGAGAAGCGGATTCAACCGTGTATCGAGACTTCGCCAACTCGACAGGAAAGAACGAGAGGACCGACTACGCGCCCTCCACCACCTTGGGGCGGTTCAGGGCGCGAGCGGCGGGTTTTTCAACGCTACGCGCGCCGCGATGCGCATGCGGGCGTCGCCGTCCGTGGCGGCGATCGGTTGGAGCGTAGACCGTAACCGGTTCGCGAGCGACTCGGTCAGACGTTCCCGGCCGACGACCGGAGCGGGGTGATCGATCGCGCCGTAGTGGTGCACGAGCAGCTCGCTCGAATCCCCCACGAAGTCATCGACGCCCGGGACGACGGCTGGATCGGCGTATGTGAGCAAAACGAGTAGCGCGGCGACGCGCGCGTTGAGGCTGCGCCCTCGCTGTTCCAGCGTCGTGAAGAGAGCGGAGACCAGCTCCGGCGTCACGAACCCGCGCGTGGCGGTAACCAGCAAACCGAGCTCGGCACGATCGTCTCCCGCCGCCGACCACACCTTCACTATCGCCGGAACCCCCTCGGCGCCGCACAGGCCGATGGTGTTCAGCGCCTCCGTGCGCTGCGGCCCCGGCACACCCGCGGTCAACACTTGCACGGCGAGCCGGCAGTCGTTGCGCAGCTTGACGCTGTCCGCGTGTGTCTGGGCCGGCAACGCGCCAGGCGCGGCGAAGAGCGCCGCACTCAGCACGACCGCGGTGAAGGACATTTCTCGGATCACGCGCATACGTTACCTCGGAGCGGCCGGCGCCGGAAACAGGACGAGCGTGCACGGTATCAGACTGAAGCGTTCGTCGTCCGCTTTGTCGGATTCTCTGTTTGCCGCCGCGATTACCGGCTCGAGCGCGGCCGTCGTCTCCGCATCGGGATTGTCCTGAATCACCAATCGCTCGATCACGGGGCCCGCCAGCTCGTTGAACCTGGCCGCGTATCGTCCAGCGTGTGATTTCGGATGCATGGTCTTACCCTCGTGCAGCTCGATCGTCCCTACCAGGCTAGATAGCTGTGAGCCCCGGCACGTCACCGTGGTTGAGATCACATTCGGATTGTCCGGCTGCAAGCGCGCCAACTCGCTGTTCGACTGCAGCTGCGACAGGTTGATGTGAATCTCCCAGCTGGGATCGTACGGATTCGCCGTGTAATAGCCGAGTCCGCCGTTCGGGCCTTCGTTGATGACGTTCAGCCTGTCCGGGAACCGCAGGAAATGAGCGGCCGCGTGAATGTGGCCGATGTGGAAGAGTCCGCGCTGGCCGGGGACCTGGTACGGACGCTCGGACATGTCGGCATCGTCGCTCACCGGGGGAGGTTCGAAATTCACCGTCAATGGCGGGCGATCCGTCACGGCGATGTGCGCCGTGCCTTCCCCCGGTTGGCCGTTGACCGTGCCATTCACCGTCACCGTGCCACTGGTCGCCATCGTGCCGGCCCATGTCACCTGGTCCTCGCCCGAGCTTCGAGAAAACGGCCGGAGACGGGCATCGTCGGGAGCGAAGCGCCACCCCTGCACGACTAAAGTAGCGCCCGACGGATCAGCCGACGCCGTACATCTCGCGGATTGACCGCGCTGGACCTGTTCAGGTGTGCATTCCAGACGCAGCGTCGCCGCCCCACCTCCGCCCGAGCCAGACACGCGACGTTCCGCCGCCCTCGGCGTGTCATGCACGAGTGCCGTCGCAACGAACGTGCCCTCGGATACGGCAATGGTCGCGTGACAGGTGATTTCGCCATCGCAGGAAGACAGCGACGTCCAGGTAGCCGCAGCCGCGGCGATGCGCGGCGCGGCAATGGGAGCGGCGGGCTTCTCGCGGCTGCCACCTACGATGCGGATTCGAGGTTCGCCCGCCGCCTGGCTGGAGACGCGCGCGGCCGCGACCACCGGCGGTTCCCCGCCATCAATCACCCCGCCGCCGTCCGGCACGAAGTACCAGCGCACGTCCGCGGCAGGCGATCCGTCCGTCGTTTCAACCTCCAGATCCGCTGTGCCACCCGCGGACCCGAGTGACTGCGCCGTGACGTTCAGAACGAGATGTGCGGACTCGTCCCCGCTGTCCGCGTGCACCGTGTAGGTATAGCTACCGCCGAACGTGAAGCACGGACCGCTGCCGAAGTCCCAGCTGAACTCGCAGAAGAACTGCGAGCGGCCCACCCAGAGCTCAGACCCACTCAGACCAGTGAGGATCGCGCCCGACTCCGGCGCGCGCTGACTCTCGCCGCCGTCCCAGGAGGCGAACGCAACGGCCGCATCGATCACCGGTACGCCGGACGGAGGCACCGGATCCTCGCCCAGGTAGAACGCGAAATCGGCACACAGGTCCACGAAAAACGAGCAGAAAAACTTCAGGCCGTCGGTTTGCGTGCGCGTGATTTGCCCGGTCACTGTCACCTTCACAGGAATGCCGGGTGGGAGCGTGAGACCTGAGGCTTGCAGCGGGACGTCGGGCAAGACGCTCCCGGACGCCGTGATGGTTACTGAGCCGCCGATGCCCATCGGCGGAGCGTCGGGGTCAGGGTCGACGTCGGCGACGGACGAGAAAAGGGGAGTGTTGGGGATGGCGTTCGATCGCTGCGGGTCGGTTGCGTCGCTGCACGCACCGAGTCCTAGCACAACCGTGAGCGACCCGGTTACCCACAGGTCACGGATTCGCATGGACCCCCCCAGAGCCACCGGTCGGATTTGAACCGACGACCGCTCGATTACGAATCGAGAGCTCTACCACTGAGCTACGGTGGCGTAGTGTTGCGACAACGAGTTACCCATTCGGTCGAGAGGTCTACGCCGTGGTGCCAATGGTGGTGCCAAAACCGAGCGCACGGAGCCCCTCCAACCGAGTCCCTAACTTAGCAACGTGCTGTTCGACACGGTACTCCACGGCCTCAGAGCGATGCCGGACCTGGCCGAGGTGCCCGTAAACCCTGCGGACCATCGACTCGCCGCCGTGACCCATTTCCCGCGCGACCGTGTACGTGCTGACCGGCGCCCCAGCATCGAGCGTCTGTAGCCGAGTGGCGCAGTAGGTGTGCCGAAACATCTTGGAGCGGATGTTTCCTTCCTCCCAGCCTGCTCGGCGGACGCTCGGCCAGGTAACGCTGCAGAGCGTCACGGAGCTGAGGTCACTCCGCACGCGCTCGCTGCTGTTGCACGACGGCCGGGCGACGACCATCGCCGCGGCGATCAAGCTCCACGCCGGGCAAGGGGCGGCAGCGCGCAATCGTTTCTTGCGACTGGGGCTGTTCGACCGCTTCGCGTTGCTCGCGTTCCTCCGCAGCTTGTAACGTTCTCGTCGGCGCGGCGGGTCCGGGGTAGTGTCCCCGGGCCCGCCGCTCGTATCTTCCGAGCGGGTCGTGGCTCCTCACTCGCGCACGCGGAGGCCGTATGGTGCAACGCCGATCGTTTCTCACCGCGCTGGCGTCTCTTTCGGGCGTGGCGATGACGCGCCCCGCGTTCGCCCTGCCGGTGTCGGACACGTGGGATCTTACGTGGCTGGACCACCTCAAAGGTCGTCACAAACAGGTATTTGCCGTCGGCGTCCTGCGCGATCACTTGCCGCTGCTCGTCGTCGTCAACTATCTCGACGCGCATCGCGAGGTGTACGGGTTGGCCTATCCCGACATCAACACGGTGGTCGGCATCGCCCGGCAAGGGTTCCCGATCAACATGCAGGACGCGCTGTGGGCGAAGTATGAGCTCGGTCGGCGCTGGGAGCTGAAGGACCCGGCCACGGGCGACTGGGCCCGGCGCAACATCTACTTCGATGCGATGCCGGCCCCCCCGGGCAAGGTCGTCGGCGTGAAGACGCTGCAGGCCCGCGGTTCGGTTTTCTGGCAATGCAACAACGCGCTCAATGCAATCGTGCGCGAGCTAGCGGCCGACACCGGTCAAGCCCCGGAGCCGGTGCGCGCGGAGCTGATCGCGGGGTTGAACCCCGGTGTGCGGCTCGTCCCAGCGCACACGATGGCCCTCGGACTCGCGCAGGAGCATGGTTGCACGTACGAACAATTGTGAGATAGCGGACCTTTAGCGGGTCAGTGGTGCCGCATGCCCCCGCCAAGCAGGTGATGCAACACGGCTAACAACAGCAGTATCCCGAGGGCGACGATCGCGAATGTCTTCACCCAGGGAGCGGTGGTGGCGGTCGAGATGGCATCGCCCTGCCCACACACCGCGAGTTGCTTTCGACGGCCGTAAGGGGTCAATCCGCGCGGCTTGTACACATTGAGCACGGTGACCACGAGCAGAATGAAAAGACCCGCACTCGGATGGAAGAGGTCGCCTCCCAGACTGCGGAGCGCGGCGGGATCACTTTCGTGCGCGACGAGCGCCTGGGCGCTAACCGTGGGCATGTGCAGCAGAAGGATGGTGACTGAGAACATCGTCAGCGCGAAGGAAATCAGAACCCAATAGTGCCGGAATAAGCCCCACGGGGTGACAATGGCCATCAGAATGCCGGTCAGTACTGATCCCAGGGCAAGTGGAACGATCGCGTACCAGCCGGTCAGGTCCATTCCGATCCAGGCCGCACGTACAGTCTCCGCATTCGCCGTTGTCACCGCGGAAACGCCGAGGACCAGGTACGCCACGACGGCGCCAATCCATCCGATCGAGAACGCGAGATGGACGATCAACACCAACTTGCGAACACCAGGGGTCATGGCCCTTAGTGGTCGGTGTGATCCGTGCGTTCGTGAGTGCCGTGCGTCGATCCGTGACGTGCAGCGATCCACGCATGCAGCTTCTGCACCTGCGTCGAGTCGAGGACGGTTTCGATTTCTGCGGTGGTCTGCTGCATCGCACGCTGCATGTCCGCGTGCACCTGCTGCCAGGCGGTTTCGATCTGACCCTGGCGTGCCTTGAAGATCTGCTGCACGCGCGCGTACTGCTTATCCGAGAGGCCCAGCTCGGTGCGCAGCTCGGCGAGCACCTCGTCATGGTGCCGTGCGACGTCCTGTCTCGTCGAACTCCTCGCTGCGTACGACGGAGCACTCAGTAGCGTTCGGTCTGCGCCACAACCGACGACGAACCCCATCACAAATGTGGATCCGACGGCGAGCAGCGCGCGGGTAGATTCGTTCAAGCGGATCATGGTGTACGCTCCAACGTGAGAGTAGCCAGCAGCGTCGCCATTGTTGGCGGAGCCGCCGCTGTGATGAACTGCGCGGCCAGAGGATCGGCTGGCGTAAGGCCGTAGACGGTCACCGCCGAGGCGCGCTCGGGTACGTTGCGGTCTCGAGCAGGCAGCCAAAGGAGCGCGACGATCACGGCGGTGGCAGCACCGATGGTCAGGGGAACGGAGAACCGGGCGAGTCCATGCCATGGGCGGCTCGCCGCGTTCCGGTACTCCCCTAGCTGACTGCCGGCGTTCGTGACGACACGATCGGTGAGTCTCTCCCAGTAGCTCGGGTCCTCAGGAAGACGCGATGTCATCTCTTGAATCCTCCACATGAGGAAGAACGGCTTTTCGCAGCGACTGCCGGGCGCGGAACACGTGCGTTCGGACGGTTTGGTCTGTCACGCCCAGCGCGGTGGCTACCTCGTTGCTCGAGAGTCCCTCCAACACGCACAACCGAAAGCACGCCCGCTGCATTCCCGATAACGACTCGAGCTCCAGATCGACCTTCGCCTGCAACTCCAGATACTCGACGACCTCGTCTGGCGTCGGCGCCTGATCGGGCTCGCTCTCATCGAGCGCAGCGCACAGCCGTCGAGCGCGCTCCATCGCACCACTCCGCGCAACATTGCGCAGGATCGTGAAGAACCACGGTGCGAAGGGACGCTCTGCGTCGAAGCGATGGATTGTGTTCACGACCCGGCGAAAAGCTTCCTGCACGATGTCCTCGGCATCTTCGAGCGTATCCGTGAACTCCCAGGCAACCGCGAGCGCCTGCCGGAGGTACCGCGAGACGAGCTCACGGTACATCCGTTCGTTCCCGGCCTGGGCTCCCCGAATTACTTCCCGCTCTGGCTGGGTTGGAATATCGAGCCCTCGCGTGATCCCTGACTCCTTACATGGTACTTCCCACCGATCACGATCGTTTACACTGCTGGCGAAAAGCGGGTGTATGCGTGGGCAGAGGGAGAGTTTGTCGCGGTGCCAATGGTGGTGCCAAACAGCTCATTGCTGGTGGACGCCGGCAATCGCCGGCATTGGCTAACCCCGCCGAAACGCAACGGCCAGCGCTGGCATGCGCTGGCCGTCCAGGATTACGAATCGAGAGCTCTACCACTGAGCTACGGTGGCGACGGAGCCAAAGTTAGCGACGTGCAAGCCTATCCGGTACCTATGGCTACGGCCGGCTGGTGTTGGCTGGGCGCTCGGCAAATCCGATGTAGACGAGCGTCGCGATCAAAGTGATCGCGCCAGTGAGCACCAGCGGCAACGCGAGCCCCCCACCCCCGCGCAGCACCAGCAATCCTCCAACGACTGCGCCGCCCAGCATGGCGGCCACGGACGCGACCCGACGCCTCCACCGCGGGTTGCCGCCGCCAGCCAGCCACGAATCGGCGGCGAGTCCGGTCAGGGTTAGGGTGAGCACGGTGGTGGTGAGGTCGGGGACGGCAAGCCGGCGCGCCGTGGCGTTCCGAATACCCATGGCCAGGGCAGTCAGCGCGATCAGCGCATACAGGCGCGCGACGGGCGCGAGCGCGCCACTATCATAGCCCGAGGCCGCGAGCGCGGCCGCGAAGAGCAGGCTCGACTCGATTACCGCTACGCTGAACAGCCAGCGCTGCCGCGAGTGGTCGAGCCGCGTACCGAGGCGGCCGCCGATGACGGCGCCGATGAGAAACGCGGCCAACGCAGCGAGGGAGCGGCGCGCCGAGAACTCGGGCACGCGGGCGAGCGCGAACCCCAGGAAGACGATGTTGCCGGTCATGTTGGCGGTAAACACGCGCCCCAGTCCCAGGACGCTGACGGCGTCGATCAGTCCTGTGGTGATCGTCAGCACCACGAGGAGCGCGGGGAGGGAGCCGGGCTTCAACGCATCATTCGGCGGATCACGACGGGGAATCCTCGGTGGCTCCTTCACGCTGACCGCCGCCGCGCGAGCAGGGCGAAATGGAGGAAATACTCCCGCAGCGTCCGTGCGGCGCCGGGTGCCACATCGTCGTCGAAAAAGAGTCGACAGAATTCCTCCCGCGCGCGGAGAATCTCCCGACGACGCGGCCCGCGCCAGCGGTCATCGCGGGCAGTCAAGTCGAACAGCTCGAGCGCGCGCGTCAGCGCCCGGTCGAACCGGTCGGATCGCTGCGCCGCCCACGCTGCGACCGCGCGATCCACCTCGCTTCCCACGTTCGCCAGCTGCTCGGCGAGCGAGAGCGCTGCCCAGCGTCCCGCGGCGAGGCCAGCGTGAGTCGTCATCCCGCTTCCACCAGCCCGGCGACGATCCGGCGAATGCGATCCCGGAGAGCGCTATCCTCGACATTGCGCGATCGGTTCCCCTGCGACGGGCGCACGTTGATCATCGAATCGAACTCAAGCCACGCATCGCCCTGCTCGGCGGGATAGAGGTTAATGCCCCACAGATGCTCCTGCGCCGAACCGTCCTCGATCAACGCCGCCTCTTCATCCGAATGCAGCTCACCGCCGATGGCCATCACTCCCCGCTCCACGTCGACAACGGCTTTCACCATATCACCGAACTGTGCCTCGGCAAGTGAGGAAAGGCGCGCGCGGCTGATCGGGCGGCGAATAATCTCGATCGTCATCGCCCCAATACTCCGTAGTGGCCCACGAAACGGCAACTGAGCCGATCAGATCCGTGGTGCCAATGGTGGTGACAATTGATTCCACGCTGCTCGGCGCAGGCAGTCGCCCGCATCAACCGCGCCCGCTGACGCAAAACGGCCAGCGGTGGTGGGCGCTGGCCGTGCAGGATTACGAATCGAGAGCTCTACCACTGAGCTACGGTGGCGACGGTTCCTAACTTAGCGGCGCGCGGTTCGATTCGGTACTCCATCATGCAACCAATCCCTCGTGAGCAGCGTTACGCCACAGCGATTGCAGAAGTGGCGCGCCGTGATCGGGTCATGGCGAAGCTGATAGACCGAAATGCGCCCTTCCGCCTCCCAAGACCCGACGCCCGGCACTTTGCCGCCCTCGCCGAGAGCATCCTTTATCAACAGCTTGCCGGAGCAGCGGCGGCCGCCATCCACCGACGATTTGTCGCCCTGTTCGACGGCGATCTCTCGCCCGACGCCGTCCTCGCAGTCTCCGCCAGAAGGCTTCGCACCGCGGGACTGTCGCGGAGCAAGGTCGCCGCCATCAGAGATCTCGCGGCGAAGGTCGTGGATGGAACCGTTCGGCTGCATCGCATCGGCAGGCTCCGCGACGAGGACATCGTCACGTCGTTGTCGGTTGTCCGTGGCATCGGACAGTGGACCGCGGAGATGTTCCTGATCTTTCAGTTGCGTCGGCTCGACGTGTGGCCGGTTGGGGACTACGGCGTTCGCAAAGGTTACGCACTGGCCTATGGCTTGAAGCGGCTACCGACGCCGAAGGAGCTGCAGACCCTGGGCGAACGCTTCCGGCCCTACCGCACCGTGGCCGCGTGGTATTGCTGGAGAGCAGTCAGCGAACAGCGAAACCAGCGCAAATGACTCAGTCCTTCCGGCGTGGCGCCTCCAGGCGTCGGGGGCGGTCGCCGATCACGTTGTCCGGCAGATACTGCGGAATGACCTTACTACCGTCGCGTCCGAAGTAGGCCTCGTCACCGCCCGCGCTATCGATTGCAGTGGAGGACGCAAACCCAAATGCGATCTTGACTGGGTAACCACGCTCGCGCAACAGATTATTCAACCGTTGCTGGAGCCGCTCCCCGTCGAAGGAGTACGAAAGCCACGTTACATAACGTGTCGGCGTGACCACTGCCCACACAACCATGCGGTCCGGTTCAGTCGCAGGATCGCCGAACACCACGAAGCGATCGACGGCGCGGTAGTTCCCTGCGATCTCCCCCTTCACCTGAGCGAGCGTGCCGTCGAGTACCGCGCGCCGCCGCTCGGGTGTCCGATCGAGCGCGGCGCGCGTCCGCGGTATCTCGGCTTCGGCCCGCGCTGCCCGGTCCAGAAATGCCTGACTCTCGGCCTCCCTCTTGACGTCTTGCACCTCTCCTGACGCTCGCGAAACGATTATCCCGACGAGGATCCAGACTCCCACGCCTCTGGCAGTCCACTTGATCCGCTCAGAAAACGATCCATTCATCCGGCTGAAAGTGATCAGCAGGAGGCACACGAGCACCGCCATCACGACGATCCACAGGATCAGCACGCTTCCCGCATCGCTCGTCGGGCCCGCCCCGGCACCCCCCACTCCCAAGGCACCGAGCCCATACACGACGAATAATGCCACGACGAGTACACCAGCGAGCACAGACCGCGCATTCCGCCTCGCCAGCCAGCCGACGGGAACTGCCGAGATTGCCAGCGCGGTAACCCAGATTGAGAAGACTTTCATAAGATCAGCGGACGGGCCTCATGCCGCCCCGGCTGGGGAGGCCCTGCGTGGCCAGTACAGCGTGATCAGGAGCGCGACCGGCAGCCCAAAGCCAACAAGCTGGGAGAAGATGGACATCCAGGGAAACAGCAGGCGAGCCGCCACCACGCTCACGAGAGACGCGAACAGCGCGAGGCGCGCTGCCTGCTGTCGCCGGAGCAGAATCGCGACCCCGGCGCCGAGCAACAGCGCACTCGCGAGGACCCCCAGCACTACCGCGAGCACGTATCGTCCGTCGATTGCTCCTTTGGACCCGGCGACCCACTCGACAACGGCGCTGGCGATGCCAAGCACCGCGAGCAACACGGTCAGCATTGCCGCGAGCTTCATACTCACCTCCATGGTTTGAGTGTTCTGACGCCACGCTTCCATGCGCAGCGCCGGCGCGCTGCGTGCGACGTCGCAAATGACGGCCGTCCAGAAGCCAAGGGTTCGCACATCGCTCTCCCGGCACTGGTCCCGAAACAGCAGCACCATCTCGCGTCCGTACTCGGCTCGAAAATCCGGCGGGTAGGCACGCAACAGCAGACGGTAGATGCGCTCGGCGCTCATGCAGGCCTCTCACCGATCAGCTTCTTGCGCCGCGCCGCACGGACCATCGCGTCCAGCCGCCGCGCCTCCGCGCGCACCACGGATAGGCCGAGCGGTGTCAGGCGGTAGTAGCGGCGTCGCTCGTCGCCCCGCTCCGGGTCTGCCCGCTCGCCACCTTCTTCCACGAGGCCCGCCTCCAGCAGCCGCTTCAGCGATCCATAGAGCGTCCCCGGCCCCAGTCGCACGGTGCCCTCGGAACGCGCTGCCACGCCCTTCATGATGGCGTAGCCGTGCAGCTCCCCGTCTGCGAGGGCGAGCAGGATGTGGAACGTTGCGGGCGGCAGCGGCAGGTATGCCTCCGCCGGCCGGCCGGCCTGTCGTTTCCTGACTATGGCTTCCCCCTGGTGGCTCCCCAACGATGACTCCCAATATATCGATGCTCGATATAGTACGTAATCTACCCGCCACGGCCGTCCTGGGTCCAGTGGTGCCAATAACGCGCTGAAACACAAGGCCAGCGCTGGTCGGCGCTGGCCGTGCAGGATTTACGAATCGAGAGGTTGTTCTCGTTACAACGGGACCGAAACCGTCTTTAGCTCCTCGCCCTTTGCGAGCGCCACTTCGGCAACGGCGCGGCCATCCTTCAACGAGGGGGTGACGCTGACAGCGCGGAAGCCGGCGTTGGCTCGCAGCGCGTTCTGCACTGCTGCCCGCAGCGAGACCTTCGCCTTGGCTATCGCCGCGCTCTGACTCTGTGCAGCGGTGTAATCTTCGCCGTCTGCAATCGGCTCGGTCTTGACGATGCGTCCGCTGTTGGGATCGATGCTCACCTCGAAGAACTTGCCGCCTTTCATGGTATAAACGGAAAGCTGCGACTTGCCCTCATCGACCTCGAATTTGGCCGAGATCGGCCGCCCGTGGCTCGCGCTCGCCGCCAGACCACGGTCAAGCGACACGCGAGCGCTCAGTGCTGCCTTTGCTGCCGCAGCCGGGTTCCCTTCCTCTTCTTGGTCCTGGGCCGCGAGCGTGGTCCCCCAACACACCGCTGCGACGGCGAGAACCGGAACAAGCCACGCCTTCATCGTCATCTTCATACAATGCCCCCGATCTCGGTGTTGTGAAGTGATGTCCTAGCCCGCTCGAACGATCGATGATACACTTGTTATAGTCAACCGCGATGCGTTCATGCAACGCCGAGGCTTCTATGCGATGGATTACTCGTGCACATCCCAAGATCGATCGAGTCGCATGCCCGTGGCTGATCACGCGATTCATCGACCCGCAGGCTGAGTTTCTCTTTGCACCACTGTTCCCCGATGATCACGAGCTGCTCGCCCGCGGGTTCGTCATTTACGACGCGCTTTATGCATGGCTCCAGCACGCCAAGCGGCGCGTCCCCGCCTCCGTCTGATGTCCAAGGGCACAGCGACCGGACGTTGGCTCCTGCTGTTCCACCAGATTCCGCCGAAGCCCGACTACTTCCGGGTGAAGGTGTGGCGCAGGCTGCAGCGCATCGGCGCGGTGCCGGTCAAGAACTCGGTGTGGGTGCTCC
>Ga0209056_10004850_pt1 | contig 14137 bp, 9 predicted proteins | sample GraSoiAngelo_114_FD_185876 | JGI IMG/M metagenome (GOLD analysis project Ga0209056, IMG submission 185876) | Grasslands soil microbial communities from the Angelo Coastal Reserve, California, USA - 14_0903_13_40cm (SPAdes) (version 2) | ecosystem: Environmental > Terrestrial > Soil > Grasslands ... | reverse complement strand
CCCGCGCGCCGGTACCGCCCGAGGAGAAGAAGACATACGTGAAGGGCGCGCCGTGCTCGTCCTTCCCGGCGACCTGGATGCCCCAGATGTTGGCCGAGCCCTCCGCCATGACGCGCGCGGGCAGGGCCTGGCCGAGCGCGCCCGCGATGGCGTGGGGCAGGAAGTGGCCGATGATATGCCGAGCCGCGACCGCCGCCGGACGGCGCACGTTGAGGATCGACCCCTCGGGCGCGGTGATGCGGAGCGGCCGAAACGCCCCCTCGTTGTTCGGGACGTCCGGACTGACGATGACCTTCACGCCGTAGGTCGTGTAGGCCTCGGTGTAGTTCATCACCACGTTCACCCCGCGCCGGCTCGCGGGCGAGGAGCCCGCGTAGTCGATCCAGAGCTCGTCGCCCCGCACCTCGCAGCGCGTGCGGATCGTGATCGGCTCGTCGAAACCATCGGAGATGATCGCGTACTCGTACGCGCCGGGCGCGAGCGCCCGGATCGCCTGGCGCATCACGCGCTCGGCACCGCCCGCGATCTGGGCGTGGAAGTCGCCCAGGACCATCTCGGGCACGCGCACGTTCGCGCGGATGATCGCGAGCAGCGCGTCGTTGGGTCGCCCCGCTTCGTAGAGCTTCATGATCGGGATCTGGAGCCCCTCCTCGTACACCTCCCGCGCCTCGGCGGAGAGCACGTGGCCGCCGATGTCGGCGGTGTGGCACGTGGAGGCGAAGAAGGCGATGCACTCCTCCCCGCGGAAGATCGGCGAGGCGATCGTGACGTCGTTGAGGTGCCCGGAGGTGAGCCAGGGGTCGTTGGTGATCAGCACGTCGCCCGCCCGGAGCGTCTCGAGGGGGTACGCCGCGAGGAAGTGCTTCATGGCGAGCGCCATGGAGTTGATGTGGCCCGGCGTGCCCGTCACCGCCTGCGCGACCATGTAGCCGCGGCGGTCGAAGACGCCCGCGGAGAGGTCGCCCGCCTCACGCACGATGGACGTGAACGATGTGCGCTGGAGCGCCGCCGCCTGTTCGTTGACGACGCCGATCAGGCGGCTCCAGCAGATCTCGAGCGTGACCGGGTCCATCACGTCGGGATCTCCACGATCAGCGCCAGTCCATCGTCCACGCGGCAGCGTGCGCCGGGACCCACGACGGCCGTTGACTCTCGCTCCTCGACGATCGCGGGGCCGGTGAACTCGGCGCCCGGGTCGAGGGCGTAGCGGTCATAGACAGCCGTCTCGACGAAGCCCCCCGCCTCGGCGAAGTAGGCCATGCGAGTCGCTTTCAGCGGGTTGGCTGCACGTGCGGCGCCACTTCGTGACTGTGTCAGGCCACCTTCGGCGCGAGCCGGCCTCGCGGACCCCGCTCCAACAGGGCCACCCGGCTCCGCAGGCCGCCTCACGGCCCCCGCGACAACATCACGACGTGGCTCCGATCGCCCGGACAGCCCGATTCTTGGATTCGGGCCGGAGACGGTGAGGCGCCAGTTGAGTGCCTCGATCGGCACGCCCTGCGGCAGCCGGTGATAGAGGGCGCGGTAGGCGCTCTCGAAGCTCGCCGTGATCGCGGGGAGGCTCTGGAGTGACAACGCCCCGAGGGGCACCGCGCACTCCACCTCGTGGCCCTGGCCGGCGTAGCGCATCTCGGCGATGCGCGCGAGGCGCACGTCCGCGGGCGGCACGCCCGCGCGCGAGAGGAGCGCGCGCCCCTCCTCCTCCATCTCGGCGAAGAGCCGGTTGATCCCAGGCCAGTCGGCGCGGTCGAGCCGCTGGCGTCCCGTCCGCACGAAGTCGAATGCGAGCGGCGCCGCGAGGAGCCCGAACGCCGACATCGCGCCGGCGCCGAACGGGATCAGGATGCGTGGGACCTTGAGGACCTTCGCCACCTGCCAGCAATGGACGGGCCCGGCGCCACCGAAGGCGAAGAGCGGGTATTGGCGCAGGTCGCGGCCGCGCTCGATCCCGTGGATGCGGGCGGCGGCGGCCATGGTCTCGTTGACCACGCGATGGATCCCCCACGCTGCCCCCGTCACGTCGAGGCCGAGCGGGCTGGCGACGTGCTCCTCGACGCCGCGACGCGCGGCCTCCCGATCCAGGCGCATGCGCCCGCCCAGGAAGAACTCGGCGTCGAGATAGCCGAGCAGGAGGTCCGCGTCGGTGACCGTCGGGAGGCGACCCCCGAGGCTGTAGCAGGCGGGACCGGGGTCGGCGCCCGCGCTGTCGGGACCGACCTTCAGGAGGCCCATCCGGTCCACGCGCGCGATCGACCCGCCGCCCGCGCCGATCTCGATCAGCTCGATCACTGGGACGCGGATCGGGAGCCCGGAGCCCTTCTTGAATCGGTCGGCGCGCGCCACCTCGAACTCGCGGCCGACGAGCGGAACGCCGTCGTCGATCACGCATGCCTTCGCGGTGGTACCACCCATGTCGAATGAGAGGAGCCTGGGCTCGCGGCGCTCGCGCGCCGCCTGCGCCGCCGCCAGCGCGCCGGCGGCGGGACCCGACTCCACGAGGCGGACCGGGAGACGTCGCGCGAACGGTGGGAGCGCGATCCCGCCAGAGGACTGCATGATGTAGAGCTGGCCCGGGATCCCGAGCCCGGTGAGCCTGCGCTCGAGGTCCTCGAGGTACCGCGCCATGAGCGGCGCGACGTAGGCGTTGGCGCAGGTCGTCGAGGTACGGTCGTACTCGCGGATCTCGGGCACCACCTCCGACGAGCAGGCGACGAAGACCTCCGGGATCGCCTCGCGCGCCAGCGCCGCGAGCCGCGACTCGTGCGCCGGGTTCACGTAAGCGTGTAGCAGGCAGATGGCGAGCGCCGCGACGCCGTCCTTGGCGAGCTCGGCGAGCGCGCGCCGCGCGGCCACCTCGTCCAGCGCTCTGGCGATCGAGCCGTCCGCGAGGAGCCGCTCCGGGACTTCGCGGCGCAGGTGGCGCGGGACGAGGGGCGGGGGCGGGTCGATGAAGAGATCGTACATGTCGTAGCGGCCCTCGCGCCCGATCTCGAGGGCATCACGGAACCCTTCGGTCGTCAGGAGCGCGGTCCTGGCGCCCTTCTTCTCGATCAGCGCGTTGGTCGCGAGCGTCGTCCCGTGGACGACGGCCCGGACCTCACCGGAGCTCACGCCCGCCTCGTCGAGGAGCGCATGGATCCCCTCTTCGACGCCGTGCGCCACGTCTTTTGGATTCGTCAGGACCTTGCCGACGTGCGCGGTCGCCGTCGTCTCGTCGATGACGACGAGGTCGGTGAAGGTGCCGCCGATGTCGACGCCGAGCCGCGCGGGCATGACGAAAGTTTACCCCACTCGCCTCCCGCTCGCGGCCCAGCTGTTGGCGTGGTGCCAGCGGAGCGACTCGAGCGTGAGCCCTCCCTCGACGAACGCGCGCTCCACCCTGGCGCGCGCCATGTAGTGCGCGACAGGCGCGAGAAGATGGTCGAACGCGATCGAGTGTACCTCCCGGAAGGGGAACGGGACGAGGTCCGTCAGGTAACTCACGTACGGAAGCGCCCGCGCGAGCCGGGGGCGCGTTCGTGCCGGCGCATAGAACACGCGAAGCGCGATCCAGAGCGGGACCGCGACGACCCAGGCGAGCCCGCTCACGAATGGCAGCGGCAGCCGGCTCGTGAGCCGACGTGCCGGGTCGACCAGCGCCAGCACCCAGCCGTTACCCTCGCGGGCGTAGAGCCACGCGACGAACCGCCCACCCGGAACGAGGAGAGGTGACAGGGCGCGGAACCCCGCCTCGGGTTCGGGGAGGTGGTGGAGCACGCCGATCGAGTAGATGAGGTCCAGGCTCTCCCGACGGAGGGGCGGACGTGTGAGGTCCCCTTGAACCACGTGGACGTTGTCGAGGTCGGCGGTGTTCTGCGCGGCGACGTCCACGGCCAGACCGAGGTCCACACCGATGACCTCCTTGGCGCCGAACGCCGAGGCGAGGCGAAGATGACGGCCCTTGCCGCAGCCTGCGTCGAGAACGCGCTGGCCGACGAAGGCGTCGCGGCCGACGGGCGCCATCCAGCCGAGCAGCTGAGCCTCGTACTCCGGGCGGAGCTCCGCGAAGCGCGTCCATTCGTAGCCGAAGCGCTCCACGGTGGCCCTCACTGCTGCGGCGAGGGCCGGGGGCACAAGGCGTGGGATCCCTCGCGTGATCGGGTAGCGCACACCACAATGACCGCACGCGAGCTCGCCCTCGCGGATGTCGCCAGCGTCCGGCACCGCGCGCGTCAGAGCGATCGCGCCCCGGCACGCCGGGCAGGCGAGCCAGTCGAGCAACCGCCGTTTCACGCCGGGTGGTACCGCGAGGCCCAGAGCTGGAACGCCAGGAGTGTATAGAGCTTCTTCCGGTGGTCGCGACGCCCGGCCGCATGCTCGCCGATGAGGCGCTCGACCGCCTCCGGCCGGAAGAGACCGGCCCGGCAGACCACGTCGCGCGCGCACGCGTCCCTGAGAAGCGGCGCCAGGTCGGCGCGGAACCAGCGGGCCAGCGGGACGCCGAACCCCTTCTTCCGGCGCTCGAGGATCGCGCGCGGCAGCACGCCCGAGAGCGCGCGCTTGAGCACGTACTTGGTCGTGAGGCCCCGGAGCTTCAGACGCATGGGCAGGCTCGCCGCCAGCTCGACAACCCGGCGGTCGAGGAGTGGCAACCTCACCTCCAGAGAGCACGCCATGCTCGCGCGGTCCACCTTCGTGAGCACCCCCTCGCCGAGATACCCCTTCAGGTCGAGGTAGAGCATGCGCTCGAGCCCTGACGCCGACGGCGCGTGCGTCAGCATCTCGTGGAACGCGGCGTACGACGGCTCCATCTCCATGCGCGCGAGGGCGTCCGACGTGAACAGCGCCCGCTGCTCCGCCGGTGTGAAGGCGCCGAGCCACGCGGCGTGGCGCTCCACGGGGGCGAAGTCCATCCCTTCCAGGAATCGCTTCAGCCTGAAGTCGAAGCTCAGATCATCGAGCGAGACGGGGAGACGCTCGACGACGGGACGTACGAGGCGCTGCCGAACCCAACGCGGGACGAGCTCAAGCGCACGGGCCAGGCGGTGCGCCTGGTAGGTCGGGTAGCCGGCGAACAGCTCGTCGCCACCGTCCCCCGAAAGCGCGACGGTCACAGAGCGCCGCGTGAAGCGCGAGAGCAGGAAGGTGGGGAGGAGCGACGCGTCGCCGAGCGGTTCGTCGAGGAGCTCGGGAAGCCGCGCCACGAGGTCGAGCGCTGCGCGCGGGCCTAAGATCTCTTCGTGATGGTCGGCATCGAGCCCGCGCGCGACGGAGCGCGCATGCGCGGTCTCGTCGAAGGACGGGTCTTCGAAACCGATCGAGAAGGTCTTGAGACGACCGGGAAGGTGACGCGCGGCGAGCGCCGCGACCGCGCTCGAGTCGATCCCCCCCGAGAGGAAGACGCCCAGCGGCACGTCGCTCACGAGGTGCTGCCGCACCGAGAGATCGAGCACGGCACGCAACGCCTCCACCGCGTCGGCCTCGCCCATCGCGCGGTCGCCCTGGAAGCGGACGTCCCAGTAAGGCTCGACCTTCACGCGGCCGTCCGAATACGTGAGCCAGTGGCCGGCCGCGAGCTTGCGGACCCCACGGAAGATCGAGTGCGGTGCCGGGACGTACTCGTGGGCGAGGTAGCGTGAGAGCGCCGTGAGGTCGAGCGTTCGCTCGACCGCCGGGTGTTCGACCAGCGCTCTGAGCTCGGAGGCAAAGACGATCTGATCTGGCAGGACCGCGTAGTAGAGGGGTTTGATCCCGAGACGGTCGCGGGCGAGCACCAGCGTGCGGGCCGGCGCGTCCCAGATCGCGAAGGCGAACATGCCCTCCAGGTCATCGAGCGAAGCGAGGCCACGGTCCTCGTACCCGTGTACGATCACTTCGGTATCCGAGTGTGTCGTGAACGTATGGCCGCGCGCGGCGAGGTTTGCCCCGAGCTCGCGGTAGTTGTAGATCTCGCCGTTGAAGACGACCCAGACGCGCCGCCCTTCGCCCGCCATCGGCTGGTGGCCGGTCGCGAGATCGATGATCTTGAGCCGTCGCATGGCGAGTCCCGCGGGACCCTGGACGAGGATGCCTTCGTCGTCGGGCCCGCGGTGGGCAAGCCGCTCGTTCATCCGCTGGAGCACGGCGGGGTCGGGCCTCCGGTCGGCGCGTGCCAGGATATTGCCGACGATGCCGCACACGGCGGTCAGCCCGTCCGGTCCACGCCCACCGTCTCGCGGACGTGGTAGGTGGGCTTGCGCTGGGTGTGGTGGAAGCCCCGGATCACGATCTCGGCGAGGAAGCCGATGAAGAGTGAGAAGACGCCCGTCAGGAAGAAGATCACCATCAGGAAGACCATCGGCGTCGCCTCGAGCCGTCCGAGCACGAACACGCGGTAGGCCACGACGTCGAGCGCGAGGAAGCCGAGCATCAAGGCGAAGAGCCCGAAGCCCCCGAACACGTAGGTCGGCCGCGACTGGAAGTCCCCGATGAACTTGAGCGTGATGATGTCGACGAGCACCTTGTAGGTCCGGAGGACACTGTACTTCGAGACGCCGTGCGTGCGCGGGTGGTGGACCACCTCGAGCTCCGTCACGCGTCCGCCGACTTCCTGCGCCAGCACCGGCAGGAAGCGGTGCATCTCGCCGTAGAGGCTGAGATCCTGGACGATCTCGCGCCGGTAGACCCTGAGCGTGCAGCCGAAGTCGTGCAGGGGGACGCCGCTCACGAGGCGGACGAGGAAGTTCGCCACGTGGGAGGGCAGGAGCCGCGTGAGCCACGGGTCCTCTCGATGCCGGCGCCAGCCCGCGACAACATCGTAGGAGTCGCCGAGCCGCTCGACCAGGCGGGGGATATCGGCCGGGTCGTTCTGGAGATCGGCGTCGAGCGTCACCAGGATCGGGTGCCGCGAATAGGCGAGCCCGGCGGCCAGGGCAGAGGTCTGGCCGAAGTTCCGCCTGAAACGCACAAGGCGGACGCGACGGTCGCGCGCCGCGATCTTCTTGAGCCCCTCCCACGAGCCGTCCGTCGAGCCGTCGTCGACATAGATCACCTCGTACTCGCGCCCCATCGGTTCGAGCGCTTCAGTGAGACGCGCGTGGAGTGGCTCGAGGTTGTCGAGCTCGTTGAGGACGGGGAGGACGACGGAGAGCGGTGTCGCGTCGTGTCCGCTCATTGGTGCCCATCGAGCGCGGGTGTGTAGATCTCGGTGTTCGCGATCCTCTCTTTCATCACGTACCCGTTCTGGACGATCTGGCTTCGAATCGATTCTCTGTTGTGGGTCCAGTCCGTCCAGTTCCCGAGAACGATGACGTCGACCGTGCGCTGGCGCAGGTGCCTGGCGAGCTCCGGGTACGACATGAGCTTGAATTGCGTGACCTCGTGAGGGCTCACCTTGCGAGAGAAGATGAGGGCGAAGTGATTCTCCAGGCCGGGAAGGAGCGAAGCCCTGGTCTCCACGAAGTACCCCGGCCAGAAACTGATCGCGAGCTGCCGATCACGACGAAGGTTGTGATCGATTGCCCGCGCCACCGCCCTGATCGTCGGGATCCGCCAGTCGACGACGTTGGCGGCGCCGGTGATTCCAGGGACGAGCGCTCCACCGTAACTGTAGCGGTAAAGATCGAAGGGCGAGACGAGGACGTAGACGGCAGCGATGGACGCAAAGAGGTGCCGGAGCCTAGGGCCGAGAGCGTCTCGGTCCAGCCGGGCGAGGAAGACCACGGCGTTCACGACGAGGAATGGAATCGGGATGCAGAAGTATTGCGTGTACACCGGGGTCGGCGCCAGGCTGATGAGGAGCAGAGAGAGGACAATGGTTGACACGAGGGACGGTTGCTCTCTCAAGAGCGCGCTCGACACCCAGGATGTGAGATTCAGCAGGAAGAGGAGGAGGAACTGGAAGCTCGTCACGCCATCGGCGCGGTTGATCGCGAGGAGTTGCTCGACAACCCCGACCCGCTGCTCCACCCAGCCGAGCAACCCGAAGTCCGACCGGATCACCTGGTTGCCGACGATGTTGAACAGGAATGTTCGCGGCTCGATCAGGAAGAAGAGCTCGTTCGGAAGGAGCGCGAGCGCGAGGCCGATCGCAAACCGCGCGAAGTGCATCAGCCGGCGTCTGGTGTCCGCCTCCGTCAGATAGAGCTCGAGGACGAATGCCGGGACGACCGCGATGAGGTAGACGCGGCAGTCCGTGGCGAGGCCGATCAGCACGCCGCTCGCGACCCACCTCCAGCGTGACGCTGACGAGAGGACCGCGTACGCCGCGAAGAGGAATAGGGTGGGCAACACGAACGTCTTGACGAGCGGATACCAACCGAAGGCGAGGCTGGAAAAAGTGAAGAGGACAACGGCGAGGACGCCCCAGCGCCGTGCGCCTGCGAGCCGAGCCGCCTGGCGGCAGACGAGCAGACCCAAGGCGATCGAGAAGACCGCGGAGAGCACGCGCGCCCCATACCAGGAATAGCTCACCAGCTTCATCCATGCGCCGTAGACGTAGGGAAGCAGGAACATCTGCGGGTAGAAGAAGTCGTGGTACGGGACCTGCCCCTCGACCACCAGCCGCGAGACGAGCAGGTAGGTGCCCTCGTCCCCGTCGACGAGCCTCAGAAGCGACATTGGGACGAAGACCGCCGCCAAGAGGACAGCGAGCAATCCGTAGACGATGGCCGCGTGCGCCCGCTCGATTCGCTCGATCAGCGGCACGACGCCATTATAGTTGGCACGCCCGGAACCCAGACTCGTGACGCTGTCGCGATTCATTCTAGGTGCGGTCAGGGAGTCCCCGTGAATTCGGGACCACTCCGCCATGCAAGCGGTACGCCAGACAGACTGCCGGCAGGGCCGTCCCTTAACCAGCGACAACTCCAGACCGACAGGCCGGGCCCGCTGGGCACTCTTCGGCAGCGTCCCACCGGGGTCGCGTTTTTGTCACCTGAGCGTGTCAACGGAGGTAGGACGCGACGAACGTTCCGGCCACGGTCGAGCGCGTGAAGCGCCCGAAGGCGAAGGGCGCGGGGCTCACGGGCGGCGTGGTCTGCGCGATGAGCGCTGCCATCAGCTCGCCGACCGCCGGGGCCAGCTTGAACCCGTGGCCGCTCAGGCCGGCGGCGATGAAGAAGCCGCGAACGGGCGACTCGTCGAGGATCGGCATCCAGTCGGGTGTGATGTCGAAGGCGCCGGCGTATCCCCGGCGGTAGCGGGCGTCGGCGAGCCGCGGCACGGCGCGCCCCGTGCGCTCGAGGATCGTGCTCGCCTCTTCGAAGCCCGCTTCGCCGCCGAGAAGGTCGGGGTCCATCGGATGCTCGGCCTCGTCGTCGGTGAGCGAGCCCGTGAGCGTGAGGTTCCCGGTCTCGGGGCGCACATAGCTTCCCCCGGCGAGGTCCAGATAGACGAGGTGGGGCCCGCCGAACGACGGATCGCGCTCCACGACGAAGACGGGATGGCGGCCGATCACGATCGGGAGCTCCACGCCCGCGAGCCGCGCGACGCCGGGCGACCAGAGCCCCGCGGCGTTCACGACGACGGGCGCGTCGACGCGCTCGCCGGCCGCCCGCCTGGTGGATCGCAACCACCTCGGCGCTCTGTTCGATGACCGCGCCCCGACGTCGAGCTGCGTCCGCGTAGCCGAGCGTGACCGCGGTCGGATCGCCGTAGCCGGACTCGGGCTCGTAGAGCACGGCACCGAGCCCCGCCGGGTCGACCCGCGGCTCCACGCGCGCCACGTCGTCGGGCTCGAGGAGCTCGGCCCGGATGCCGAGCGCCCGCTGGACGGCGAGCGTCGTCTCGAGCTTCGGGCGCATGGCTGGCGAGACGCCGATCAGCGCGCCGCAGCCCACGTAGCCCGCCTCGCTGCCGACCACGTCGCGGAAACGCTGAAAGACGCGGAGCGAGCGCAGGACCATCGCGCTCGTCTCGGGCGTCGGGTAGAGCTGGCGGATGATGCCGACCGAGTGCCCGGTGCCCCCGGCGGCGAGGAAGCGGCGCTCCAGCACGAGCACTCTCCCCACGCCGAGCCCGGTCAGGTGGAAGGCGAGCGAGGCGCCGGTGACGCCCCCGCCGATGATGACGACGTCGGCGGTGGACGTCACGTTCGCCCAGCGGCGACCACCGCCGCAGCCTCGCCGGCGCCGACGAGGTGGATGCGGTCGCCCTGACGGACCGAGCCGGGCGTCACAGCGTGACCTCCAAGCCGATGGATCGCGCCCTTGCCCGATCGTACGCGAGCGTCGCGGCCGCGAGGTCCTCGAGCGCGAACCCGACCGACTTGAAGAGCGTGACTTGGTCAGGGCGCTCGCGGCCCTGTCGTGAGCCCGCCACCAGCTCAGCGAGCTCGGCCACGACGTGCTGGAGCGTGATCGCGCCCTCGCCCAGCGGGATCAGGAGATCGCCCGCCTCGGCGAGCGCCGCCGGGTAGGCGTCGACGACGACGCGGGCCCGGCGGACAGTCTCGGTGTCGACCTCGCGGGTCTCCGGACGGAACGAGCCGACGGCATCCACATGGGTCCCGGGGCGGAGGTCGGCGCCCGCGAAGAGGGGTGTCGGCGACGTCGTCGCGCACGTGACGATGTCGGCGCCGCTCACCGCCGCGCGCGGATCGTGGCTCGGCTCCACGGCGATGCCGAGCTCCACGGCCATCGCCTGGGCGAACCTCCGAGCGCGCTGTGCATCGCGTCCGAGAGCGACGACGCGCTCGAGCGCGAAGGCGGCGGCGAGGCACCGGAGCTGCTGGCGCGCCTGCACGCTGGTGCCGAAGCACGCGACCCGCCGGCTGTCGGGTCGCGCCAGGTGCCTGGCCGCGAGGGCCGAGGTCGCGCCGGTGCGGAGGGCCGTCAGGAAGCTCGCCTCGAGGAGCGCCTGCGGCTCCCCCGTGGCGTGGTCCATGAGGATATAGCTGGCGAGATGGGTCGCGTGGCCACGCTCCCGGTTCCGCGGGTAGTACGTGACCAGCTTGACCCCGAGCCCCCCGCCTTGGTACTCGCCGGCCACTGGGAGCGATGCCGCCGGCATGACGAGGAGCATGCCGGCGGCACCCACGGAGGTCACGCCGCGCGGCGGGACGGAGGTCCGGCCGCCGGCGTGACGTCCGAATGCCTGGGCGAGCGCGTCGATGACGTCGCGCGGAGTGAGAAGCGTCTCGAGGTCGGCGCGCCCGAGGATCAGCACCGCATCGCGGGCTCAGCGCCCGCCGCGTCGGATCATGCGCAGCACCTTCGCCTCCAGCACGAGCTCGCCCCGCTGGTTCAGGACACGGTGGCGGTAGGTGACGATGCCGCGGTCGGGCTTCGTCGTCTCTCGCTTGTCGACGATCTCGATCTCGGCCGTCAGTGTGTCTCCCTCAAGCACCGGTGCGACCACGCGGACCTCGGCGCCGAGGAAGGCCATGCCGGTGCCGTGGATGAGACCGGTCTGCATGATCAGCCCCTCCGAGAGGGCGAGCGTCAGGGCGCCCGGCGCCGCGCGCCGCTGGAAGACGGACTCCCGCGTGACGTACTCCATGTCCATGAAGAGCGGCTCGGTGAAGCCGCAGAGATTGACGAACGTGACGATGTCGGTCTCCGACACCGTGCGGCCGAGCGTGCGGAACGTCGCCCCGACTTCGTGCTGCTCGAAGTTCAGGCCTTGCGTCCTCATCGGGCTCCGTCCTTCCGTTCGAAGACCATCAACCAGAGCGGCGACTGCGGCGTGTACGCCGCAGCCTCCTGACCCCACACGTACGTGGTTCGCTCTGGCGAGATGATCTCGACGACACCGACCTTCTCGAGCTTCTTTCGATACTCGTCGAACCAGCGGAAGACTGTCACGTCCGATTCCGGCCGCCGCAGCCAGGAGATCCAGATCCCAACGAAGACGACGAACCGGGGCTGAAGCGCCTCGATCTCATGGATCATCTGGCGCTGCATCGCTGTCGCGTACGGCTGGGGCTCCATCAAGGCATAGGTGTAGACATACCCCGTGGCCGCCCGCCGCCGCGCGTAGAAGTAGATCTCGGGTTCCGAGCCGACCACGGCAATCCTGTCCTCCGGTGAGGTGCGCTCCCTGATGTACCGCCCGATCTCCACGGACTCGGGGAAAGGATTCAAGCCGTAGATAGTCCGCAGAACCTGGTACGGGGTGTCGGTGAAGAGAATCGCACGCTCGAGGTAGACGGGGTGGAGGAGCGGAAGCGCAGTCAACGCGATCGGGATTCCGTATCGCAGTGCTCGGAAGCGCACCGACGAGAGGCGTCGCGTGACGGTGTCGACCGCGATGCCTGCGAGGATCGCGAGGACGGGGAGGAGGAGGATGAAATACTGCCTCCGAAAGTAGAGCCCCGCCGAAGTCCCGAGGAGGGAGGCGCCGAGAAAGAGAGCGAGGAAGAGACTCCTCGAGCGTGTCTCACGGTCCCAGAAGAGCGCCGCGAGCCCGAGGCACGCGAGCACCACGATGAGATACGACGTGGGCAGGATCTGGCCGAGCGCCGCCTCGAGGTTCTGAAGGGCGTCGCCGAGCGGCGTCAACGTGGCGTACGCGGAGGCGTACGTGAACGTCCAGAACCAGAAGTTGGCGAAGGTCCCTGCCAGGAGCATGATCAGACAGACTGTCGCGAACGGCGCCAGGGCGCCGGCCAGGAGCGCTACGCTGGCGGCGAGCCGGCGCCGCGCGTCGCCGTGCGCGCCGAGGAGGACGTAGAACAGGGCGAACAGCAAAAAGGCGCCGCCGCTCTGTTTGACGACAAAGGCCGCGCCGAGGAGCGCCCCGCTACCCAGAAAGGCCAGGAGACGGCCACCTTCGGTCGCGCGCAGGAGGACGAGCGTGCCTGCGAGGACGGGCGCCAGGACGAAGTGCTCGGCGTAGGCCGCGGTGAACAAGAGCTTCGGGCTGAGCGAGAGCGCGGCGAACGCCGCGGCGGCGACCGCGGCCACCCGCGCATGGAACAGCCGGCGGGCGACCAGGAATACGAGAACGATCGTCACGGCGCTGACGACGAGGAGCCCGAGGTGAATGCCCGTGGGCGTCTGGCCGAAGAGGGCGAGGATCAAGGCGTAGATCGCGTAGACGCCTGGCATCTTGAAGTTGTACGCCTGGGTGTACGGCAGAACGCCCTGGAGCAACAGCTGTCCGAAGTAGGCGTACTCGCCCTCGTCGCGATCCAGGGGGATGCCGAGCAGTCTGAGCCGGATTCCCGCAGTGGCCAGAATGAGGAGCGCTAGAAGCCCGAGCGCCCAGGAGCGGCGGAGGCTCACGAGCCCTTCCGTTCTGATCGGGCGAGGCGTGGGAGGTGTCAGCGTTGTCGTGTCTCGGGGGATGTCAAGCCGGCACGCCTGGGCGCGCCACCGGTCATATCTCTCGTCGACGGACGCGGGGGCACCCCTCTCGGCGGGATCGCCATTAGCGAGTACCAGTATACCGACGACATTCCCGATTCGTGTTACTGAGCTCGGCCCATGGGCCCCGTAACGTCTGGCACGACACTTGCTGAATTAAACCGCCAATGCACCGACAGATAACCGGATGCCGGATATGCGGGAGCGAGTGCCTCGACGTTCTGCTCGAGCTCGGCACGCAGTTCCTGACGGGCGTGTTTCCGCGCAGCGCCGACGAGTCACTCACGAAGGGCCCCCTGACGCTCGTGCGGTGCGACGAGTGTGGGCTGGTCCAGCTCCTCTACTCCTACGAGCGAACGGAGCTCTACGGCGCGCACTACGGCTATCGCTCGTCGTTGAACCGGAAGATGGTCAGCCACCTCGAGGACAAAGCCCGGATGCTCCTGGGGGCCGTCGACCTCCGGCCGGACGACGTGATCCTGGACATCGGGAGCAACGACGGCACGCTGCTCTCGTTCTTCTCGGGCAAGGACCTCTGCCTCCTCGGCGTCGATCCGTCGGCCGCGCGCTGGCGCGGCCGCTATCCCGGCGACAGCCGTCTGATCGAGGATTTCTTCTCGGCGGACCTGGTCCGCTCCGCGCTGGGCGGCCGGAAGGCGCGGATCGTCACGTCGATCGCGATGTTCTACGATCTGGAGCGGCCGCTCGAGTTTGTCCGCGAGGTCGCCGACATCCTGGCCGACGACGGCATCTGGCATCTGGAGCAGAGCTACCTGCCGGCGATGTTGCGGGCGAACGCCTACGACACGATCTGCCACGAGCACGTCGAGTATTACGCCTTGGCCCAGATCAAGTGGCTGGCGGACAAGGTG
>Ga0209056_10004849_pt1 | contig 14138 bp, 13 predicted proteins | sample GraSoiAngelo_114_FD_185876 | JGI IMG/M metagenome (GOLD analysis project Ga0209056, IMG submission 185876) | Grasslands soil microbial communities from the Angelo Coastal Reserve, California, USA - 14_0903_13_40cm (SPAdes) (version 2) | ecosystem: Environmental > Terrestrial > Soil > Grasslands... | reverse complement strand
CCGCCTCATCCAAAAGCGCAAGCGTGCGCGCCCCGATTAGTGCCGGCAAAACTGTGGCAGCGCGCACTCGCCGGTCGCGTATCGCACGCGAATATTGCACCCCCCACTCCAGCCCGGTCTTTGCTTTCGCTAGCCACGTTTGGTAAATCGGCTGGAAGCGCTTCGGCTCGGAGAGAATCTGCGACGCAGTCAGATGCGCCTCACGTAATTCGTATTCTGGAAAATAACATCTGCCCGCTCGGAGATCGGAGCCGGCATCGCGCAGCACATTAACTAACTGAAGGGCCATGCCATAGCGCTTGCCGAGAGCCAGCATCTCATCCTCGCTCCAGCCGGCAAAGTTCCGAACATACCGGAAACAGAGCCGCGTCCAAAACTCACCGACACAACCGGCAACCAGATATGTGTATTCGTCCAGATCAGCGGCGGTGCTGAGTGCCCGAATTTCCTGCGGGTTATCAAAGCGTTGCAGATCGAGCACCTGGCCGCGAGTGATTTTGTCGAGCACCGCGCGAATGTCGCTGCGATCTGCCTGCTCCAGTTGATCGAGCCAATTAAGGCAAGTGGGCAACGACTCAAGCAGCTGTCGTTCGCTCCCGTTCGCCTGTAGCGGGACAAACGACGCGGTCAGATTGACAACGACATCGCGCGAAGCCTTGCCTCCAATCCCGTCCGAGAGCATCTTCAGAGTCTCAATCCGCACGACATTGGAAATTCCCGTTGTGTCGGCAACGCTGTCTGTTGCCCGCGCAAGCAGGTACGCCAGTGCGACTGGTTCGCGTAATTGTGCCGGTAAAAATCGGATCGAAAGGTAAAATGAACGGGAGACCGAGCGCAGAATTGTCGTCTGCAAGGGTCGGGTAGAATGCGCGTTCATAATCTGTAGCCGGCATCGGGAATGCCGGCACTGGAGATTTGGTACGGCCGCATGATTATGATGGATGGCCGGGATCATCGATCCCGGCTACAAGGTAAAGCCTCATCGCCCGATATTTCTTACCTCGATCCGATTGGGCGCAGAGTTACCGAGGCCGAGCTGACTGGCGAAGCCGATGTAGGCCGCAATTGGGCCGATTGCGCGCAGACTCGCTCGTACGCGCCATTCTTCCAAACGCTTCAAGGCAATGGCGTCCAAAGCGACCGGGTCCTTGCTTGCGTACAACGTGGCATGATGGAGCGCGTAATTCGGTTGCGGCTGCGGGCCGCCTGCATATTGCGCAATCAGGCCGTCCATCAAATTGAAGACGACTTTCTTTGCGATGAGTGGGTTAGCATAAATTTCCGCAAGACTTTCCGCGCCAAACCGAGAGCCCTGCGCAAAACGACGCCAGTTGTCGATGTTCGGAATCGTCATGTTGTAAATGCAACCGGCGATTCCATTCGTTTCACTGATACTCATCACCGGGACGTTGATAATTTTGGTAACTTCGGTCGAAAGAATCTTCGAAAAGTGACTCACATTGCTGGTGTTCTCAGTGTCGGAGAGAATGGGCACTTTCGTTATGTCACCGACATAATCGAAATCGCCCCAAACCAGTTTCCCGATTAACGGCGCGGACAGGACTGCTTTTGCGTCATATCCATCGCGCGGCGCGATTGCTTGCAGCTGGTAACCATCAATTCCCGGCCGATAACCGGCTCCCTTGATTCCACCAAGAGACCGGTCCCAGACAATTATGCTGCTGCGCGGATGCCCTGCTGCGACGAGTCCATCCACAATCGCGTTCACGATGTCATGGTGAGTGGTGAAAAGGTCGCCGCCTGCTGCGCAGATTTTAATTCCAATCCTATCATTTGGGGAAACGAGTGACGCCCACGCCTTCGTCATGTCAGACTGGCCAGTCGCGGCAAGAACGAGCCGATTCACCATCTCATGCACGATGCGCGGGTTCGTCTTGTAATCTTTGATTGAGCCGGGATCATGCACAGAATACACAACCGAAGGGGGCAGCGTAGGCTGCGGCGCCTGCGCAAGCACAGAGGTGATGGCGCAAAACAGAACGAGGGTTACGTTTCGCAGTTTTGTCATGTCGAGCGAAGTCGAGACAGCTCTCAATATTGCGAGCCAGAGATTCCTCGACTTCGCTCGGAATGACAACAAAGTCTGACGGATTTTATGAGTAGCAGCGCGAATCACAACTCTTCCACTGTAGCCGCGAAAGCGTTCGGGGTGCCGGCTGCGGAATTGCACGCTAATGCAGGCGACACGCCTGCCACTACAAGCCCGATCCGCCACCTTTACATTCACATCCCCTTCTGCGCGCGAATTTGTCCATATTGCGCGTTTTACAAAGATTTGCTTGATCGTTCGCAGACCTGGCGATTTTGCGAAGCGATATTGTGCGAGCTCGACGGGCAGCGCACATGTTTTGAGATATCGCCTAAAACTGTCTACTTCGGTGGCGGCACTCCGACAGCGCTTACGACCTCGCAATTGGAATTTTTAGTGGAAGGCTTCTGCGAACGGCTCGATCTCTCGTCACTTGAGGAGTGGACAATGGAAGCGAATCCTGGGAGCGTGTCCGCGCGCAAGGCAACACTTCTTCGCAGACTGGGAGTGACTCGAATCAGTCTTGGCGTTCAGTCGTGGGAAGACAATTTGCTAAAGGTTTTAGGGCGAGAACACAGCGCCCAGCAGGCCGAGCAATCATTTTATCTTCTACGCAGAGCCGGGTTCACAAACATCAATGTCGATCTCATGTTCGGATTACCAAGCCAGACAACCGAGCAGTGGGAATTGACGCTAGAGAAAACGATTGCGCTCCAACCCGATCACATTTCCGCATACTGCCTCACTTACGAGGAGGACACGGAGTTTTTTCTGCGTCACGCGCGCGGCGAATTTCGGCAGGATGCAGACACTGACGCTGAGTTTTTCGAAAAGGCGATAGCGATCCTGGAGGACGCCGACTACGAACATTACGAAACCGCAAACTATGCACGTCCCGGGTTTTCGTCAGTTCACAACCGCGCCTATTGGTTCGGCAAAGATTATGTGGGCATCGGTCCGAGCGCCGTCTCGACTGTCGGTATGCGACGCTGGCAGAATGTCTGTGATTATCGCACTTACATTGATCGCGTTCTTTGCGGCCAATCACCCCGCGCAGCGACCGAAAATCTTACGGACGAAATGAAACGCATGGAGCGAATCGCACTGTCGCTGCGGACGCGCGACGGAGTTTCCGCGTCGGAGCTGAAACGTTTCGCTCAAGAAACGAATGAGTTTATTGCCCTTGGGTTGCTTCGAAAATCGAACGGCAATTTCGTGCTGACTCAAAAAGGCAAAGCAGTTGCGGACTCCGTTGCCGAAGCATTTCTGTAGTGGCAAGCGCAGCGCGACGCCTAGTAGATGTCCGAATCGGAGCTGTAGCCGGAATCGCCGCGAATCGAACGCAAACGAGCGCGGCTGCCCCATTCGGATTCCGGCCGGTTAATCTGGCCAAGTGTGATTTTCACGAGCCACGGCGCCGCCGCCAAAGCACCAATTGCCACGAGCACAATCGCCGCCGCCTGACGCAGCGGCGGCTTGATTTTGTCCGCCATTAAAATTCCCAGACCAAGGCCAATCGCGGTGCGGGTCACAACAAGGAGCGGATTAACCGGAAGCTGTTCGGAAGTTTTTGAAATGGATATGGGGAAAGACATCGCCTACCATATACGTCGCGTTTAGGAAAAAGAAACGGCAATTTTCGCGACCAGGAAAGTCCTCTCATTTTTACTTCGACATGCTCAATTCGATCTACGCGCTCATCCTTGCCGGTGGCAGCGGTGAACGTTTTTGGCCCTTAAGCAGGCAGGCCCGCCCCAAACAACTGCTGCGCCTGGTCTCAAAAAAAACCCTGCTCGAAGAAACTTTGGCGCGCCTTGAGGGCTTCATCCCGCGTGAGCGTATTCTGATCTTGACGAACACAGAACAGGAAAGCGCAGTTCGTAAATTGCTCGGGAGTTTTCCAAAGGAAAATATTGTAGCCGAGCCGGCTAAACGTGACACTGCTGCTGCCGTTGCGCTCGGCACCGGCTGGGTCGCAGCCCGCGACCACGCAGCCGTCATGCTCGTTCTCCCCGCCGATCACGTAATTGCAAACCGAGCGGCTTTTCAACAAACGCTCGCTCTCGCTGCCGACGCTGCCGAGGAGACAAGCGAGCTTGTAGCCATCGGCATCAAGCCAACATGGGCCTGTCCCGGATTTGGTTACATCGAGCAAGGTAAGCCGGTCCACTTGCGCACGCGCCCCGATAAGGATGCGATTCATCGGGTGCTGCGCTTTCGCGAAAAACCAAATCTCGATCTGGCCGAATCGTTTTTGCGAAAGGGAAACTTCCGGTGGAACGCCGGAATGTTCGTTTGGTCGGTGCCTACAGTGCTCCGCGAATTCAACCGTCACACGCCGGAGCTGGCTGATTTCATTTCCCAAGTTAGAGCTCCGGAGCATTTCGAGAAGGCTTTGCGTGAGCGCTTCAGTAAACTGCCACGCATCTCGTTCGATTACGCGATCATGGAAAAGGCGGATCGCGTCCTCGTAGTGGAGGCCGGCTTCGATTGGGACGACATCGGAAGCTGGAGAGCAGTGGCGAATTATTTTGAGAAGGACAAACAAGGAAACGCCGCGAACCGCCCCATTACCGCGCTCGATTCCAGCAATAATATCGTTTTCGAGGAAGATGGGACAACCGTCGCGCTGCTTGGAGTTCGTGACCTCATTGTAGTGCAAACCAAGGATGCACTTTTGGTTTGCCATCGGCACGAAGCCGAAAAGATCAAAGATCTTGTCGGCAAAATTCCGCCGGAACTGCAGTGAGGATTGCACGCGGCGCGCTTAACACCAGTCCGGCTCGGACCGGTCGCGTCCTACCGAAGACATGAAGCCGATTTTGGCTCTCGATTTTGGCGGAGCGCGTATCGGCGCGGCGATTTCTGATCAGCTACAGTTGTTGGCGCATCCGCTCGAGACTATTCCAGCGAATGAGCAGGCGCTATCCCGCATCTTGGAGATCGTCCGCGAAAAGAAAGTTGACCACGTCGTCGCCGGGCTACCGAAGCGGATGGATGGTCAGATCGGCGCGGCCGCGACCGAAGTCCTCCTCTTTGTAGAGAAACTCCGCGCCATTCTGCCGTGTCCGGTTGTAACCTGGGATGAACGGTTAACCACTGTTGCAGCGCACCGGGCCTTGCGTGAGGCAGGCAAGAAAACGCGGCACACCCGCGGCTATGTAGATCAAGTCGCAGCCCAAATGATTTTGCAAAGTTATCTCGACCACCGCGCCGCGAAGGCGGCCGCCAAAAGTGATCAGTGATCTGCGATAGATGATTAGTAATTTTGACCGATCACCGTTCACTGATCACCGATAACGATTGCTAGATTGCAATGTCCCGAAGGCTGAAAATGATCGTGGCTTATGACGGCGCGTCATTCGCCGGCTGGCAGAGCCAATCTCATCGCAACACTATCCAAGATCATCTGGAGCGCGCGTTTGAGCGCGTCGCCGGAGCACCAGTGCGCGTTCACGCAGCCGGGCGAACGGACGCAGGCGTACACGCCCTCGCGCAATGCGCACACGTCGATCTTGCCAACAAAATTTTGCCGCCTGCGCGTTGGACGGAAGCGCTCAACGCGTTGCTGCCTCCGGCCATACGCGTGATGCGCTGCCAATACGTATCGAACCATTTTCACGCGCGTCTCTCGGCGAAAGGAAAGATCTATCGTTACAGAATCTGGTCAGCGCCTGTTTTGCCTCCATTCGAATATCGTCGCGCCTGGCACATCGCGCGCCAGCTCAATCTCAAAGTTCTGAAGAAGGCGGCCAAACATTTTGTCGGCACTCATGCTTTTGCCGGCTTCGCTGCCAATCGCGGCAAACCAGAACAGAGCATGGTCCGCACAATCTATTCTGTGCGCGTCCGACAAAAAGGTCCCTGCGTGACGATCGAGTTCGATGGCGATGGTTTTCTCTACAAGATGGTTCGATTAATGGTCGGCGCGCTGGTGAAATGCGCCCTCGGCAAAATGCACGTCGAAGATATCACTGCGCGGCTATACTCCGGCAAGCTCGGCCCAGCCCGTTTTGCCGCTCCCGCCGAAGGATTATTTCTGGTTCTCGTGCGCTATTGACTCCGAAACCTCTGGGTTGATGCATTGTTGTCGCGCTGCCCTTCCCTCCGGTCCGCCCCCCGCCACAGCGGTTCTCTACCAGGCCGTGACCAGTCCACCCAGTAAGCCAAGCGAAGCGCCGACCAGCGTTTCCAACAGGTCATGGCGCTCCAGATAAAGCCGCGACCAGAAAACGAGGAAGGCCAGCGCGAAAGCAATCGCGCCGACGACCGGATGGACCACAAATAGAATGATCGCGCTGTAAAAAGCGAAAAGCGCGTGCAACGACAGCTTGATCCGAAAATTGACTAGCGCAGCCACAACCAGCAGAAACAACGTCACCACGGCTCCGCGCAATGCCAAAGCCGGCGCGTGCAATAGCCAAAGTGCAATCACGGCCATCGCCGAAATTGGAATCGCGCGTGGATAAAATTGGACACGTTCCGCCCAAATGGAAACATCTGTGTCGCTCCATCGACCTGATCGGGTCCCCAAAAAAAGCAAAAGTGCCATCGGCAGAATCAACGTCGCCAACAGAGTCAGGAAAAGTGCGAGCCCGGCGCGGCTAGCCAGTCGCAAGACAATGATAATGGCGACCGACAGGCTAATGAAAACCAACGGATGCCCGATCCAGGAAACCCATCGCGCAAAGACAACAGCCCGCTTGAGGTCGATCTTGTCACTATTCACTCGTCACTTCCAATGATTCGTCCGCTCACGTCGCCAAAGCCGACGCGGTAATCATCGCCCTGGCACCATCCAGTAATGGTGAGTGTATCGCCGTTCTCGACCCATTTGCGTGTTTCACCGTTCGGTAGCTTGAGCGGGTTCGCGCCGCGCCAGGTCAATTCCAACATGCAGCCGCGTGAGTCTTCGGTTGCTCCGCTGATCGTTCCGCTCGCGAGCAAATCTCCGGGTTCGAGATTGCAACCGTTCACTGTGTGATGGGCAAGTTGCTGCGCAATGCTCCAGTAAAGGTTTTGGAAATTTGTGCGGGTAATGATGTGCGGCGCGTCCATCAATGAAGTTTGCAGCCGCGCTTCGAGCTGAATATCGAACGTGAAATTACTTTTTGCTCTCAAATACGGGAGCGGCTCCGGGTCCTGGAGAGGCAGCGGTTTTCTAAATGGTTCGAGCGCTTGCAACGTAACTACCCACGGCGAAATGCTGGTGCAGAAATTCTTCGCCAGGAACGGGCCGAGCGGCTGATATTCCCACGCCTGAATGTCGCGCGCGCTCCAATCGTTCATAAGAACAAGACCGAAGATGTGATCAACGGCGCGATCGATCGGCACCGGTTCACCTAACGAATTGCCAGGACCAATCAGGAACGCCATTTCCAATTCGTAATCGAGACTTTTCGTCGGACCGAAAGTCGGGGACGCCGCATCCGGTGGTTTGGTCTGCCCGCTCGGCCGACGCACGTTAGTTCCGCTGACGACAACCGAGCTGGCGCGTCCGTGATAGGCTACCGGCAACCATTTCCAGTTCGGCATCAGCGCGTTCTCCGGTCCGCGCAACATCGTGCCGACGTTGTGCGCATGATGATAGGACGAATAAAAATCCGTGTAATTGCCGATGCGCGCCGGCAATTTCATCACCACGTTTTGCGCGTGAAAAACTTTTTCGCGTAGCCGGCCATCATCTCGCAGAGTCGGCGTCTCCGCCGAGAGAAGATGTTGGACAATCTCGCGCGTTTTTCGCCACGCCGGTCGGCCTAACGCGAGAAATGCATTCAACGAATCCTCCGAAAACACATTTCGACCCCGAAACTCTGATGAGCGGAAGTGACCCAGCTCGTCGAGAACCGAAAGATCAACAATCAAATCGCCGATCGCGACGCCCACGCGCGCCTTACCATCTCTCGGTTCAAAGATCCCGAAGGGAAGATTTTGAATGGGAAAATGCGAATCGGCCGGGACTTCGATGAAACTGCGCAAGGGCGACGTCATCTCCGTGATTTAACCACGAAGAACACGAAGGCCACGAAGAAAATTCGGAATCACCTCCAAAGAACTTCGTGATCTTCGTGGTGATCAAAGAAGTCCGAGTGCGCGCAAATCGTCGCGCGGCTCATCGAAGCTGCAACTTCCGAATGACGCCACGAATTTCCGGCGATACTGCAGCCGTTCGATACTGATCTTCCATTGCCGCCACGCGAAAAAATCGTCAGTAAACGAAAATGAATCTGCATTTTCATCTTCCAGCATGATCGAGGTTTGGTGTGCATCCCATCGATGCTCCGCCGCGAGGACTGCGGCGCCGAGCACATTAAGAAATCCGTGCATCTTTGTTTTAACTTCATCGCGAAATTGCCGGATCGGATGATGTAGCCCCGCCGTAAACTTGATCGGGAGTTGATGCGTGGCCGGCGTCACGAGAGCGGCAGCGATCTGCGCGGAAGTGGGAAATGCATCCGCTGTCACTCCGCCGGTGCGTAATTTGTAACCAAAGGTTGCCAAGTCGGCATCGGAATTGTGTTCGGCCAGTAATGCAATCGTTTGTTGCACTCTTTCTGGTGGCGCTTCCCAGAAAACTGGTAGATCACCCAAAATCGATCTCGCCTCCTCCAGTGAGGCAAGATCTACATCGTGCGGTAAGAACATCTCGAGGTGACTAATCGAGACGAGATCGACATTGCTCGACAACCAACGAAACGCGGTATCAGCTTTCTCCACTGCTTCAAGAAAGGCGTCGGCATTCGCAGTTTTGGGACCGAGCGCAGCGACGCGCAGCGGATGCAAAGGGTCGAACTCCGAAAGGAGTTGCCTGGCCGCCTCGAATTGTTCAACGGAAAGAACGAATGCGCCGAGCATCCACGCATCGGGCGAGCGCACATACTGCGCGTAATTTTGGAGAGCCGACTCGAGCGCAAGACTGCAGGGCGGAAACATTCCCGCATAGTCAACGGATTTCGCGAGCAGAGCCTGAAGTGAAGCAGCTGGCACTTTAGTGAGTGGTCAGGTGTGAGAGGTCCGGAGTTAGTTATTCCGCTCAATCGGCGGAGGCAAGCTGTGGGGCCATGCTGAAGGAAGCGCGCAATTCGCCTCCTGGTGAAATCGTTTGAATGCCCTGTTTGTCTTCAAAGGCGCGCTGCTCATGATGATCGGTCAAGCCCCAGCACGGCTCGACGCAAAGAAACGGGCCGCCGTCGGACCAGAGAGTCATGTACGGCACGCCGGTAAGATCCAATGTCACCCATCGACCGCTCGGCGGATCCACATAGGAAAAGTTGCGCCTACGAACGTCAACCAGTTCGAGGATAATCGAACCGGGCAACTCGTCCTTTGGAAATGGCATTTCGCCACCGGGGAATTCGATTTCGCGCGTTTCCCCTGACAAATAATTGCCCGGCGAAAAGTATCTACGGTAAAGACCCTTTGGCATTTGAAGATGAAAGCTTTCGAACGAAGTCGCGGCGAATCCTGGATGCAATCCGAACGCCACATGCGCGGTCAGTTCAGGCTCGTAGTTCTGAAACTCGAAAAGAACGTCGACCGTGTTCAACTCGAGCTTGTATGTGAGATCCACACCCACTTTCAACGGGTATTCAACAGGCGAAAAGTCCTCCGGCGTAATCCGATATCTCAATGAAGCGCCGCTGCCCTTATCGGAGACTCCCGCGAGGCGCCACGTCTTCGAGCGAAGAAACCCGTGATTTCCGCCTTTAATTTCGCGGCCCCGATAAAGGCTGCGACCATTTTTAAGCCGATGAAGATAATAGCCCATGACGGTCGCGTGATTTGCCCAACCCTGAGACGGTGTGGAGAGATCGTTGTCGCGATAAAGAAAACCGGTCCATTTTCCTGCTTCGTTTATTCGCGCCAGACTGATTAGTTCTCCCCCAAGACGCGAAACGACGATGCGCAGACCGTTCTCCTCATCGGTCAGAACGTCGAGCCGTCGATCTTCCCACTTTTCTTCAGAATGAGAAAACTTCATTGCGGTCGTATAAACATGCGGGCGTTGTAGCCGCGGCGCTGTGCGCCGTCTGGGACGTCTTTGTTCAAAACGATGCAAAGGCCCCGCAGGGACGTGGCTACAACAAAGGACTCATGGGAACAACCCGCGCACTTGTTTGGCTTTGATGACGCGTTCGACGCCGATGGCCATGGCCGCTGTGCGATGCGAAATTTTGTGTTCTTTGGCTCGCCTGATCACCTGCGCAAACGAATGCTCGAGGATGCGGAAAAGTTTGTCGGTCACTTCCGATTCCGTCCACAGAAATGCCTGCAAACCCTGCACCCACTCGAAGTAGGAGACGATCACGCCGCCGGCGTTGCAGAGAATGTCTGGGATCACAAAAATTTCGTCCCAGCGATTTTCGAGAATCAGGTCGGCGTCCGGCGTGGTTGGGCCGTTGGCGGCCTCGGCAAGGATACGGCATTTGAGTTCACCGGCGTTCTTTCCGGTAATGACTCGATCGACCGCCGCGGGAACAAGAATATCGCACGGAAGTGTGAGGAATTCCTTTGGATCAACACGATCGTCCTGGGCAAACGCGCGCAGATTTCCCTTCTTCAACATATGCTGTTCTGCCGCTTTAACGTCGATTCCCTTAGGATTGTAAATCGCCGCATGCGCGTCGCTGATCCCAACGACGTTGACGCCGCTTTTGTAGGCGAGCGACAGAGCTGCCACCGAACCTACGTTGCCGAATCCCTGGACGATGGCGGTACACTTTTCAGGATTCATCTTCAGCATGTTCATGGCGCGTTCAATCAGGTAAACAACGCCGCGACCGGTTGCTTCGCGCCGGCCTTCGGTCCCACCGATGGCGACTGGTTTGCCGGTAACGATTTCGTTGACGGCGTAGCCCATGTAAACCGAATAGGTGTCCATGAACCAAGCCATGATCTGTTCGTTCGTGCCCATGTCCGGCCCCATGATGTCGGTGTGCGGGCCGACGAACGGGATCATTTCCTGCATGTAACGGCGCGAGACCGCCTCCAGTTCGTTGCGCGACAATCGCGTCGGATCGATAGCCACTCCGCCCTTGGCGCCGCCGTAGGGCAATTGCGCCAGCGCGCATTTCCAGCTCATCCACATCGCCAGCGCCGCCGTTTCGCCCATCGATAATGAAGGCGCGAACCGCGTGCCGCCCTTGGTCGGGCCGAGCGCGATGTGGTGTTGAACGCGGTAACCCTGGAAAGCTTTGGTGCTCCCATCGTCCATGTGGACCGGCAACGTCACGGCGACGGCGCGTTTCGGATACGTCGCCCACTCGCGGTCGCTTTTGTCGATGCTCAAATAATCCGCGATGACTCGAAACTGCTCACAAGCCATCTGGAAAACTTCATCGTCGTAAATGGTCACGGATGAATTTGTCGAATCTCGGGCGTCCATCGGAAGTTGCTATTTGCGCTGTGCGAATCGACCCGTCAACTCCGAAACCTTTGGAGTGCGCGGACATGTCGGGGGCTTGGGTAGCGCACGCGTCTCGCGTGCTGGTTTCGGCGTCGCGCCGAAACAGTCTTTCCGAACGCTCGCCACTGGCAGAGAATGGTGTCTCAGCAGAGAAGTCCGTGATCGCGAAGACGCGATCACCAACACGCGTGACGCGTGCGCTACCCAGGCTGCGGAAGCTACAACGCACGAAATATCGACAAATGCGTTCCAAATTCAGTATGGTCACGCCCGAAATGAAAATTGAAACTTTAGCCGTTCACGCTGGACACGGCATTGACCCTGCAACCGGGGCAGTCGCCACCCCAATTTACCTTTCCACCACCTTCGAGCGCGACATCGAAGGCACCTACTCGCGCGGGTTCATGTACACGCGCAACAACAATCCCAACCGCGAGGCCTTGGAGCGCGGGATCAGCGCGCTCGAAGGCGGGGCGGTGGCGGCCGCGTTCGGCTCGGGGACCGGAGCAACCATGTCCATCCTTCAAGCGTTGGCGCCGGGCGATCACGTCCTGGCGCACATCGACGCCTACTACGGCACATCGCGATTGATCCGCGAAATTTTTCTGCGATGGGGACTCGAAGCCGATTTTGTGGACATGAGCGATCTCGCCGCGGTGAAAAAAGCTTTGAAGCCAAACACAAAATTGGCCTGGGCCGAAACGCCATCCAATCCGCTGTTGAAAATTGTCGATCTTGCTGCCGTCGCGGAAATCGTACACGATGCCGGCGCGCTTTTCGTTTGCGACAACACCTGGGCGCCTGTGCTGCAACGGCCTTTCGACCTCGGCGCCGACTTAATCCTGCATTCAACGACGAAATATTTCGGCGGGCATTGTGATGTTCTGGGAGGAATTGTCGTTGCAAAAACAGAGAATGATTTTGTTCAACGCATCCGCAGTATTCAATATGAGGCCGGCGCGGTCCCCTCGCCTTTCGATTGTTGGCTAATTTTGCGCGGCATGCGCACGTTACCGTGGCGGATGCGCGCGCACTCAGAGAACGCGATGAAAATTGCAGGTTTTCTTGCCCAACATTCAAAGGTGGCACGCGTTCATTACCCGGGATTGAAACCGCATCCGGGACATGAGATCGCGGCGAAACAGATGTTGTTGTTCGGCGGGATGCTCTCCTTTGAAGTCAAGGACGGACGCGACGCGGCGATGTCGGTTACGGCGAAAACAAAAATTTTCATTCGGGCCACGAGTTTGGGTGGCGTAGAAAGCTTGATCGAGCACCGCGCATCCATCGAAGGTCCCGGAACAACTTCAGCCGAAGGTTTGCTGCGCCTGTCCATCGGTCTCGAAAACGCCGACGATTTGATCGAGGACCTCGATCAAGCGCTGGGGTAACAATACGTGATGCAGGCAATCGTGCTGTAGCGTCCGCTGTCCCCAGCGGAATTTCGGTCGACCGCCCCCAAAATCACATGCGCTGAGGACAGCGCACGCTACAGCATTCAGCGTGAGGGTCACAGGCGATTGAGGTCAATCGCCCCGGACGGGGTTAGCGTTTCTAGTCTCGAGCGTCAATGCTATCGTGTTAATAATAACAAGCGCCGAAAAATGAATCTCGCTAATACCGTCCATCAAGTTTGCCTCTGATAGGTCACTAGTAATTGGTAGTCGCTTTTCAATAGTTACATTTTCGAATGTAGAATCAGCTTGGTAGCCAATCTTCGCTTTAGCTGCCTGCAAAATTAGTTCCCCTTTAAACCGTGCTCTGTCAGATTGTGATAATTTATTCAATAAATCCATGTGTTTTGGACCTAGGCCGATCTTAGAGAATAACGTTATGTAGCGTGGATGCTCCCTCGTGGGAAGAACTACTAAGGGAATTCCGGTATGCGCCATAACTTCATATGCAAAATGATGTGCGGGTTCAGTGAGCTTCCGAGTACCCAAGCTGAATGCATCAAGCCATTCTCTTATCCGTGGCTCGACGTTTTCCGGCGTAATCCGTGAGTTCTTCCACAAGTAGTACAACGCTCCGACAAAAATTAAGAAAAATACCGCTGAGACAATGGCAAAAACGTAGTGCGTGCTCATTGTCTGCCATGCCTTTCCGATAGTCTTCGCGTCGAAACCGAAAAAGAGGAGCATCGACACGAGCCAACCAACGAACCCGCCGACAGCGACGATCCTGCCAAGAATTGCACGCCAGCGACCTGACATTCCCCTAATCTGCCAAGTTCACCAGCAACATAAAACCAAAATGATGCACTACCAATCGCCCCTACCTATGCGCCGCCGAAAAACGTCGATTATGTCCTGCACCTCGCTCACGCGCAACAGAAAGGCCGCGGAGAAAAACGCCGCTGCACCACATGCAATCGCGCCGAGCAATGTAGCTAACTTTTGGAAAAAGGGCAGGCTCGCCCATGCATCAAGCCAAAAGTAGTTAGCCGCCCAGCAGACCAGCGCCAGCAGCGCACCAGCCACGCAAATCTTTCCCAGGCCGATTAGCGTCTGGCGTGTCTCCAATCTGCGTGTATGACGACGCATCAGCGCGTAGAGCAACAAAAAATTGATTGTCGCGACGAGGCTCGTGGAAAACGCAAGGCCGCGGTGTCCCCAGCCAAGTCGAAATGTAAAAAGCCAGTTGAGAAAAAGATTCGCACCGATGGCGAAAAAGCTCACCACC
>Ga0209056_10004848_pt1 | contig 14140 bp, 14 predicted proteins | sample GraSoiAngelo_114_FD_185876 | JGI IMG/M metagenome (GOLD analysis project Ga0209056, IMG submission 185876) | Grasslands soil microbial communities from the Angelo Coastal Reserve, California, USA - 14_0903_13_40cm (SPAdes) (version 2) | ecosystem: Environmental > Terrestrial > Soil > Grasslands... | reverse complement strand
GGCGATCGGCGGGTCGTGGATGTGAACGATTTGCCGCCGACGATTCGCAGCGAGGCAGGAGCAGGTACGGCGAGCTCCTCACCGACCGAGGCCGGCACGTTTACGACGACGGCGCTCGCCGAGATGGAACGGATGACCATCCTTCGCGTGTTCGAACAGGCGCGAGGGGACAAGGCGCTTGCGGGAAAGATGCTGGGGATCAGCCGGGCCACTTTGTATCGCAAGCTCAAGCGCTACAACATCACGTCGAAACCTTCCGCGACAGCCGTGGCGGCCGGCACACACACAGCGTCAGAGTGAGATAGATAGCGGCTTGCCTCGCTGCGCGCTGCAAACCTGCTGCGAAAGACCCGAGCGATGAGACGGGGCGTGTCAGCGTGAGACACGTGAGCCAATCTCAATCCACGTCAGATTCATAAACCTTGTATTTTCTTAAACTTCGCGCCCACTGGGGTGCCGAAATTTTTGGCGGCCGGCGTGCACTCTTACAAGCCGGACCGATGCGTCCCGGCTGTCTCAGGATTTGTGGAGCCGCGGGAGACAGACGTGGGTCTTGATAAGAGCAGGATGAGAAACCAAGTGAACCGAGCAGTCAGGACGGCGGCAGACGCGGCAGAAACCTGCGTGGGGCGGCTGGCGCGCTTTTTCCCGAGCGCCATTCCGGTTCGAATTCTCGTGCAAGTGACAGCGGTGCGTCCGGGCAAGGCACGGCTGAGCGAGGCGGCCATGCTCGAGTACGGGGAACCGGAGCACGCCATTTTCGTGTGCACACTGCCGCTCGAATTCGACGACCGCGTGCGGATCGAACGCGCAGGCGAGGTGGCCGGCAAAAACCTCCGTGCGGCAGAAGGAACCGTCACGGCGGTGCAATACCACGAGGGAACCAAGGCGGTGGCCGTGCGTTTTCTTAAAGGCCCCTGCGGGTGGGTGATGGAGCCGTGAGCCTAATTTCCAAGACGGCCGTTCCAGCCGATGCGAAACTGACGCCGAGAAGCGAACCGACGAAGCAGTCGTCGTGGGAGGAGACGCGCTCGGTCTTCCCGATCTATCTTGCGCTGGCCAAGCTGCTCCGCGTCCAGATTCCGTTTGGCCAGGGAAAGCGGTCCCTGCCGGAGCGGCCAACGAATGAGCTCCATGAACAGGTGCAGACCTGGCTCGAGCAGATGGATCAGCAGGTACAGGTGCACCAATTGCGGCACCTGCTGCAGATGACGACGCTCAATGCGAGCGAGGAAGGGCTGCGCGGGCTCATTTTGAGGCACCTGCGCAAGCCGACGAAGACGAACTCCGACCGCTCGAAAATCGACTTTCTGCTGGTCCAGTATTTTGCGCTGTGCGCGCCAGCGAAAATTTATCACAAGCAAATCGAGCTGGCCGACGTGGCGCACGTGATGGAACCGGTGCTCGGCAAAGGGGAACCGAATACCCTCGATTGGTGCGCACCGCTCGAGAAAATGATTGAAGCGCTGCGCGGCTTCCGCAGCCTGCGGGACATCTTGAAAACAAACTTCATCGAACAGGGGCGGGGGGTGAAAGAATCCGCCGGTGGGATGTTCTATGATGCCGCGGCACTGATGGCCTTCACACGCTTCAATTTCCTGCTCCGCCGGACACTGATCGAGCTGATGCACGCGGACTTGATCGCCATCCGCACCGGGATTAGCCACCTGGAAAATTCGGGGGTGAGGACGCTTGACTGCCGGAACTTCGGCCTGACGGGCGCCGAGCCGATTCGCAAGATCAAACAGATCGCCGATGAATGGAAACAGCCTTTCCAAAAGGAATACACGGAGCGCACGGTAAACGAGGCGTTCGAGAAGCTGCTGGGACTGCGCGCCGATGCGGAACGCGCGCTTGAGCGGATTCACGGCTCCACCGGTGAAACTTCGGGAACGGTTGGCGCGGCGCCGGCGGCTCCGGGTCCAGATAAAAACGCCGTGGATAGTCCGGCCAAGCCTTCTGCACAAGAGAGTAGCCGGTCGGCCGAACGCAAGACGAACGATGCGGAACTCGATTTTGAAACGTGCATGGAGAAGATCTGGGAGCAACTCATCGCCGCGCCGCCCTCACGGGGGCGTTCGATGACGACAGTTACGGTGGGGCGCGCGCGAATTCTGCTGTCCTCGTGGGAAGTGGCGGCGTTTGTGAGCGATGACGGCACCGCGGCGGAGGCCCTGCGACGCGCAGTCGTGGCAAGGGTCCTTGTCACGGTGGCGATGGAACAGGCGAAGGAGACCGGCAACGCCACACCGCTGGAGCGGGCGCTTTCCACGGCGCGCGACGAGGTCTCGCGCCTGCAGGAGCGCATCGAGGTTGCGAAGGAAGCCAAAGACACGGAAGCGGCAGTCAACCTGGGAATCAGCACCAAGCGATTGCTTTCATTGCTCGACCAGGCAGAAAAACTTTAGCTCGAACCAGGTCCTGCAGCCCAAGAGGACCAAACCACAGGGAGCGGGTTGTTTCTTGCGACACGCAAATATCGTAATCCTGACCGACGAAACCGAATTCGCGCGTCTGCTGACGGCATGCTGGCAGGGCGAGCGGCAGATGCCCGCGATCACGGTGCTCGGCAGCGACCTCTGGAACAAGCAGGAAGCGCCAGCCCATGATCTGGTGGTGATCGGGCCGCTGCGCGAGGGCCGACTGACAGGGATTCTGCGCTCGCTGGATTCGGGCGCCGCGGTGATCCTCTGCGCGCAAGGCGACTTACGAGAACTGGCGGAACTTCGCGCGGGGTATCCGCGGCTGGTGCACGTGCCACTCCGCGAAGACTGGGCACAAACGCTGCTTCTCGTTGCAGGGGAATCCCTGCGCAGGGCGGAAGCGACGAAGCTCCTTCGTCAAGCGGAACGCTCGGCGGCGGAAAGCGCCAACTATGCGACGCTCGGACGGTACATGCTGGAAATGAAGCACAGCGTCAACAATGCGCTGACGGGCGTTCTTGGAAATGCTGAGTTGCTGCTTTTTGAGCCCGGCCAACTCTCTGCACAATCGCTCGAACAGATCAAGACGATCCACAGCATGGCGCTGAGACTGCACGAAATCATGCAGCGATTCTCATCGCTGGCAAGCGAGATGAGGGAGGCTGAGAAAGCTTCTCAAGCTGAGACGGAGGCGGCCTCCCCTGACGCGGTTTCCCGTCGGTAGAGGATGCGGAACTGCGCATAACATCTTTTATATCAATACGATGGCCGATGTGAACAAATGCGCGGAGGGAGTGGATAACCTGGCCGCCGACGTGCTTCCTCTCTGTGCGGAGTAGTCTCGGGAGAGTCTGTCCTTGGACAAGCTTACCAAGATTCTGATCGTAGATGACTCGCCATCACAGGTGCGCATGATCCATGACCTGCTCGAGCGCGAAGGGTACATACCAGTGAGTGTGAGCGATCCGCTGCGCATTGAGGAGGCGGTGGCAAATGAGAGGCCCAGCGTGATCCTGCTGGATGTGGTGATGCCGGGACGCAATGGTTTTCAAGTGTGCCGCGAACTAAAGACAAACGCCCAATTCAGCGGGATCCCGGTAATTCTGGTCACTTCGAAGGACAGCGCAAGCGATAGATATTGGGGCCAGCAGCAGGGGGCGGACGGCTACGTCACAAAGCCCTTCACGCGGGAAGAGCTGCTGCGAGCCGTGCGGCGGTTTGCATGAACGACAGGCAGGAAATGGACGGCGATTTTCAACTGACGCCTGTTCCGGCGGATCTGGAGACTGGGGATTTGCTCGGCACGCTGGGCTCACCGGAAGAACAAGGCCCGGAAGCGCAGTTCTGCGTGTTCCGGAGCGGACGCGAACGCTTTTGCTTGCCCGTGCTGGAGGTGGAAGAGGTCGTGAACTGGCCGACCGTGACGATGTTGCCGCTCGGCCCGCCGTACTTGAGGGGCATTTTCAATTTGCGGGGAACGATTGTGGCGCTGATCGACATCGCGATTACCGAGGGCCGGCGGCCGGGACTTTTGCCGAGATATGTGGTGGTGGCTTCGCTGCGCGGCGACGGTCAGCGCGAGCATGTGCGCATCGGCATCGCGGCCGACGAAGTCGTCGGCACCTACCTGGTCACGCCCGACGCGATGCTCGAGCAAGCGCCGGAGAACGTACCGCACTGCATCGGGATGCTGCGGCACGACGATCGGCTAGCGCTGTTGATCGATCTGCGACGGCTGCTCGAGGTATTCCCGGGGCCGGTGATATGAGGAGCAGACGATTCTGCGCGACCCCGACCGCGTCGGGGCTTGTGATGCACGAAGGAGATTGGAGGAAGGCATGAAATCGCGATTGAGTTCCACAATCCGGATGCTAGTCCTGTGGAACGGGCTGGCACTGTTTGGGGTGCTTGCCCTGGCCTACCACGCAGGCCGGATGTCGGGTGGCGCGGCTATTTTCGATATTGGATCCATGCCCAACGGGGCGGGCAGCGTGGTGCTGGTGGCCGCGCTCGTGGCGCTCGGAACGGCTCTGATCCTCGCGTTGACACTGGGCCGGCGGGTCATCAGGCCAGTGACAGAGCTGTCAGAGTTTTCCGAGCGGTTCGCGGCGGGCGACGCGCGCGCCCGGGTCGAGGTCGGGACCGGCGACGAGCTGAGTTACATCGCAGAGAATTTGAACCGCGCCGTGGCCAAGGTATCCAAAGCAACTTCGAACCAAGAAGCGAGTGAATCGCTGCAGCGGAGCATCACCGAGCTACTCGCGGTGACCAACCAAGTGGCGCGGGGCGACCTGACTCTTCGCGGCAAGGTGACCAACGACGCGCTCGGCAACGTGGTGGATTCGATCAACTACATGCTCGACAACTTCATGAAAGTTTTAGAGCGCGTGCGCCAGGCGGCCATGGAAGTGAACAACAGCGCGAACAACATCCTGGTCGCGGCGGACGAGATGCAAGCGGGCACCACGCAACAGGATCAGGAAATCACGAACACGTCGAGCGCCGTCGAAGAGCTGAGCGTTTCGATGAAGCAGGTGTCCAACAACGCGGAGGCGAGCGCCGAAGCGGGGCGCCGCGCGCTGGACGCCGCCGAGCAAGGCAACCGCGCGGTGCGCGACACGCTGGAAGGCATGCAGCGCATCCGCGCGTCGGTGCAGGCCACGGCGAAAAAGATCAAGTCGCTGGGCGACCGGTCCCTAGAAATTTCGGAAATCATCAACGTGATCAACGACATCACCGAGCAAACAAATCTGCTCGCGCTGAACGCGGCCATTGAGGCGGCGCGCGCCGGAGAAGCGGGCCGCGGTTTCGCGGTCGTCGCCGACGAGGTGCGCAAGCTGGCCGAGCACAGCCGCAGCGCGACGAAAGACATTGCCTCCCTCATCAAGGCGATCCAAGCCGAAACGAACGAGGCGGTTGTGGTGATGGAGGAAGGCACGAAGGAAGTGGAGGGCGGCGCACACCTCGCCGACCAAGCCGGACGGGCGCTGGACGCGATATCGAGCGTCGTGCGGCAATCGGCCGAGCTAGTGCAGGAGATTTCACTGGCGTCGAAGCAGCAGGTGCGCGGGACAGAAGGTGTCGCGCGCGCGATGCAAGTCATCTCCGGATTCACACGGCAGACATCGCAAGGCGTCCGGCAAACCGTGGGCACGGTGAGCCAACTCGTCAAGCTGAGCGATCAGCTGAACGAAGGGCTGGCGCAGTTCCGCACGCCCGGGAAGCCCGGCGCCGAGCCAAAGCACCACGAACGACCGGCCCCTGCGGTTGCTATTCGCTAGCGAACAACTTTCCGCCCCGATGATGCTGCCGGGGCCGGAGCGTGGCAACAATGAGGGAACGCCAGGGGCCAGCATCCGGCCTGACTGAACATGAGCTGAGCGAGATCCGCATGTTGATCGAAGAGCGGACGGGAATCTGCTTCGATGAATCGCGCGCGCGGTTCTTCTCGACTCGCGTGCACGAGCACATGCAGGAGAAGGGTCACGCGCGGGGCTCGGAGCTGCTGCGCACGATTCGCAAGAGCAACGTTGAGTATGAGGCCCTGCTGGAGCGGTTGTTGACGCAGGAGACGTCCTTCTTCCGCTATCCGGCGGTTTACGAGGCGCTCGAGAAGCGTGTGCTGCCGGAACTCCACGTAAAGAAGTTCTGGAACGCTCCCCGGACGCTGCGCATCTGGAGCGCGGGCTGCGCGACAGGAGAGGAGCCGTATTCAATCGCCATCGCGGTGGCGGACGCGCTGATGTTCGCCGACGCGTGGAACATCGAGATTCTGGCGACCGAAGTCGGCAGACAGGCGCTGAAGCAGGCTGAAACAGCCATCTACAGCGGGCGCGGCCTGACGAACCTGAGCGAGAAACAGCTTGCGGCACATTTTACGCCGGCGAACGGCGGCTACCAGGTGCGACCTCGCCTGCGGAAGATGGTCAGGTTCGCGCAGATGAACCTGACGCAGGCGGTCTACATGGGCCGCATGGACCTGATCTTCTGCATGAACGTGCTGATCTACTTCACGGAGGAGCGGCGGCGCGCACTCGTGCACCGCTTTTACGAGACGCTGGAGCCCGGCGGCTACCTGTTTCTCGGGCATTCGGAATCACTGGCGAAGATACCGGTGAAGTTTCAGGCCATCGTGTTGAGCGACTGCATTCTGTATCGCAAGCCGACTCCGGGAGAAGTCCCGAAGCCGGAGCTGGTGGCGGAGGGACGCGCGTGAGCCTTCCCGATCGCGAAGCCGTTGAAATTTTCTTGCAGGAGGCGTCCGAGCATCTCCAGTTTCTGCGCGAATGCGCGAGCCTACTGGGAGAGCCGACGGCACCGCGCGAAGAACTGGAAAAACTGTACATTGCGGCGCACACGCTCAGCGGCACCTCGGCCAGTTATGGTTTTCCAAAATTCTCAGAGATTGCGGGAAAGCTGGCTCACGTTTTCCAATATGCCCTGAATGCGCCGCTCGGTGACGACCTGCACGGGCCCTTGACGGAATTCCTCTCGGACGCAATTTCTCTGCTTGAAACCAATTTGCTCGAGATCAGCGATACCGGCAAGGAAAACCTCGAGGACATGGCTGCGTTCAAGGAGCGCTATCGGTTTGCGTTTCCATCGGAGCCACCGCGGCTGAACTACGAACAGCCGAAACTCGAGCCATCCGGACAGCTTGCCGAACCGGAGCCGGCGGAGGCCGCGGTGACGGGGTCTTACTTCGACCGCTTGCCAGTGGACGACGAAGTGCCCGGCGAGATTCTGGAATTCTTCCAGCCGGAAGCCGAAGAGCATTTCCAAGTCGTCAGCGATTGCCTCCTTGCGCTTGAAGGAGCAAGCAATCCAGAAGAAATCAATAAGCTTTTCAGGGCGATCCATACGGTGAAAGGGTCTGCGTCGCAAGTGGGGCTGAAGCGTCTCGGGGCAATCGCGCATCGCATCGAGGACTTGATCGGGCGGCTGCGCGACGGCCAGATCGAGCCGACGCCCGCCGTCGTGGATCTCTGTCTCGAGTCGGTGGACGTACTGAAGAAGTGCCTCCACCGGCAGTGGGCGGACGAATCCCAAATGCGCGCGGGAGTGGATTCCCTGCTTGCGCGCGTTGCGGAGTTTGCGCCGGAGGAAGGAGAAGAAGCCGAGAGAGCAGCCGAGCCGGTGCACGCGGAGAGCACTGCAGAACTGCCGCAGGCGAAACCTGCCGAAGCAAGCTTTTCCGTCAAGAAGCAAACCGGCAAGGCCGTCGGGGCCGCGGGAGGCCCGGCGAAGTCGGTGCGCATTTCACTGCCGCAGCTCGACCGGATGATGAACAACGTGGGCGAGCTGGTGATCAACCGCACACGGATGGTCGGACGGGTTGACGAACTCCAAAAACTGATCGATACGCTCAGCTTCTCCAAAGAGCGGCTACAAGGAAAAGTGGGTGAATTTCAGGAGAAGTACGAATTCAACCGCATCAGCGCGTCGCGCTTTCAGAGTCCGTGGGGTAAGGTGCCGACTTCAGAAATACTGACGAGCACGGCGGCCGGGGAAAAGTCCTTGTGGTCCGATTTCAGCGAACTCGAAATGGACCGCTACGACGATTTCAACATATTGTCGCGGTCGATGACGGAGATATCGGCCGATGTGAAAGAAGTCTTGATGCAGCTCGAAGGCTTTGTGGGGCGCGTCGAGGGTGACATCGACGAATTCACAAAGCTGGCGCATCGCCTGCAAGACGAGATCACGGCCGCGCGAATGGTGCCGATCGGCACGCTGTATTCGCGGCTGACCCGCGCCGTGCGCGATGCGGCCAAATCCGCCGGCAAACAGGTCGAAGTGGACCTGTCGGGCGGCGATACGGAGCTGGACAACAGCATCATTCAGCAGATCGGCGACCCGCTGGTACACCTGGTGCGCAACGCCGTGGCGCACGGCATCGAGATCGTCCCTGAACGCGAGGTAGCCGGGAAGCCGCCCGTCGGCAGGGTTTCCCTGCGCGCGTATCATCGCGGGAACCACGTGTACATCGAGGTGGAAGACGATGGACGCGGCATCGATTACGAGCGGGTGAAGCAGAGCGCAATCGATCGCGGGTTAGTTTCGACGGAGACGGCGGACCGGCTGGCGGAAAGTGACTTGCGCGAGATGCTTTTTCACCCCGGGTTTTCGACTGCGCCCGTGAAAACGGAGCTGGCGGGGCGGGGCGTAGGACTGGACGTCGTGCGGGCGAACTTGAACGCATTGAACGGCGAGATCGAAATTCAGAGCAAGTCGAGGGAAGGCACGCGATTCACTTTGAAAGTGCCGTTGACGCTGATCATTTCGCCCGCGCTCTTTGTGCGGTGCGGGAACGCCACGTTCGCGTTGCCACTGGCCGTGGTGGAAGAGATTCGCCGTCTGCGCGCTGACGAAATCGAAGACGTTGGCGGAAAGCTGCTCACCAAGGTGCGCGACGTGGTAACCGAAGTGGTGCGGCTCGACGCCTATCTCGGTCTGCCGCCGCTCGAGCCGGTCAACGGCTATTTCCGCATGGTCGTGGCGAACGCAGGCGACCGGCAGATCGGGCTTGTCGTCGAGGAAGTTCTCGGCAAAGACGAAATTGTGATCAAGAGCCTCGGTGAGTACTGCCGGCGGGTCAAGCTCTTTCCGGGAACGACAATCGCGCCGGACGGTAGCCTGATTCTCCTGATTGACTTGAACCGCATGGTGGCGGCAGAGCCCGGCGAGCGGCGCGCGGTGCAAGCAACGGCAAGTGCGGCACGAGTGTTTGCGCCGGGCGCCGCCGCCGTGGCACGCGGAACGATCCCCACGGAGGCCATCGACCGGGTGCAGCAGGAGCGCGTGATCGTGATTGCGGACGACTCCATCAGCGTGCGCAAGTTCGTTGGACGCATGCTGGAGAAAGCGGGCTACCGCGTCAAATTGGCGTCGGACGGACTCGAAGCAGCGGAACTGGTGGCGCAGCATGGTTGCCATTTGATCATCACCGACCTGGAGATGCCGCGCATGACGGGATACGAGTTGATGGCGCAGTTGCGTCAGAGCCCATCCACGCGGCGCATCCCCGTGATGGTGGTCACGTCGCGCGCGGGCGAAAAGCACCGCGACCGGGCAGTAAAGGAAGGCGCGGCGACGTTCCTGACCAAGCCGGTTCAGGAGGAGCAACTGATCAGCGCCGTCGAGCAACTGATTGGAGCGCAAGCGCCCCGGCCATCCGGGGTGCCAGTGGCTTGAGCGAAAAATGACCACGGGAGCAAACAAAAAATTTCGCGTGCTGGTGGTGGAGGACTCCGCCTTCATGCAGAGAGTTCTGGAGAACATCTTTAATTCCGATCCGCAATTACAGGTGGTGGGGCGCGCGAAGGACGGCCGCGAAGCGGTGGCCTTGGCGAAGTCGCTCAAGCCGGACGTGATCACGATGGACATCATGATGCCCCACATGGACGGCCTGCAGGCGACCGAACAGATCATGTCGTGCAACCCGCGGCCCATCGTGATCGTTAGCTCGGAATCGAAGGAAGGGGCGGCGAGCACGCTGCGCGCGTTGGAACTGGGGGCCATCGAATTTGTCGGGAAGCCCTCCAATTCGATCGACCTGGACATGAACAGCGTGAAGGAAGAGCTGCTGCGCAAGGTGCGGATGGCAGCGAAGGTTCGAGTGGTGCGGACGGCAGCTCGGCCCATGCCGATGGCGCAGCAAAAGCGGGCGAGCGACGCGACGGGCCCCGCCGAGCGGCTTGCTCGAGCCCATGCCCTGAATTCGAGCGGACAGCGATTCCCCGTGGCGGTGATCGCCGCGTCAACGGGGGGGCCGGCAGCAGTGATGCGTCTGGTGCCGGGCTTCACGCGCGATTTCCCGGCAGCGGTGATCGTGGTGCAGCACATGCCGGCAAACTTCACCAGCCAGTACGCGGCGCAGCTCTCCGAATTCACGAGTATCCGCGTAAAAGAGGCGGAAACGAACGAAGCGCTGCAAGAGGGGACGTTGTACATCTGTCCCGGGTCACATCATTTGCGGGTGACGCCCGAAGGCCGAATCCGGCTTGACAACAGCGGGCGCATCAACGGCTATCTGCCGTGCATCGACGTGACGATGGAGACGGCGGCCGCCTACGCCGGAGCGATGACCATCGGCGCCGTGCTCACCGGAATGGGCAACGACGGCGCGCATGGCGTGCAGGCGATCAAGCGCGCCGGCGGGTTGGTGCTCGCGCAGGATGAGGCTACATGCGTCATCTTCGGGATGCCCGCGGAGTCCATCAAGACCGGCGCTGTGGACCAAGTGCTCCCCATTGACGAGATTTATTCGGCGATCGAAAAACGCGTGATCGGCATCTGCCGCGCTTCGCCAGTGGGAGCGCGGGAATGAAAGCCGCGCCGCAAGCGCCGGTGCGAGGGCGCGCGGTGCGCGCGGAGCAGGTGATTGTGTTTCGCATTGGCGGACAGCTCCTTGCAATCTCTTCGGCGGCGGTGCAAGAGATTCGCGGCGCGGACAGCCTGACCGGTGCGGCGATGGATGTGACACAGACCGAGCTGCGCAAGGTGCGGCACGCCCTGAACCATCGGGGCAAGCGCCCTATCTATGTAGTGCACGGCGGCACACTCTTTGGACTGCCGGCCTCGCAGGCGACGCTCGTGTTTCTGCTGCGACGCGGGCGAGCGGCATTACTGGTGGACTCGATTGAAAGGATGGCGGCCATCACGCGGCTCCAAGCGATACCGCAGGCATTCTGCCACGAAGAGCGCGCCTGGTATCGCGGCCTGACAGTGCTTGAGGAGGGCATTGTGCCGGTTCTGAACCCAGAAGGACTTCTGAACTCCGAAGAAATTGTTCTGCTGGACGCGACCATCGCGGCCGAAATAGGCGGCCGGCCTGCGGAAACGGAGACGCGACCAACGGCATGAGCCTGACAGCCGAACTCGGGTCGGAACAGTTCGTCCTCTTGCGCGTGGGCGACCGACGGTTTGCCCTGTGCGCGGAGCGCGTAGGCGAATTGGCCGCGCCGAGCCGTGTTTTTCGCTTTCCGCATCAGACACCGGAGGTGGAAGGGGTGATTCTGCGGCGCGGCCGGATCGTACCTGTGTGTGACACCGCCGCACAATTGACGGGACACCCGCTCGGGACGCGACGGTTCTATCTTCTTGCGCTGCGGCGGTACGGTGTGCATACCGAGCCTGTCGCTCTGCCGGTGACGGGAGAATGCGAGCTGATCGGCGCGGAGATGACCGAAGCAAGCGGCGATCATCCGCCGCACGTGCAAGGATGGATATCGCACGGCGGCGAAGTGATCGAAGTGCTGAACATCGATTTTCTGACGCCGGGCCCGGACCCAGCGAGTCCCGCGGAGATTGCAGCGGCGGCGCAGGAGCACCGCTCATGACGATGCCGGGACGCGCTGCGAGAATTCTGTTGATCGACAGCAACGTCTATTTTGCGAAGCGACTGGGAGACGCGCTGAAGCGCGAAGGCTTCGATGTGGTGACAAGCACTCAGGCGGCCTACGCCCTGACAATGCTCGAATACGACACGCCGACTGCCATTCTGTGCGCCACCAATCTGCGGGAGATGGGCGCGCTCGAGATTGCCAAGATCGTTCACGCGGACCCGAAGAACGTTTCGCTTCCCATAATCGCGCTGGGCGACGGCAGCCAACGCGCGCTCATGGAGGCCTTTCAGGCCGGCTGCGACGACTATATCGACCGGCACGCTAATCCGCAGGTCATCGCGGCGCATGTGAAGAGCGTTATTGTCAGCAAGGCAGAAGGTTTTCAGCCGACGCAGATGCTTGCACAGTCCGACACGAGCCTGAGCGGAAGCCTCTCCCATCACGATTTGCCGGGAGTGATCCAGTTGCTGACGCAGGCCGTGCAAACCGGCGCGCTGCATATCAACGCTGGCGAGACGGATGCCGTGATTTTTTTCGATGCGGGCGGGATCACACACGCAGAATGCGGATCGCTCTTTGGCGACGAAGCCGTGATTCAGATCCTGAAAAACTGTCACCAATCGGGTTCAGGGGTCTATAAGTTCGTATACGGGTCAACGTCCCCGCAACGAACTGTGCTGCGGTCGGCCACCGATTTGATGCTGGATGCGATGCATGAGGTGGACGAGGCGATGCGCGATGCGGCAGAAAAGGAAGCAACATGAGCGAGGCCCTTCTTCTCCCTCCGCAGGATGAGCCGGCGGCAAAGCGCGTGCCGACCGTGTTATTCATCGACGACAGCGCCACGATGCGCGAAGTGATCAAAATCGCCTTTCGCCGGGAAAACATCCACGTGGTGACCTGCGCCGACGCCACCTCCGCGCTTGCTCTGTTCGATGAAGAACCGCCCGACGCCGTGATTACCGACGTCATTATGCCGGACCAAGACGGCTACTCGGTGTGCAGCCGGATCAAGCAGCACCCACGATTTGGCGCAACACCAGTGATCCTGATGTCCGGTGTTGTGAATAAGAGCGTCGCGGACAAAGCCATCGCCGTGCAGGCGGACGAATTGATCCGCAAGCCGTTTCAACCGCAAGAGCTGATTGGAAGAGTGAAAAGCCTGTTGCAGCCGAAGAGCGCAGTGAGCACGGCGGCTCGACAGGCGCGAACAAGTGCGTCGGAGGAAAACTCACTAAGCAGTCTGTTCACTCCGCCCACGGCCCAGCCGGGTGCCCCGCTCCCGGCGGCGTATGAACCACGCGCTGCGGAATCCGCATGGCCGCGGGCACTGGCGGAGGCGTTTTCACCGCGCCCCACCGCTCCGGCGGCTCCCACGACACCGGCGCAGCCCGGAGCCTTGGCCACCCAGCGAGCTGCTGGACCGACCGCGCACGACTTGCAGAAACTCCGCGCGGAAATCCTGCGGCTGGAATTGCTCATAAAAAAACTCCAAACCGAGCTGCAAATCGAACGAGAGTACAATCAGACGCTGGAACTGCACATCAAAACACTTCGGGAGTCGGAGTGAACTACCTGATTGCCGGCCACGCCAGACCACAAGCATCCACGGTTCGTCTTGACACATCTGCAACGCATCCGACCGGTTGCATTGACTGTCCTACAGAGATTCAGTAGCCTCACCGAGCGCAGTTACTACGCAGCCTTTGGAAGGGGTGTTCTATGGGTGATGGTGAAGGCAAAAAGCATCCGTCAGCGAGAAGGACAGAAGGTATTTCGCGGCGACAGTTTGCGGTCCGCGCGGCGCTGGCGTCCGCCGCTGCGGCGTATCTGCCGACGAACGTCCTTGCCGTTGATCAAAAGAACCTTGACCCGCCGCAACAGCCCCCCTCAGGGACACCAAAGCTCTCGCCGGAAGCACAGGCCGAAGCGGATGCACGCTACCAGGCAATCCTGACGCGGCATGGCTCGAAGCTCTCTGACGCACAGAAAGGAGATATCCGTCGATTGACAGGAGAACTCCAAAAAGCCCTTGAAACGCTCCGGAAGGCCGAACTGGAGAACGGCGATGCGCCAGCGCTTTATCTGAAGCCGCTAGTGGAACGCGAGAAGAATCCCGTCGTGCCGCAAGCCGTTCCGTCCAAGAAAAAATAAGGGAGCAGGCAATGCTCAGTGAAGAAATTCTTTACTCACCGGTGACGGAACTCGCCAAGAAAATTGAATCGAAACAGTTGTCCCCCGTCGAGCTGACGCAAAGCTACCTCGCGCGCAGCGAAAAGCTTGGGCCGAAACTGAATGCGTACGCGCGGATGACGCCGGACCTGGCTCTCGAGCAAGCGGGCAGGGCGGAGAAAGAAATCCGCGCCGGGC
>Ga0209056_10004847_pt1 | contig 14141 bp, 15 predicted proteins | sample GraSoiAngelo_114_FD_185876 | JGI IMG/M metagenome (GOLD analysis project Ga0209056, IMG submission 185876) | Grasslands soil microbial communities from the Angelo Coastal Reserve, California, USA - 14_0903_13_40cm (SPAdes) (version 2) | ecosystem: Environmental > Terrestrial > Soil > Grasslands... | reverse complement strand
GCTACTCAGAGTAAGAGCACGCGCTAGACGAACGACCGCGTCCTTTCCTTTCCAACTGGCCAGCGACATTACAAGCCAATGATACCGTTGCCGCAAAATTTGGTGGGAACGCTGCCGGGTTCGTCCTCGATGACTACGAGTCGAATTCACATTCTTGCGTTTTCGGTAGGGGAAAGAGAATAGTGGAAGGGTGCATTGGGCTTGGCGATCTAAAGCACGCAGTAGGCACGGCGGCGATAAAAAAGAAAAGCGCAATGCGGGGCCTGATTTCATGTGCATCGGAGCTCACAAAGGCGGAACCACCTGGCTTTATCAGCAGCTCGATTCCCATCCGGATTTCTGGATGCCGCCTGTGAAGGAACTGCATTATTTTGATCAACTGAGCAGGGTCCAACGCTCAGCTCCTCCGCGCTGCAAAGACGAGCGCGATCGTCTCTTTTTGGAGCGCCTAAAAAGTCTCAGCGTCGAACCGTCCATGGACCTCGAGAATTACGCCCGACTGTTCGAACCCAAAGGATTACTTCTCTCCGGCGATATTTCGCCAAACTATTCGACGCTCAGCAGTAAAGTCGTTCGGCGAATCGTCGGCTATTTCCCAAACTTGAAGGTGATCTTCCTGGCGCGCGATCCGGTGGAGCGCGTGTGGTCGCATTTGTCCATGGAAGTGCGTTCCCGGCAGATTGAACCGTTCGACGTGACAGATATCGACGCGGTCCATCGGAATTTGCTCCGCCGAGGGATGCGTCTGCGCTCGTATCCGAGCGCGGTCGTCATGCGATGGAAACGCTATGTTCATCCAGAGCGGCTTCGCATTTGGTTCTTTGATGACCTGCAAAAAGATCCCACTGAATTGCGACGCTCCATCCTCTGTTTCCTCGGTGCCGACCCAGACAAGCCAGGCGGCCAGCTGAGGGCGGATTACAACAGTTGGGCCGGGATAGAAAAGTTACCGCTCCCCGACAAAGTGCGGACGCACCTGGCTCAGTTTTTCAAGAAGGAGCTAAAGGCCTGCGCAGCACGACTGGGCGGGCCGGCCCGAGAATGGCCGGCCCGCTACGGCTTTTGATGGCTGTAACGTCCGCTGTCTCAGTGGACGATTCTTCAAGATTGGCGAATCTTGCGCTGAGGAAGCGCACTCTACAGCCCGTCGCCCTTTGCTTGTTTTGCCTGCGCGCGATTCGCCTGAAGCTCAGCCAGATGTTTTTCAGACCAGCGACAAAGCGCATGCAGCGGTTCGATCAAGGTCCGACCCAATCTCGTCAACGAGTATTCCACTTTCGGCGGCACCACCGGATGTACTTTGCGTTGCACGAGGCCGTCCCGCTCGAGGCTGCGCAATGTTTGGGTAAGCATTTTTTGCGAAATGCCGCCGATCTCGCGTTGGAGTGCAGCATAGCGCATCGTACCCCCCGCGAGAATTTGGATGATAAGCGCAGTCCACTTATCTGCGATCCGGTCGAGCACGAGCCGGGAAGGGCATCGCGGATCGAGGACAGAGGGGATGGAGGACGTTTTTGGCATTGCTTTCGTGTAAAACAATTTCCCTGCACGCGCAAGCGGAGAGTAACTTTCCAATTGGTGCGTATAGTTAGGGATTGCAGGTAGTTGACTGTTAGTTTTCAGCATTCGAAGTTTAGGCGTGACCATCACATCTCTTCCGAAGAAGAACGACGCCGCGACCGAGTTTCTCCTAAACGAGTCGGATGCTGGAGGAGGCGAAAAATTGGCGCGCGAGGAACCTGAAGCCGTGTCCGCAGCGCGAGACGATTCCGCCTTGCTCGATGCGTATTCGCGCAGCGTAGTGGGTGCGGTCGCGCGCGTCGCGCCAGCCGTGGTGAACATCGACGTCAAACAGCGCTTCAGCGGGCGCCGCGGAGCGGGCGAAATCAGCGGAAACGGCTCCGGATTCGTGATCACGCCCGACGGATTCATCCTGACCAACAGCCACGTCGTTCATGACGCCAGCGCGATGATTGTAACCCTACCGGATGGACGCGAATATCCGGCGCATGTGACAGGCGACGATCCAGACACGGATCTCGCCGTTATTCGAATCGGTGCACCGCAGCTCACTCACGTGCGTCTGGCAGACTCCGAAAATCTGCGAGTCGGCCAGCTGGTGATCGCAATTGGAAATCCGCTTGGATTTCAAGCCAGTGTGACCGCGGGCGTGATCAGCGCGCTCGGCCGCTCGATGCACACGCAATCGGGAAGGTTGATCGACAACATCATTCAGACCGATGCTGCCTTAAATCCCGGCAACTCCGGTGGACCGCTGGTCAATTCAGCCGGCGAAGTAGTCGGCGTAAACACGGCGATGATCAGACCCGCACAAGGCATCTGTTTCGCCATCGCCAGTAACACCGCCAAGCTTGTCGCTGGATGGTTAATCCGCGACGGTCGAATTCGGCGCGGCTACATCGGGGTTGCCGGGCAGAACGTGCCGGTTCACCGGCGGATCGTGCGATTCTATGGCCTGCCACTGGAGACCGGCGTCCTTGTTGTTTCCGTCGAGAAGAGGAGTCCTGCCGAACGCGCCGGCTTGCGCGAGGGCGATCTGATCGTCGCATTCAATGGCCAGCCCATCGGGAGCGTGCACGACCTCCATAAGGTTCTGGTCGGCGAACAAATCGGCGTCGGTGCCAGCCTCACAGTGATCCGGCACACCGAGAAATTGGACTTGCCGATCCTGCCGGCAGAATCACGGCCCACAACGTAGCGGGAAGCCGACAAGACAAAATACGAATTTCACGAAATCACACGAATTGACCTAAGTGTTATGAGACTCGTGACATTCGTGTAATTCGTGTCTGATGAAAATTCTCGTTAATGCCATTTTCTACCGCGCGTGACGACACGAAGCTCGGCACCGTCAAATGGTCTGTCATTCAAATAGCGTAATCGTAATCCAGAAACCAGTGTCTTCGAAAACCGATTCAGCGACATGACGAAAACCTCCCGATTCGAATTCGTGTTCCTTCATGTTCATTCGCGGTTAAGCTCACAGCAACAGAATGTCATTTGAACTTCAACCGCATCTTATAGGTGAACTAATCGAGCTTCGGCGGCTGACTCCTGAAGATTGGGACGATCTGTTTGCCGTCGCGTCTGATCCGCTCATCTGGAAACAGCATCCGGATAGCGATCGCTACAAGAAAGATGTCTTCAAGGTTTTCTTCAGAGAAGCACTGGAATGCGGTGGGGCTTTTGTCGTGATTGATAGGAAGAGTCAACAAATCATCGGATCGACGCGGTTTTACGGTTACGATCCAGAGAACTCGGAGATTGAAATTGGATGGACATTTCTGGCGCGAAAATATTGGGGCGGACGTTACAACCGGCAGATGAAACAATTAATGCTCGCTCACGCCTTCAAGTTTGTTGAGACCGTGGTGTTTCTTGTCGGACAAAATAATATTCGGTCCCAAAAGGCCATGGAGAAAATTGGCGCAATCAGAAACGGTGTGGTGAAACGGGTGTTCGGGAACCACCCACCGCATCTCAGCGTAAAGTACGTGATCAAGAAGCCGAGTAAGTGATTATCGGTGTGCAGGGCACGATGGCCGGATGGCGACGCGATGACTCGCGAAATGCTGCCCGTCGTCCCTCGGGCAACGGGCAAGCTTTACTTCAGATTAGCGACGATTGACCTCAGGGGCGCTCCGCTTTTGGCGCGTCCCCTGCAGCGGCCTGTTGGGCGTTTTGTTGCAACCAAGTGAGAACCTCCTCAGCGTTTTCGTCGGGAGGAAAAACAGGATAGAAAACCTTTTGTATCCGTCCATCCTCGACGATGAGCGTCAGCCGTTTGTACAGCTCCACACCCGCCACGGTAAACGTGGGTAAACGGAGCAACCTCTTCAGACTATGTCCGCTGTCGCTCAACAATTCAAAAGGAAGACGCAGACGTTCCCGCACTTCCTTCTGATACTCCGTGGTCTGTGTGCTCAGTCCGAACACGGAAGTATTCAGGGCGTTCAGCTCCGCAAAATGATCCCGGAAACTACAGGACTGTGGTGTGCAGCCACAAGCCCCCGGTATGCCCTCCCATCCATTCGGCAACGGCACTCCGGGACGGCCAGTCATCGGATAAATGTAGATCACAACGCGCCCCGGGAGGGCCGCAAGATCGACCATAGCGTCGTTTGTCGCCTGAAGTGCAACCTTGGGCAGCCTCATACCGCGGAGATGATTCGCTGCACCGTCGTCCACGGGACGCGGTAGATCTTTCGGTAGTTCGGAGAGATTAGTACTCAAGGGAGCCTCCGCCAAACGTCTAACGTCAGAACTCAGCCACAGCCGCTGGAGACTGACTCCGAAATCCAACTGTGACAATCAAATTGCCCGCTCCGATCCAACTAACCTGTGTGGCGGCTGTTGGCTGAAGTGATTTGTTAGAGCACCTTTTCATACAGAAGTAATCTTCGTCCTTCATGTTCGGACTCGCCAAACCTTTGGTAGCCGCACTGCTCATAAACATGTCGTGCCCGCAGGTTAGTCTCGAATACGTCCAACCACACCCGAAGTCTGCCGAATTCGCTGCGGCATATCTGATCAACCATTTTGACGATTCTCTTTCCGTACCCGAAACCCGGCTTGGACACAACTATTCTGCGAAACTCGACGTTTCGAGCATCTTGCTCCAAAACCAAAATGAAAAAACCAATAAGCTGAGCATCGCACCAGACCGACTTGTACACGACGTTTGGCTTCGCAAATTCCGAGTGATGTTTTTCGATTGAATACGGTATGACAAAGTCCGGCGCCCCACCTCGCTCCATGTCACAGATAAGTTCGAGTTCCTCCCGTTTCGTATCGCGAACGACAAGTTCTTGATCTGGCAACATAGCTCGGTTCGTAGTGGCCTAACGAGAGACAAGATCAGCGACCGCGAGACCTGAGAAGCGATCAACGCAGCCAACGGGTAGATGGTAAACATTCATGAAGTGGATCGTACGCTATCTCGCGCTTCGCTGAATCGCCTGGTTAGGCGATATGGGACCCAACCCCAACCTGTACCGGCGGCGATAGCGTGCTCCGCCACGATATATCTCGTGATCATGTGGAATCCGCACAGTCTCGATATACTTTGCCCCGATGATCTGGCAGGTCTTCTGCGACGGAATGTTCGCGGGATCTACGGCCAGCCAGAGGGCTTTTAAACCATGCGCATAGGCGAGCGGCAACAAAAGCTGGCAACTCCTAGCTGCATATCTGTGACCCCGAAATCGTTGTCGAACCTCGTATCCGATATGACCATGATAACGCAACGCTCGCGCCGAGCCAATGCGGAGTCGAACCTTACCCATCGTCACCAACTGGCTGGAATGCCGGAGGTCGAACTCATACATGGGGACGTGATGTTTAGTCGGGTCGGCCTCAACTGTGCGGGTCAACACCAACTCCAAATCTTCATCAACAAGCTTTCCAGGTCGCAGGAACGTGAACGGCGTCTGCATTATGCCGCCTAACGAGACCCAAAATCAGCGACCGCGTGAGTTAGAAGTGATCTTCCCATGCTCTTAACTCTAGGAATTAGGACGGTCCGCGGTTCGCTGCATCGCAGTGTTAGGTCGCGCCTACCCCCTCGGTATTCCGACGGGATAATACCGACAGAGGTAGGCAACGTCGGTCTCTGATTCCACCTCGAACTTCGTGTCCGCCGGTACAACGTACGCGTCGTTTGTGGGGGCTTCGACCCAGTCGCGACCCGGCAGTTTAACGCGCAATGTCCCCGACAAGATGAGAACGTGCTCCTCGTAATCAGACGTGAATTCATATCGTCCCGGCGTGATAACGCCTATGGTGACATAGCCGTGCGATGTGCCAAAGCCCAGGCTCCGCACCCGGCCATCAAAGTAGCAGTTGTGCTTGACGGTATAAGCCTCGCTCGGTGGGGGCGGCTGAGTTCCGGGATAAGGCACCCCAACGACACGCGTGGAACCGTAGAGTGGATAGATCTTCCGATCGGCGAGCGACTCGAACTCCGTGTAGACCTGGGGCTCCAGGATACCCTGCATCTGGAGCCACTGCAGCGAACGTCCGAGCAAGAACTTCCCGAGGCCTCGCCGCTGATGGTTAGGGTGCACGCAAACGCCGGTGAGAAAGTTCTGGTCGGTCCAGTGCGAGACCGCTACTCCAGATAAGGCAGCAACCTCGTTGCCGCTTTCGATCATGAGGTAGACCGCCCCTGGATGCCCAAGCGTTTGGCAAATCCGGTGGTGCATGCGAGTCGCGATGGCGGGCAGATGCGGTCGCCATATTGGGTCAGAGCCGTAGGCGCGAAGGATCACATCTAGGACTCGAACCCCGTCGGCGGTCGTAGCGCTCCGTTCTTGGTACCCCGGCGGCACAGAGAGAGTGAAATCGACCCCGCGAAGGTTCCAGCGGTGTCGCACCCAACGAGTCGAAACAGTACGCATAGGCTTGCTCCACTCGACCACTGCGCGATCTAACGGGAAAGAGATAAGCCACGGCAGGGTATCGCGGCAAACACGCTAAATTTATTTCGCCATGAGGCCGTTGGCTGAGTCGTCATTAATTAGGGTTTGGTTAGGCGTTTTCATTTCTGCTCCGGCGAAAAGCAGGCCGACTCGGATCGAGCTTTACCCACGGAAGTTTGTCTTCTGTCCATATCGCGGCCTCCGGGTGAAAGGTCTTAGGATCATCGAACGACGCCACTGTCACGTCAATCCATTCAGAACTGACTTCGTCCTGGATAAACAGAGGCGTGCCACAACAAGAGGCGAACGAGCGTAATCGGTCTGCATATGAGACTCTACGCAATTCACCGCTCAGAACCTCTATCGCCTTGCTGGGAACGCTACACCAAGTCACATACGGAGCAGCACTAGCCCGCCGGCAATCTTCGCAATGGCAGTCACTCCCCTGCTTTGGCCTAACGTGTAGACGATACCGGACGCCTCCGCATAAACACCCGCCCTCGATTGTGCTTGCCATACGCCTAACGAGAACAAGATGAGCGACGGCGGACGAGAGCGCACGTCGCTGGATGGAAAAGAGTCGAAGTCATTCCAAATGTAGACGCACAGCGATCCGCCGTTCGCTCCATCGCATGGTTAGACCTTCGTATCGAACTCGCGCTGGACGTAATCAAAAAGTCGTTGTTTTGCATCGTGAAGGCCAGGGTAATCGATGTTCGCGGTATGCTGCACGCCGACGCCAGCAAAAAGTGACCTGATGATGAGGTCGTAATCGTGACGGAACTCTTTCGGAATGAAAGCGCCGCTGCGGAGTGCCGTGCCCTCGAGATCATGCCAAGCAGCGATTGTGATGTCGTCCCGAATCTCGTGGCTTCGCATGCGCTCGATCAACTCGATGGCTGAGAGCAAGTGTTGCATCGCGAGTAGGCGTTTCTGGAACAAGTCCTCGGTCCGTGCTCCACGCGTCTGCCGCAGAATCAAATCGCGCTGAAGGAAGTAGCCGATCAGACCCGTGACGATCACACCGCTCAGTGTGCCAACGATCGCGAGCAGGGCGGGGTCCATTTTGGTCAACGCGTCATAGCGCCTTGATAGGTCTAACGAGAATTCGACCCAATTTTTGGGTGTTTCAAGAGAAATGCCGGATTTTTGGTCTAATCCCGCTTGAGTTTGGAGTTGAAGACGGCAGAATCGGCGTCATGCAGCCAAGAGTAATGGGCAGGCAGGCGGAAAACAAACCCAAATTACTGGACCAAGTGCGCAATGCCATCCGCATTAAGCATTACAGCATTCGCACTGAGCAGGCTTACGTCGATTGGCGCGTAAAGCCTTCGGCCACGCGCTAAAGATCCGGCGCTTCTTTTCTCATGCATTATGTAAAAGCGTCGCTCACGCGCTGTAGCTTTACGCGTCACACGCACGTGCTGAACAAGCCAGGACTGGGAGTGAAGAGCGCGCTCGATTAAGGACAAAGGAAACGCCGAACGCTCAACGTCCAACGCCCAACGTCAAATAGGGGATTTACGCTGGTGCGCCGCCGAGCATTTGGATGTTACCTCACATTATGGACAAAGTGGGCCCCCTTGAACCGCCACGCCAAGGCGCACCGCTGCGCGTTCCGCGATCGCGCGTCGTCTCGATTGAGCGGCCTCGCGCGCATCGGTCACGCGTCGCACCACGCTTTTGGGCGCGCTGTGCGGCGAGCCACTGGCAAACGGCGGCGAGGGATTGTATTCAAGCATCAACTGAATCTCGTGCGCTACCGCCGTTCCGAACACCTCTCCGGCCACTGTCAGTCCGAAATCGATTCCGGCCGTCACTCCGCCACCAGTAATACGGTCCCGGTCGATGACGACCCGTTCGTTAACGGGTATCGCCCCGAACAGCGCCAGTAGCTCATGTGACAGCCAGTGCGTAGTTGCTCGATACCCCAGCAACAAACCAGCCGCGCCCAGCACCAACGCGCCGGTACAAACCGATGTGACGTACCGTGCACTCGGCGCACGCTCGCGGAGGAACTGCAGCAAGAGTTCGTCCTCCATCATGGAGTCAACGCCCGGACCGCCCGGCACGCAAATGACGTCCAGGGCGGGCGCGGTCTCGAACGTTGCGTCAGCGGATATCGTCAAGCCGCGTTCGCTGGGGACCGGCATTAACGTTGCTGCAATGAGGCACACCTTGGCTCCAGGCAAACGCGAGAAGACCTCGTATGGACCGGTTAAGTCGAGCTGCGTAAGGCCCGGAAACAGAACCATCCCGAGCGTCAGCGCCGGACCTGTTTGAGGGAGTGCTTTGGTTTCGTCGCTCATCGTGCGACCAGTTAACGTAGAACTGGAGCAGTTAGTTGGGCCTTCACTTTTGATCATCTCAGGAAATAAAACCGCGGTCGAGTCATCGTGCCAGCCTCCCTTGCTCAAAAAACTGTTATAGATGATCACTTCCTCATCGGTCAGCCGCCGGCCATTGGCCAGGCACCAGTCCAGACGGTCTTTTTCTGGAGCGCTTCCTCTTCCTTGTTGCTTCTTGGTTTTGTTTTTCCAGCGATGATGCGGGCAATGGGGTTGAAACTTACAGCAACGCGGACGATTTCAAAGAGCTGTAACTTGTCCCGTGACGTCCTTGGCCATCGTGGCGAGCGGGGTGCCGAAAAGATCCGGCTTCTCGCCGGTGTACCGAAAGCCGTGGCTTTCGTAGAGGTGGATCGCCGCTAGCAAAAAGGGGGTAGTGTCGAGCAGTAATCGGCGATACTGATGGTCGGCAGCGAAGACCTCGACCGTCTCCAGAAGCCGGGCACCGATGCCGAACCCTCGGGCTGCCGGAAGAACATACTCCGGATATAGAGTTCAAGGCTACGGGGCACCGCGGCGACAGTACCCACTGCCTTGCCAGCGAGTTCGGCAATCCAGATCGGACCCTCAGCAAAGCGCTCGGCAATCTGCTTCGCGCCCGGCGTCGTCGCCCTAAACGCAGCTGGCGTGTAGAGTTGTTGGAATTCGGCAAACGCTGCTCGCAGGGTAGCAGCAATTACCTCTGCGTCGTGCGGCTCGGCGAGCCGAACAGTTGGCTTTAGCGACTGGTTAGCCCTTTTTGCCATTCGATCTATCCCAAAGCTTTCTGCTTATCGGCATTCTCAGCGCCGATGAGCCGGCCAGCATTCCAGACAATCATCTAGGCGCGTTAACTGTCTGACTGGTGCGAAGGTGAGTTGCACCGTGCAGGAACCGAACCTGCAACCCAGTCATTTACCGTGAGTGGTTTTTAGTGTGCAAACAGCTTCGTTTTGACTTTGTAAATGATTGACAGTAGCCACCATTATTGACTCATCTGACCGCTTCTCTCCTGAGGATAGCGCCACCGTAACCCACGGTCGTTCCGCTGCGGGAACCGGTGCAGGCAACGTTCGAAAGACCATATTGTGTTGGGGTGCTCTCACGCATCCAAGTTTGTCCTCCGTCTGTTGTCCGTAGTATGATACCCAAATCGCCGCTAACCATGCCGTGGTTTGTGTCGAAAAAGGAAACTCCGGCGAGCCCCTCAGATGTTCCACTTTGCTGCGGTACCCAATGGCTGCCTCCGTCTGTAGTTCTAAGGATAGTGCCAAATTGACCGACAGTAGTTCCAGTATTTGCGTCGGTAAAGGACACCCGTAACAGATCAACTGTTGTTCCGCTTGCTTGCTGAACCCAGTTATTCCCTCCATCGGTGGTTCTGAGGATTATGCCTGCTCCGCCCACAACCGTTGCGGTATTGACATCTGGACGTGAAACTGCGGTAAGAGGAACATAGAAGCCGAATTGGTAGATTGCCCAGGTGCTTCCCCCATCTGTTGTAGTAAGGATCGTGCTAGGGAAATTAGCGCCCCCTCCGACCGCTGTGCCATGAATCGTGTCCGCAAAGGAGACGCCCCACAGATCAGCCACTGTTCCGCTTACTTGCGGGACCCAGCTGTTCCCTCCATCTGTCGTTCTCACGATTGTGCCGAAGTCACCTACAGCGGTCCCGGCATTCGCATCTGTAAAGGAAACACCATGGAGATCATTGTTCGCCCCGCTCGTCTGGCTAAGCCATGTATTTCCGCCATCTGTTGTTCTAACAATCGTGCTTTCCCCAATTGCTCCGCCAACGGCAGTTCCATTGTGAATATCAGTGAAGGAAACGTCCTCGAGCGAAAGAAGCGTAACCGCCTTGGATTGGCTAAGCCAGTTGTTCCCTCCATCGGTTGTTCTTAGGATGGTACCAAAGGCGCCAACAGTCGTCCCGTTATTCGCATCGGTAAAGGAAACGCCGACAAGGTTGGAGGTTCCGCTTGACTGGCTAACCCACGTATGCCCCCCGTCTGTTGTTCGAAGGATCGTTCCACCGTTAGCAGCGGCCGTTCCGCCAACGGCCGTTCCGTTATTTGCATCTGTAAAGGAAACGCCCCAAAGAAAATTGGTTGTTCCACTCCTCTCGCGAACCCAGGTATGTCCCCCATTTGTCGTCCGGCGGATGGTTCCCTGTTCGCCAACAGCCGTTCCATTGTTTGCGTCAGTAAAGGAAACGCCCCAAAGAAAATTGCCGGTCCCACTTTGCTGCTGGATCCAGTTGGCTCCGCCATCTGTTGTCCTAATGATTAACCCATACCAACCAACAGCCGTCCCATTGTTTGCATCGGTGAAGGAAACCGCATTAAGGTCGATGGACGTTCCACTGGTCTGGCTTATCCAGGTTGCTCCGCCATCGGTCGTTCTGACGATTGCCCCATACCCGCCAACCGCAGTTCCCGTATTGGTATCAGTAAAGGAAACCGCCTTAAGGTAGTCGGTCATTCCAGTCGCCTGCCTCTGCCAATTGGCTCCGCCATCCGTTGTTCTGAGGATTGTCGCATTAGTGACGCCGCCAACCGCAGTTCCCGTATTGGCATCGGTAAACGAAACCCCATAAAGCCCAATACTTGTTCCCAAGATTCCGCTCGACTGAAGAACCCAGCTCTGTCCTCCATCGGTTGTCCTGAGGATGGTCCCATACCAACCAACAGCTGTCCCGTTGTTTGCATCGGTAAATGAGACTCCAAAGAGCCAATTACCCTGAGGCAGCGGGTTTTGCCAAACCCATTGCGCCCTGGCGTGAGTCGAAGATTGGTTGCTGCTGTCGCCCTGTCCCATTACCACCGGTGTCGCATCGTTGAGGAGAAAAGGGATCACGAGCAAAAACGCACCCTGAAAGAGGCGCGCTTTAACAGTAGGCTTAATTTGTTTTTTCATATTCGTTATCCTTGTTTTTTCATTGTGGAGTTTGGTTTCGAAGCCTTCTTAAAGAACGCGCAGACATGCCTTCTGGGCACACTAATGTAATGCTATGTCTGCTCACTTCATTCCAAAGGAAAAAATGGTGCGGCATTGCAAGAAATTTGTGGTGCGCTCCCAAAAAAACTGTGAATAATCCCATCCTTGCACGCACGAGCGCTCTCGATCGGGTTTCGAGTGAGACTCTGTCGGGCGTCCGGGCGCACTTCCCAGAAATTACTTTGGTGCCAGTGAGGCAACGATCTTTTCGAAGCGTGGATCGCCGCGCAACGGGTCCCAAAACGGCATGAGTTTCAACTCGCCGTAACTAACCGAGCCTGGGCGCCTGCTCGCGATCGCAAGCTGTTCACAGGCGAGGTCCTTGTCACCCGCCCACGCAGCAACCATCGCCAGATACTTGATCATAGCGATGCCACTGAGTGCATCTTTTTCCACCGGAAGAAGTTCAACTGCTCGCTTTGCTTCACGCAACGCTTCCTCTTTCCGTCCTAGAGCAGCGTCGATTAAGCCGAGCACGCACAGGCGCGGGCTGTAATTTGGCTGAGCTTGGATGGTTTTTTCCTGGTCGCCCCGCACAGCACTGAAAGCAGACCGTGCCTGTTCATCATCATGCATCATACGAGCGATGAGGCCTTTTAAGAAGGGACGAGTGAATTGAACAACATCATCGTTTAAGGGCGTGTCACCTAGCGCGATCAAGGCATCTTTTGCCGCAGCGGGGTCGCGCTCGGCTAATGCGCAAAGAAGCCGACTACCAGCAATACTCGCCATCGTAGACGGGTTTGTCACCCGCATTGAATCGATCGTTTGATGCAACGGTCGCGTATCGGCTTTCCAGTCCAACTCCACGAACGCCCGGTCGACTTTCGTCTCGACGTCGTTGGGGTTGATAGCAAGCATCCGGTCAAAGACTGACTTTTCCTCGCGATAGCGCCGGAGATGATCGTAACTAAGCGAAATTTGCTGCAGGAGTAAGAAGTTCCGTGGGTCGCGGTCGATCGCGCGCTCGAAATCGCGTAAAGCCTCTTCTTCATTACCACCAGGGCGGCGACGTTCGATGTATGCTTTGAGCTCGAATAACCGAGCGTCATTGGGAAGGGTCTTGCCAGCAGTTTCCAGTTCAGTTAATGCGCCGTCAAAATCACGATACCCACGATAAAGATGTCCCGCACGCGCGAGGTGTGCTTCGCCTCCATCGGGACGGATGCGAAATGCCGCTTGGATGGCTGCGTCTGCCAGTTCCAGGCGCCCAGGTGTGCGATCGAAGCCAAGCGCATAAAGCTGGTCGTGAATCCAAGCAAGTTGGCAGTGCGCCTGGAAAAATGTTGGATCATGCCCGAGAGCTTGGTTCAGCAGATCAGCCGCTCGCGGTAAATTGTCTTTGCTGCTCATACGATAGCTCCACTCCAGAACCAGATTTTTGGCGCGGCTGTAGAGATCGAAGGCGGTGAAATCGGCCGTTGGTGGACGTTCAATGGCCAGCTTTTCAGCAGGAGAGATTTTCGCGTGAAGTTGCTGGCCGACTTTTTGGGCGATTTCGCTCTGGATGGCAAAAACTTCTTTCAAATCGCGATCGTACTGCTCGGCCCACACGTGCATGTCGGTGCGCGTGTCAATCAACTGGACATTTATATGCAGCCAGGCTCCTGTCTTTCGCACGCTACCTTCCAACACGTGAGACACTCGAAGCGCGTCGCCGATCTGGCGCATGCTCCGATCACCGCGGTACTGCATGACGCTGGTGCGGCTGATAACCTTCAGGTCGGCAATTTTTGCCAGCTTCGTCAAAACGTCGTCTTGAATACCGTCGGCAAAAAACGCGTCTTCTCTGTCGTTGCTGAGATTTTCAAATGGCAGCACGGCAATGCTTTTTTCTGGCACTACCGGCGCCTTCGACGACGTACGTCTATTGACATATTGGTGATACGAGAAATAACTCGTTAGGCTTATACCGCTGATGGCTAGGAGCACAGTCGCCGCCAACGCGGCGAATTTGAGACGCCGGGGTCTTGCTTCTATCGCTTCGCGGCAGTATCGCAATTCGGTCAGAAGCTCTCGGGCCGATTGAGGTCGCTTGGCCGGGTCAGTAGCCAACATCGAGCGGAGAAGGCCAATCAGCGGCGCGGGCACTTTTGCTGGAGCGAGCTGTTCCACTGGTAACTCTCGCAATTGCTGGTCGCGGAATTCTTTCAGCGTTCGCCCCGCGAAAGGCATTTTACCACAGAGTAAATACCACAGCGTAACGCCTAACGAGTAAATATCGGAGCGAACGTCGAGTGCTGCATCTGCCGGATCGCTGGCAAGCTGCTCAGGGCTGGCGAACCCCGGCGTTCCCGAAAAACTGACGTGAGTTTGGTTTGATTTGTCCTCTGCCGCGGCGACCGCTTTCGCATTATGCGGATCAATCCCCTTCTGC
>Ga0209056_10004844_pt1 | contig 14149 bp, 10 predicted proteins | sample GraSoiAngelo_114_FD_185876 | JGI IMG/M metagenome (GOLD analysis project Ga0209056, IMG submission 185876) | Grasslands soil microbial communities from the Angelo Coastal Reserve, California, USA - 14_0903_13_40cm (SPAdes) (version 2) | ecosystem: Environmental > Terrestrial > Soil > Grasslands... | reverse complement strand
CGCGCACGCGGGCGGGCGGCGTCCATGTCGTCCTGCCCACGGCCGCGACCCGGGAGGTCATCCCGCTCGCGCCGGAGTCGCTCGAGGCGCAGTACGCGGGATGGCAGCTCACGCGCCGCCGCCGCACACGCCGCGGCGCGGGGTTCGTGGCGGTGAAGCCCCTGCGTCCGCTCGACACGGCGGCGAACGTGTCGGACTAGCTACTCCGCGCCGACCCCGCCCCAGTAACCAGTTGTAAGACGGCAAGTTGTAAGAACGCCCTTGTGGCGGGAAGCTTGCACTTACGTCTTACGGCTTACAACCGGGAACTGCCCATGACGACCCTCCCTCTGGTACTGGACGACGAACCGCTCGGGATCATCCTGCGCGCGGGCCGGCGGATGCTGCGCCCGGCGAAGATCTGGGCCTACTGTTGGTTCACCGATGAGGGTGAGGCGGGCGACCACACGCACCGACACCTGCCGGATCACACCGACTGAAATGACAAAGGGCCGGCATCGCGCCGGCCCTTTGTTCACTCTCGCCTCATTCTCACCGCGCGCCGCGAGGCTCGCGACGCGGCCGCGGCATCACAAGTCGCAGCGGGCACCCTGCCAATTGCCCATGTTACCCGCGCCGTCGTCGAAGGTGCCGGCGACTGAGCTGCCGTCGGTGCTCACCGTGCCGATCGCGAGGGGTGGCCCAGTGGGGGCGTTGGGGTTGACGACGGTGACGCCGCTCCCCGAGACCGTCCCATCCAGCGCGAGAACGGTCCCGGCGTCACCCGTAGCCATGCCGAAGAGGATCGCCCCGTGGAGCGTCACGTTGAAGATCCCGTTCTCCCCGGCGGTGGTGCTAGTGAACGTCCCGCAGTAAGCCTTCGGGCCGTTCGTAGCCCGCTCGGTAAGGAATGTCCCGCTCAAAGTCGGTCCGGTGAATGTGCCCTGAAGACGGGAGCTGCCATCGTATGCGCCGTCGAACGTGTACCCACCGCCGGTGGCCGAGAAGGCCTTGGACGAGGTGTTGTAGGTGCCCGTGATCGCGATTGTGGTTTCGATGAGGTACTGGGACGTGCCGTCCGGCGTCTTGGTCCAAGCTGGCGAAACGGTGAGAATGTTTTCGCTGTTGGAGGACACCGTGCGCGTCTGGCCGGCGCCCGTTCCGGCGGCGATGAAGACCGGTTGCGCCGCCCATTCGTTCTTGGTCCACGATTTGCTCGGGTCCCCGAGCGTGGTGCTCGTCAGAATCTTGATGACGTACTGGGACGTGTTGTCCGGCGGCGTCGTCCAGGCTGAGGCGAGGACGAGCGTATTGGCGTTGTTGGAGGACACCGTTTTCGCCTGGCCCGCGCCGGTCCCGACGGCGATGCTGTCGGTGCGTCCCTTCCATACGTCGGTCGCCCACGTCTTGGTGTTGTCCTGGAGCGTGTTCGTCCGCGTAATGTCGTAGGTGGACGTGCCGTCCGGCGTCGTGGTCCAACCTGGCGAGACGGTGAGCGTGTTGGTGGTGTTGGAGGACACCGTGCTCGTCTGGCCCGCGCCGGTTCCGGCGGTGATGCTGACGGCGGCTCCCTTCCATTCGTCGACCGTCCACGTCTTGGTGTTGTCCTGGAGCGTGGTGCTAGTCTGCGTCCCGGTGGCGGTGCCGTTGTCGCCGGGGGCGATGCCACTGGCAGTGCCTGTCTCGTTGGCGGCGGTGCCGGCGTCAGCGCTCGGCGTGCGGATCTTGAACGTCGCCGCGACCCGTGTTTCGTCGATCGTCAGCACGACCGACCCACTCAAGGTGGCGTTGGCGCCGTTCACGGTGCCGACGAATACGAGGGTGTTGGCACCAATTGGGCCGGTCTGGTTGTTGTCGTTGCACGCGGCCAGCGCCAGCGTGGCCAGCGCGATAACGCCGCAGGCGAGCCGCACGCCGCGACGCGTCGTCTGGTCCCCACGAAGCAGTTCCATGAGCGCTCCTGTTGACGGTGTAGCATCTTCAGATGCTAACAGGTTTCCTCGGCACCTTGCGGTGCGGGCGTGAAAAAGTGCACTGCTTCAGATGGCCCCGCTAGGGGGGGCCTCGCGCCTGCAGGGCGCGTCCGAGTAAGGGTTCTTTCGAGGGGTTGGGTCCGGTAGCTTCGCTGCTGACAGTATCTGCAAGCACATAGCGGACCGGTGGTTGCCCTGCTCCGCTTCGGGTTGCTGAGGCGCGCTACAGCGTCTAACCTTCTCGCCATGACCACGCTTACCATCGACGGCCGCAGCGTCACCGCCGACCCCGATCGCACCATCCTCGAGGCGGCGCGCGCCGCCGGGATGTCGGACATCCCGACGCTGTGCTGGTACCCCAAGCTGCCGATCGTGGGGAATTGCCGCATCTGCCTGGTCTCGGTCGAGGGACAGCCCAAGCTGCTCCCCGCCTGCGCCACGAAGGTGGCGGACGGGATGGTCGTCAACACCGAGTCGCACGCCGCCGTCGAGAACCGCAAGGGCGTGTTGCGCCTGCTGCTGGAGCGCTACCCGGCGGACCACCTCCGGAACGGCGGCCGGGTGAGCCCCCGCAACGAGTTCGAGCAGTACGTGGTGCGCTACGGGGTTGTGCCGACGCCGGTGGCGGAGCGCGACCTGGCGCTGCGCCACGGCGACGAGCGCCCGGGTGACCCGATGATCCGGCACGACATGAGCACCTGCATCCTCTGCACCCGCTGCGTGCGCGCATGCGAGGACATCCAGGTGGTGGGGGTGCTGGACGTGGGGCTGCGGGGCGAGCACACCGAGATCATCGTCGGCGCGGACGGCGACCCCGACAGGGCGGGGTGCACCTGGTGCGGTGAGTGCGTCCGGGTGTGCCCCACGGGCGCGATCTTCGAGGTGATGCCGCGCGAGCGGTTCACGCCGGAGCAGATCCGGCACCCTGCGAAGGTCGTTCGCTCCGTGTGCCCGTACTGCGGCGTGGGCTGCCAGCTGGACCTGCACGTCGCCGACGGCAAGGTGGCCCGCGTGACCTCCCCGGACATCGAGCTCAACACCCCGAACCAGGGCTCGACCTGCGTGAAGGGGCGGTTCGGGTACGATTTCCCGCAGCACCGCGACCGGCTCACGCGGCCGCTGATCCGCAAGGGCTGGTCGAAGCAGCGCGGGCGCTGGGCGTGGCAGGGCGCTTCCGGCCCGGACCGCCGCGGCGGGCCCTGGCGCACGATCGAAGGCGAGGGACAGACGGAGAAGCCCGCCGGGCCGCCGCGCGCCGTGGGCAAGTCGGTGCGCGAGCTGCCGCTGCTCGAGCGGCTCGACCTCGACATCCGCGACCGGGGCGCCACGCCACCCTCCTGGTACGAGCCGTTCCGCGAGGCCACGTGGGACGAGGCCTTGGAGCTCGTCGCGCAGGAGCTGTCGCGCATCAAGCGGGAGCGCGGCGGCGACGCGCTGGCGTGCTTCTCCTCCGCCAAGTGCTCCAACGAAGAGAACTACGTGATGATGCGCATGTTCCGGGCGGCGCTCGGGACGAACAACATCGACCACTGCACGCGGCTGTGCCACTCGACGTCGGTGGCCGCGATGCAGCGGGCGCTCAATACGTCCGCCGCCTCGGGCTCGATGCGGGAGATCGAGGAGGCGTGCAACGTCATCTTCATCGCGGGCGCGAACACGACCGAGTCGCACCCGGTCTTCGGTGCGGCGATCAAACGCGCCCACGAGCGGGGCGCCACGCTCATCGTGGCCGACCCGCGCAAGACCGAGCTCGCGGCCCGCGCCGACCTCCACCTGCAGATGCAGCCGGGCACGGACGTGGCCTTGTTCAACGCGATGCTGGGCCACATCCTCGCCCGGGGCCTGGAGGGCAAGCAGTTCGTCGCCGACCGCACGCGCGACTTCGGCAAGCTGCGCGACTCGGTGCGGGCGATGACCCCGGAGGTGGCGGCGAAGATCACGGGAGTGCCGGCGGAGAAGATCAAACGGGCCGCGGAGATCTACGCCCGGGGCCCGAACACGAGCACGCTGTGGGCCATGGGGCTGACGCAGCACGCCAACGGCACCGATCTCGTCACGGCGCTGCTCAACCTGATGCTCGCGTGCGGCATGATCGGCCGCTGGGGCGCGGCGATGCTGCCGATCCGCGGGCAGAACAACGTCCAGGGCGCCTCCGACATGGGCGCGATCCCGTTCGTCTACACCGATTACCGCACCGTCAAGGATCCCAAGATCCGCGACGAGTACGCGCGCGCCTGGGGCGTGGCCCCCGAGTCCCTCTCGCTCAATGAGGGGCTGATGGTGACGGAGATCGTGAAAGAGGAGAGCGGAGTCCGCGGGATGTACATCATGGGCGAGAACCCCATCATCTCCGATCCCGACATCGCGCACGCCGAGCACTGGTTCCGGGAGCTCGAGTTCCTCGCGGTGCAGGACCTCTTCCTCACCGAGACCGCCCGCTACGCCGACGTCGTGCTGCCCGGCTCGAGCTTCGCCGAGAAGACCGGGACGTTCGTCAACACCGAGCGGCGCATTCAGGTCGCCCACCGGGCGGCAGACCCGCCGGGGGAGGCACGGGGCGATCTGGAGATCCTGATCGAGCTCTCCAACAGACTGGGACTGAAAACCCCCCACCGGTCGGCCGAAGACGTCATGCGGGAAATCGTACGGGTGACACCGTCCTGGAGGGGCGTGACCTACGAGCGGCTCGAGGGCGCGGGGCTCCAGTACCCCGTGCCGACGTCCGATTCGCCGGGCACGGCCTTCCTGTTCGACGTCCGGTTCCCGACGGCGGATGGCAAGGCGAGCTTCGTGCCGGTCGAATACGCCCCGCCCGTGGAGCTGCCGGACGAGACATTTCCGTTCGTGATGAACACCGGGCGTCAGCTCTACCACTGGCACACCGGCACGATGACGCGCCGGGCCGCGGGGCTGGACCAGCGCGAGCCGACGCCGATCATGGAGATCCACCCGGCCGATGCCGCGGCGCTGGGCCTCGGCGACGGCGATCCCGCTCGCGTGACGTCGCGGCGCAACAGCCTCACGATCTCGTGCCGTATCTCCAAGCGGGTGGCGCGCGGCCAGGTCTTCGTGCCGTTCCACTTCCGCGAGGCCGCGGCGAACCTCCTCACCAACCCGGTGCTCGATCCCTACGCGAAGATGGCGGAACTGAAGTGCTGCGCCGTGCGGATCGAGCCGGTGGACTGAACGTCTAACCGGGCTTCGCTTTCGCCTCTAGATTCCGACGCCTATGGACCTCGGTCTCGCCGGCCGCGTGGCGCTGGTGTGCGGCAGCACGAAAGGCCTGGGCCGCGCCGTGGCGAAGGCCCTGGCGCAGGAGGGGGCGCGCGTCGCCATCAACGGACGTCATCAGGACTCCGTCGAGCGCGTGGCGCAGCAGCTCGAGGCCGAGACGACCCGCACCGTCGTGCCGCTGGTGGCGGACGTCGGGATCCCCGCCGAGGCGGAGGGGATGGTGGAGCGGGTCGCCCGCGAGCTGGGCCGGCTCGACATCCTGTTCTGCAACGCCAGCGGCCCGCCCGCCGCGCCGTTCAGCCACCAGACGGGCGACGCGTTCCACCGCGCCGTGGAGCTCAACCTGCTGTCCACCGTCCATCTCGCCCGCGCGGCCGTGCCGGTGATGCGCAAGGTCCAGTGGGGGCGCATCATCTGCCTCGCCTCGGTGGCGGCGAAGCAGCCGGTGCCCGGCCTCATCCTCTCCACCACGGCGCGCGCCGGCGTGCTCGGCTTCGCCAAGGCGCTCGCCGACGAGGTGGCCCCGGAGGGGATCACGGTCAACGTGGTGTGCCCCGGATTCATCGCCACCGAACGGATCGAGGAGCTCACCGAGACGCGGGCGAAGCGGGAGCACCGCAGCTCCCAGGAAGTGATGCGCGAGATGGTCGCAGACATTCCGATGGGACGCATGGGCCGCACCGACGAGCTGGCTGCGGCCATCGTGTTCCTGGCCTCCGAACGCGCCAGCTACATCACGGGCGTCGTGGTCCAGGTGGACGGGGGCTTCACGCGCTCCATCTTCTGACCCTCCCCGTTCCGCTTCCCTGATGCCCGCCATGCACGCCATCGTGAAGGACCGTCCGGGCCCCGGCCTCAAGGTCGCGACGGTCCCGAAACCGGCGGCGGGACCGGGCGAGGTGCTCATCGCCGTGCGCCACGCCGGAGTGTGCGGCACCGACCTGCACATCGCCGAGTGGGACGCCTGGGCGCAGGGCCGCCTCAAGCCCCCCCTCGTCATCGGGCACGAGTTCGCGGGGGAGATCGTGGCGGTCGGTGACGGCGTCGGCGAGCTCAAGACCGGCCAGCTGGTGACGGCCGAGGGGCACATCGTGTGCGGGCACTGCCTGCAGTGCCGCACGGGCAACGCCCACATCTGCCGCAACACGCGCATCATCGGTGTGGACCGGGACGGCGCGTTCGCCGAGTACATCGCCATGCCCGCGAGCAACGTGCTGCCGCTCGACGGCATCCCGACCGCGGTCGGGGCCGTGATGGACCCCATGGGGAACGCGTTTCACACCGTGCTCTCGGCCGAGATCCCCGGCAGCACGGTGTTCGTCGTGGGCTGCGGACCGATCGGCTGCTTCGCCGTGGGGATCGCCCGGGCGGCAGGGGCCGTCAAGGTCATCGCGTCGGACGTCAACCCCATTCGGCTCGCGCTCGCCGCCAAGATGGGCGCCCACCGCACCCTCAACGCGGCCCACGACGACGTGGTACGCGCCGTGCTCGCAGAGACCGGGGGCGAAGGAGCGGACGTGGTGTGCGAGATGTCGGGCGTCCCCACCGCCCTGCATCAGGCCTTCGCCGCCGTGCGCCGCGGAGGGCGCGTCCACCTGCTCGGCATTCCCACGGGCGAGATCCCGGTGGACTTCGCGAGCGAGATCATCTTCAAGGGGATCACCGTGTACGGCGTGATCGGACGCAAGATGTACGAGACGTGGCACCAGATGCGTCGCTACCTGACAGCCGGCTTGCTCGACCCCCGCCCCGTCATCACCCACCAGTTTCCGCTCGCCCAGATCGACCACGCCCTCGCCGCCATCCGCTCGGGCGACGCCGGCAAGATCATCCTGGAGATCGCATGAGTTTCGCCGCACGGCTCGCCAGCGAGCTCGACCAGTTCAGGCGGGACGGCGTCTACAAGCGTCTCAACTACCTCACGTCCCCTCAGGCCGCGCGGGTGCGCATGGAGGGCCGCGGCGAGGTGGTCATCCTCTCGTCGAACAATTACCTCGGACTGTGCGACGTCCCCGAAGTCGTGGAGGCCGGCAAGCGCGCGCTGGATCAGTACGGCGCGGGAACCGGCTCGGTGCGGTTCATTTGCGGGACGTTCACGATTCACCGCGAGCTCGAAGCGGCGTTGGCCCGCTTCGTCGGCTGTGAGTCATCACTCACATACGGCAGCTGCTGGAACGCAAACGAGGGTCTCTGTCCCACGCTGCTGGGTGAGCAGGACATCGTCATCTCCGACCAGCTGAATCACGCCTCCATCATCGACGCGATCCGGCTCGCCAAGACCATCACGAAGTGCCAGACCGCGGTGTACCGGCACTCGGACATGGCGGACCTCGAGGAGCGACTCAAGGCGGCGAAGCACCACCGCCTCAGGCTGATCTTCACGGACGGCATCTTCTCGATGGAAGGCGACATCGCGAAGCTGCCGGACATCGCGGCGCTCGCGCGGCAGTACGACGCCGTCGTGGCCGTCGACGACTCGCACGCCACCGGCGTGCTGGGGCAGACGGGCCGGGGCACGGCCGAGCATTTCGGAATGACGGGCGAGGTGGACATCATCACGTCGACCCTGGGCAAGGCGCTGGGCGGGGCCGCGGGAGGATTCACCGCGGGGCCCGCAGCCCTCACCGACTACCTCACCCAGCGCTCCCGGCCGCAGCTCTTCAGCAACGCGCTCCCGCCCACCGTCGCCGGGAGCGCGCTCGCCGCCCTCCGCTACGTCGAGCAGCACCCCGAGCTGGTCCGCCGGCTGCACGAGAACGCGCGCTATTTCCGCGAACAGCTGACGGCACTGGGGTTCAAACCGCTCGCAGGGGAGACCCCCATCGTGCCCATCATCCTGGGGGAAACCTCGCAGGCGATCCAGATGAGCGAGCTACTGCTCGGCGAGGGGGTGTTCGTGACCGGCTTCGGCTATCCGGTCGTTCCTCAGGGCCAGGCGCGGGTGCGCTGCCAGTTGTCAGCCGGCCATACCCGTGACGATCTCGACTTCGCCCTCCAAGCATTCCGCCGCGTGGGAACCAAGCTCGGCCTGATCTAGATACGCACATCTTCGGTTTAGTTTCGGGTTTTGTAGCGCGGTCGCCTGGTTGGCACCTCAAGTACTTTCAAGACTCCGTGGCTTAACCTTATGGCAAGTATGGACTTTTTGCGACCAACTCCTATTTTGGGGGTCGCTTGTCGGGCGCAGCTTAGCCCTTTCCGACCTGATGGCGGCTTTCGCCCGCTCGCGGAGGCCGTGGGAGGTAGTCCGATGCGGGTACTCTCGATGCTCGGGATGGCACTGGCCTGCGGGGCGACCACCCTCGGCGCCCAGCGCAGCCACCGGATCGAGCTCGGTGGGTTCGGCACGTACACGCGCTACGACCCCATTTTCGGCCTCGAGAGACAGTTCGGCGGCGGCGGCCGGCTGGGCTTCTTTCTTACCAACAACATCGGGCTCGAAGTGGACGGGAGCGTCACGAAGGCGGCCCCCACCGCCGGCGGCCCGACCACGCAGGTTCGGTTCGGCAGCGTGAGCCTAGTCCTCAGCACCGGCGGTACATACCTCCTAGGCGGCTATTCCCGGCTCGAGATGGGAGTCAACCCACCCTACAACTTCTCGCTCAACGCCGTCCACGGTGGCCTCGGCCAGCGGTTGTTTCTCACCGACCGGGTCGCCCTCCGCATCGAAGCCCGGGCTTACTACCCGCCCAACAACCCTTATTTCGCCGGCAAGAAGTCCCTGGACGCGACTGCGTCGGCGGGGCTCTCGGTCTTCCTCCTCGGCGGCGGCCCGCACGAAGCCGCCCCGCGTCCGCTCCCCCCAGCGCAGCGGGAGTCGGTCGTGGTGGCGGCCGGCAGACCACCCGCGCCCGCGGTGGCCCCGACGCCAACGCCCGCGTTCGCGCCCGCGCCCGCGCTAGCGCCTGCGCCCACTCCGGCGGTTGAGCGCCGCACTCCGGCGGTCCACTTCGTGGGCGAGGGCGGGCACGCCGACCAGTTCGAGTTCGGGGCGTTCGGGAGCTACACGCGCTACGACCGCGCCTACAACCTAAAGAACCAAGTGGGAGGAGGCGGGCGGCTGGCGTTGTTCATCAGTGACAAGGTCAGTATCGAAGTCGAGGGGGGCTTTCAGCGGCCGACCCAGAAGCTAGGCACGCTCTCGCCGCAGCTCGTGCTCGGGAGCGTGAGCCTGGTGTTCAACGCCCCGGCGGGCCGCAACCTGTTCTACCTGCTCGGCGGCTATACCCGGTTCACGTTCCGCGACACCCTGCCGCCCTACGACTTCACGGATAACGCGCTGCACGGCGCCATCGGAGATCGGTTCTTCCTGACTGACCACTTGGCGCTGCGGGTCGAGGGGCGGGCCGTCTGGTCGCCCACGACCAATCTCCCCGGCGGCAAATTGGGCGGCCAGATCATCGGCACGGCCGGACTGTCCTACTTCACGGCCAAGGGGCGGCTCGCCCAAGCGCGCGCGATCGGCTGGCAGCATCAGTGGTTCTGGGGCGGCCAGGGCGGGGTGCTGATCTACAAGACCAATCGCCAGCCTCTCACGTACGACCCCATCATCGGCGGCCATTGGCTGATCACGGGCAAGCGCACGGCCCTCTACACGAGCTTCGAGCAGGCCTTCTTCGTGAGCCCGGTGCTGGCCGACGTGGCGATCCCCAACACGGACTTCGTCGGCACGTTCTCCTTCAGCAATGTGCGCCGCATCATGGGCGGGATACTCGCCTTCCCGACCCAGCAGCGGATCCAGCCGGTCACGGGCGGCGGGTTTGCACTGATGCAGATCCTCACCCCGGAGCTGCAAGGCTGCTCGGGCTGCGTCACCAAAGCGGACACCGTCGCGGCGTTTGATGCGGCGGACGCCAACGCGAGCAAGGCGTTCTTTTGGGTGATGGGAGGGGTCGACATCAGGCAGGGGCGGCTGTCGATCTTCGGCCACTACATCATCACGTCCTCGGCCAAGGGATTCCTGCTCCAGGGCCCGACTCACACGTTGCAGGGCGGTGTCCGCTACAGCCTAGGGACAGCGAAGGAAGAGGTCACCCAGGAGCACTGAGGACCCGCAGGAAGTTCTCTCCCAGGATCTTCCGAACGTCGTCGTCGCTGTAACCGCGGGCCCGCAGGGCCGCAACGACCAGCGGCAACGACGTCACGTCTTTCATGGGGGCGGGCAGCACGCTGATCCCGTCGAAGTCCGAGCCCAATCCGACGTGGTCCACCCCCATCACCTGCACCGCGTGATCGATGTGCGCCACCAGGCGCTCGATCCCCGGCACGGCGAGCTCCGCCGCCACGCGCTCACCCACGAGCCGGTCCACGGCGAACGCCGACTCACCGGGACGGTCCTGGTAACGCGCGTGGATCGCGTCGGTCTCGGGCTTCAGACGGGCGCGGAGCCTCTCGTACTCGCGGCGAAAACGGTCGTCGAGGAAGACCGGGTAGAAGTTGATCCCCACGACGCCCCCGGTCCGGGCGAGCGCGCGGAGCTGGGCGTCGCTCAGGTTCCGGGGATGTCGCGCGAGCGCCCGGCAGGCGGAATGCGAGGCGATCACCGGGCGCGTCGTGACGGCGATGACGTCCCAGAACGTCGCGTCCGACACGTGGGAGACATCCACGAGCATCCCGAGCTCGTTCATGCGACGCACGACCTGCTTCCCGAACGGGGACAGGCCGCCTGAGCGACGGGGGTCCATCGACGCTCCCGCCCAGTCGTTCCCGTTGTTCCACGTGAGCGTCATGTAGCGCACGCCCAGGCGGTACAAGGAATCGAGGCGTTCGAGGGAGTTCTCGATCGCGTGCCCGCCTTCCACGCCCAGGAGCGCGGCCACGTGGCCCCGCGCCGCCGCACCGCGGACCTCATCCGCCGTGGTCGCGAGCTCGACCTGCGGATCGGTGTCGGCGAGCGCCCGCACGGCCGCGATCAGGTCCAGCGCGCGCTGGAACGCGCCCGCTCGCCGATAGCGCGCGTCGACCCAGATCGAGAAGAACGCCGCGGTGAGCCCTCCCTCCTTCATGCGCGGAACGTCGATGTGACCGTCGGAGAGCCGGGCCGAGATGTCCGTGCGCATGTCCAGCATGCGCTGAGGAGTGTCGATGTGGCCGTCCAGAATGACCGGGGGCTGCTGGAGCACGAGCAGCAGTCCTAACGCGAGACCCATAGGGAGCCCCCGATCAGGAACCGGAGCGGCCAGGTGCGCGCCCGCGTGATGCCAATTCGGGGTGTCGTGATGATGTCGAGCCGCTGGCGAGCCGGCCCCCGCACGATCCGCAGCCGGCCCCGTTGCAGCGAGACCCCGTCGAGGCTGCCGGTGACCGCGAGCGCCTCGCACAACCGCGCCGGACCGGAGCAGAGCCCGCGGTCAGTCGCTCCGCGGCGCCGGCGGCGCATCGTGTCCAGGCCGTCGAGCGGCTCGAGCGCGCGGATCAGAACGGCGGCGGGGAAGCCCTCGGCCTCGGTGACCGCGTTCAGGCACCAATGCATGCCGTACGTGAAGTACACGTAGGCGGTGCCGGGGGGGCCGAACAGGTGCCGGTTGCGGCGCGTGCGGCGAGCGCCGTAGCCGTGACACGCGGGATCGTCGGGGCCGACGTAGGCTTCGGTCTCCACGATCCGACCCGCCACGCGTCGCCCGCCGACCTCGCTCACGAGAACGTGCCCCAAAAGCCGACGCGCGACCTCGGGTGTCGGTCGCGCGTAGAAGCTCGGGGCGAGGGCGCGCGCCTTCACCCGCCGCCGGTCAGCCCGCGCTTCACCTTCGACCAGAAGGACTCTTGTTCCCCGTCTGCCTCACCCTCTGGCGCGGGTGACGGCGCGGGTGGCGGCTCGCCCGGCGCCCGGTCGGTACGGGGGGGCCGTTCGGCCTGGTCGCGCATCTCGGTCTCGCCGCCGCGCCCGCCGCGTCCTCCCCGACCTCGCCCACCCCGGTGCCGTCGGCCACCTCGTTCACCTCGTTCACCTCGTTCGCCGCCTTCGCCGCGTTCGCCCCGTTCCTCGGGCGGTCCTACCACCGCCGTCGGACCCCGCGGGTCGTCCCGGTCGCGCCCTCCCAGGCCCTCGCCGCCCTCCCTGCCACCCCTGCCCCCTCGGCCCCGACCCCCCCGCCCCCCCCCGCTCCCCCCGCTCCCCCCGCCCCCTCGGCCGCCGCGGCGATCGCGGGAGCCCTCGCCGCCACTCTCAGCGGCGCGACTCGGCTCGACCACGGGCATCTCTGGGGGCTTCACGGGCACGAGCTCGATGCGAGGTGTGAAGTTCGGGTCCACCTCCACCACTCCGACTTTGGGAATCTCGGGAGGGGCGACGGCGACGCGAGGCCCGCGCGAGCCGCGGCGGAACCGCGCGCTGCGCGACGGCACCGCCACGACTGCCGGCGGCGTCGCTGGAGCCGCGGGCGGCGCGGTGGCCGCGTTCGGCGGTTGCGACATCTCGACGACCGCTTCCTCCCCTGCGTCGGGGGCGGACGCCTCACCGGGGCGCAGCTTCACGGCGTACGCGCCGTCTTCCTCCTTCGAGAGGTCGATGATCTCCGCGTCGTGCGCCTGGCGGAGCAGGTTGGGGAACCGCTCGGGCTCGAGCGGCTCCGCCGCCTCGCCCTTCAGCTCGATCATCGTATCGCGCAGCTCGTCGGCGCTTACCGGCTGCTCGCCGCCCAGGCGGCGCAGCGCCTGCTTGATCAAGCCGAAGCCCTCGCCCAGGGAAAACCCGCTCCCGCCCCCGCTCGCGCGGCGGCCGTCGTCGCGGCGGGCCCCTTCGGCGGCGCGGCGGCGCGGCCGCTCCTCGCGGGGCGCTTCGCCGCGCGGCGCGCCCGTCGCCGTGGGTTGGGCCGCCGCGCCGGGCACGCCCGGGCCGAGCGAGATCTCGTACTGGCCGTTGTCCAGCTTCTTGAGGTGGATCAGGCCGCGGTGCGCCGCCTCGACCACGAACTTGCTGAAGCGCGAGAAGCCGATGTCCTTCTCGTTGAACGACGGGTCGATCTCCTGCATCACCTGCTTCAGCCGGTCGGAGCGCATCACGTCGTTGTGCGCCGTCATCTGCTTCACGGCCTCGACCACCAGCTCCCACGGATCCCGGCGCTCGGTGGTGACGTCGCTTTCTTTGGTCAGCCCCGCGAGCTCGTTGTAGGAGAAGTACTCGTCGCAATTCTGGATCAGCAGGTCGCTCGACGACTCCCGGATGCCGACCCCGATCACGTACTTCCCATACTCCTTGAGCTTGATCACCAGGGAGGAGAAATCGCTGTCCCCCGAGAGCAGGATGAAGGTGCCGATCTCGGGCCGGGTGAACACGAGCTCGAGCGCGTCGATGGCGAGCCGGATGTCGGTCGCGTTCTTCTTGTTCGATCCGTACGCCGGGGCGAAGATCAGGTCGATCGACGACTCGGACAGCGGAACGATGTACTGCGGGTAGCGCCGCCAGTCGGCATAGGCCCGCTGCACGGCCACCTTGCCGCGGATGATCTCCGATTGCAGCAGCCGCTTCAGCTCCGATTGGAGATCGGAGCGGATCCCCATCGTCACGTTGTCGAAGTCGATCAACAGCGCGGCGTTGGGTGCGTGGGCGGGGGGCTCTTTGTGAACGGGTCGCGGTAGATGGGCATGTTGCTGCGGGGTCATGTGGCGCTCAGGTAAGCGCGCCCGAATGGCGCGGGCATGCGGCTCGCCGGCCGGCCCCAACCAGGGGCACCGGACGGCGCAAGCGGGGCACTTCGGGCACTATGTGGTTGGCGACTGCTTCGCGTCGCAACGCGTTCGTCAAAAGGGGTCGCCTATCAGTTGTGGCTGGAGCGGCAGGCAGGGGGGTCGCCGCGTTCACCGCAGCGCGCCGGGGCCGATTCCTCGGCCTTCCGCCGAGGTCGCCGAGCGCCGCTGGATGAGCCGACGCCACCCGTGCCACCCTCCAACTCCGTGATCGCATTGAAGATAAACAACTTGCGCGATATGTCTAGACCCCCAACACCTTGATGATCACACGCTTC
>Ga0209056_10004842_pt1 | contig 14149 bp, 10 predicted proteins | sample GraSoiAngelo_114_FD_185876 | JGI IMG/M metagenome (GOLD analysis project Ga0209056, IMG submission 185876) | Grasslands soil microbial communities from the Angelo Coastal Reserve, California, USA - 14_0903_13_40cm (SPAdes) (version 2) | ecosystem: Environmental > Terrestrial > Soil > Grasslands... | reverse complement strand
ACGAGCCGCCGACCCTTTGCCTAGCCTTGCTGCGTTGCTCAGATCTCCAAAATCTTACGTTCTTGACTTTGGCTCGCATTACCCTGCACGTTGCTGAGCGCTTCTTCACCCGCTAAATAATTACGAATCGCTCAACCTAGGTAGGAGACACATCTTAGGAGCCACGTTGACGGGTACGCTGTTTACCGGGACTTTAAGCCATAATCAGCAATATGTGCTCTCGCTTACGGCCGCTGAGCCAGTCCCCAATTCGATTCCGTGTCCCCCTCATACTGCTCGCACTGGCTTATACAACCATCGCCGTCTCCTGTCACAGAAATGAAGCACAAGGTGACAGGATTTGCGACGCAGCCGGGAAGGGCGATTTAGGTACAGTGCAGTCCCTACTCAAAGGGAATCCTAAACTTGTTTTCAGCAAAGATAACAAGAGCGATACACCTCTGCACTTGGCAGCGTCTCACGGCTATCCCGATGTGGTGGAATTACTGCTCGCCAGTAACGCCGATGTAAAGGCTAGGACGAACAACGGGAATACTCCCCTAGAGTGGGCCGCCTATAACGGCCATAGTGACGTGATAGCATTGCTGCTTGCCAACAAAGCCGACGTAAATGCCAAGGACAACGCGGGCTGGACGCCGCTGCACGGCGCTGCGTATCAGGGCCACAAGGACGCAGTTGAATTGCTAATTGCCAACAAGGCTGATGTCAACGCCAAGAACAATATTGGGGAGACACCGTTACACTGGGCGTGTACTGCCGACCACAAAGACATCGTGGCACTACTGCTCGCCGACAAAGCGGAGGTCGATGCAAAGACTGACAAAGGGGGAACACCTTTGCAGTGGGCGGCTGATAAGGGTCATCTATATGTGGCGGAATTGCTAATTGCCAACAAGGCGGATGTCAATGCGAAAGACAACGACGAGTGGACCCCGTTGCAGTGTGCTGCATATCAGGGCCATGCAGATGTGGTCACACTGCTGCTGACCGACAAAGCCGACCCAAACACAAGAAACAAAGACGGCAGGACACCTCTGCACTACGCGGCGGATAAGGGTTACAAGGAAATCGTGGAACTGCTCCTAGACAAAAAGGCCGTGGTCAATCTCAGGGACAACGACGGTTGGACACCTTTGCAGCGTGCTGCATATCAGGGTCACGCAGATGTAGTCACACTGCTGTTGGCTCACAACGCAGACGTCAGTGCGGCGAGCAACGATGGCTGGTCCGCATTGCATTGCGCGGCTGACAAGGGCTTTACGGATGTTGTGGCGCTGCTGCTGGCGAACGGGGCCTACGTCGATTCCAGAACCGGCAAAGGCGATACAGCTTTGCAGTGGGCCGCAGGCAAGGGCCATAGAGACGTGGCAGAATTACTACTCGCTACGAAGGCCGCCGTCAATTCCAAGGACAACGACGGGTGGACACCTTTGCACCGTGCCGCAGACAAGGACCACAAGGATGTAGCAGAGTTGTTGTTGGCCAACAAGGCCGACGTTAATGCCAAAAATAAGAGCGGGTGGACGCCATTGCATTGCGCCGCAGATTACGGGTTTAAGGACATCGTGGAACTACTGCTCGCGAACCACGCGGATGTCAATGCCATGAGCGAACGCACCGTGGTGAACACTGACCCCTCCTTAGCTTTGTACGAAGTCAGAGGAGGTTTGACCCCGTATCACATTGCGGAAGCCAGGGGTCACAAGGATGTGGCGGAATTGCTTCGTCAGCACGGCGGCCACGAATAAACCGTTCAAGTCGCAATAGCTCCCGGTTAGTGGCGTACTCGGAAAAGTGCCCGTCACGGGCCAGAAACGGGGTTCGAAGAGAACACCGGTAATGCGCCCCAGCGTGACTTGCATTCAAGTGTGCTTTGGCGCCAAGGAGATTCAGGATCGCCATGCCGTGCTATCCAAACGCGCCGTTCTCATTCGTGTTCACAGAATCAATGCAGCGACTTCAGAACGTAGCGCTGGTACTAAAACCAATTGCCCTAATGACGGGGTCGAGTAAGAAACGGCGAACGAGGCGAACAAAAACAGTCAGAATGTGAAACATTTTTCTTTGAAAGATTTTGCCGGTTTCTTCTACAACCTGCGGCATGTGTTCTGCACTCGACTGAGTTGGGTTGCTCCCGATGCGGTCGTGCAGCACGCTATGCGTCACAGCAGCCCAGAGACGAAACGCTTTTATCAACTGGGGTTGGCTCACCAGGTTCGAGAGCACCTCGAACGCGTGAACCGAAAAACGGAGCAGGAACGCGACTCGTTACAAATTCGTGACAGCGGCTCGCGTGAAGAGCAAGTGCAACAAGTAGAGGTTTGTAACTAGATGAAAGAGAAGGAGAAAGTGGCGCGCCCGGGGAGACTCGAACTCCCGACCCTCTGCTTCGAAGGTACGCAGTACAAAAATCTAAGTGCCGCTTCTGGTGTCGCTTACGAGGAAGCGCGTCATTTATCTCGCCCTTGAACTGGACCGAAGTTGGACTGAAACTGATGGGCATCGTCCTCTGGCAGCACTCGGTAGTGGTTAGAGCGGCGAGAAACACGTAATACATGAGTTTCGGCTAATAGATATATTGTAACATATGGATTGTACTGATACAATTCGCCTGCATGCATAGATGTTGCCACTGTGAGCGCCGGTAGTTCATGGAACCAAGGGCGATCGCTGCGATTGTAGAAAAGATTGCCCGCTCACCCTTGTCGGTGTCCGCCTATTTCAAACGACACAAATTGCCTTTCGGCCGGTCTCGGTATTTCCAGTATAAGGCGCAGCTCGCGGCTAACGGTTTGGATGGTTTGGTGGACGGTCGCAGTGGAGGGAATCGCCGGGAGCTGACCGCGCATGCGCAGGGCTTCATCCGTGGAGTGCATCAAGAGAACCCGCAGTTGAGTCTACGGCAAATCGCCGACCGCGTGGAGAGTTCTTGCGGCATACGGGTGAGTCGTATGACCGTGAGCCGGTGTTTGTTGGCGGCGGGGTTGAAGGTTCAGTGGCCGCGGCCGGTCGAAGCAGAGATGATCGAGAGCTCCTGCGGAGGCTTCGAGATTATCGGTGCGCTGGCGTTGCATTTGGGCTGGGCGCGACACACGGCGGAGATGATTGTTCAGGAACGGGAGCGGTTTCGCAGGACGGCAGCGTATCGGGGCGAGCGCGTGTGGCGTGACCGCGAAGGACGTAACCGCCAGGGGCAGTTCACGGGAGCCTATAACCGCCGGGCCGAAATCTGCGCGCAACGCTTTGCCTCCGTGGAGGACAAGCGCAAAGGCAAAAACTACTCGCGCATGGCGTTGTTCCAGAGCAGCGAGTTCGTTCTGGAGCGCAAGTGTTTGGGCCTTCTGGCCCTGCCGCTGATCACCTTGAATGGTCTGATGCGTTCGGCGAACAACCCGCTCGGCAATGCGCTGGAACACTTCTGCGGCTACAACTACCAGCATCACACGCTGGATAAATTCCTGCGGGAGTTGAAGTACCTGGGTATCTCGGATCGGCTGCTGCGGGAGCAGGTGTGGTTTTGGCGCCAGCATTGGCAGGAGTTCGAGTCCTCGGGCCTGCCCTTTTTGTGCTACTACGTGGACGGGAATACCAAGCCCCTGTGGTCGAAGAAGCGCGTCAAGCAAAACAAGGTAACGATGCTGGGGCGCGTGATGGGCTGCTTGGAACAGGTTTTCGTGCACGACGCCTTTGGGCACCCGGTGTATCTGGAGACCTATGCGGGCAAGGCGCCGGTCGGCGAGCACATCCTCGGGCTGTTCGAGAAGATCGAAGCGGCCTTGGAAGGCCCCGGGCCGCCCCTGCGGGTGCGACGGGTGATCGTCATGGATGCGGCGAGCAATGGGGTCGCGACGCTGCGGGCGTTTGCGAGCCAAGAGAAGTATCACTACATCACCGCCCTGGACGACAACCAATGGAATCCGAGGAAGGTGATTGAAGAAGGCCGCGCGAAACGCTACTACTACGGGGAGGCCACGCTGCGGGAGTGCCGGCTGGAACTGGAGGACTCCCGGGAGAAAGGCTATCTGGTCGAGGTGCGCGCGGTGCGCATCGACTGGGACTACGGCAAACGCACCGTGCTGATCACGAGCTTGCCAAAGGAGGTGGTGGGAGCCAGCTTGGTGGTCAAAGCCTATTTCGATCGCTGGCCGAGCGAGGAGTTGCAGTTCAAGCGCATGAAGTCGTTTGCCTGCCTGAACCGCGTGGCCGGCTACGGCAAGAAAAAGCTGCCGGACGAAAAGGTGCGTGCGACGCAGCAGCAGTTGCAGCGCCAGATCACCGCCTTGCGGCAGAACCTCAAGGTCCCGCTCAAGCAGATCGCTGATCAGGAGGAGCAGGTGGCGAAGGCCATCGAGAAGGAGCTTCGCATCCGATCTCGAGCACCGGTTGTGGACGGTCAACGAAAGCTCCCGGAGGCTGCGCGCCGTAAGCTCCAGGTGCTGTCTCGAGAAATCGCCGCAAGCCGCCGTCAGGTCAAAGTCATCGAGTCGCAATGGGGTAAGCCCTTGCGTAGGCTTCGGCGCTACGAAAAGGAGTGGCTGCGTCTTCAAGGCAAAGATCACCTCTATCGCATTGACGTCGAGTTGGATCAAATTATGGGCTTCTTCCGCATCGCCCTGGTGAATATCGCGAGTTGGTTCCTCAGTGAGAGCTTTGAAAAACACCACATGAGCTTCGCACGACTCCTTCACGCGATCCTCATGATGCCGGCAGAAATCCGCCTGACGAAGGATGCCCGGCGTGTCGTCCTCAAGCGTAACCCCAAGGATCGGCCGATGATGGAACTTCTTGAGTCGGCATTGCACCGACTAACCGATTTGAAGATTCGAGATTCGAGTGACAGGAACATCGAATTCCGGCTTAGTCCAATGTAGATGTTATTGACTATACGATTCGCCGAAACTCATGTACTGCCTGGTCCGCACCGGCATTCGCTGTTGGCGGCCGGTTCGCAGGCGCGGGAATCGGATTTACGGTGACATTCACAAATGCTGGTGAGCTGATCGGTCCACCCGCAGAAACCACGAGTTCGAAAGTCAGCACGCTGGGAGCGGAAACGTGTGGAGCAGTGAAAGTCACGATCGCACTTGCATGGTTGCTCAATGCGACCAGCGGCCCGCCAACCTGAGTCCAAAGAAACGACAGTGGATCACCATTCGGGTCTCTACTCTGCAGGCCGTTCAATTTGACGATTACGCCCTCCTCTACCGTCTGATCCATCCCAGCGTTTGCACTCGGCAGCTGTCCTACGACCGGCAGCGATTCTTGGAGCACTGCAACCGTCTGGTCGAGGATTCCTCGAACGGTACTTTGAGCGTTGGCTTCAACAATCCAGTCGTCAGAGGGTTCGCCCCCGGCCAAGCGGTCCATTCTGCCTCGTATTCTGAATAAGGCACTTACGGCACTCTGTACGTCATCGACTTTGAGGAAGGCTGTAACGCCAAGGAGGGCGTTGTGAAAGTCTTGCTTTCGCTGCGCGGCGGATGTCGCAATATCAAAGGCAGAATCTGGCAGGTCTTGTATCGTTTCATCGAAAGCTTCGATGATGCCAATTCTCATCTCCCTAATGTCAAAGTTCGTGACCTCACGAGACTCGAAATCTAGCTGCTGAAAATCATCAAAATGCTTCGAGCCTCTGAAGTTGTACTTCAATGACGCCCAGTCATTAAACCCAGCGAGAGCGGTGAAGTCCTCTACTCCGTCCCCATCGTCGTCGCCGTTGCATGCAGAGACGCCCAAATTGTTCAAATTCCGGGGTGGCAGCTTTCCCGCTTCGATGGCTCCCGAGCTGTTCCAATCGATGGCACCATTCTGAAATGGATCGCCGACGGTTGCGACGTGGATTGGGCGTGGACCGAACGGCGCGGTCAAGAGATAACTCGGATTCAAGAGCGTCACCGGCATGCCGCCGACAGTAAAGCCGACTGTCTCATCTAGTGCCGTCTCATCAAGGGGATCGAGTGCTTCGCGGGAGTAGTCCAGAGGCGTGTAAGTCAGAATTGGCCTGCCGGCAATGATTTTCGTGGAAAACGAATAATTCATAACGCTGAGGTAGTTTGGCTTGCAGCGAATGCTGTCAGCACCGCCATGCGCCAGTCCGAGGTTGTGCCCCAATTCGTGCATAAATACCCAGGCCTGCTGCAACTCGGTTCCATTGCCTTCTCCTGCATCAGGGCCTAGCCCCACTACCAAATCATTTCCAGGCAGCCTTCCTTTGCCGAGCGCGCTTCCTCCCTCGGGCGGGGGATTTATGAACGAGTGAACAAACAGCGCGTAATGGAATGCAAAGTTCTTTGCTTTGAGAAGACTTCCACTATTTGAGCTAGCGCGCTCCGAAGGCGTCCCAAACGACAGCGCTTTGAACCCAGCAAAATCCGACCACAGTGTGATGGAAGAAAGGTGGCCAACATCCTCATCCAGCTGTATGTGCAAGTTAATGCCGCTGGTTCCGTCAGGATTTGTCACAGGCGCTTTTTTGAACGCTCTTACGACGTCATCAAGGGCAGCCTGCTTCGGTTGATGGCCGGTCATATAGTCTACTTCCACGTAAACGTCTTTATGCTTTGGATCAGGGCACACCGGGTCTCCTGTATCCGGGTCTGTGGTGCACGGCAGGCGAAAATCAATGACTCCGTCGCCATCGATGTCAATTCCATTCGTTTCCCAAATGTCTGGTAGTCCGTCACCATCACTGTCCAGTGCGCCGCGGAAGAAGATGTCAAAATTTCCCACGCTGTTGGAATCAATTGGAGGAGAAGTGAGCGCGGTCCAGGCAATGAAGCGACCGAAATTCGAAATCGCCACCGCCGGCAAGAAGCCGCCAGGAACAAAGCCTCGGTTCATGCTGGGATTGGTCACTGGGCCAAAGCCCTGTCCAGCATCGGCGCTGACTCTAAGGAAGACCTCTTGTCTTCCCAGCGCGACCACTCCTGCATCCCATGCCAGGAGTACCGTTTGACCGAAGGCCGCAAGGCTGCGTCGTGCGGTTCCAGGCGCCTGCGGAAGCGGACCGCTGATATTGTCTTGTGGGGGCGAGAAAGTCCCTCCAAAGTCGTCGCTTCGGCTAAAGAAAATTCTGCTGACGGTAGGACTATTGCCATTAACGGAGTCGGCGGGAAGGCTTCCGTTCCACGTAAGATAGACGTTTGCACCTGAGGCAGCAAGTTCCGGCGGGGAAGTTTGAATGTTTAAGAGGCTTACTGCTTGCGGAAGGCTGAAGGTGCGGCCACGGTCAATACTCCCGGCAACGAAGACCTTCCTCCGTACAGCCGGATCAGGTGCCTCATCGTCCCATGCGATGTAAACGTTATCTCCCCAGGCAGCGATTGCTGGTGTCGAGCCACCACGAGAACCAAACGCTACTGCTGCACCCGTCGGGGTTGCTATCTGTCGTAGGTCGAAGCCGGGGCCATTGTCGCGGCTGATTGCGAGCCAAATGCCGTTATTCGCTAGCACCGGATTGAAAACTTCGGCCCAGACCACATACACCTTTGTACCGGAAACTGCGACCCGCGGGTTTTCAGACTGGTGTCCGCCCAAAAGACAGAGGTCATTGCTCAGAACAGCCGTGGGTGACGTGGGAAGTATAGGCAGGCTGTCTCCATTGTCGGTGCTGGAGTAAAGAAGTATGTCCTGACAAGACGACGAGGCGGCATTCTGGGCCGCGAAGACAACCTGAACATTGTTGCCAGACGCTGCTACATCCGCGCGGATGTGGGTGTTGGCGCCACCGCCGGCGGCTAGAATTCTCTGGAAGTCGAATGTCTTCCCACCATCGGCGCTCTTTCTAAAGAGGACGGCTGGCTCCTCATTCGTCCACACTACATAAACGTGGTCACCTGAGGTAGCAATTCGCGGGGCGAAATCAGCGTTCGGGTTATCGCTTATTTGCTGAGGCCGGTCGAAACTTGGGTCGTACTGCTGCGAGTACGCCGATTGCAAGCCAAGCCCAGCCACAAACAAGAGCACGAGGAACCGAATAGCGATCCTAATGCGTATGCAAGCCATGGGAACCTCCACTGTTCGTCATCAGTGCGGATTAACCTTGCTGGCCGTGCATGAGTTGATTCCCGAAATTGGAACCGTGCCGAGGGTGGATTCGGTCCAGGAGTTGGTTGCCGGATAAACATCAATGGCGCCGCTCGGATTCGTGCCGGGGCTGAGATATAGCTTCAGCGTGGCCTTGGCGACGCTCCTCGCCGCTCCCGTCGTCGGCAGAGAAGACAGAAGCCGAAATTTGATGTACGTCTTGGTTGTTCCCACCGACGCCGAACCTACCGTGGCGCTTGAACCTGCCACGATCAGCACGATCCCTTGGCCGTTCAGATTGAACTGTTGCGTCGCCGAACTGCTCGACAAGAATCCATCATCGCTAACCGCGCCGGATTGGGCGGAAGCGCGGAACGGCAGCAGAAGAGGCGCCGCGGCGAAGACGGCAAGGCAAAGAATCTTGTGGGGCTGGGTCATCGAATCCTCCTAAAGCAACGTCTCAATCCCGAGACTGCTTGCCGCACCGGGCAGGTGCAGCGGCTAATGTGCGTAACGGTAAGGGGTGCGGTGCAAGCGTGCAACAGGTATCAGCGGGCTGCCCGCTAATGACCGCTCGCTTGCGTTACTTTCGTTGCGGGGACCGCGGCGTTGGAGTACAATCCCCGCAAATTCGGGCAGGATTTCGCCCTATCTCCCGAGTCGGCCTATGCCAGGTCCCGGTCCACACAATCGGGAAGAGCCTTCGGAGCCCCACGTTTCGGATCGTCTGGACTCCTGGAAAGAAATCGCTGCCTACCTCAAGCGTGACGAACGCACGGTCCGGCGCTGGGAAGAACGGGAGGGCCTGCCAGTCCACCGTCACCAGCACAAATCACGCGCCGCCATCTTTGCTTACAAGTCTGAGCTCGGCGCGTGGTGGGACAACGGGCGTAAGCGGCTGGAGGGGCAGGAACCAGCAGCGGCCGCGAGGCGAAGGGCGTGGTTCCTCTGGCCCGCGGCGGCAACGGCGACAATCCTAGTGTTCGTAGGTGGAATGTACGCACGCAACTGGCTCCGCGGCAGGAGTGCCTTGGCGCACGTCGAGTCGATTGCGGTTCTGCCGCTTGCGAACCTGTCTCAAGACGCGGCGCAGGACTATCTTGCGGATGGGCTGACGGAAGACCTGACCACCGATCTCGGGAAACTCAGCGTCTTCCGCGTTATTTCCCGGACCTCAACCATACAGTACAAGGGCACGAAGAAATCCATTCCGGAAATTGCGCGGGAGCTTCACGTAGACGCGGTGGTGGAAGGCGCGGTTCTGCGTTCCGGGGATAAAGTCCGGATTACGGCACAGTTGATCGACGCAGCGGCTGACCGGCACGTATGGGCCGAAACCTACGACCGCGACCTTCGCGACGTGTTGGCCTTGCAGGCCGATGTGGCGCACGCTATTGCCGTGCAGATTCGTGGGAAACTTTCTTCCTCCCCGCCGCCTCATGGAGCGAGCCCACTAAACCCTGAAGCTTACGAGCTTTATTTGAAGGGCCGCTATTCGCGGGATGAGGGCACCGAGGATGGGCTAAAGCTGGCCTTTGAATACTTTCGCCAGGCACTCGAAAGAGATTCGCAGTACGCACCGGCATATGCTGGACTGGCCGATTCTTACGCCCACCTCCCGTTCTATTCGGAGACCCGTCCGGAGGAAGCTTTCCCAAAGGCCAAGGCTGCCGCAACGAAAGCCCTGCAGCTGGATCAGACGCTGGCGGAAGCGCATGCTTCGATGGCCTATGTGAAAACTTACTACGATTGGGACTGGGCGGGTGCGGAGGCGGAGTTCAAGCGGGGTCTCGAACTTAACCCAAACTATGCAGATGTGCACCATTCCTACAGCAGATTCCTGGCTTCGTTGGGCCGCGTCGCGGAAGCGCGTGCTGAACTCAAGCGCGCTCAAGAACTCGATCCGCTCTCCTTATTGGTTCAAGTAAACGCCGGAGTCATCTCATACTTTGGCAGGGAGTACGACCAGGCCATTCAGGAGCTGCAGAAGATCAAGGAAGTTAACCCGAAATTTCCCGTGCCTTACTGGGGGATCGGACTCTGCTACGAACAGAAGGGCATGTACCAAGAAGCCGTTGACCAACTGCAGAAAGGCATTGCGGTCTCGGGGGGGAGAGGAGCCAATAGTATTGCCTCTCTCGCTCACGCATACGGCCTCGCTGGTCAGCACGGCGAGGCGCAGAAAATACTCGCCGAATTAGAGAAGCGCTCCAAGAAGACTTATGTGTCTTCCTACCAGATTGCGCTGGTTTATCTTGGTCAGCGCCAGAACGATAAAGCAATGGAACAGTTGGAAAACGCCTATCAAGAGCACTCCACGCTACTTACCTACCTCAAGATGGACCCGAGGTTCGACCCCTTACGGTCAGACCCACGCTTCCAGGATCTCGTGCACCGCATTGGGCTCCCGCAATAAAGCCGACAGTCCGCAGCGCTAGACTGCTTCACGTTCCAGCCGCCGCTCGCCAAGACTGGTGGTGCCCTCATTTGTGCTAACTGTGCTGAAATCTGCATGTCACGATCACTCTCATATTGGCGCCAGTACCCGATCGCATTGGGAATGACAAGTCCGGTTGTGCAAGTTGGGAGCTCCATTTGAACCTTGCCGATTGCGGGGCGGATAACGGGCAATCCTTCCATAACCCGGTTAAGTAAGGTTTGCCGACCGTGAATACATCAACCCAGACGTCTCGGAGGTCACATCCACGCTTCCACACAACAGCTCGCTCATTTGCGACGGACCGGTACTCGGAGATGTAATTACGGTCTATTCATCATCAGTTTCGCCGCGATGTCTGTCCTTGTGGCAGCGGCGCCAGCTGTGGATGCGGAGGCGACTGCTTTCCAAGTCCGCGAAGGTCCCGCTGAAATAGCTGCTGCTCCAATAGGCCTTCTTGGCGATCTCTGAAGCAACTTGCTTTGCAAGTTGAGGATCATCGGCAAAGACGACCACGCGCGCACCCTTGTCCCAGAGCGGCAGGCGGCCATCGTCATTCGCGGCAGTCGCTTCGCCCGGCTGGACGTTCACGGCGCAGGCGACCGTATCCGCTTGGAAGTCCTGCGGGGTACGGGCATCGACGAAGACGGCGGAGCGGTCAAGATTAAAGATGTAAGCGAATCCGTCGAAATCGGTCTGCACTGTGTTGCCGAGTGCGCGCCACACCGGTAAGCCAAGCTGATACCGGTAGAAATTGTCGTAGCCGGCAGCGGCCAATCCGGCGGCCACACGCTTGCTCTTGCCGCAGAAAGGGCCGTTGCAGGTGAGGACGAACTCGGCGTGCGGGTTGTTGGGGAAAAGAGCAGAGATCAGGCTCACTTCACGGTCCGCCGAGGTGTTGTTGAGGGGAGGAATGTTGACCGCGCTGGGAATGTGCGATATCGCGTATTCCAGCTCAAAGCGCACGTCGAGGACGGGGATCTGGCCGTCGGCCAAGATCTGCTGAAGCTGTTGGGTGCTTAACTCCTTTCCGGGTTGGGGCGGTTCGAGCAAGCTGGTTTGAAAGATGTTTGGGGTTGCCGGGCACTGCGCCTGAACTGGTAACAAAATACTGATGCAGATGGCTATCAAAGCCCCAAAGATCAGCGGGGGCTGTGCAAAGTGATTCTGGATATTACGCATGGTGTCCTCCTAGGCGGTCACGGTGCACCGAGGTCTTCCGCGATGCAATGTTCAGCCGATGCTTTATGAGTGATGGAGACGTGATGAGGTAAGCCATACGAGTGATGGGACTTTTGGGCTATAATCCCGGCTCAGCGTGATCACCCCATGCATCTGGGGACGCAAAATCCGAGCGTCATCCGTTTCGAGAACTACGAACTCGACCTCGCTGCCGAGGAACTACGGAAACAGGGCTCTTCTCTAAAGCTGCAGCCTCAGCCATTCAAAATCCTGGCATATCTCGCAAGCCATTCTGGCGAGCTGATCACCCGGCAAGAGCTGCGCGACCACGTTTGGCCGGGCGACACTTTCGTCGATTTCGACCTGGCCATCAATCAGGCCATAAAGCAGATCCGAGCGGTTCTCAACGACGACGCAGAACGTCCGCGGGTCATCGCGACCCTACCCCGGCGCGGGTATCGGTTCATTGCGAAGACTGCGTCCGCGGCAGCGGCTGAAGCTCCGTTACCGCAGGTCTCACCTGAAGGGCACGAAGAAAACGCGAAGCACACGGCAGTGAGCAAACCTTCGGTTCCTCATATTTCGCATGCGCGACCATGGGTGGCGCTGGGCGCCGTGGTGCTGTTGATCGCCACGGTGATCGCCTACCGCTTCGCGACGCCAAAGCGTCCGGCGGCGCAGATGCGCATCGTTGTGCTGCCCTTCCAGAACCTGACAGGGGACCCGAACCAGGAGTTTTTCGCTGATGGCATGACGGAGGAGATGATTTCACAGCTCGGCGCGATGAATCCGAACCGGCTTGGAGTTATCGCGCGCACGTCGGCAGTGAAATACAAGAACAGCGGCAAGGGCATCAACCAGATTGGGCACGAGATGGGTGTCGACTATGTGCTGGAAGGTAGCGTGCGCGAGGCCGGTTCGCATGTGCGCGTTACCGCGCAGCTTATCCGCGTGAGCGACCAGATGCACGTCTGGTCGGAGAGCTTCGACCGCGGCTTCAAAGATGTGGTCGAGTTGCAATCGGATGTGGCCCAGGCGATCGCGCGCCGTATCGACGTCGGGCTGGGCCAGCGCCGCGCCGCTCCTCCGCCTGCCACGCAAGTCAGTTGGGAGGCCTACTCCGCTTATCTCAAAGGACGCCACCTGCTGCTCGACAACAAGACCGAGGCCACCATCATGGTGGCCTTGCAGTACTTTCAGCACGCCATCGAACTCGACCCGAATTTCGCGCTTGCCTACGCCGGCCAGGCGGACGCGTATGCCGAACAGGCCGACGCTGATCTGGCTCCTGAAAAGGCCTTCGTCCTGTCGAAGCAGACTGCGTTGCGGGCACTCAGCATCAATCCGGATTTGGCGGAAGCCCACGTCTCCTTGGCCAACGCGTTGTTCTATAGCGAATGGAAGTGGGCCGACGCGGAGCGCGAATATAAGCGCGCGCTGGAGCTAAAGCCCACGTATGAGGAAGCCCATCACTCCTACTCTCATTACCTCACGCTGGCGGGACGCCATGCGGAAGCGATTGAGGAGTCCCAACTCTTATTGCGACTGGATCCGCTTTCGTCGCACATGAACTCGCACTTGGGATTGGCCTATTTGAAGGCGGGGCGTTTCGACGAAGCGCTCGCCCAGTTCAAGAAGACCATCGCGCTCGACCCGAACTATATGCGCGTCTACGTGCACCTGGGCTTCGCGTATGAGTGGCGCAAGATGTTTCCGGAGGCGATTACCGCATACAAAAAGGGCGTGAGCCTCGCAGGCGAAACGCTGGAAGGACAAGCAGACCTGGCTCGGGCACTCATCGAAGGCAGCGAGAGGAAAGAAGGACTCTTGATTCTGCGCCGCCTGGAATCGGAAAAGAAGCGGCGTTATGTTTCGCCCGTGGATTTGGCTGGCATCTACACTGTGCTGGGCGATCATGAAAAAGCGATGACTCTGTTGGAGAATGCTTTGGAGCAGCACAATGGAAGGTTGCTGTTCATCCATCAGTATCACGAATTTGATCCGTTGCGAAATTCTCCGCGTTTTACGCGCATCTTGCAGGCGGTAGGAGCGCCGGCCGCCCTGTAACTCGTAAAGGTGCGGCAAGGACGCTTCCGTGCCTTCATCCTGCAGATTGCGGGCGGATGTCGGCAACCCTGAAGTTATGGCCAGGATGGACTGGCGACTGCCGGCCACGCGGTCCGGAAGTCCCGATCTGGGAAGTCAGCGGATGTGGATTTGGCGACTCTTGACGCGATTGCATTCTGTGCTGGTTGATGGGAAGCGTAGGTGAGCAGGGATCCGGGTAACGGATGCGAGCAAGCAGACATCCCCTACAGTGTTAGGTTGATAGCGGCGACTGTCACGAAAATGTAACGCAAGTTGCGGAAAATAGCGGCAATTGTGAAGCAAAGGGCGACAAATGAAGGAGAAAGTGGTTTGCGGAAATTTGTACCAACTTGCTGATTCCGTTCGATTAGCCACTCCTCTGGCAAGATTTGGCAAAGTAGTTCGAACGGCTTCTAA
>Ga0209056_10004836_pt1 | contig 14158 bp, 13 predicted proteins | sample GraSoiAngelo_114_FD_185876 | JGI IMG/M metagenome (GOLD analysis project Ga0209056, IMG submission 185876) | Grasslands soil microbial communities from the Angelo Coastal Reserve, California, USA - 14_0903_13_40cm (SPAdes) (version 2) | ecosystem: Environmental > Terrestrial > Soil > Grasslands... | reverse complement strand
GCGGATTATTTGTCTCAACTGGAAGAAGGAGAAGAGCCGCCGATGATCGTGAAATAGTAGCTGTTGCATGGCTCCGTGCATTCCTCGCTTCCATGTGTTAAATTCCACCCATGTCCATGCGCAACGTGGTCATCATCGGGTCCGGGCCGGCGGGGCTGACCGCCGCCATCTACACAGCGCGGGCGAACCTTGCGCCCCTGCTGATCGAGGGCGTGCATGCCGGCGGTCAGTTGGCCTTGACCACCGAGGTGGAAAACTATCCCGGTTTCCACCACGCCATCATGGGCCCTGACCTGATCAAGGAGATGCGGGCCCAGGCAGGACGGTTCGGCACGGAATTCCTGCACGGCGATGTCTCCGCGGTGGATCTCAAGCGCACGCCGTTCACCCTGACCATCGCAGGCGAGCGATCCATCGAGACCCGCACGCTCATCATCGCCTCCGGCGCCTCCGCCAACATGCTGGGCCTCAAGTCAGAACGACGCCTGCTGGGACACGGCGTCTCGACCTGCGCCACCTGCGACGGGTTCTTCTTTCGCGGCAAGGAACTGGTCGTGGTCGGCGGCGGGGATGCTGCCATGGAGGAGGCGCTCTTCCTCACAAAGTTCGCCACGCGCGTGACGGTGGTGCACCGCCGCGACACGCTCCGGGCGTCCAAGATCATGCAGGACCGGGCCCGGAAGAACCCGAAGATCGGCTTCATCTGGAACACGGTGGTAGAGGACATCCTGGGCGACCCGGTCGTCACCGGCGTGCGGCTGCGAGACCTCAAGAGCGGCGCGGTCAGCGACAAACGCTGCGACGGTGTCTTCGTCGCGATCGGCCATTCGCCCAACACCAGGCTGTTCAAGGATCAGTTGAAGCTGGACGACAAGGGTTACGTCCTAACGCACGACGGGACCAAGACCAGCGTCCCTGGCGTGTTCGCCGGCGGCGACGTGCAAGACCACGTCTATCGCCAGGCCATCACCGCCGCCGGCTCCGGCTGCATGGCCGCCATGGACTGTGAGCGCTACCTGGAATCGCTGGGACATTAACATCGTAGCAAGGCACTAGGGGGACAGTCCCCTTTTCGCCAGCGGGTGGTCGCACAATTATGCCGGATATTGCATTTCGAAAAGGGGACAGTCCCCTTCACTACGTCATCGCGCACTACCATGAGCTTGCCCTGAAGGGCCGCAACCGTCCCTTCCTCGTGGACCGGCTCGTGCGGAATCTTCGCGAAGCCCTCCGCGGCACCAGCCCCTGCCACGTGGAGAGCCTGGCCGGACGCATCCGGATCTCTCTGGACGATCCAACCCAGTGGTCCACGATCAAGAGCCGGCTCGATGCCGTCTTCGGCCTGGCCAACTTCGCCCCGGCCGTCCATGTGTCGAGCGATCTCGAGGTCATGACCAAGGCGGTCTGCGAATCCGTCCAGAGCCTGTCGTTCCACACGTTCCGCGTCACCACCAAGCGGGCCGACAAATCCTACCCGTTGACCTCCATGGATGTGAACCGCCACGTCGGCGCCGCGGTCGTGGAGCGCACCGGCGCGCACGTAAACTTGGACAATCCGGAGTTCACCATCTACATCGAGATCATGGGCTCGGGCGCCTATTACTATTACGAGCGGTTCCCCGGCGCCGGCGGGTTACCGGTCGGCATGTCCGGCAAAGTCGCCTGCCTGCTGTCGGGCGGGATCGACTCGCCGGTGGCGGCCTACCGCATGATGAAGCGGGGCTGCCGGGCCGTCTTCGTACACTTTCACGGCCATCCCTACGTAACCCGAGCCTCGGCCGACAAAGCCGAAGTGCTGGCCCACCACCTCACGCGTCACCAGTACTATTCCCGCCTGTACCTGGTTCCCTTCGGCGACATCCAGCGGCAGATCGTCCTCACCGGACCGGCCCCGCTCCGGGTGGTCCTCTACCGCCGGCTGATGGTCAGGATCGCAGAAGAGATCGGCCGCGCCAACAAGTGCTGGGCGCTGGTGTCAGGTGACAGTCTGGGGCAGGTCGCCTCGCAAACCGCCGGCAACCTGACCGTGGTGGATGAAGCGGCGACCCTGCCCTTTTTGCGCCCGCTGATCGGCATGGACAAGGTGGAGATCACCGAGCAGGCGCAGAAGATCGGCACCTTCGAGACTTCGATCGAGCCGGACCAGGATTGCTGCCGGCTCTTCACGCCTCCGAACCCGACGACCCAGGCGAACCTGGAAGAGGTCCGCCGGGCCGAGTCCCGACTGGACATCCACGGGCTGGTCAAGCAGGCGTTGGAGAAAGTCGAACTCCGCGAGTTCAAGTTCCCGGAGTAAGTCGCTTCGCTAGTGCTTGGCCTCGGCCGGCGTGGCCGCGGCACTGGCGGGCAGGTGGCCTTCTCCCAGCTTGCGTTTGAACAACTCCACCACCATGCCGTAACAGATTTGCGCCGCGGCGGGATTGTACCGCGGGCCTTCGTCGCGGATGAACGCGTGCAAAGATTCTTTTTGAACAACGCAGAGGAATACGCCGAATCCCTCAATAAATCGATAAATGAACTTTGTGCCTGAATCTGGGGTTTGGAAGTTAGCCCAGGAGATGCCCCAACGAAAAAAGCCTCGGAGGGAGTAATCGCGTATGGGATCCGGCGCCATCGGTATCGGTTTAGATACAAGCCGAAGGGGCGGATCGGGGCTTTTCCTCGCACTCTATCTTCTGCTTGCAGCCCAATTCACTTCATAAATTAACACATTGGAAGGTTCGTTAAGCTCCCCATACCAACTTGTAGCCTAGTGGCATCTTTTGTGCTCATAAGCGTTGTCGAGCGAAACGATAAAGGTCTGATCCATGAGCACACTCAGCAAACATCTTAAAGAGCAAGAAGGAAGAAGATTCATGACCAAGTGGTGGGTACCAATTGCGCTGGCGATGAGCCTAGCAGCGGCTCCTGCCATGGCTTGCCAGACCTTTCCGCAGGACCTAGGAGAGCCTTACCAAGAGGAGGCCTTGCTCAATGGGCTCTACCTCGTGGAATACGACCGCGACGGTGACGGGCGCCCGGATTACGCGGTGCTGTTTCAGATCGTGGGGACATCAGGGGACGGAACGGTGACAAAGACGTTGCCGAACCCGCTCTTCTATTGGATCGACACTGGCAACAGCGGCCGCTACAACAAGACGTGGATCGATCCGGTGGGCAAAGGGCTCTGTCAGGATATAGTGCCCTATTGGTCGCTTCCGAACGAAGTAGGAAAAGACGTCTTAAAGCTTAGAGACTAAAGTCTGATCTGCCCTCCAGCGTTAAACCACTCCCAATGTTAGTCGTGCGTATTGCTGATGCTCCTCCAATGGCTCGATCGTTTCATGAAGTAACACTACCACACCGGGGCAGGTCGGTTATCAGATTAGATAAACGATTGTATCGTTCTCGATAAAATACGGCTCAGAATTCCTGTCGGCCTTTTCTAACATCCTGTAAACACAGCCTCATTTCCATTCGTCACATTAGGTATGAAGCTTGCTCACGTCCACTCATAGCATCGGGGAACAGGAACCTCAGCCCAGCCGAAAGGAGGTGAGACAACAATGGGCATTAGGAATGGCAGGACATGTCAAACGGGAGACGAAACTCACAAGGAGGATACTTTCATGAAGACACCAGGAAGACATAGGATCGTCGTTGCCGCGATAATCGCCGCGCTGTGCCTTGTACCGCTGCCGACCGTAGCCAGCGCAGACGCAGATCGGGACATGAGCGGTGAGGATTATTGGGGCACGGAATACAGTGTGGACCTGCAGGCTGATGGCCTGTGGATCGACGGGATCACACACGAGATGCTGTTTGCTGCTGCTCCCGATACGACGATCAAAGCCTATGTGGCTCAGGTCGATCGGGTCCGGGCGGCATACAGAAGCGGGGACGAGGGCGCAACCCGTACCGCGATGAACACGCTGATGGTCATGCTCGACAACCGGGACTATGGCATCCCGGCCAAGACCGCCAGCATGCTCTTCGATTACTGCAATCTCGTGGCGCCGGCCAAATACCATGATGTGTCTCGGCATCAACGCGCGGATCGTGGCAGTGACACCGCGCAGAGCACAGTGGACACAGGTGGGTTTGACAACGGAGGCGGGGACAGCTTTTAGCCATCCCCTCCCCTCTCGCGGGAGCCAAGGGCTTCGGAGGCGACCGGAGCCCTTGGCGTGTGTTCAGGGCAGAGTGGCCCGCCCCTAGTCGCTGATCTGGGCGTTAGGTCGCCTCAAAGTCGGCGTATCATCGCAGAGCTTCAAACGCAGGCGTCAGGACCCGCGTTAGGGCCGCATAGCCTGGAGCTTGGCGGCCATGGCTTCAACCGGCAAAGTGTTGACGACATCCTGGGCGGTGACGCCGCCTTTGCGGGCTACGTTCACGCCGAAGGGCACGTCCGCCAGCCCCTCGGTGCTGTGGGCGTCGGGGTTGATACTGAACTTCACGCCCTTCTCCTTCGCATAGCCGCACAGCCGCCAATCCAGGTCGAGCCGGTGGGGATTCGCATTGATCTCCACGATCTTCCCGTGCGCCCCCGCCGCGTCCAACACCTGCTTCATGTCCACCCGGTAGGCGTCTCTAGACAGCAGCAGCCGCCCGGTCGCGTGGCCCAGCATCGTGACGTAGGGATTGGCCAGCGCCCGGCAGATCCGCTTGGTCTGGTCTTCTTCGGAGAGATTGAACCGGCTGTGCACGGAGGCGATCACGAAGTCAAAGGTGGCCAGCACCTCATCGGGATAGTCCATCGCGCCGTCCGTGAGGATGTCCGCCTCGATGCCCTTGAAGATCCGCACGTCCGGAAACTTCTTCTGCACAGCGGCCATCTCGGCGTGCTGCGCCCGGATGCGGTCTTCTTTCAAGCCGTTCGCGTAGAAGGCCGACTGGCTGTGGTCGGAGATGCCGATGTAGCGATACCCGAGCGTACGCGTAGCCTCGACCATCTGCTCCAGCGTTGCCGAGCCGTCGCTGTAGATGGTGTGCGTGTGGAAGACCCCCTGGATCTGTCCCGGCTCGAGCAGCACCGGCAGACACCCGCTTTCGGCCAACTCGATCTCACCATGGCCTTCGCGCAGTTCCGGAGGGATAAACGGGAGGCCTGCGGCGGCATAGATGGCTTCTTCAGAGGCGCCCCCGCTCGTCGCGCCTTGCGGGTGAACACCCCGTGCCTGCAAGCGCCGTGTCAAAGCCTCGACATGCTCAGGGGTCCCTGTTGCAAGCAACAGCTCCCAACCATACGCAGCGGCTTCGGTCAGCTTGATGGAAACCGGCAGTCCCTGCGGAGAACGGGCGACGAGGGTCCGCGTTTCCGGTTGATATTCGCCCTGCGTCACCTCCGGCACGGCTCGGAGGGCGTCAATCAGGCTCTGCGGCTGACCGCCCGCCACGACGAGCATGATGCTCTGCACCACCTCGCACCGCCGACGGATCTCACCCGCATGATCGGCGCGCACGACACCCGGCGCTCCACGGAGCGCCGTGAGAATGCTTTCCGCCTCCTCGATGACGTTCGCGTAGAGGTGGAACCCCTGCCGCCGCTTGTACTGCCGGATGCCGGCCAGGATCTTTTCCTGCGTCTTCTGGCCGAACCCCGGGAGCCCCACCAGGCGATTCTCGATACAGGCGTACTCCAGCTCGCCGACCGAGCTGATGCCAAGTTGATCGTAGATCGCCTTGATCTTCTTGGGCCCGAGACCCGGAATCGCCGCCATCTCCAGCAAACTGGCCGGGAAGGCAGCCAACAACTCCTGATGCAAAGTCGAGCGCCCTGTCGTGACAAGCTCCGTGACCGTGCCCTCCAAGGTCTGGCCGATTCCCTTCACATTGCGCAGCAGCCCCTTCTGCACCAGCACTGCCGGCTCCTCCGGGAGGCTTTCGATTACGCGCGCGCCCGTCGCATACGCCTTCACCTTGAAAGGATTCTCGCCCTTCAGCTCCAAGAGAAAGGCGATCTCCTCCAGGACGGCCGCGATTTCACGCTTAGTCATGCTGGCAGTTTATCCTGACGCAACCACGCACGCAATGCGGTACCGTAGGGGCACGGCGCGCCGTGCCCCTACAACCTCTGCACCGTTGCGCGTCCTGGCCGGACTTGCTAGCATGCTGACATGTCGAACAGGCGCGCAATTCTGTCCGGCTTGATCCTGCTCGCCATCGGCGCGACTGTGTCCGCCGACGCTCAGCCGCTGGGCCGTGACACCCAGACATCCAGCTCGTGTCAGATCGGGACCATCAAGAAGGGCGCCAGCGGTAAGCAGTGCGACGTGCCCATCCCGCAGAGCTGTAAGGTTGCCATCAACACGACGACGAACACGCACTGGGCCGATATCGAAAAATCCAGTGGTATCTCCTGCCGCTTCGACAGCAAGCTGACAGACTGGAAGACCCGGATCACCGGCACCTGCGGAGCCTGCCAGGCCCGTCAGTGCAGCGCCAAGTTCACCGTCTACTTCGATTGTCCGCAGCCGGATAGCAAATCGCCCAAGGCCCCATGACGCTCACAGAGCGAGTGAAGCGCAAGGCCCTTGACCTGGGTTTCCAGGTTGTGGGGGTCAGCCGCGTCACGTCCGACCGCCCTGAAGCGGCCAGCCTCGCTGAGTGGCTGACGCGCGGTTACCACGGCGAGATGGACTGGATGGCGCGGACTGCGAAGAAACGGCAGAACCCCGCCCTGCTCCTTCCCGGCATCCGGGCCATCGTCTCGGTCGGAATGAACTACGATACCGAGGACCAGCCGGACGACCGGCCGGGACACGGCTGCATCGCCCGTTACGCCCGGGGCGAGGACTACCACCGGGTCCTCGGCGAGCGGCTGAAGGCGCTCGCATCGTTCCTGCAGGCGGAAGCGCCGGACTCCCGGAGCCGCGCCTATGTGGACACGGGCGCCGTGATGGAGAAGGCCTGGGCCCAGCGGGCCGGGCTCGGCTGGATCGGCAAGCATTCAAACCTCGTCTCCGCTCAGCATGGCTCCTGGCTGCTGCTGGGGGAGGTGCTGACGACGGCGACCCTCAATCCCGATGAGCCCGGCGCCGACCTCTGCGGGACCTGCACGCTGTGCATCCGCGCCTGTCCGACCGGAGCCATCACCGAGCCCTACGTCGTGGACGCGCGCCGCTGCCTCTCCTACCTGACGATCGAGCAGAAGGGGCACATCCCGAAAGAATTCCAGCGCGCGCTGGGGAACCGCATCTTCGGCTGCGATGATTGCCTGGAGGTCTGTCCCTACAACCACCAGGCGACCCCGACAGCCGAGCCCGCATTCCGCGCCACGCCGCTCACCTTGAACCCCAATCTGGACGCCCTGGCGCGGCAAACCGCCGCGGAGTTCCAGGCTGCGTTCCGCCGCAGCGCCGTCCGCCGCGCAACCCACGAGGGTCTGCAGCGCAGCGTCGCCATCGCCCAAAAGAACGCCTCATGAATCCCTCGTTTTCCACCTACCTCGTCAACCCCCCGTTCGGCGACCCGGGCCTGTATGTCGAGATCCGCTGGGCCCGGCGCGCGCTCCTGTTCGACCTGGGCGACAACACGGCCTTGAGCCCGACTCGGCTGCTGCGCGCCATGGACGCGTTCGTCTCGCACACGCACATGGACCACTTCATCGGGTTCGACCGGCTGCTGCGCATCGCGCTGGGACGGGGTAAGACGCTCCGCCTTTATGGCCCGCCGGGGTTGATCACCAACATCGAGGGGAAATTGCGCGGCTACACCTGGAACCTCGTGGACGGCTACCCGCTGACGATCGAGGCGCGCGAATTCCATCCCCGGCAGATCCGCACCGCCGTATTTCGCGCCACCGAGGCCTTCCAGCATGCCGAGGGACCGTTCGAAGTCAGGCCCGAGGGTGAACTGTTTCCGGTCCTGGTGGACCCCATGTTCACGGTGTATGCGACGTCCCTGAACCACCGCATCCCGTCCTTCGCTTACGTCCTGCAGGAGAAGTTCCATGTGAACATCAACAAGGAACGACTGCACGCGGCGGGACTACCCGTCGGGTCGTGGCTGAAGGAGGTCAAGCAGCATCTCTGGGACGGCCGGCCCGACCACTTCCGGTTCACCGCGACGCTGTACGTCGAGCACCGCAAGGAGGAGCGGGAGTTCGTGCTGGGTGAACTGAAGGAGCGCTTCGTGACGATCTCCCGAGGGCAGAAGATCGCCTACGTGGTGGACGCCCGCTACGATGAGGAGAACGAAGCCAAGATCGTCGCGCTGGCCCAGGGCGCCGACGTGCTCTACTGCGAGGCCCCTTATCTGGATCAGGACGCCGACAAGGCGAAGGAGCGGTACCACCTGACGGCGCGGCAAGCCGGCCTGCTGGCCCGGAAAGCCAGCGTCCGGGAGTTGGTCGTGTTCCACTTTTCCCCGCGCTACACGGGGCAAGGCGATCTGCTGTACAAGGAAGCGCAGGAAGAGTTCGCCTGTATCGGAGAACGGGGATGAAGGCCCTCGTCCTCGGCGCGACCGGATTCCTGGGGTCCAATTTGGTGCGCGCCCTCCTGGCCAACGGGCAACAGGTCCGCGCGATGGTACGCCCGACGAGCAACACCCGAACGCTCGAGGGCCTGGACGTGGAGCGTGTGCTGGGGGACCTGCGCGATCCCGGTTCGCTGGCCCGTGCGTGCGCGGGCGTTCAGGTCGTCTACCAGACCGCCAGCTACTACCCGCCGCAGACGATCCCGGCCCGCGCTGCCAGGGCCCAAGCCTTGATGGAGACGCAGCATCTGCTGACTGCCGCACAGCGCGCTACTGTGTACCGGTTGGTCTTCACCAGCACGCTCACCACCATCGGATTTCCAGTCGATGGTGGGCTAGCAACCGAAACATGCCCGTTCATGCCAATGTTTCCGAACAATCCTTATCTGATAGCCAAGGTGGCCATGGAGAACCTGGTCCTGGACGCGGCGCGAGAGCGGGGGTTCCCGGCGGTGGTCGTCAATCCGACCGCCTTTTTCGGTCCCTATGATAGCAAGCCCACGAGCGGGACCCAGATTCTGATGATCGCGAGGCGATTGATGCCCCTGTACATCGCGGGCAAGGCCAACGCCATCGACGTCCGGGACGTGGCCGTGGGCATGATTTTAGCAGCCGAGCGTGGCCGCCTTGGCGAGCGATACATCCTGGGCAACTGGAACACCACACAAAAGGAGCTCAATGCCCTCATCGCCCGGGAGGCCGGGGTAATGGCCCCGCTGGCGCCGGTCCCTTTCCCGCTAGCGCGATACGGGACCAAGGTGCTGGAATGGGCCTTCCAGATGGTCCTCGGGCAACCTTCTCCCGTCCCCAGTTTCTTCGTGGAAATGCTCCCGCACATGCAGCACTACGACTGCTCCAAGGCCATCCGCGAGCTGGACTACCCCCGCAACCCGGTCGAGACCGCCATCCGCGACGCGATCCAGTGGTTCCGGGGCAACGGGTACCTGGGACGTGTCTATCCTTCCGGATAGGACTTGACGCTATTGTTGTTGCATTTACAAAAATCTGGTTAAATGCCGGCCGCAAAAGATCACTGGCGGTATTGGATATCCCGGCCCATGGGGCACCCGTTGCTCTGCCGATGCAACGGGTCCATGAAGGGCCGGGTTCAGCAAGCTCGGTAGCAAGCTTGGTGGGGAGGTGGAGCCATGGCAGATTTCGTTCGTATTGCTTCATACTTCAAAATGGCGGCTCTGGACAAGGCAGGGGAAGGCGCCCGCGCCCTCAGCGGGCTTCGCGATGCCGGCGTAAATTTGCTGGCCTTCTCCGGCTTTCCTCGGAACCGTCGCGCGCAACTCGATTTTGTGCCGGCCGATCCGATGGCCTTCAAAGCGGCGGCCAAGCAGGCCAAGCTCAAAGTGGTCGGTCCCAAGGCCTGCTTTCTGGCGGAAGGGGACGATCGCCCCGGAGCCGGCGCAGAGCTGATGAGCAGGCTCGCGGAGGCGAGGATTAACGTCACCGCCATGCAGGCCATCTCGGCCGGCTCGGGTCGTTACGGCGCGATTTTTTGGGTCAAGCCACGCGACGTCAAGAAAGCGGCGAAGCTCTTCGGCGTCCACTGACGTCGGGTAGGGGCGCCATCCGTGCGCCCCTACTTCACATTCACCACCGTCACGCCATCCCCGCCTTCGGCGCGCTCGCCGGGACGGAAGGAGGCGACGTACGGCGAGGTCTTCAGGTAGTCGCGGAGCGCCTGCTTGAGCCGGCCGGTCCCGTGCCCGTGGATGATCCTGACCGTTTGGGCTCCGGCGAGTGCCGCCCGGTCCAGACACGCCACCACGGCTTCCTGCGCCTCTTCCGCCGTCTGGCCACGCACATCCACCACCCTTGAAGATTCTTGCATCTGTAGGGGCGCAGCATGCTGCGCCCCTACCGTCTTTTTCCCGCGTATCTCTTGAGACGCAGCCTCACCTGCTCCCTCGGCCAAGCCGGCCAGATCCGAGACCTCCACCGACACCTCGGCCTCGCCCATGCGGATCCGGACCCGTTTCTTGCCTGACGGATTCTCAAGCAGCACCCCCTGGGCGCCCAGGTTGACGACCTCGACGCGATCGCCGATCCGTAAGTCTGACACCGGCCGATAGTCGCCCGATCGGGCCACGGTCGCGCGCATGGCCTGCTCGATCGCCGCCAGCCGTTCCTTCGCCTCGCGGGCCTTGACCAGTCGCTTGTCGGTCTTGATCTCCTCGATCACCGACTGCACCTCGGCGCGCGCTTTCAGGATCTCGTCGGTGATCTTCTTGCGGACGGTCTTGCGGCTCTCTTGCTCGGTCGCGGCGAGCCGGGCGGCCAGCTCTTTCTGCAGGCGGGCCGCAGTCTCCGCCTCGGCCAGAAGCTCGGCGGTCCGGCGCGCGTCTTCATCCAGCTTCCGGCGGGTCTCCTGCAGCTCCTCCATCAGCCGTTCCAGTGCGCGCTCCCTGGCGTCCATCAAGCGGACGGACTCATCGAGGATCGCTTCATCCATGCCCAGCCGGCCGGCGATGTCGATGGCGGAGCTGCCGCCCGGCATCCCGAGGATCAATCGATAGGTGGGGGACAGTGTGGCGATGTTGAACTCGACGCTGGCGTTGACAAAGCCGGGATGGGACTGGGCAAGCGCCTTGAGGGCGTTGTAATGGGTGGTGGCAACGACCGTGAAGCCGCGCTCGGCCAAGTGGACCAGGAGCGCGTGCGCCAAGGCCGCACCCTCCGCCGGATCGGTGGAGGTCACCGGCTCGTCCAACAGGACCAGCGCCGCGGGGCCGGCCTCGCGGAGGAGAGCGATCATGTCGGTCATGTGGGCGGAGAAGCTGGAGAGGTCCTTGGTGAGGTCCTGCGCGTCCCCGATGTCGGCATAGACTTCGGAGAAGAATGCCATGTCCGATCCCGGCGCGCACGGAAGCTGTAGCCCCGCGCGCACCATGAGGGCGAACAGGCCGACGATCTTCAGCGTGACCGTCTTGCCGCCGGTGTTGGGTCCGGAGATGATCAACACGCGAACCGGATCGCACAGGTCGAGATCGTTCGGGACGACGGGCTCCTGCCCTTGCAGGCGGCTCAGGACCAGCAGCGGGTGGCGGGCCTCCTTGAGCCGGATACGTCCTTCCGCGTTCACCAGCGGATCGGAGGCTTTGAGCAGGCGCGCCAGCGAGGCCTTGGCGCGCAGGCAATCCAGGCGACCCAGAACGTCCAGGCCCGTCCTGAGCGCATCCGCGTGCGCCGCCACCTGCTGGCTCAGGTCCTGCAGGATGCGGTGCACCTCGCGGTCCACCGCCAGGTCTGCTTCCTTGATCTGGTTGTTCAGGTCCACCAACTCTCGGGGCTCGATGAACACCGTGGCTCCGCTGGCGGACATGTCGTGCACGATCCCGGGCACCTCGCTCTTCCGCTCGACCTTGATCGGCAAGACATAGCGGTTCTCACGCTGCGCGAAGTACTGCTCTTGCAGCAGGTCGGCAAACCGCGGCGAGCCCAGCATGGCCTCCAGCTTCGCGCGGATCTTCTGTTTCAGCGCGTTGGCGTGGTGGAGCAGGTCGCGCAATTCCGGGGTGGCGGACTCGCGAATGTTGCCTTCGTGGTCCACGCACCGGTCAATGGCGCGCTTCAGATGGGGCAGGTCGTCGAGGTCGGCGGCGACGGCCGAGAGGGTCGGCGCCTCATCCCGGCGGCGCTGCAAGTAGCGCAGGATGTCGGAGACGAGGCCGAGCACTATCGTGAGGTCTCGGCAGTCCACGGCCAGCAGCAGGGCCCCTTTCGCCGCCCGCTCCACGACAAGACGGAGGTCCGGGAAGGTGGTCAGTGGCAGGCCTTCACCGCTCGCCTCCAGGGCCACCATCTCGGCAGTCTCCCGGAGCGAGGTGCTGGCTTCTTCCAGCGTCTCCGCCAGGGGCAGGCTTCGGCTCCGCTCGGCCCCTAGGGCCGACACGGTGCGACCGGCGAGCGCCGCCAGGACCGCGTCCCATTCCAGCACCTGCCTGGCCTTGGTCAGCAGCGTGTCACGACTCTTCACGAATGATCCTCATTGCCAAACGAAGCGTAGTATACTCCGACCCCATGGCCTTGACGACGGCAGAGATCCGGGAGGCCCTTGCCGAGATCGCTCCCTCACTCTTGGGCGGCCGCGTGCAGAAGGTATACCAGCCGCACGCCGAGGCGATCTCACTCGAAATCAGATCGCAGGGCAAGACCCTCACGCTCTACTTCTCGGCCGATCCGGAGACCGCACGCCTTCACCTCCTGTCAAAGAAACCCCTGAATCCGTCGGCCCCGCCGCCGTTTTGCCAATTGCTGCGCGCCCACCTCGAAGGCGCACGGATTGAACGCATCGAACAAGTCGGCAACGATCGCATCGTTCGGCTCGTCATGCAGCGCGATGGAAAACCCGTAACTCTGGTGGCAGAGCTGACCGGACGGACGGCCAATCTCATGTTGCTAGACGAAGCCGGGGCCGTGAGAGGGCAGTTGCGCAAAGGGCGACAGAAGATCGGCGACGTTTATTCAGCGCCGGTAACGAAGGGCCATCCTGTAGGGGCGCAATTCATTGCGCCCAAGACGGACGTGATCAATCACGCCCCTACATCAGAACCGTTTCCATTCAGCGACGAGCTGGAGCGGCGCTATCAGGAGCACGACGAGGCGCGGGCCAGGGCCCGACAGCTCGACGCCATCAAGGCAGGTCTTCGGAAAACGCTGAAACGGACGGTCAAGCGCATCGAAGCCTTGGAAGCGGACCTGGCCAAGGCGGAACGCTATCGCGACTACAACCGCTACGGGGAATTGCTCAAGTCCCACCTCGGGGAGATCGGCAAGGGCGCCACGGCCATCACAGTCCCCGACTACTTCGACCCTGCGCTGCCCGACCTCGTCCTGCCGCTGGACCCGGCCAAGAGTCCCCAAGGCAATCTGGACGACTATTTCCGGAAGTATAAAAAGTACCAGAACGCCCAGAAGGCGATCCGCCCGCGCCTACAGGCCGCTCAAGCTGAAGCGGCGACCTTGCGCGAGCGCCTGGCCTCGCTGGACCGTGAGGGGCTCCCGACAGATCTCGAGATTCCTGCTCCGCTCCGACGCGAACAGCCGGCACGGCCGACGCACAAAGGGAAATCCCCTGCCAAACCGTTCCTCAGGTTCACCTCAGAAGCAGGCGATTCGATTCTGGTGGGACGCAACAGCCGCGAGAACGAGGAGCTCACGTTCGGCCTGGCCCGCAGCCACGACCTCTGGCTGCACGCAAGCGGTGCCCCAGGGTCCCACGTGGTGCTCCGGCTGGAGAAGGGCGCGGAGCTCAGGAAGGAATCTCTCCTGGATGCAGCGACACTGGCGCTGCACTACAGCGACCTGCGCAAGAGCGGCCAGGGTGAGGTCCTCTACGCCTACCGCAAGCACGTCCGCAAGCCGCGAGGAGCCAAGCCGGGCCTCGTCACCGTCACCCAGGACAAGCGCCTTTTCATCAAACTGGACCGGAAGCGACTGCAGCAATTAAAGGAGTCGAGAGCGGAAAGGGTATGATCAGTCGGTGGTGGGGTGTTTTGAAATAGTTGGGCCAGCTATTTTGATTTCTTTTCCCCGCCTTTCCACCTATTCTGGCCGCAAGTAGTACAGACTTCAGCACCCGTCTCCGCGCCATTGAATGTTTCCTTTACCCACCACGGATGCTCACAAGGCTTGTTTCCCCAAGCCTTTCTCAACGCCTCAGCTTCTACAGAATCCACGCTGCCCTCCT
>Ga0209056_10004835_pt1 | contig 14159 bp, 13 predicted proteins | sample GraSoiAngelo_114_FD_185876 | JGI IMG/M metagenome (GOLD analysis project Ga0209056, IMG submission 185876) | Grasslands soil microbial communities from the Angelo Coastal Reserve, California, USA - 14_0903_13_40cm (SPAdes) (version 2) | ecosystem: Environmental > Terrestrial > Soil > Grasslands... | reverse complement strand
CGGAGCGCATCGCACCGCTCGCGAGCTATGTGCTCAAGCCGCTGCTCAGGATCCTCTACCCGGTCGTCTGGTTTGTGAACCTGTTCGTCGCGCCGCTGCTCTACGTGTTCCGCGTGCACTCCAAGAGCGGCGCTCATTCGCAGCGGATGACGATGGAGGAGCTGCGCCTCCTCGTGCTGGAATCCGGGCAGTTCATGCCGAAGAAGCACCAGAGCATCCTCGTCAACCTGTTCGACCTCGAAGCGATCACCGTCGAGGACGTGATGACGCCCCGCGCGCAGATCGAGGCGATCGACCTGGAGGCGTCGACCGAGACCATCCTCGCGCAGCTCACCACGGCGTACCACACGCGGCTCCCCGCCTACCGGAGCGAGCTCGGCAACCTCGCCGGCATTCTGCATCTGCGCAAGGTGATGCAGCTGATGCGCTCGGAAGAGTTCGACCGGAAGGCGCTCGCCGGACTGCTGGCGCAGCCCTATTTCGTTCCGGCCGGCACGCCCGCGTTCGCGCAGCTCCAGTATTTCCAGGAAAACCGCCAGCGCATTGCGCTCGTGGTGGACGAGTACGGGGAGCTGCAGGGGCTGGTGACCCTCGAAGACATCATCGAGGAGATCATCGGCGAGTTCACCACCACCGCGCCGGTGAAATCGGAAACCTATTTCTGGGGCAAGGACGGCAGCGCCCTGGTAGAGGGCTCGAGCGTGCTGCGCGACCTGAACCGCAAGCTCGGGCTTGCGCTTCCCCTCGACGGGCCGAAGACCCTGAACGGTCTCATCCTCGAACACCTGCAGGACATTCCCGCGGCAGGGGTCGCGCTCAAGATCGCCGACGTGCCGATGGAGATCGTGCAGACCCAGGACCGGGTGATCAAGACCGTGCGGCTTTTCCGTCCGCGCCTATCCGACCTCGCGCAAGCCGCCTGAAAAGAGGCCCGCGGCTCGCGCGTCGCAGGAAGTATTTCACGGTCTGCGCACCACCCATTTACGTCTTGTCTTCAAGGCATTGCGGAAAGTACCTGAGACTTTACAAAGAGCCTCTGCCCATGCATCATCGCGGGACCGTCCGCGAGCGCCCCGGCGTCGCCCGAGGATGTCGCAGGCTCTGCACCGGCGAATGAAGCAGGAGAGACCGCCATGGCAACCGCAGCAGCAGTCGCCAAAGTCAAAGAAGTCACCTACCTTTGGGAAGGCAAGGACAAGGCCGGCAAGGTCATCAAAGGTCAAATGCGCGCCGGCGGCCAGGCCGTGGTCCAAGTCACACTGCGCCGCCAGGGCATCGTCGTCACCAAGGTCCACAAGCAGCGCCTCGGGAGGGGCGGCAAAGTCAGCGAGAAGGACGTGAGCCTCTTTACCCGCCAGATGGCGACGATGATGAAAGCCGGCGTGCCGCTCCTTCAGTCCTTCGACATCGTCGGCAAAGGCCACGCCAACCCGGCGGTGGCGAGATTGCTGATGGGGATCAAGACCGACGTGGAGACAGGGTCCTCGCTCGCCTCGGCATTCCGAAAGTACCCGCTTCACTTCGACGCCCTGTACTGCAACCTGGTTGCGGCCGGCGAGCAGGCCGGGATTCTCGAAACTCTCCTGGAACGCCTGGCGACCTACAAGGAAAAAATCCTCGGCATCAAATCGAAGATCAAGTCGGCCCTGTTCTATCCGATCGCGATCATCGTGGTTGCCTTCATCATCACCGCGGTCATAATGATCTTCGTGATCCCTGCGTTCAAGGAGGTGTTCACGAACTTCGGCGCTGATCTCCCCGCGCCGACCTTGTTCGTCATGGGGGTCTCGAACTTTTTCGTCAATTACTGGTACATCATCTTCCCCGCCGTCATCGGAGGCGTGTGGGGGTTTTTCGAGCTGTGGAAGCGCTCCGTGCCGGTCCAGGTGTACATGGACCGGCTGATGCTCAAGGTGCCGGTTTTCGGCGACCTGATCAAGAAATCCACCATTGCACGCTGGACCCGGACGCTCTCGATCATGTTCGCGGCCGGCGTGCCCCTGGTGGAGGCGCTCGACTCGGTCGGCGGCGCTTCGGGAAATTACGTCTACGCGGTAGCCACCAAAGAGATCCAGCGGAAGGTGAGCACCGGGACGAGCCTGACGGCCTCGATGCAGGAATCCAACGTATTTCCCAACATGGTCGTGCAGATGGTGTCGATCGGGGAGGAATCCGGCGCGCTCGATGCCATGCTCGGCAAAGTCGCCGACTTCTTCGAGGCGGAGGTCGACGACGCGGTTGACGCGCTCACCAGTCTGATGGAACCGATGATCATGGTGGTGCTCGGCGTGCTGATCGGCGGCATGGTGATCGCGATGTACCTGCCGATCTTCAAGATCGGCCAAGCGGTCTAGCATTATTCCCATCACGTACCTGGGCGAAAGGGTTACGGCCCGGCCGTAACCCTTTTTAATTGATCCGATGAGCGACATTCTCAAGACGGCCGCCCATCCGATGGTGTTCCCGTGGCTGTGTCTGGTGTTCGGGCTCGTGGTCGGGTCGTTCCTGAACGTAGTCATTCATCGCTTGCCGAAGATGATGGAGCGCGGTTGGCAGGAGGAATGCGCGGACCTGCGCGGCGAGACCGTCGCTCCGGCGGAAAGGTTCAACCTTTTCGTTCCGCGCTCGCGCTGCCCCGCATGCGGCCACACCATCAGCGCGGCCGAAAACGTCCCGCTCGTTTCCTGGGTGATGCTGCGCGGACGCTGCTCGGCGTGCAAGGCGCGCGTCAGCCCGCGCTATCCGCTCGTCGAGCTGCTCGGAGGCGCTGCCGCGGTCTGGTCGGCGGTGCACTTCGGCTTCGGCGCCGCGGCGTTCGCGGCGATGGTGTTCGTGTGGTGCATCGTCGCCGCGAGCTTCATCGATTTCGATACGCAACTGCTGCCCGATTCGATCACGCTGCCGCTCTTGTGGCTGGGGTTGCTCGCCAATGCAGGCGGTGCCTTCACCGACCTGCGTTCCGCGGTGATCGGAGCGGCCGCGGGATATCTCGCCCTGTGGAGCGTCTACTGGCTGTTCAAGCTCGTAACAGGCAAGGAGGGGATGGGATTCGGCGATTTCAAGCTGCTCGCCGCAATCGGCGCGTGGTGCGGGTGGCAGGCCTTGCCGCTCGCGATCCTGCTGTCGTCCTTCATCGGGGCGGCCGTGGGAATCGGCCTCATGGTTTTTCTCCGGCACGGCCGCAGCGTGCCGATCCCTTTCGGGCCGTATTTGGGCGCCGCAGGGATCGTTGCCCTGTTCTGGGGACCCCAGATCACCCGCCAATACTTCAACCAGTTCATGTGAAGCCTTACACGGTTGGACTCACGGGCGGCATCGGCAGCGGCAAGAGCGTGGTCGCCGGGCTGTTCGCCAAACGCGGGGTTGCCGTGATCGAAACCGACGAGATCGCCCACGAGCTCACGCACCCGGGGGGCGAGGCGATCGGGGCGATACGCTCTGCGTTCGGCACAAGCTTGATCGACGCGGACGGCGCCCTTGATCGTGACGCGATGCGTAAGCTCGTGTTCGGCGATGCGGCGGCGAGAAAGAAGCTCGAGGCGATCCTGCATCCGCTCGTACGCGAGGAAAGCGCTCGCCGGAGCGCTCGCACGCAAAGCCCCTACGCAATTCTGGTGGTTCCGCTCCTGGTGGAGAGCGGGGTCGACCGATCGCGCTACGCGCGGGTGCTCGTGGTCGATTGTCCCGAGGCGCAGCAGGTCGAGCGAGCCATGCGGCGAAGCGGCCTCTCGGAGACCGAAGTGCGCGCCATCCTCGCCGCGCAGGCTACTCGAGAGCAGCGTCTCGCCCGAGCCGACGACGTGATCGACAACAGCGGAACACCCGGGGCGCTCGAGCGCCAGGTGTCGAATCTGAATGAGAAATACCTCACGCTTGCCGCGCGATCCAAGACAACGTCATAGCGCGCGCCCGTTGTCAATTCGCGGCGGATCGGGGAGAATCCGGCGAGGCTCCCCCGGGATCAATCGCCTACCCTCCCATCCGCGGGCGTCAAGGTGATCACCTACGAGTATCCGCTGAACGAACGAATCCGGACCTTGCTGCGTCTGGAAGACCTGTTCGAGCGCGCCAATTACTTCGTCGCCGAGGAAGATTCGTGCGCGCACCATGCCGCCTTGATGACGCTGTTCGAAATCCTGGAAGTCGCCGGTCGCGCGGAACTCAAGTCGGACCTGCTGCAGGAGCTCGAGCGACAGAAACAGATCCTGCTCGGATTTCGCAACAACCCCCAGATCGCGGAGGGCGTGCTCCAGCAGGTCATCTCCGACATCGAGCGCTCGAGTGCGGCGCTCTTCGCGATGACCGGCAAGATCGGCCAGTACCTTCGCGAGAACGATTGGCTGATGTCGATCAAGCAGCGCAGCGGGATACCCGGCGGCGTTTGCGAATTCGACCTGCCCTCCTACCATTTCTGGCTGCACCGCGAAAGCGCCAGGCGCGGAGCCGACCTCGGCACCTGGATTTCCCCGTTGCTGCCGATCCGGGACGCGTCGTCCATCGTGCTGAAACTGCTGCGCGAAGGCGGCAAGCCCGTGAGGCACGTTGCCCACCGCGCCGCTTTCTCGCAAATGCTCGGCGGCAAGATGTCGCAGATGGTGCGCATCCGGCTTCCGCGCGAATCGCAGTTCATCCCCGAGATCAGCGCCAACCGTTACGCGCTGAACGTCCGCTTCAGCACTTTCGGCACCCGGGTATGCGAGGCGGATGTCGAGTTCGAGCTGACTTTCTGCAATTTGTAAGACTGTGGCCAATGCGCGCTTCGTGAGCTGCCCGCGCTGCGGTGCACAGGTGGCGTGGATCGCGGAAAACCGCTACCGGCCGTTCTGCTCCGAACGCTGCAAGCTGATCGATCTAGGCGACTGGGCGATGGAGAAGTTCCGGGTTCCGGAGGAGGAAGGCAAGGATGCGACGGATGCGGAAGAGCAGGATCGAGGATCAGGGATCAGGGATTGAACCTTCCTTGCATCCTACGCCCCCAACGGTCACGCTTTCGGGCCCCGGCTGAGAAGCGAGTGAATTTTCTTGACCAGTTTCTCAAAATCAACCGGCTTCAATTCGTAGTCGTCACAACCGGCGGCGAACGCCTTCTCACGGCTTTTCTCTGACGTATCGGCGGTGACGACGATGATCGGGATGTGTTTCGTTTCTGGCTGACTTTTCAGACGGCGCGTCGCCTCCCAACCGTCGAACCCCGGAAGTCTCAGGTCCATCACGATGAGATGGGGCCGGAGCGTCTTCGCCCAATCGACGCCCTCCGTGCCATTCGTTGCGACCTTGACTTCGAATCCGGCGAGGCTCAAGCGCTTGTGCAGCGCGAACAGGTTGTCCTCGTTGTCCTCAACGCACAGTATCTTGGTCATCGCGGCCTCTCCTTACCGGACGGCGCTCCGCGCGGGACGGATGCTCCACACAAACGCACCCCTTCGCGCAGCAATTCGTAGGGTATCTTCACGCGTGGAGGAAGACAAGGACGCGCCCGAGGCCGATCGTACGGAGGATTCCTAGGGATTTTCTCCCCAGCTGCCGCGCACCATGGCGATGCCGTGCGCGCCGCAGCTCAGGGCTTGCTCCAGATCGCTCGGGACGATCCCGCCCAAGGCGTAGACCGGCACCGCCGCGTCCTTCGCGATCTCCCGAAATCCTTCCCACCCGAGCGGGACCGCGTCCGGGTGTGACGGTGTCGCGTGGACCGTTCCCAGCACCACGAGATCCACGCCGAGGGCTTCGGCCCGGCGCAGCTCCCCTCGCTCGAGTGGCACGAGGCGCCGCAAGGGTAGATCCGGCCGGGTTAGGGCACCGCGCAATTGCTCGGCGGTGAGATGCACGCCGTCGGCGCCGATTTCGCTCGCGAGCGCGGCATCCGCGTTGACCAGGATCTTCGCGCCGTGAGCACGGGCTAGCGCGAGAGCGCGTCTAGCGAACTCCTCCAGTTCGCGGTGCGTGAGGGTCTTTTCCCGCACCTGGACGAGCTTCAGGCCGCCCCGCAGCCTCGCCTCGAGCCGCGAAAGAAACGGCTCTAGGCCGATTTCGCCCGCGCGCGTGATGGCGTACTCAGAGGGCAGCATCAAGCTGCGTATCACCGGGCCGTTGGCCGGAAGGAGCGGATCGAGCTCGATCGCATCGGGGCGCTGCCAAGCGATGGCTTGGTGTTCGACTGCACGCGGCTCGCCGCGCCAGGCGTAGACCCTATAGAAATGCAGACGCACTTTGGCGTGCGGATACACGAAGACCCGGGTGATCCAGGGATAAGCGCGCTCGATCTCGATTCCGAGCTCCTCGCGGATCTCGCGCCTGAGCGCGTCGTGGACGGGCTCGTTCGGCTCGATTTTGCCTCCGGGGAACTCCCAGTAGCCCGCGTAGACCTTGGTTTCGGGACGTTGCGCGAGAAGCGCGGCGCCGTCGGAACGGATCAGCACCGCCACGGCGACGTCCACCGGGGCCGAGACCGTGTACACCTGCTAGCGTCTTGCCGTCGCGTCGCCGGCGTTGCGCCCGGCGTAGTCGCGCGCGAACTGCCACGCTACGCGGCCGCTACGCGATCCGCGCAGCAAGGCCCACTGCAGCGCTTCCTGCCTAGCCTTGGGGATCTCCGCTTCGCTGCACCCGAGCTCGCGCAGCCAGTGTCCCGCGATGTCCAGATAGGCGTCCTGGTCGAACGGGTAGAAGGAGACCCACAACCCGAAGCGCTCGGAAAGCGAGATTTTCTCCTCGACCGTTTCGCCGGGATGAATTTCCTCGCCGAGATGCTTGGTCTCGAGATTCTCCTGCATGTACTCGGGCATGAGATGCCGCCGGTTAGAAGTCGCGTAGATGAGGAGATTCTCGGAAGTCGCGGCGACCGAGCCGTCGAGCACGACCTTGAGTGCCTTGTAGCCCGCGGCCTCCGAGAGCTCGAACGACAAGTCGTCGCAAAACAGAATAAACCGCTCGGGCCGCCCCGCTACCTGATCGACGATATCGGGGAGATCGATGAGATCGTGCTTTTCCACTTCGATCAGGCGCAGGCTTTGGCGGTGGAATTTGTCGAGCACGGCTTTGACGAGGGAGGACTTCCCCGTGCCGCGCGCACCGGTCAGGAGCGCGTTGTTGGCCGTTCGGCCTTCGACGAACTGGCGTGTGTTCTGCTCGATCAGCGCCTTCTGACTGTCGACGCCGTGGAGGTCGGACAGGCGGATTCGGTGCAGACTCGCAACCGGCTGAATGAAGCCGCGGCGCGAGGTCTTGCGCCAGCGGAAGGCGATGCTCGCCTGCCAGTCCACGGGGCGCGATGCGGGCGGGAGCAGCGTTTCCACGCGCTCGAGCAACGCTTCGCCGCGCTTGATCAGTCGTTCGAGCTCTGACACGGCTCTAGGTCCTGTATTGGGCGTTGATGGTAACGTAATCGTGCGACAGGTCGCAGGTCCACACCGTGGTCGCTACAAGCCCGCGGTTGAGCACGACGCGAACCGTGATCTCGCTTTTTTCCATCACGCGCTTCCCGTCCTCCTCGCGGTAAGCCGGGGCGCGGCCGCCGTCCCTCGACACCAGCACCTCGTCCAGGTACAGCTCGACGCGACCGACCTCAAGATCGCGCACGCCGGCGTTGCCGATCGCGGCGAGGAGCCGCCCCAGATTCGGGTCGGAGGCTGAGAACGCTGTCTTCACCAGCGGCGAGTGCGCGATCGCATAGGCGACGTCCGCGCATTCCGCTTTGTCCCTGCCTTTTTCCACGCGCACGGTTATGAACTTGGTCGCGCCTTCGCCGTCGCGCACGATCGCCTGCGCGAGCCCTTGCGACACCTCGAGCACCGCTTCGCGTAACGCGGCGAATCCGGGATGGCCAGGGTTGTCGATCACCGTCCCCCCGCCGGCACCGGTTGCGATCAGGACGAAGGAATCGTTGGTGGACGTATCTCCGTCCACGCTGATGCGGTTGAACGAGCGCGCTGCGGCATCGGCGAGGAGCTCGCGCAGCACACCTCGAGCAACCGGAGCGTCCGTCGCGACAAACGCGAGCAACGTCGCCATGTCGGGGCGGATCATGCCCGCGCCCTTCGCGATCCCGGTGACAGTCGCAACACCCCCCACGAGCTGCGCGCGCCGCGATCGGGCTTTCGGCACCGTATCAGTCGTCATGATCGCTTCGGCCGCTCGCGCCCAGTTGTCTTCGCGCAGGTCGGCGATGCACCCCGGCAAACCCGCGACGATGCGCTCCACGGGCAGGGGCTCCATGATCACGCCTGTCGAAAACGGAAGAACCTGACGGGAATCGCACCCGGCGAGCCGAGCGGCCGCGTCGCAGCTCGCCTTTGCGCTGGCAATTCCGGCCTCCCCCGTACCGGCGTTGGCGTTGCCGGTGTTGACGAGCAGTGCCCGGGGAAGTCCGCCCGAAGCGAGGTGCTCCTTCGCCACCTGAACCGGTGCAGCGCAAAAACGATTCTGCGTGAACACGCCTGAGACACACGTGCCCTCCGCAAGCGTCATGAGAAGCAGGTCCTTGCGCCCGGCCTTGCGGATTCCGGCCTCGGCGACGCCGAGCTTGACGCCCTTCACGGGCAACAAGTCCTCCGGCCGCGGAGGGCTCAAATTGACAGCCATGTTCTTCCGGCCACTCTTTGAAGCGGGCCGCCCGCCGGGCTGCCCCGACTCAAGCCAGTTTGCCGTGACAGTGCTTGTATTTTTTTCCCGATCCACACGGGCAGGGATCGTTGCGGCCGATCTTGCTTATCTGCCTGACGAAAGGCGCCGGCTTCGGCGCCGGAGCGGCATCGGCCCCCGCCCCGGCGAGCGCTTCTTCGTACCCTGCATGCTGATATTGGACGTTCTCGATCGCGGGCAACTGAACCTTTTCCACCTGCTCGACCTGCTCCGGATTTCGAAGTTCGGCCGTCATGAGCGTGCGCGTCACTTCCAGCTTGACCGATTCCACGAGGTTACCGAACAGTTCGAATGCTTCGCGCTTGTATTCCTGCTTCGGGTTTTTCTGCGCGTAACCGCGCAAATGGATTCCTTGGCGCAGGTGGTCGAGGGCGGCGAGATGCTCCAGCCAGTGGTTGTCGAGCGTCGATAGCAGTATGAGCCGTTCGACTTGATGGACGACGTCCGGAGAATTGCCCGCCATCTTGCGGGCATAGGCCGCGTGGGCCTCGTCGACCGCGCGCTTGAGCAGCGCGCCGTCGTCCAGGCTCGGGTCGCTCTCGAGCCAGTTCGACAGGGGTAGTTCGAGCCGGAGCTCCGCGGCGTACGCTTTTTCAAGGCCCGGGATGTCCCATTGCTCCTCCATGCTCTCTTCGGGAACATGGGCGCGGAAGAAATCGGTCACCACGCCCTCGCGCAGCGCCGCGATCTGGTCCGAGACGTCCTGCGATTCGAGGATGGAATTCCTCAACTGATAGATTTCGCGACGCTGGTCGTTCGCGACATTGTCATATTCCAACAGCTGCTTGCGGATGTCGAAGTTGTGCGCCTCGACCTTGCGCTGCGCGCTCTCGATCGATCGGGTGACGAGACCATGCTCGATCGGTTCGCCCTCGGGCATCCCTAGGCGCTGCATGATAGCGTTGACCCGCTCTCCCGCGAAGATCCGCAACAGGGGGTCCTCGAGCGACAGGTAAAAGCGCGAGGAGCCCGGATCGCCCTGGCGGCCGGAGCGGCCGCGCAACTGGTTGTCGATGCGCCGGGCCTCGTGCCTCTCGGTCCCGATGATATGCAGGCCGCCCGCGGCGATGACCCTGTTGTGCAGGTCCTGCCACTCATGACGCAGCTCGGTGATGCGACGCTCCTTCTGCACCGCGTCGAGATCGTCCTTGTCCCGCACGAGATCGATCTGCTTCTCGACGTTGCCACCCAGCACGATGTCCGTGCCTCGGCCCGCCATGTTGGTCGCGATGGTGATCACCTTGGGACGCCCGGCCTGGGCGACGATCTCCGCCTCGCGCGCGTGTTGCTTTGCGTTCAGGACTTGGTGCGCGAACTTGTCCTTCTCCAGCATTCCGGAGATGAGTTCGGAGTTCTCGATCGAGGTCGTGCCGACCAGGACCGGCTGTCCACGCTCGTGGCAGTCCTTGATATCGCCGATGATCGCCTTGTACTTTTCCGCTGCGGTGCGAAAGACCTGGTCATTGCGGTCGGCGCGGACCATCGGCATATGCGTCGGGACGACGACGACCTCCAGCCCGTAGATCTCCTGGAATTCGTAGGCTTCGGTATCGGCCGTTCCCGTCATCCCCGCGAGCTTGCGGTACATGCGGAAGTAGTTCTGGAACGTGATCGACGCGAGCGTTTGGTTCTCGCTCTGGATCGACACGTTCTCCTTGGCCTCGATCGCCTGGTGTAAGCCGTCTGACCAGCGCCGACCGGGCATCAGGCGACCGGTAAACTCGTCGACGATGGTCACGTCTCCGTCCTGGACCACGTAGTGCCGGTCGCGAAAGAAAAGGTTGTGCGCCCTGAGCGCCGCGTTCAAGTGGTGCATCAGATTGACGTACGCCGGCTCGTAGAGACTGCGTCCTTCGGGCAGCAAGGCCGCGCGGCCGAGGAGCTTCTCGGCGTGCTCGTGGCCGTCTTCCGAGAGGAGTACCGTGTGGTTTTTCTCATCGACGTAGAAGTCGCCTGGCGCGCCTTCCTTTTCCTGGCGCTTGAGCATCGGTACCACCTTGTCCATGCGCTGGTAGATCTCGGTGCGGTCCTCGGCCCGCCCGGAAATGATGAGAGGCGTGCGTGCCTCGTCGATCAGGATCGAGTCGACTTCGTCGACGATCGCGTAGTTCAGTTTGCGCTGGAAGCGGTCGCCCATCTGCATCGCCATGTTGTCGCGCAGGTAGTCGAATCCGAATTCATTGTTGGTGCCATAGGTGATGTCGGCAGCATAGGCCGATTGTTTTTCGGCGTGCGGCATCTGGGTCAGAATCACTCCCACCGACAGCCCGAGGAATTTGTAGACCTTCCCCATCCACTCAGCGTCCCGGCTCGCGAGGTAGTCGTTGACCGTGACGATGTGCACGCCGCGGCCGGAGAGCGCGTTGAGGTACGCGGGCAAGGTCGCGACCAGCGTCTTGCCTTCGCCGGTGCGCATCTCCGAGATCTTGCCGTCGTGCAGGACCATGCCGCCGATCAGCTGCACGTCGAAATGCCGCATGTTGAGCACGCGCTTCGCCGCCTCGCGAACCACAGCGAAAGACTCCGGGAGGAGCTCGAGGAGCGCCGCTTTTTCCGCCGCGTCGCGTTCCTCTTCGGGAACGCCCCGGACCCGCTTTGCAAAACTCTCTCTCAACTCGAGCGTTTTGGCTCCCAGGCCGTGATCCGGGAGGGCCGCCATCGACGGCTCCAGAGCGTTGATCGACCGCACCGACCTGCCGTAGTGCTTGAGTAGACGATCATTGCGGCTGCCGAACACCGCTTTCAGTACGCGGGAAATCATCGGGGAATGACTGCCGTGAAGCGCAAAGGTTCGAAGTTTATCACGCCGGAGCGGCCGCTCCCCGCGATTCGAGGGAAACGGAAGCGCGCGGGAAACCGCGCGATGGGGACTTCTGGCGCTTGGGTGCGACGGAAATGTCGGCTAGCGTGCCGTAGCCTGAAGGAATCGGATCGGGTTCTGCGCCACGCTGCGATAGCGGACTTCAAAGTGAAGGTGCGGGCCGGTGGCGCGGCCGGTGGATCCCGATTCGGCGATCTTGCTTCCGCGCTGAACCACCTCGCCTTCCCTGACCAGAACTCTCGAGCAATGAGCGTAGCGGGTCGTGAAATCGTTGCCGTGGTCGATCTCGACCAGAAAACCGTACTGGGGATGCGGCCCAGAGTAGATCACCACGCCGCCCGCCGCAGCGAAAACAGGAGTCCCGATATCCACGGGGAAATCCACACCTTCGTGCATTGCGAGCATGCCGTTGAAGGGGTCGATGCGCCAGCCGTAGCTGGAGGCGCTCCAGCCCGCGTCGACCGGAGGAATCGTCGGCATGAGCTTCTTCTTCACCTTGGCGTCGAACAGCTGCGACTCGAGGATCCCGAGGGAGTCGCTCCGGTTTTCCATCTGCCTGGAAAGCTGGTCGAGGTGCCGGTTGAATTCCGCCATCGAGAAATCCTGCGGCGGGATGCTCGACACCGCGCCACCGCGGCCGGGCGCCTCGTTGAACCGGAATTCCCCGGGCTTCAAGCCCGCAAGCGCGGACAGGCGTTCGCCGAGCGCGTCCAGGCGCATGAGCTGGGCCTGCATCTGGCCGAGCTTCACCGCCATGGCGTTCAGATTTTCTCGCAGAAATTCTTCCGTTTTGCGCCGTTGCGCTTCCTGCGCAGACGAAACCAACGAGTCGAGCAGCGGGAGCTTGACCTCGTTGGCATGGCGCACCGTGATCCAGAAGAGCCCGAGCGTGAGGCTGAATACGAGCAGTGCCATGAATACGGCGCCGGCAACCAGGTGCCGGTTGGTCAAGGTCAGGGACCTCGGCTTGGCCAACTTGCTCGAGACGAGAATAATATGCATGCTGCCCCCTCCTGGGGCCGCACTCTACGTACCGTACGTCTATGAAGAACCCTTACGCCTTCTTGAACCAGCCCGACGGCATCGCTCCGCTCATGCCGCAGGCCCGGCGCTTGATCGAGTTGCGCGAGATTCTCGCGGCGATGCTGCCGGAATCCCTGGCGCGATGCTGCTCGATCGCCAACTATAAACAGGGAAAGGTCGTTGTTTTTGCCGCCAACGGGGCGACCGCCGCAAAACTGAAACTTATGCTGCCGACATTATCTGAGCAGCTCTCGAAACGAGGGATCGAGGTTACCGGATTGGAGGTGTGCGTGCAACCCCCAGCGTCCGACCCTCAAGTTGCTGAAAAATCGGCGAAAATCAGCCAAGAGACCGCCTGGGGATTGACTCGGCTCTGCGAGCAACTCCCTGATTCTGGACTGAAAATTGCCCTCGGGAAGTTCGCGTCCCGGCACCGCAAGTAAGTCCCTGCTTAGACGAGCACAATTGCACGCTCGAGAATCAAAACGCCGAAGACGAGCAGGGCGAAGATCACGGCGTACTTGAAGACCTGAAGGGCGAAGCTCAGATACTTCTTGTCGCGGGTCACCGGGAACATGACTATTCCGGCCGCGGTGACGAGCACCGCGAGAATTGCAGCGATGCGCAGAGCGAGCATCGGGCCCGCGACACACCGCTCAACCAGCAGGCAGGGCGAACAACCGGGAGAGGGCAGCCGGCGCGTCCTCCTCGCGCTCGAAAGTCACCCATTCCCAGGCATCGTCGGAGGCAAGCGTTGCCCGTAGCAAACGGTTGTTCAGGGCATGGCCGGATTTATGGGCGGAAAAATAGCCGATTAGCGGGTGCCCGATCAAGTATAGATCGCCGATTGCGTCGAGCAACTTGTGCTTTACGAACTCGTCGCTGTAGCGCAGTCCCTCAACGTTTAACACGCGGTACTCGTCCACCACGACCGCGTTTTCGAGGCTCCCGCCCAGAGCGAGGCCGGAGTCGCGCAATGCCTCCACGTCCTGGATGAAACCGAATGTGCGCGCTCGGGCGACTTCCTTGACATAGGAGGTATCGGCAAAGTCGACGTGAGCCACCTGCGCCGAGCGCTCGAAAGCGGGGTGGTCGAACTCGATCGAAAACGAAAGTTTGAAACCCTCGAACGGCTCGAAGCGGGCCCACTTGTCGCCGTCTGTGACTTCGACCGTGCTCTTGATTCTGAAAAAACGCTTGGGCGCGGGCTGCTGCTCGATGCCGGCGGACTGAATGAGAAACACGAAAGGCGCGGCGCTCCCGTCCATGATCGGAACTTCCGACCCGGTGAGATCGACGTAGGCGTTGTCGATCCCGAGTCCCGCGAATGCCGACATGAGGTGCTCGATGGTGGCCACTTTCGCCCCGTTAGCCTCCAGCGCGCTGCAAAGCCGAGTGTCGGTGACCTTGAAGGCGTCGGCCACGATATCGATCGGAACGGGCAAATCGATCCGCCGAAACACGATGCCCACGTCCGGCGAAGCCGGTCGCAGTGTCACGGCCACTTTCTCGCCGGTATGCAATCCGACGCCGGTGGCGCGAATTATGGATTTGAGAGTGCGCTGCTTGAACATTTGCGTCGCTGCAGCAATTGTCGCAGCCAGTTGAAAGCACGAGATTTTAGCATAGCGCGCGGGTTCACCGGCCCGGAATTCCGGTAAGCCAGCGTCGCCTGCGC
>Ga0209056_10004834_pt1 | contig 14162 bp, 13 predicted proteins | sample GraSoiAngelo_114_FD_185876 | JGI IMG/M metagenome (GOLD analysis project Ga0209056, IMG submission 185876) | Grasslands soil microbial communities from the Angelo Coastal Reserve, California, USA - 14_0903_13_40cm (SPAdes) (version 2) | ecosystem: Environmental > Terrestrial > Soil > Grasslands... | reverse complement strand
TGTCATTGGTGCAACAACTATAGATCGGCTTCCCATTCGCGCCGTACTTTTGCTGATAGACGAAGAACGAGTTGACCGGCACTCCTGGCTGAAGGACTTCGATCATCTGGCCTACACCGCCCGAGATACCACCGGTCAGGATCTTGGGCACGCTCCTGTTCGGGTTGATCGTGAGCAGCTCGTTCGTATTGTGGCTGACGGTGAACGCGGCAGTCCAGACCAGCCGGCTCGCGTGCCCGTCGAACAGGCGGGTGTTCAGGCTGAGCTCGAAGCCCCGATTCCGCATGGTGCCGATGTTGGTCGTGACAAAATTCCCGAGGTTCGTGCCGGCGGCGACGGGAATGTAGAAGACCAGGTCGTGGGTGTTCTTGGTGTACCAGTCGATTGACCCGCTGTAGCGCTGGTTACTGAAGCCGAAATCGACGCCGGCGTTGTACGCGCTGGTCGGTTCCCAGTGGATGGACTGGTCGACGGCGCTCGGGCGGATGGTGGTGACGAACACGTTGCCGAACTGAACTTTCGTCTGCCCGTCGCTGTACGTATAGGTCGGGTACTGCAGGTAGTCGCCGATCGCCTGGTTGCCGGTCCGTGCCCAGGAGGCGCGCAGCTTCAGGTCCGATAGCGAGCCGACCCCCTGCATGAAGGGCTCCTGCGAAATCCGCCACGCCAGCGCCACCGATGGGAACGTGCCCCACAGGCGACCCGCGCCGAAGCGTGAGGAACCGTCGCGTCGCACGCTGAAGGCTGTCAGATACCGATCGGACACGTTGTAATTCAGGCGCCCGAAAAAGGAAATGAGCTTGTAGTCGGTGATGTCCTTGGTATTCCGCACATTCGCAGCCGTCGGAATACCGTTGTCGCCGAGCAGGTTGCTGCTGAGACCCGTTTCGCGCAGCGAGGGATACTCGGCGTGCGACTGGGTGTACGAGTACCCGCCAATCAGATTGATCCTGCCCGGTCCGTAGGTGCGCGACGGCGCGTAGCCTCCGTACGCGTCGAGCACCGAGTTCACTTGGGTGTTGTTCGCGAGAAAGAGTAAGCCCTGGCCCTGTCGCACCTGGGCGGCCAGGTTACTCGGGTAGAAGGTGGTGCGATCGGCCTTCGCCAGGTCGTAGCCCAAGTTGAGGTTGCCGGTCAATCCCTCGAGGAAGGGCATGCGGTACTCGGCCCGCACATTCCCCACACTGCGCCACGTCGTGCCGTGGTCCTCCGCCAGGTTCAGGCTGGCCACGGGATTGCTCGGGGACGCATTGGTCGTGTTCCAATCCCAGTACCCGGTGGCGCTGGTCGGATCCATGACCGGCTGCGTCGGCGCCATCGCGGTGGCGTTGCCGAGCACGTCGCCCGGGGTGAACCGGTCGACGGCTCGCGAGCCCCGCACGTTCGCGCGCACGTTCAGACGGTCGCTGAAGAGCCGCTGCTGATAGTTGAGGCCGAGCGACAGCCGCTCCGTCGAGCTCGCCTGGATGACGCCGTCCTGGTTCAAGTAGCCGAGCGACAGGCGGTAGCTCATGTCCGTGCCCGCGCTCGAGAATGCCACATCGTGTTGCTGACCGTACGCGGTGCGGTCGATGAGGCCGAGCCAGTCGGTGTTGGCGCCGCGCAGCGAATCGATTCTTGATGGGGCGTACTGAGTGACGGCAGCTTCGAACTGGGCTGCATTCAGCATGTCCGGTAGTCTGGTGACCGACGAAACGGACCCGCTCGTGCTGTACTCGACCCCAGTTCCCTGGCGACCCTTTGCCCCCTTCGTGGTGATGAGCACGACGCCGTTCGCGGCGTTCGATCCGTAGATCGCGGCGGCCGAAGCGTCGCGCAGCACCGTGATGGTCTCGATGTCGTTGGGGCTGAGGAAATTGAGGGGGTCGCGACCGGCGGAGAGGCCGCCGCCGGCGCCGGTGCCGAGAGGCACCCCGTCGACGACGTACAGGGGCTCGCTGCTGGCATTCACCGAAGTGGGTCCGCGGATCCTGATCGACAGGCCGCCGCCCGGGTCGTTGTTGTCCACCACCAGCACGCCGGGCACCTTACTCTGGATGAGCAGCTGGGGGCTGAGGATGCGTCCGGTGTTGAACTGCGAGTCGGTCACGGCCGTCACGGCGCCGGTGATATCGCCGGCTCGCTGCACCCCGTAGCCGGTCACCACGACTTCCGACAAACCCACGGCCTGGGCCATCAGGGCGAGATCGACCACGACGGCGTCGCCTGCCACGACGATGACGCCCTGCCTCGCCGGCCCGTACCCGAGCATCCTCGCCCGCACGGTGTCCGCGCCCGCGGGGACGCCCGTGAAGATGAAGCGACCGTCCGCCTGGGTCAGAGCAGTGCGACTCCCGACCGTGACCGAGACTGTCGCGAGCGGCTGCTGGGTCGCAGCGTCGGTGACGCGTCCGCGGATCGTGCCGGTGGGCTGTTGCGCTGAGAGCGGCGCCGTCCAGAACACCGCCAGGAGGGCAGCGATGATGCAGCGAAGTGGTCTCATAGCGTCTCCTCGAGCCGTGGGGCCGCACGCACCCGGGCCGACCGGAGGGTCCGGAGCGAGAGAGGAGGAGGTAATTCGTGGGGGCGCTTCTGTCAACATTGTCAAGAAGCTGGCGTTGCTGGTGTCGATTTGAATCAACCGCGCTCGTCGTATCGTTAGAATTGAGGCTTCCGGCCGCCCAGCCCAACACTTCGAGAGGAGACACGGCAATGCGTTCGCCTTCCAGACGAGCCCCCCTGTCCCGGAGCGTCGCTCTTGTGCTCGCCATGGCGCCGATCATCGCCGCCCCCATTTGTGCTCAGGCACCGGTCAGGCGCAACGCGCAAGGCCCATGGGGGGGCAAGACGAACGGCGCGGGCCACTACGCAGATGTAAACGGCATCAAGCTGTATTACGAGATTCATGGAACCGGCCGACCGCTCATCCTGCTGCACGGCGGTCTCGGCGCAATCGAGATGTTCGGTCCCAACCTCCCGGCGCTCGCCAAGGGCCGTCAGGTCATCGCTGTCGACCTGCAGGGGCACGGGCGGACGGCCGACATCGATCGCCCCTTAAGCGTCGCGTTGATGGCAGACGACATCGCCGCGCTGATCAAGCACCTAGGACTGGAAAGCGCCGACGTCATGGGCTATTCCCTGGGCGGCGGAGTCGCACTGCAGACGGCCATCCGGCACCCCGAGGTGGTGCGCAAGCTCGTGGTGGTCTCGACGCCGTTCCGGCGCAATGCCTTCTATCCCGAGATCCTGGCGCAGCAGGGACAGGTGGGTGCCGCCGCCGCCGAGGCCATGAAGCAAACGCCGATGTATCAGCTGTACGCGAGCATCGCGCCGCGGCCCGAAGACTGGCCCCGGCTGCTGGGAAAGATCGGCGAGACGATGAAACAGGATTTCGACTTCTCGAAGGAGATCAGCGGCATCAAGGCGACGACCCTCATCGTCGCGGGAGATGCCGACATCTTCCCACCGGCGCACGCGGTCGAGATGTTCGGGCTGCTGGGCGGCGGGCAGCGAGATGGAGGATGGGATGGGTCCGGTCGTCCGAAGTCGCGGCTCGCCATTCTGCCGGGTTTGACCCACTACACGATCTTCAATGCCCCGGCGCTCGCGGCGACGGTCACTCCGTTCCTCGACGAACGAGCGCCGTGAGTCCTTACGTCGTCCACGGCAGCACGCGACGCTGCTGGCTGCTGGCGACCGCCAGCTCCAGCCCGCGCATCACGTCCAGCGCCTGCTCTGGCGTGACCGCGAGTTGCGCCGTTCCGAGTATGGCGTCGCGCACATTCTCGTAATAGCGCGCGTAGCTCGAGGGAACCGTCGGCACGGGTCGCGTGCCCTCCGGCGTGGTGAGCGTGCCGTACAACGCCGGCGGGTCCGCATCCCAATCAGGCTCACCGGGCGTGCGGCCCGCCTTCAATGCGGCTTCCTGTGCATCGACTCCGTACTTGATGAAGGAGCCTGCGGTGCCGTGAACGGCAAGGCTCGGGCCCGGCGCGGCCGCCAGCATGGACGCGCGCAATACCGCCCGCAGGTTTGAGTAGTGCAGGGTCACGTCGAATGCATCGTCCACCGCGCCGCCGTCGCGCTCGATGCGAATATCGGCCGCGACGGCGCGCGGGGTTCCGAACAGGACAAAAGCCTGATCCAGCAGGTGGGGCCCCAGGTCGAACCACACACCCGCGCCTGGCTCGGGCCGCTCGCGCCACGCGCCCGGCTTCAGCTCGGGCCGGAATCGATCGAAATGCGATTCGTAGGCCACGATGCGGCCGAGGGCGCCTTCGGACAACAGTCTTTGCAGCGTGACGAAGTCCCCGACGTAGCGGCGATTCTGATAGACAGACAGGACCCGCTGCTGCTTCGTAGCCAGCTCGACGAGGTCTTGGGCTTCCGCGAGCGTGGGGGCGAACGGCTTGTCGATCACGACGTGTCGGCCGGCCAAGAGGCATTGCTTCGCGATGGGATGATGCGAAGTGTTGGGGGTGGCGATGACGACCAGGTCGACGGACCGCCCGAGCAGTTCGTCCACACTGCGGACGAAGTCGACGTCCGCATAGCGCGGGTCCGGCGCGCCCCCCCCGTGGCGCTGCACGATGGCGCTGAGGCGGAGACCGGTGACCGCGCGGATCACTGGGGCGTGGAAGACCTTGCCGGCGAAGCCGAAACCGACCAGTCCGACGGTGAGCATGACCGGTGAATGTACCAGGACCGCTGGCCTTCGCCCCGCTGCGCGAGCAACACGGCGCAAGTGGGTTTCGTCCAGGTCGTTTAACCCTGGATCCCCCCTCCACAACGCCCCATCCTTACCTCGCCACAACCTTCAGCGCCGATTGTCCATGCGCCGCAAGCAGCCGGGCGAGCAGATCCGGCGTGAGGCCCTGTGGAAAACGACTCACCAGTCGCAGCCTCCTCGCGAAGTCCGGTGCCGGCGGCGTCCCGCGGAGTTCAGCCTCTACTTGGGAGAACTGCCCGGTCTCGAGGACGACGTAGGGAACCAGCGTCACCGTATCCTGGGCCAGGACCACAAGCGCCGTGTCCTGCACAGCGAGGAGTTCCCCCTGCGCCCTTCCGCCCCCCCGCAGCTCAAGCGCGACCGCCACCCCTTCGGGCCGCGTCGCCGGGGCGAATCGATCGACCCTCCCACCTATGTGGCACCCGAGCGTAGCGAGCATAGGTCCCCACACCCAGCATCCTCTCATCGGACCGTCAATTTCCCGAGGTCGGCGAACGCACGCTCACGAGCCTCCCGCACCGTGCCCCATTTCCGGAGCGCCTTCAGGAGGTCTGCGTCAAGGGACTCCACGGCGCCCGTATCGCGCGCAGCTCTGAGCCCATCGTGGCCGATCCAGGGCTCGTAGTAGCCCTGGGTGGCGATCAGGAAGGTCCGCGCCGGCTCCGCCGCTGCGGTCCCCACCTCGGCGACGACGGTAAAGCGTTCGCCAGGCGAGGTCCGGAGGTATCGCTGATCGGCGAGTCGCACACTCTCGAGCGCGGTGGAGTCGCGGCGACCCTCGGCATCGAGCAGCTGGCCAAAGTCGAGCGTTCGGACGACCGGGCGGCGCGCTCGCATCGCGAACGCGATCCGGTCGATCCGCCAGTTGTCCGCCGGAAAGGACAGCCGAACGCGAACGCTGTCCCGCTGAAGCACGGGAATGAGCACCGCCACGTCATTCCAAGCGTGCGGCCCGGAGTCCCGAATGCGCGCGGTCTCGCGGTAGCGGCGGCCGTCCCAGATGGCTATGCGCATGCCCATCCGTTGCTCCTGCCAGCGCCCCAGCGCCGGCGCCCCGCCGTCCAGGTCACGGCCGATCCAGTCCAGCGATCGGGCGCCACGATCGCCCAGCATCACTTCCGAGTACAGCAGGCTCGCGAGCAGACTGTTCCTCAACCGGAGGACCAACGCAACGGTGTCGCCGCTTGCCGGCGCCGGGGCGACGAGGTAGATGGCGTCATCCAAATGGGCGGGCGACGCTGCTGCCAGGGTCCGCGCATCGGTCCGGAACGCCGCACCGTCGGGCAGGGCAAGGAGGAGATGGAGGTCACGGCCCGTGGCGTCGGCGATCGTGGTGGCGGGGACGAGGTCGCGCACGGCCAGCGCGGCGCCGTCCGGGTCCGGGAGTGCGGTCTCGTCCGCGGCGTGGCGAACCTCCAGCAGCTCGAGGCGGTTGACGTATTCAGTTTCGAGCGCCTCGTTGCGCACCTCCAGCTTGATCCGACCGTCCCAGTCCGGGCGAATCCCGAGACGATCGACGTCACGCGTCTCGAACGCTGGGCCGAGCGTGTAGGAGAAGCCCTCGGCTTGGAGCGCCCACGTGCCGGCGCTGTCGGCGTAGACGATCGGACAGTTGCTGCAGTTGCTACTTGAACTGATTGCGCAACCGATCACGATGGCAAGCACTCCGGCCGCCAGCAACCCGGCCCCCGTGGCGAGCGTGGACACGATGACAGTGGGCGCCCCGTTCGTGGCCCTCCGGAAGGACTCCATCGCGACGACGCTGTCGAGCGGCACGACAGACACGGCGGTCGAGTCGCGGAGCGTTAAGCCGTATCGCACCCCTGGTCCCCGGAGCGTGTCGCGGGCGAGAAGGACGCCCGCTTGGTACAATACTGTGGAGCCGTCCCGGAGGTGCGCCTTGACCGGCGTCTGAACGGCGAGAGAGTCGGCGTTCGACCCAATCGCCTCGACCCGCACGCTGTGGAAGATACAGGCCCCGACGACGAGACCGAGCGCGGCCGATAAGAAGACGCGTAGCACGCGGCTGCGACCGAGTAGCAGGACCAGCGCCAGCCGCACCATGGGCGTCTCCTCGCCTGTACTCCGCTGTACTCCGCCAACTCCTCAATACGACAGTCGGCTCGGTGATATGTCAAGCAGACTAGGAGCCGGTGCGCGATTATCTTCGAACTCGAGCCATGCAGACTGATCAGCGCGACCGCCTCACCGCCGCCCTCGCCGGCCGCTATGTCATCGAGCGAGAGCTGGGGAGCGGCGGCATGGCGACCGTCTATCTCGCGCACGACGTCAAGCATCACCGTGAGGTGGCGCTCAAGGTGCTCCGCCCTGAGTTGGCGGCGGCTCTCGGGCCTGACCGGTTTCTGCGTGAGGTCGAGATCGCCGCCAGGCTGAATCATCCCCACATCCTGGCGCTGTACGACTCCGGTGAGACCAACGGGTTTCTGTTCTACGTGATGCCGTACGTGGCAGGCGAATCGCTGCGCCACAGGCTCGAACGTGAGAAGCAGCTCCCCATCGAGGAGGCGCTCGCCATCACCCGACACGTCGCCGCTGCGCTGGGGCACGCGCACGCCCAGCACGTCATCCATCGGGACGTCAAGCCGGAAAACATCCTGCTCTACGAAGGCGAAGCGATGGTCGCCGATTTCGGGATCGCCCTCGCCGTGAGCGCCGCGGCGGGGGAGCGACTCACGCAGACGGGGCTCGCGGTGGGGACGCCGGCCTACATGAGTCCGGAGCAAGCGGTGAGCGAGCGAGCCTTGGATGCTCGCTCCGACGTGTACAGCCTCGGCTGCGTGTTGTACGAAATGCTCGCCGGCGAACCGCCGTATACGGGAGCAACCGCTCAGGTGTTGATCGCCAAGCGGTTGGTCGATCCCGTGCCGGCAGTCCGACGGCTGCGGGCCGCGGTGCCGGTGGGCGTCGAGCAAGCGCTGACGAAAGCACTCGCGAAAGTCCCGGCCGACCGGTGGGCATCGGCCCTCGCCTTCGCCGAGGCGCTCGCCACCCCGGCCGGCCCGCGCCCGCCGTCCGTCGCGGTTCTGCCGTTCCTCAATCTGAGCGCGGACCCTGAGAACGAGTACTTCGCGGATGGTATCACGGAAGACGTCATCGCCCATCTGTCGAAGATCCGTGCCCTCAAGGTAATCTCCCGAACCTCGGTGATGGCCTTCAAGCAGCGGGAGCAGAGCTTAAGGGAGATCGGGGCGAGGCTCGAGGTCGCGACGCTGCTCGAGGGCAGCGTGCGGCGTGCCGGCGATCGGGTGCGGATCGTGGCGCAGCTCATCGACGCAGAATCGGACCGACACCTCTGGGCCGAGACGTACGACCGTCGGCTCACCGATGTCTTCGCGATCCAGACGGACGTGGCTTTGCAGATCGCGGCCGCGCTCAAGGCGGAATTGTCTCCCGATGAGAAGTCGCGCCTCCACCAGGAGCCCACGAGCGATCTGCAAGCCTACCAGTTGTATCTGCAAGGCCGACACTGTTACCTGCGCTACACCGCGGAAGGGAGTCGCAGGGGGATCGAGTACTTCGAGCAGGCAGTCGCCAAGGACCCCAACTACGCCTTGGCGTACGCCGCCCTCGCCATGGTCTATACGGAGCTCGCAGAGACCGGCTCGCTGCGGCCGGGCGAGGCCTACGCCCGAGCCAGAGACGCGAGCGCGAAGGCGCTGGCCCTCGACTTGGGGCTCGGCGAGGCGCACTGCATGCTCGCCTACATCACGGCGGTCTGCGACTTCAACTGGGTGAGCGCCGAGCAGGAGTTCAAGCGGGCGCTGGAATTGACTCCCAACAGCGCGGATACCCACGACCTCTATGGGCGCATGTGTTTGGCACTGGAGCGGAATGACGAAGCACTTGCCATGGAGCGACGAGCGCAAGAGCTGGACCCGCTGGCCCACCGGGCGGACGTCGCGAGGGCGCTGTTGCGGGCAGGACGCTACGACGAGGCTCTACAGGCGGCCACACACGCCGTCGAGCTCGATCCGCACTACGCTCGCGGGCACGCGACGCTCGGGTGGGCCTATCTGAAGAAGGGCATTGTGAAGCAGGGCGTGGCGGAATTGGAGATCGCGGTATCCCTCTCCCCTGGCGACACGCTGTGGTTGGCACAGCTGGGGCAGGCGTACGGGATGGTGGGAGACGTCGCGAGAGCCCGGGACGTGCTGCACCAACTCGAGGAGCTGGCGCGCCAGAGATTCGTTTCACCCTACCACATAGCTTTTGTCTATACGGGCCTCGGCGAGCAGGACAGCGCGATGGACTGGCTAGAGCGAGCCTACGAGGACCGATCAGGCCCTGTCTACAGCGTCAAGGGTTCGTTTTTGTTCACGACGCTTCACGGGCACCCCAGATTCATCGCGTTACTGCGGAAGATGAATCTGGCGTGACGAGATGAAGCTGGCTCGGGGTCGCGGTCTTAGTGCACCTCGACGAAGGCTGTGCGCTTTCATAAAGTCGTGTCAGGCGGCACCCCCATGGGTCGCCATCCACAAGCGAAAACCCCAGATGCTAAGGGCCGCGCTTAGTACGACGATGAGTGCCATGCCACCCATGAACCAGGGATCGGAGGCCGGCGACCGCCACCGCGTGATCAGCTCCACGATGTGCCCGAGGGAGAAGAGCCCGAAGATCGTGCCGGTCGTCAGGAGGTAAGCTTTCACACCTTGCCCTCTGAGGCGATTGCCTACTGCTGGCGTTGCAACTTGTGCATCAGCCCCTCCACTCCGCTCACATACAGGATCTCGCAGGGGCGATAGCCCACGACCCGGAGGTCCGTGGCGGTCGTCAGGTGGAAGCAGTCTCCCGGCAGCAGATCGGTCTCGCGGCCTGCGCGCTCGCGCGCCTTGGCGCGGCCCGACAAGACGACGCCGACGTGCGCCGGCAACCCGCCGCCGCCGGCCGCACGCGACCACTTCCAGCCGGGGCCGTAACTGCCCTTACCGATCATCCTGCCGCCCACCTTGATCGCTTCGAGGCTCCCCTGCTCGAACACCAGCCTGCGGTCCGGGCGCTCAAAGCACTTGACGTCCGGCCCGGCCACCGCCGCCGCGCCCTTCCAGCGCGCCTCCCGCACCGCTGCCATCGCCTTCTCCCTGTCGTGAAGACGACTCTCAGGATGCCGATGCGGACCCCAGCGCGCTCGCCGAATTCGGACGCGCAATCCAGGCGCCAAGTGGAGGTCCGGATCCGTGGAGGCGAGCGCGCCCTCCGAGCCTTGTTTCGGCGCTGCTTCGTTCGTCACAGATATGACGCAACGTCAGCCGCTCGCCTTCATGCCCTCCCCCTGCCGGTACACGCGCGGGGGCTTGAGGCCGGCGGACTGACCACCGTCGATCGGCACCACGGCCCCAGTCACGAATGACGACTTCTCGGAGCAGAGCCAGAGGACCACGGCAGCCACCTCGTCGGGGCGGCCGATGCGCCGCATCGGAACGGACAACGCGGCCCCACGCTGGGCCTCCTCGCCAGCCCGCTCTAGGTGCTCTGTAAGGATCGGCCCGGGGGCCACGACGTTCACCCGAATCCCGCGGTCGGCGTAGTCGAGCGCGGCGACCTTGGTGAGACCGATGATGCCCGCCTTGCCGGCGACGTAGGCGGCCAGAGTAGTGAACGCCGAGACTCCCGCGACCGACGCCATATTGACGATCGCGCCGCCGCCCGAGCGGAGCATGGCCTGGATCTCATACTTCATGCCGAGGAACGTGCCGCGAATGTTGGTGCGAATGCCGCGATCGAACTCGGCGGGATCGATTTCGGCGAGGTGCGCCGGCAGCGGGCCGTCCGTGGCGTTGTTGAAGGCGGCGTCGAGGCGCCCGAAGGTGCCGACCGCCTGAGCGACGAGGTGCTCGACCGACGCCGCGTCGCCGACGTCGGTCGGCACGGCCAGCACCCGGCCGCCGGCCGCACGGATGCCCTGCGCCACGGCTTCCAAGGCGCGTTCGTCGCGCGCCGCCAGCACGACCGCCGCCCCCGCCTCCGCGAACGCGCGCGCCGTCGCCGCGCCGATCCCCCGGCTGGCGCCCGCCACGAGCGCGACCTTCCCATCAAATGGTGCGGACATCGTGTCCTCCGAGGAGCCTGCCGCCGTCGTCACCTTCCTGCTGCGTTTCATCGGCACTCCTTCCCGGGCACTCATGTGATCGCGGCAGACCCGCGCCCATACACGAGGCCGATCACCGTTCCCACGATCGCGAATTGGAGCAGGAAGAACGCTCCCTCGGTCGCGACGAACGGCCCAACCGGCCCGATGTCGAACTTTCCGGCCTCGGCGAGCACACCGTAGCTTCCCATGAAGAGACCCATCAGCACCCCGAATTTGAGTCCTTCAAGCGCCGGCGTGCCGGCTCCACGAAACCGCGGGTAGAGGGACGCCATCAGGAAAGCCTGGATGAGCATCGAGAGGATGCCCAGGTGCAGCAGCGGCTCCCTTCGCATCCCCGCGGTCATGTAGAGGTCTTTGAACACGACGAGGTGCCACGCCGTGGCGACGACGAACGTGATGATCAGGTACGCGAAAAACGCGAGAAGGAATCTGCGCCTGTCGCCGCTCATCTTCTTGCCTCCTTGAAGAGCGTGAACTGCGCCTTGACCGGTGCGACGAAGCTCACGTCGCCACTCCCCGTCTTGGTCAACATCAAGTATTGTGGATTGCGATACTGGAAGGAAACGTGGGATGGTAGCGTGGAAGGAGGCCGCATCACGCCCACCTCCGCTGGAGGCTCTCGATGGAAGTCATCATTCAGCGAAACTACGAGCAGATGAGCAAGTCTGCGGCACAGGTCGTCGTCGAAGTACTCAACACCAAGCCGAATGCCGTGCTCGGCATGGCCACCGGGTCCACGCCACTCGGCCTCTATCAGGAGTTGGTGCGGCTGCACAAAGAGGAGCAGCTCGACTTCTCTCGTGTGACGACGTTCAACCTCGACGAATACGTGGGCCTGCCCGTGAATCACCCCCAGAGCTACCACTACTTCATGCACGAGCACTTCTTCCAGCACGTGAACATCCCGCGTCACAACATCAACATTCCCTCGGGCACGACCGGCAACTACCCCGCCTTCTGCCAATGGTACGAGAAGCGCATCGCGGAGTGTGGTGGTATCGACCTGCAGATCCTGGGCATCGGCTCTGATGGCCACATCGCATTCAACGAGCCGGGCAGCTCCCTGAGCTCCCGGACGCGGCTCAAGACGCTGTCCAAACAGACTATCGACGATAACGCCCGGTTCTTCGAGCGCCGAGAGAGTGTGCCGGTCTATGCGATCACCATGGGCGTTGGGACCATCCTCGATGCGCGCAAGCTGGTCCTGGTGGCGAGCGGGAAGGCCAAGGCCAAGGCGATTGCCCAAGCCGTCGAGGGACCGGTCACCAGCATGGTGACGGCCAGTGCCATCCAGCTGCATCGTGATGCGATCGTGATCGTCGACGAGGAGGCAGCCGCAGACCTGACCATGCGGGACTACTACGAGTTCATCTACGCCGCCAAACCGGCGGCGCCGAGGGCGTAGGTGAGCGATCGCCCGATCCTCCGCGTCCACCATATCGTCAAGTCGTTCGGCACCGTCCTGGCCGTCAACGACGTCTCCTTCGACGTCCGACCCGGGGAGATTTTCGCGTTCCTGGGGCCGAATGGCGCCGGCAAGACCACTACCATCAAGATGCTCACCACCCTGTTGCGCCCGACGACGGGCTCGCTCGAGCTCGACGGACTCGACGTCACCATGCATCCGACGGAAGTCCGCAAGCGGTTCGGCGTCGTCTTCCAGGATCCGAGTCTCGACGGCGAGCTCACGGCGTGGGAGAACATGGACATCCACGGGGTGCTGTACCACGTGGCGCGGCACGCCCGGCGGGCGCGGTGTGAAGTGCTGCTGCGGATGTTCGAACTGTACGAGCGGCGCGATGACTTGGTGAAGACGTTCTCCGGCGGCATGAAACGCCGCCTCGAGATCGCCCGTGGGCTGCTGCACACGCCGAAGGTATTGTTTCTCGACGAGCCGACGCTCGGCCTCGATCCGCAGAGCCGCAATCAGATGTGGACCCACGTTCGCAACCTAAGGGCCACCGAGGGCGTGACCGTGTTCCTCACCACCCACTACATGGACGAAGCGGATCGCGTGGCGGATCGCATCGCGGTGATCGACCATGGGCGCATTGTCGCCACCGGCTCGTCGGCGGAGCTCAAGCAGCAAACCGGTACCGATTCGCTGGAAGCCGCGTTTTTGGCGCTCACCGGCACGACGATCCGGGACGAGAGCGCCACGGCCGCGGACCAGATGCGTCAGGTCGCCCGCGTGTGGAGGAGGTGAGCGCATGACCGTCGTCTTCGTGCTCTGGCTGCGGGAAGTGAAGAAATACCTGCGCTCGCGCGTCCAGATCGTCGCATCGCTCGGCGGCCCGCTCATGTACCTGGGTGTGCTCGGGTTCGGCCTCGGGCCGGTGTTCCAGCGCGCCGGCGAAGGCAGCTATCTCCAGTTCATGGCGCCCGGCGTGATCGGCATGGCCGTGCTGTTCACCGCCATGTTTTCGGGGATCGCCATGCTGTGGGACCGCCAGTTCGGTTTCCTCAAGGAGACGCTGGTCGCGCCGGTGCCGCGCCTGGCGATCATGATCGGGCGCACCCTCGGCGGTGCCACGGTCGCGGTGTTGCAGGGCACGCTGATTTTCTTCGTCACCCTCATCGCCGGATTCCGCCCCGTGAGCGTCCTCGCCGTGCCGCTCGCGTTTCTCCTGATCGCGCTGATCGCCGTAGTGTTCGCAGCGCTCGCGACCGCGATCGGATCGACTATCAAGGAGATGCAGGGTTTCCAGATGGTGATGAACTTCCTCGTGATGCCGATCTTCTTTCTCTCCGCTGCGATCTACCCGCTCGAGGGGCTCCCTCGAGTCCTCGCGGCGCTCACCCGGGTCGATCCCCTCACCTATGGCGTCGACGGGATGCGCGGCCTGCTGATCGGGAGCGGGAGCGCGCACTTCGGCGTCGCGTTCGACGTGGCGGTGCTGCTCTCGGTCGGGGTCGTGTTCGTCGCCGCCGGGGCATGGCGGTTCTCGAAAATCGAGGCTTAAGTGGCGCGCTCTACGTTTTCGTAGATCCGCGGAAAAACGCGACGCTCGACAGCCACGGTTCTGACAGGTTCCTAACTGCCCGCGGGTGCCCGTCTGCTGAGGTCGTGAGCATAATTATCCGGATATGCTCCTCGCGGTGTGCGTCGTCCTCCTGTGTGCCGACTCGGCGCCGACCTACTCTGGCCGGGACCGTCAGCTGGACGTGCGGATTCCGCGCTTTGAAGCCGATGCCGTCATCGACGGCGACCTCGCCGACTCCGTCTGGGCCCAGGCCGCGCGGTTGACCGGCTTTTCACAGTATGCCCCCAACGACGGCGTGCCGGCGGCGGACTCGACCCAGGTGCTGGTCTGGTACTCGGCCACGGCGATTTATTTCGGC
>Ga0209056_10004830_pt1 | contig 14169 bp, 18 predicted proteins | sample GraSoiAngelo_114_FD_185876 | JGI IMG/M metagenome (GOLD analysis project Ga0209056, IMG submission 185876) | Grasslands soil microbial communities from the Angelo Coastal Reserve, California, USA - 14_0903_13_40cm (SPAdes) (version 2) | ecosystem: Environmental > Terrestrial > Soil > Grasslands... | reverse complement strand
CCAATATCCGTGTTCAGTCCATTGACCTACGGTGCTGACTTGACAAGATGGGTCTTGGGCTTCGACCCGAACTTCCTCCTCAACCCGATACTCGCCGCAGCCGTAGTCACCGGAGTAGCGGTCGGAACCCTCTCAATAAGCGCAAGAATCGTAGACAAAGTCATTGAAGGAGTGAAGGCAGCTTGAGCCAACTCTCACGACTTGTCCGCATTGCGCGAACCGATTTCTCGTATTTCTTCAGGACAAAATGGTTGATGGCGGTATTGATCAGTCTCAGCCTTTCAGACATGCTTGTCGTGGGGCTAGTATACACAAGGTTGATCCCTGCCTCGAAGGAAATCGGCTCTTCCTATTTCCAGTTCCTAGTTCCAGGAATCGTCGTAGTGGGCCTATTTTCTGCTGCAACGGACACTGGCCGACGAATCTGGCTCGCGCTTCGGGAAGGAGTAGTACAATACTACCTCACTCTTCCAATTCGGACCCGAGGTCTAGTTGGAGCCTACTTAATTTCCGGAGGCCTGGGGGGAATAGTCTACTCTGGGGCACTGCTAATCATAGCGTATCTCTCCTTCATGCTGTTCGGTGCTCCAATTCCAGTTCAGGGAGTATTGTACGCTCTGACCCTCATTCCCTTCCTATTCGTTCTCTCGACTGGAATCGCGGGTTTGGCAGCTTTCTTCGCGAGGAGAGATGTACTGGGTCTACGCACAAGCACTCCAGGTGTCCATGGTCACAATCAGCACAGTGTTCTATCCAGCTCAGACGATCGCGCAATATCTTCCCGCCCCGGTCGCTACAATTGCTGAGTACAACCCTCTTAGTCTTGCAGCTGGCGTTCTCCGTAAGTCTGCCTTCGGCGGAAGCGCTCTGGAAACTGGTGCCCTAGCAAGTCTCCTTGCGACCTCACTACCTCTTGCTGTGATTGGAGCCCTTGCTTACTGGATCATTCTTCGAACAATTAGACTCAAGGGAAAGCCCTGAGAATGGCCGAGACTGTCCGTCTCGGAAAGGTGTCAGCCGTTTCGGTAAGAGAACGGAGCCTAGTCTGTTTTAGGAAAGTAATGCATAACCCGAATATAGCATACTGAACATCTTTCCACTTGGTGGGTCCTCTTGGCATCGCTGGAACCGTGGGATGTTACGATCATTGGAGGCGGCATCCTTGGGACCTCCGTTTCTTACTGGCTGGCGAACCAGTATGAGGGCCGAATCGCCGTTATCGAGAAAGAACAACAGGTCGCGGTTCACACTTCCAAGAGGAATACCGGGGTCGTTCACCGTCCCTTCTACTTGGACCCTGTCAAACGCCGAGTCTTCGCACGATCCTCCCAAGCAGCTTATGGAATGTGGAAGTCATATGCGAAAGAACGAGGCCTGCCCTGGTCGCCAGTGACAACGCTGGAAGCGGCGACACGAGATGCCGACTTGAAGCGGGTGGAGAAGTACTATCACTGGGGCATAGAGAACGGGATGGGAGAGAACGAGCTGGAAGTTCTAACCGCGGAAGAAGTGCGCAAACTTGAACCCCATGTCAGGTCTCACGGGGCAATATGGTCGAAAACCGACACCTCCGTCGACTATCCCTCGTTCACGCGATCGCTGCGCGGAGATGCCGAACGTGAAGGAGTCAGATTCATTCTCGGTTTCGAGGTCAAATCCATCGACGTAACCAAAGATTTCTTGGAGATCCGGCCCAAGAACGGCGGCGAGACGATACGGACCCGATTCCTAGTAAACTGCGCAGGAGGAAACTCCATCCGCATAGCCCACATGCTCGGAGTCGGAAGAGAATACGCCGACCTCAACTTCCGAGGAGAATACTGGGAAGTTGGAGAGGAATGGCTATATCTAGCCACGAGGAACATCTACACAGTAGCACAACATCCCGAACTACCCTTCCTTGATCCGCACTGGATATGCAGAGCGGACGGGCGCCGAGAGATAGGACCCAACGCCGTCCCTGTTGCAGGGCCCTACACTTACAAGGGCTTTTTCAAGAACCCGATACAGGCCTTAGAGAAGATTCTAGAGCCTCCGATGATGAACAAGATCGCTCTTCTATACAACAAGGATTTCCTGACTCTAGCAGGGGAGGAATGGAAATCGTCCATTTTCAAATCAGAAATGGCGAGAAGGGCGCAGGAGTTCATTCCAGAACTCAAACTAGAGTATCTGGTCAAGCCTGGGATTGCAGGGGTCCGCGCGCAAGTCATAGATCGAAACGGGAACTTCATCAAGGAAGCCATCGAGATCAAAGGCCCCTTGTCGTACCATGTTACCAACTATAACTCTCCAGGAGCCACTGGGTCACCCGCTTACGCTGCTTGGTTGGTGGAGAAGCTCGGGTCTCTAGGCTACATTGCTCTCAAGAAGAGGACCTCGGTGAGGTCCAAAGGTCCTTGGGACTATGAGTCCGTCACCAGTATGATAAGCGACGCGCCCAGGATAGTGGCCTAAGATCTCGGGCCATCGAGCAAATCGCGCTTGCTCAGGGGATCGAGTATCTGAAATTCTTCCAGATACCGGTTGCGCCCTGACCGTGGACTGACACGCTTCCATTCTCTGGGTCAACAGGCTTTAGTGTGAAGAGTCCCCAGCCCACGAGAATGTCCTTTGGAGCTACCGGGAGGCTCTCCGTCTTGAAGAACTCCTTCCCATCGACAATCCATTCCGCCCTTTTTTTCTGCGCGTCTATTCTGACCATGTAGTGATGCATCATTTCCGGTCTTGTTCGGATACCGGAGAATGGGGCTTCGACGAGGTAGGTGAACGCGGTCTTCTCGTCTGTCACGCCCGGGATTAAGAGTCGCTCGTAGATTGCTCCTATCTTCTTTCCGGTTGTGATGAAGTCGAATATCATGCCGGTCGAGAAGTCCATGAGTATGAGGCCCGCGAAAGCGTCCTGCAAATCCTCAGCATTGCTTCGATAGGTCTCCGCTCCCATCTCAGCCTCGAAGACCGTCACTTGATCGCGTGATACTGGAAAGGTCCTCGTGGAGGCGTACAGTTGCTTCGGATCGTCGAACATGTGGATCTTGTCATGCTTCCGCGTGAAGGGATCCACGGTAAGCGCTAGACCGCCATTCCGGGATGCTATCTTGGCCTTAGGTTCCTCCCAGACCCAGCTCTCGCCGTTGCCCATTGGGAAGCTGAGAATCTTCCACTTCGAAGGGTCAACGCTACCCTTCGACAAATCATCGTAAAGATTGGTCTCGGTTTTCAACAAGGCTGTATCATTGCCAGGTTGGACTGGGTACCGGATTTAATTCTTCTGAAAATGCTTCACAGATCAAACTAGAGAAATCATTCAGGGAGGAGGCTCGCCCTTTGGTTCCCAGAGTTCGATCCGGTTGCCTTCGAGATCAATGATCCATCCGAACTTGCCATAATCGTATTCTTCTCTCTTGTCGTCGACTTTCACGCCTTCTCGCTTGAGCTGATCCAGCAATCTCTCAAGATCCTTGACTCGGAAGTTGATCATGAAAGGTGCAGCACTCGGGTCGAAATACTTCGTGTCATGCGGAAAGATTGACCAGACTGTGTAACCGACTTGCTTGGTATCGTCTTTCTCCCGCCATTGAAACATGGTCGTGCTGGATCCTTCGCTTTCGGGCTTGACCCCAAGATGGGTTGTATACCATGACATCAGTTTTCCAGGGTCTTTGGCCTTGAAGAATACTCCACCAATCCCCGTGACCCGCGTCGCACCGGACGCATGATCTTTAGGATTCTGCTTAGTCGTGGCGATTCATCTCACTGATCGGCCCCGAGTTATTTTGGATCGAGATAACACCTTCCTTTTCAGCTCGGTCCCGCATACCCTACACGTCTTTTCGGGTCCCGTGGATCTTCGATGGCAAGCAGGGCAGTACATTATCCAATCAAACTTGTGAGCGATCCCAAAATTTGCCAGCGATCCATAGCTGAGATGAAGATGCTCAGCCATGTTCTGCACCGCGTAATCATCGCTGACTATCACAGGCTCCTGCCCATCTAGTTTCAGGTCAAGAGCGAGAGCGACGACCTCTCGATCCGCTTGTGAAACATGGCCCTTCTCACCTGCTTTGGTGCTGACTGCTTCGACAGATTCCAAGGCGCGGGGAGACGGGAACCTGAGGATAACCTTGCCCTTCTCTTTGTTCACGTGAAATCGTAGCTGTGTCATCGTCCCCCTCAGCAGCTCGTCCTCTACAGCTGGGACCGTATACACTTCTCCCGGCCGGGTTGGGTTGAAGCCCATGATGAACGCTGAAGTATCGAGGACGAGCACCTTCAACCGTTTTCCCTTTCGGAGGACAATCTTCTGAGACTCCTCTGAAGGAATGAGTCGCCGAACCTGACGAAAAACGTACTGTTAACGGATTTTCTGAACGATAACGACTGCCCGATCCTTATCTCCCGCTCAAGACGGCCATCTACCACCAAGTTAGCGCTCGGACCCGGTTCTGCCACCCTCAGCTGAACGCCTGCCTTCATCGGTACGACTATGGACTTGACTGGTTGAAGAGGGGCGATCAACGTTAACGAAACGCTATCCATCGAGGTTTCGAGAACCGGTCCTCCTGCCGAGAACGAGTGGGCTGTCGAGCCGGTTGGGGTGGAGACGATGATTCCATCGGCCCGAGCCTGGAAAACCTGTTTGCCCCGGAGAGCTAGATTGAGATTGAGCATTTTCGCTGGCATGGTTGGAAGTAGAAGTGCCTCGTTAAGGGCTTCGCCCACAATCTGGTTCCTGTGAACCACTGAAAGCTTCCATTGCTCCTCCAGCTCATAGTTGCCTTTCTCCCACTTGGTGAAAGCGGTCTCGAACTCCGAAGGCTCAACCTCGGTAAGGTACCCCCTGCGACCCATGTTTACCGCTAGGATCGGGGTTTTTGGCTTCAACATCTCCTTAGCCGCTTTCAGTACCGTGCCATCCCCTCCCAGCGTTACTAGAAGCTCAATCTCCATTCGCCTGAGCGGCTTGCCCCCCGGAATCTTCGCCGATTCCCCTAGATCTTGGTCGGGAACAGATCTGAAGCCGTGCTGTTCGATTATTTTGTGAATCCTCTTGGCCTCGGTGAGGATTTCTTTCGAGCCTTTTTTGGCTAGGATGCCGACTGCCTTGGGCATGGCTTTCCAGATCGTGGAGAACTGGAATAGACCAGTTGAAAAGAATTCTCTAGGAATACCCTTCGAATCACGCGAAGTCTCTTAGATGAAATCCGAGGACAGATGTTAGTCTTTGATACTGGGCACCGATACACGCCGATCGAGGATACGGTCGGCGCCATGAACAACAACGTTCAGCACCGCTCGACAGGGAGCATTATGTCGCGAAACAAATCAAACCCGTTGCCGAACCGGTGCTGGCAACCTTAGGGTTCGATTTCGAGCGCATCATCGGCGATCGCCGCCGGCAGCTCGCTCTCAACTCGCTCTTCGGGGACGTTTCTCGGTCGGATCAACCGAGCGTTTGACGCTGACCGGTTGCCGCGGCCGTCTCGATCGCGTTCAGCATGCGATGGCGTGTGACCGCGTCGTCAAACGTGGGGCAGAAATGCGTTCCCTCGCGATAGTCGCGGGCGAAACGCACGTATGCTTGGGCGACATTGGTGGAAGGGCCCGGGCGTTGCGGTGGCGACCACCGATACTGCTCCGGCACCGGCAGGACCTCGAGCGAGGACTGCGCGCCCTTGCCGCCCCGTACGGTCATCTCGAAGATCTGGGCCTGGCCGCCGGCGGCGGTGAGCTGCAGATCGCCCTCGGTGCCATTGATCTCCCAGAGCAGGTTGGTGCCGCGCGAAACGCCGCCGCGATAGTGGATCGAGAGCGCTGCCCCGCCCTCGAGCAGTCCGGTGACGCATACCTGATCCTCCACGGTCATGGGCTTGCTTTCGCTAGTCTGCGCGATCGTGAAGGATTTTCGGCGCACGGTCATAGCGGCTGAGAGCTCTCGCACTTCGCCGAGGCAGTGACACAGCGCGTCTGCCGTGTGGCCGAGCGCGATCGAGAGCATCGTCGCGCCGTTTTTCTTGTCGTTGAGGTAGGCGTTGTACGGCTCCACCGTTGGTCCCCAGCCCATTCCCGAACCGATCAACGTGGTGGATAGCACCTCACCGACGTAACCTTGCTTGATGAGGTCATACACGTAAGCCACCGACGGCGCAGAACGGGCCTGCAGTCCCGCCACGGCGAGGACGCCCTTCTTCTTCGCCAGTGCGGCCAAGGTCTCCGCCTCTTTCAAGCCGTTACCGAGCGGCCATTCGCAGTAGACGGCCTTGCCCGCGCCAAGAGCTGCAGTGGCCAGTTCGAGGTGATATGGCACCTTCACGGTGACGGCGACGACATCGACGACAGCGCTGTTCACGAGGTCTTGGTGATTGTCGAACGCGACAGGCACACCAAAGAGCTTGCTGGCGACGTCGGCAGATTCGCGTCGGCTGGTGGACAGCGCCGTGATCTCAAAGTCATCCGAGAGCGACTTCAAAGCAGGAATGTGTGCCTGCGCCGCCCATCCGCGATCCGGGTTGGCGCCGATGATGCCGACACGAATCCTCTTGGTTCCACCCTTGCTCATAGCGGTCTTCATATCTTTCATTCCTAAAAAGTTGTAAGTGGAGGATCCGCGGAAAGTGGTATTACGCTTACGTGTAGCGTAGTATAGACCCTATGCTTCATTCAAGTTAGTTTTGGGGCGGCCCTTTTCCGGTATGACAACCAAAGTTGAGGAAGCTGTGGGACTCGCCCAGCAGATATCTGGACCCGAACCGCAATTGAAGAAGCTGGAGAACGCCATGAGCCTCAAGGAGTACGTCCAGTACATCGATGAAACCGGCAGAGGAAAAAGTGGAAGCAGACGGCATCGGGAGAGAAATCTTAACATCGTCATCAACCTTTTAGATGCAGTCCTAGGACCGCTCGCCGTCGAGACGCAATTTCATGAGCAAGCCGGTCGAAGTTGGCAGTTTGAAGATTGGCCAGTACGTCCTCATTGATGGTGAACCGTGCAGGATTGTAGAGTTCGAGAAATCCAAGCCCGGCAAGCACGGCTCCGCGAAGGCAAGGATCGTTGCGATAAGCGCGTTCACAGGCCAGAAGAAGAACCTCATCAGCCCGGTTGACGGAAAGGCTGAGGTTCCGCTCATAGACAAGCGAACGGGACAAGTTCTTTCCATCTCCGGAAATCTCCTGCAGGTGATGGACATGGAGAATTATCAGACCTTCGAGACACCCATGCCGGACGATGAGGACTTGAAGAAACAAATGACTTCCGGAATCGAGGTCGAGTACTGGAGCGTTATGGGACGGAATATGGTCGTTCGCCGAAAGGGCTGAGCCATCCATCACGAGTAAGACTCCTTCAAGAGTAAGACACCTACGGATTTGGCCGGGAATGACGGCCGGCGCTCTCGTCCGAGAGATGAGCGCAACCGGGGTCCTAGGTGGAGGCCGAATCGGGGCGGCCACCGATGTTGTCGAAGAAATGTTCCGAGGACCAGACTTCACAAACTTCCTGACACTCGCAGGGCCAATGGTCCCATCGGGATTTCGACTGCTCATTGGGGACTTGATCGATCGAGGGTTTCTCGATGCGATCGTGACCTCAGGGGCGAACTTGACCCACGATGTGATCGAGGCACTTGGCCTGCACCATTATCAGGGCACCTTCCAGGTCGACGACCGTGTCCTGATAAAGAAAGGATACAGTCGGATCGCGGACATCTTTGTCAAAGAAGAATCATTCCAGATTCTAGACAAGACTGTTCGAAGGCTCCTTGGAAAAATTCCAGCTGATCAGAGGCGAGGAGTGGCATTCTCAGACATCCTAGGAAAAATCGGTCTCCTCTTGCGGGACAAGGATTCGATTCTCTACAAAGCTGCCCGTAACAAGGTCAAAGTCTTTTCGCCAGGGCTTCTGGACTCGATCCTCGGTCTTAGCCTCTGGAGTTTCTCTCAGACAGAATTGCTACAGTTGAACCCGATGGCGGACGTGACGAACATGGTAGAAATGGCAATGACCTCGAAAAAGCTCGGGGTTCTGATTCTGGGCGGAGGCTTACCAAAGCACCACACCCTCTTGGCCAGTGTCTTACGAGAGGGCGTCGATGCTGCAGTTCAGATAACCGCAGATAGACCCGAGCCGGGAGGACTGAGCGGAGCTCCGCTGGCTGAGTCGATCAGCTGGAGGAAAATCCGGCAAGGTGGAAAGTTCGTCGACGTATACGGTGATGCAACCGTCTGCTTCCCGCTGATAATCGCCGCCGTTCTTGGGAAGGTTAAGAAGCGCGCGAGAACGTTAAGAGAGTAGTCTTGGAAACAGTCGGCCGTTCTCTGACGGACGCAGTCCGCAAGCTCTTGCGGATGCCGAACGTCGACGAGAAGGCGATCAAGGAGCTTGTGAAGGATCTCCAGAGGACACTATTGCAGGCGGACGTGAACGTCGAACTTGTCCTCCAACTATCCAAGGCAGTCGAAGATCGATCCCTGAAAGAGAAGCTTCCCCCAGGTATCACTAGGCGTGAGCACGTCGTAAAGGTCCTCTATGAAGAAATGACGAAGTTTGTCGGCCAAGACCCAGCTAAGGTCGAGGTTCAACCTGGTGTGTTCCGAAAACTCATGCTGGTCGGGATTCAGGGAACGGGGAAGACGACTAGCTCCGTGAAGCTAGCACGGTTTTTCCAGAAGAGAGGATTGAGAGTGGGTATTGTCGGCGCAGATACTTACCGTCCTGGCGCACTCGAACAACTGAAGCAGCTAGCGGCCACGGCGGAGATTCCAGTCTACGGCGAGCCCGGCAACAAGAAGCCTGAGGACATTGCCAAGCATGGTCTCGAGCACTATCGGAAGGAGAAGACCGACTTGGTGATTATCGATACTGCGGGAAGGCACAGGAACGAGCGGGACCTGATGGAGGAGATGAAGAGAATTGCTTCTGCTGTGAAGCCTGACGAGATTGTGTTGGCAATCGATGCGACGATTGGACAGCAGGCGATTACTCAAGCCCGCGCGTTCCACGAGGCAACACCTGTCGGGTCCGTGTTGTTGACAAAGATGGATGGGTCCGCCAAGGGAGGAGGAGCGCTCTCGGCTGTCGCAGGGACCGGTTCGAAGGTCAAATTCATCGGGACGGGAGAGCGGGTTGAGGATTTGGAGCAGTTCGTCCCGACAGACTTTGTGGGACGGCTCTTGGGAATGGGCGATCTCAACGCCCTTCTGGAGAAGGTGAAGGAGGCGGAAGTGCAAGTTCCGGAGGCGAAGGTGAGACAGTTCATGGAAGGTCGTTTTACTCTGAAGGACATGTATGATCAGATGGAGAACCTTCGAAAGATGGGACCCCTAAGGAAAGTTCTCCAAATGATTCCGGGGGGTGTTAGCCTCCCTGAGGAGCAATTGGGAGTGGCCGAGGAGAAGATGAAAGCGTGGAGAGTAATTATTCAATCCATGACTAAAAAGGAGCTTGAAGAGCCTCGATTGGTGGACAGCTCTAGGTCGAAGAGAATTGCGCGGGGTGCCGGTCGGCCAGAGCGCGAGGTGCGCGAACTAGTCAACCAGTATTTTACGATGCGGAAGATGATGAAGCAGATGAAACGACGTGGACCCATGATGAAAGGAATGCCTTTCATGAAGAAGTAATTCTCGGGAAAAAGTCTCTCTGAACCGTGAACTGTGACCGTTGCCCGGTTCTTCATCGGATCTGGCTGTAATGGCAAAGAAAGGAGGCGGTCGAACAAACCTTCTCAGACTAACAGCCCTCTGTGGTACCGCCGCCCCTATCCTGATGGCAGTTCTTTGGACAACCGCTATCCTCCTACGACCAGGCTATGATCCCATGCTGCAATATGGCAGCGAACTCGGGCAGGGATCGAACGCTTGGATTCAAAACACGAATTTCGCAGTTACCGGATTCCTAATCGTCATGTTTTCGCTTGGGCTGCAAAGGACCTTCAATCCCGGAAGAGGCTCAAGACTCGGGCCCGGATTGCTTCTCCTGTTTGGCGCATGCGAACTGGCAACAGGATTCCTTCCCTGCGACCCCGCCTGCCCGATACCAGGAACGTCACTCTCCCAATCCATCCACAATCTACTCGCGGTTGTCGCATTTGTCACTCTGCCACTTGCTCCCTTGACACTCTCAGCCTTGTTCAAGAAAGACAGACTATGGATCCCTGTCACAGCGTATTCTAGGGCGACAGGGATTGCGACATTCTGTCTATCTGCGGTCTTCCTTGCCGGAAGCTTTGCTCAAGCTTCTTGGAAAGGCCTCGCTGAGATACTTCTTGTCGCCGTTCCATTTCTCTGGATAGAAACCGTCGCGTTACGGATGTTAAAACAACTGAAACCGGCCAGAGGTTAGACGCTAGCATCGTTGGTACTTTCGGATTCTTGATTAACAGCACAATCAATCGGCCAATTCGACCAAATGATTGTGGAGGCTAGAAAGGTAAACTCGAACCCAGTGCGCCGCCGTCGACTGAAAGTTTTCAGGATTTGCGGTGGTCGTGGAGCTCGATCAAGTTTCCCCATGGATCTGTAAGTGTTCCTGAGTTCTTGCCTTTGCGTTTGACGGAGTATCCTTTCTTCTCCAACTGATCAGCCGCTTCTTCGAAGCTGGTGACGTGAAGGCTGATTGGGGTTACATCAGCATCTCGAAGAACTAGCGGTGTGATCTTCGGGGTCTTGTAGAGGGTCAGTTCACCCAGCTTGGTGGAAATGACGCTCCATTCGGGCGAGTGTTCTTTGAGTTCGAAGCCTAGCGTTTCGCAGTATAGCTTGACTGCCTTGTCCATATCCCCGACTTGAAGGATGATATGCCCGATGTCACTGATGAGTTTTGGCAAGTCCTAGTCCTCCGGGTTAGTGGAGGAATGGGCTTGGTTCTTGTGCTCCAGTCTTGTCTTCAGTTTGTCCTCTTCTCGCTCGGCATAGGCGAAACCCTCTTTCAGCATGGAGCCGAACAGGGGACCGAAGGTAAACGTGATCGCAGATATTGCTGCGCCTATCGAGAGAAAGGCCCTGAAAGACGCGAAGATCTTGCCTCCAACAGTTATGGGCGATTGTGCTGGGCCTTCGGCCGTAGCCAGTAGGGACACGAAATAGAACGAGGTCACCAGGTCCCAGCCTTCCAAGACCATCATGCCAATGGTTCCAATAGCCATCACGATGCCCAGAATCGCAATGAGAAGAATGCCCTCTTCTTGAAAGGGGACAGGGGATGCCGGACTAGTCTAGCGATACCTCCTTCGGTCATGGACAACCGACTACCATTTGATCCTGATACCTTAGCTCTTTCTATTGAACGGCTTACGCGTTACCAAGTATGAACAATCTGGCCGGGGTCTTGTTTGGTCTTGGTTTCAATTACCAAGTGGTCAAGTTCGAATCCCTTATGAAACAGCCAAAACAAGTTCTCTTCTGTGCCTAAGAAAATTACAACGACTCTAGAGAACGCTAGACGCCTCGCAGTTGCCAAACAGCATCTCGCTGGAAAGAGGCCCAACAAACCGGACTCCGATGACATTCTGAGAGTGACACGAGACCTAGGTTGCCTCCAGCTTGATCCGATCAGTACGGTTGCTCCTAGTCATCTCATCGTTCTCTGGAGCAGACTCGGAAACTTCGACAGAACTGACTTGGACAATTTGTTGTGGCGTGACAAGAAGCTCTTCGAATACTGGGCCCATCAAGCGTCAATAGTTTTGATGGAAGACTATCCTCTCTACTATTCCCTCATGCGAAGACACCCTGACGTGCTCGTACGTCCAGGATCAATTTGGCGACAAAGAATCGACAAGTTTCTGAATGCGAACACGAGGTTGAGAGATCGTATTCTGAGCGAGCTTAGAAAGAAAGGCCCTCTCCTCTCTCGCCAGTTTGAGGACAAGACCAGGGCGAAGCGTAGTTTCGGCTGGAGTAGCTGGGGAGATGTCTCTCGTATGATGTTCCATCTCTTCTTGAAGGGAGAAGTGATGGTAGTTGGCCGTCAGGGCAAACAGAAACTCTACGGTCTCTCAGAAAATTTCCTGCCACCCTGGGTTTCAAAAAAGGAATTGTCCTCGGAAGAGGTCGAGTGCCTTTCGGCCCAGAGATCACTCCGCGCCCTCGGAATCGCAAATACCTCCGAGATAAGCTGGCACTTCTTCCGTAACCGCTACCCAAACCTGAAAGCAACCATCAAACAATTAGTCGCAGACGAAATGATCATTCCAGTCGATATCACGGATGGACCGGTCGAAAAGGGCGAACGATACATTCACTCAGATGACGTCGAACGACTGGAGGAGATAGAATCGGGGGAATGGCAGCCAAGGGTGTCGTTGCTCTCCCCTTTCGACAATCTGTACTGCGATAGGGCGAGAACCAAGCTTCTGTTCGATTTCGATTACACAATCGAAATCTACACTCCCCCAAGCAAACGCAAGTATGGGTATTACGTTCTCCCGATACTCCACGGCGACAAATTCATTGGGCGTTTGGATCCCCTCATGGACCAGAAAAACGGGAAACTGATCATCAAGGCAGTATATGCTGAGTCAAACGCGCCCAAGGACAAGGATACTTCAAGAGAAATTCGAGATAGTGTGATACTGCTTTCAGAATTTCTCGGAGCGAGAGAGGTGGTCTACTCGCGCAAAGTGCCTAAGTTTTGGAAAAGCCATCTTCACTAGTCTCAGACGTACCCTAGATCGTAGGTCCATGCGGACTAAGTATCGAGTCTCGATATTCTCGGATTTTGTAATCACAGAGCCTTCTGTAACCTACTCTTTCTTCTTAGGAAAACGAGGTGAATAAATCTCCGGAATTACCATTACCTGTCGAGGGTCCTTCTGAAGAAGGCGAGCCTCGTGTCAAGAACATCCTCGTTACCACATTCCCCCCGAGCAACAGTACTCTCGCAGGCCACTATCGAAGCGTCCAGCCATTCAGGTCCACAGGAGAATTACGTGGAGCAATTCCTCGCGAAGTTTCCTGACTATAGGAAAGCCCTGTGGTTGGCTGCGAGAAGCGAGGAAGAGGGACTAGGAAACCCGTCGTATCAAGGATGGCAATGGAGCGATCTCGAGATGCACCCCACCCGGGTCTTGAAGCTTGTGATAGAAGGAGTTGCCAAGATAAGCATGAGAACTAGGCGGGCTACCTATTATCTTCTAAAAGAGCCGGACTTGGTAAAGACGGTCCTCAAGAGCTCAGTTCTCAAGAAATAGTCAGGAACGTGTCGAGGCGAACATACGAGGGCTAAGACTCGAGCTTTATTCTGAGAGTTTTGCTATTTCCAGCATCTTGGCGAAGTCTTCCAAGCCACTCGCATAATTTCCGTCTTCTCCATTCCAAACCGAGCGTTTGCTCAATATGAGTTCTTTCGCGTCTCGAAGGGGAATTCCACAATGTACGAGGTAGGCGGCTGCGCATGTCGGGCTCCTGCCGAGCCCCATCTTGCAATGAAGGAAGACTTTTCGCCCTCCACGGATGTGTTGCTCGATGAGTCGGGAGACGAGTCTGAGCTGGCTTACCGGAACCGCGGAAAAAGTTTCTTCGACCTTGGGGGTTCGACCTTCGTATTGCAAGCCTAGTTTCTTGGACCACTCCTCCTCCCGGGGATCTCTCGTAAGGTCGACAATAACGACCTTACCCCCGCTGTGTTTCTTGATCTCTTCCAGGTCTGCTAGCGTGGGGGCCGCGCCTACCCATAATTCATTTGCTAGAATCTCTGTGAAGTCCAACCAGTCTCTACCACTTCTAGGATGGGCGGTCGATGAGGGGTAATGCTAGGCTGCTCCCGGGAGCCTCGCCATTCGACAACTGCTTTAGCTTAGTTTCTTTGGATCGAATTTGTTGCCGAATTTGTCGATGAAAGCTATCTCCGAAATGGGCATGCGATTCTTCTTCCCAACTATCTTTTTGACTGGATAGCCAAAACCTACCACCATAGTGGGCTTGATATCGGCTGGGAAACCGAAATCTCTACTCATGGCTTCTTCCTTGATTCCCGTATAGACTCCGGAGATAACGCCGTTGTTCCAGGCCGAGAGCTGCATCTGTTGGACTGCGCGTCCGGTGTCGATGAGGTGGAACCCCAATTTGGGGTCTGTCAAGACGATAACTGCAAAGTCTGCCCCAGCGACCCAAGGCCCACTTGTGCTATCCTCTGCTAGCTTCTTGACCGATTCCTTGTTTTGGACAAGTATGAAT
>Ga0209056_10004828_pt1 | contig 14175 bp, 12 predicted proteins | sample GraSoiAngelo_114_FD_185876 | JGI IMG/M metagenome (GOLD analysis project Ga0209056, IMG submission 185876) | Grasslands soil microbial communities from the Angelo Coastal Reserve, California, USA - 14_0903_13_40cm (SPAdes) (version 2) | ecosystem: Environmental > Terrestrial > Soil > Grasslands... | reverse complement strand
GAACGTAGAGTCGGCCGCCACGGCGCGTTTGAAGTGATCGAGCGCCTCGAAGTTTCGTGCCAGGTCCAGCTCGCGCTGTCCCTGGAGGAAATGATTGCGGGCGTCGGCGGACGACGTCGTCACCGGAATGCCCATGATGCCGCTGGTCACGCCATCGAGGGCGGCAAGATCGCGGCCGCCTGGCCGCGGAGTCGCTCGACAAGAGGACAACAGCACAGCGGCTGCGACGGCGAGGAGGCGACGATGGAGGCTCAACGAAGATCCTCTTCCCTGAACAGCAATCCCACAATCCCATGAGTTGCGTCGACCTGCCGGCCGAGATCCTTGAACGTCGCCGAGCGCCCCCCCCCGTCAGCTTCCGCGCGCACCGTCGAGTTCTCGAACAGGGGGTAGTAGCCGATCGCCATCCGCACCGCGCCGGGTGGCACGGTACAGCCGCAGCGCATCGATCCGGCAAGCCCTGCGTTCACAATGATCGCAAGTGGCCGGCCTGTTTCATTCGTAATGAGCGGCGCGAAGTAGGCGCCGTGCGTCGGACGCGCGGTTGCCACGATGCGCAACGTCCCCCGCGGCCGCACGATCGCGATCGTGTCGCCGAACGACACGCCGAGCCGCGACACGAGCTGCCACGCGAGATCGAGCCGGCGGGCGCGGTCGAGTTTCAGACTGAACGACCCACCCGGAAGAATGCGCCGCTCCTCACCGCCGACCTGCACCGTCACCATATCGCTCAGTCGATTCTCGAACACGAGCTGCGGTTGCCTGAAGAACATTGCGCCCGCACCGAGTGCCAGGACAGGGAGCGCGATTGCGAGAACGACCCACCCAAGACGGCGTCGGACTGTCGGACTGTCTGACCGTTGGACGGTCCGACCGTCAGACCGTCCGCCCGTCCGACGTTTTTCCGTCGCGCCACTAACCAGTAGTTGCGTAACTGCTTGAGCCGCCGTAGCTCGAGAGCGTACCGTACTTGGTTTTTGATCGCTCTCGAGCGCCGCGATCACCTCAGCCGCGGACTGGAAGCGATCGCTCGCTTGCTTCTCGAGGCAGCGCAGAATCACGTCCGACAATTCGCGCGGCACCTTCGGATTCACGTCCGCTGCAGCCGGCGGTGGATCGGCAATGTGTTTGCCGACGATCTGCTGCGACGACTCGCCATCGAACGGCGGGCTGCCGGTCACCATCTGAAAGAGCACGCACCCAAGCGAGTAGAGGTCCGAGCGTGGGCCGAGGTTCGGATCGCCGAGCGCCTGCTCTGGGCTCATATAGTGTGGCGTCCCGATCACGAGACCCGTTTGCGTCAGTCCCGCTCCGGCCTGGCTGTCGAGCCGGCGCGCGATCCCAAAGTCCACGAGCAGCGGCCGGCCGCGCGCGGTGTCGAGCATGATGTTGTCGGGCTTGATGTCGCGATGGATCAGCCCCGCTTTGTGCGCGTGATCGAGCGCGTCGAGGATCGGGATGATGATCGCGAGCGCCCGCTCGGGCGGCAGCGCACCGGAGCGCTTCAGCAGCTCGCCCAGCGACATCCCATCGACGAACGGCATCGCGTAATAGACGAGGCCTTCTCCCTCGCCGACAAAGTGAATCGGGAGGATGTTGGGGTGCTCGAGCCGCGCCGCCGCCCGAGTCTCGCGCTGGAAGCGCTCGATCATGCCTGCGGTCCACGCGACGTCGGGCCGCAGCACCTTCACCGCCAGCCGGCGCTCTAAGTCCTTATCCCACACTTCGTAGACTTCGGCGAAGCCGCCCGAGCCGACGACGCGCCGCACTTCGTATTTCGGGCCCAGGGCCTTGGCGAGGCTCGCGAGGGTGTCAGCCATCGGCGCCAACTATGGGGCCGGCCCAGATCGAGTGCAAATTCTCACTCGTGTCACCGAAACGGTCCCCAAAACTCCCTAATGTGACCTATCTCACAGAAATGACCCCAGAATGGTCCCATTTTGTACCCCGTAGAAGTCCCCTTCCGAACGTCTCTATAGAGGAAAAGGATCGCCAATGAAGGCCCGTCGCGTACTGATCGCGCCCGTTCTACTGCTGGTGGCCGCACTCGCTTGTACCGACCGCACGCCAACAGCAGTCCCCGCAGCCCCCGCGCCCGACGCAAGTCTGATCGGCGGCCTCCTTGGCGCGACGGGATTGCTCAAGTGCTCCAACCTGCCGTACGCCTCGGACACCGAGACGATCGGTCCGCTGGGCGGCGTGCTCCGCGCGGGTCCGCACTCGCTGGTCATTCCGCCGGGCGCCCTGCTCAATCCGACGACGATCACGATGACGGCGCCGACCGGGCTGGGTGTAAACGCGGTCAAGTTCCAGCCCGAAGGGCTGCGGTTCAACACACCGGCCGCCCTCACGATGAGCTACGCGAACTGCAGCCTGCTCGGCAAGCTGCTCCCGAAGCGCATCGCGTACACGGACGACAATCTCAACATCATTTCGTATCTGCTGTCGCTCGACAACCTGTTGAGCAAGTACGTCACGGGTAAGGTCAATCACTTCTCCGATTACGTGATCGCCTGGTGATGTTGTCGTGACCGCAGTCGCCGTCCCCGGTGCTGGTCAAGTCGGGCCGCAGGCCCCCGCACGGGCGCGCAGCGCCGCGGACTTGCTGCATGAAGCGCGCAGCTGCGAGCGGGCCGCGTGCATCCCCGAAGCCATACGCTGCTACGAAGCGGCGATCTCTGCCGCCGAGCGGAGCGGTGAGAAGCCAATTCTCGCCGAAGCGCTCCGGCGGCTCGCCGTCGTCATGCATCACCGCAATGAGTCGTCCCGCGCGCGCGAGCTGTGCAAGCGGAGCTACAAGGTTGCCTGCGATCTCCAAAACGACGTCCTCGCGGCGGAAGCGCTCAATACGCTGGGCGGGCTGGCGGTGCGGATGGGCGACGTCGAAGACGCGCGCAACCACTTCCGCCAGGCGCTGGAGCGGGGCGGGCACGCGCGCGAGCTGCGGGCACGCGTCGAGCTGAATCTTGGCGTGCTCGCGAATATCAGGGGCGAGCTGGTTGACGCCGTCGCACACTACGAGCGCTCGGTCGAATCGTATCGCGCCACGAACGACGAGCACGGCTCTGCCACGGCGTACGTCAATCTCGGCATCGCGCATACGGATCTGCGGCAATACGACTGGGCCGACAGCTACTTCAGCAAGAGTTTCGAGATCGCCGAGCGTGCCGGGGACGCCCATCTCCAGGGAATGTGCCTCGTCAATCACGCCGAGGCGCACTTCCTGCGCGAGCGGTACGACGCGGCCCGTCGCATGGCCGAGGCCGCGCTGGCGATCTTCGATCAGCTCGATTCCCGCGCCGACAAGTCCGAAGCGTACAAGATGATCGGCATGGTGTACCGCGAAACCGGACGCCCGGCGCTCGCCGAATCGCGCCTCCGGACCGCGATCGAGCTGGCGGTCAGCGCCGGCTCGGTGCTGAACGAGGCGGAAGCGGCGCGCGAGCTCGCGCGTCTCATGCAGGCGATGGGCCGCAACCAGGATGCGCTGACGCTCCTGAACACCGCGCACCGCCTGTTCGGGCGGCTCGACGCGCGCGTCGATCTCGTCCACGTCGGTGGCAAGGTGTCCGAGCTCGAAACGACGTACTTCGACGTCGTGCGCGAATGGGGGCAGTCAATCGAATCGGCGGACAGCTACACGTTCGGCCACTGCGAGCGCGTCGCGCAGAGCGCCCTCGCCGTCGCCCGCGGGCTGGTGCTCGATGAAACGGCGCAGACGGCGATCCGCCTCGGCGCCTATCTCCACGACCTGGGGAAGGTGCGCGTGCCGCACGAGATCCTGAACAAACCCGGGCCGCTGACGCGCGAGGAGTTCGAAGTCGTGCAGATGCACCCAATCTGGGGCCTCGAGCTGCTCGCCGCGGTCGAATTCCCGTGGGACCTGAAGCCGATCATCCGCTGGCACCACGAGCGCTATGACGGCACGGGCTATCCCGACCGGCTGCGCGGCGATGAGATCCCGGTGGCGGCGCAGATCGTGGGGATCGTCGACGTGTTCGACGCCCTCACGACGGCGCGTTCGTACCGCCCCGCGATGACGCATGAAGCTGCTATGCAAGAGATCGAGCGTTGCAAGGGCTGGTGGTCCGAGGCCGTCTATGACGCCTTTCGCGCGTCCCTGGCTCGGCAACATGCGATGGAGGCTGCGTGAACCAACGACTGAGTGTGGTCGTCATCTCGGCTGCGTTCGGCGAGTTCTGGAACAAGCTGGCCGAGGACCTCGGCGTCGCAATCGACTTGGTCGAGCCGGCGGCCGACGTCAAACCTCAGCCTGGGACGGTGGCCGTCATCGTCGCAGCCGGTGGCGCGGAGCGGGACGCGATCCAGTGGCTCGGGAGCCACCGGGTCCCGCCCGGCGTGCCGGCGCTCGTGGTCGCCACGGACCCAGGACGCCGTACGGCCATGCAGGTCGTGACGCGTGGTGCGAACGACTACTTTGCGCTGCCGGAGGATCTCGAGGTCTTCCGGAACGCCGTGAGCGCCGCGGTGAACGCCGGACGGGTGCGCAGGTCGGAGGGGGACGACGGGAACGACGACGCGTTCGCCGCGATCGTGGGCGAGAGCCCAACCCTCAAGAAAGAGCTGGCACGGGCGGCGCGACTCCTGCCGCACCGGAGCGCGGGCGCCCTGATTGTCGGCGAGACGGGGACCGGGAAGGAGCTGCTCGCGCGGGCGATCCACGGTGGCGGACCGCGCCACGGCGCGCCGTTCGTTGCCGTCAACTGCTCGGCCCTGCCGGAGCAACTCATCGAGTCCGAACTGTTCGGCCACGAGCGGGGGTCGTTCACGGATGCGCACGCCGCGAAGCCGGGGCTGTTCGAGGTCGCCGATACCGGCACGCTCTTCCTGGACGAGATCGCGGACCTGCCGCTCGCCGTCCAGGCCAAGCTGCTGCGCGTCTTGGAGGACAAAGAGATCCGGCGGGTTGGCGGCACCAAGTCGCGCGCCGTCGACGTCCGCATTCTCGCCGCGGCGAACGATCATCTCGCGGAGCGCGTGCGTGGGGGGACGTTCCGCGAGGACCTCTTCTTCCGCTTGAGCACGGTCGTGCTCAAGCTGCCGCCGCTCCGGGAACGTGGCGACGACCTGATGATCGTCGCGCGGGCGCTGCTCGCGCGGCTCGCGCACGAGTATGGCCTGCCCGTCCCCACCCTGACGCCCGACGTGATCCGCCAGCTCCGCAGCCATCCCTGGCCCGGGAATATCCGTGAGCTGAAGAATGCGCTGGAGCGGGCGTTGCTCCTCTCGCCCCGTGGCGAGCTGAGCGCGGACGAGTTCCTACCTGCCGGGGACCCCGGGTCCTCCCAGGACGGCCCGATTCCGTTCCCCGCGCCGCTGCACCAGATCACGGCCGCCGCCGTCCGCGCCACGGTACGGATGAGCGGGGGGAATCGCAGCGAGGCGGCGCGGCGGCTCTCGATCTCACCGCGGCGCCTGCGGCGCCTCTTGAGCGGCGCTCTCGACGTGGGTGAGGACACGGCTGAAGGGTGGTGGGTGGAGTCGATCGCGCGTTCGAGGTAGATGGCTACGGCTGTACAACTCGCGAAACTGGACGCATCGTTGGCCCTCCATGAACCCATCACGCAGAAGCTTCCCCGTGATGGCTGCAGGCCTGCTGGTCGCCTCGCTCATCGGGTGCACGGCCCGCGGCGGATGTAGCGGCGACTATTGTGGAGCGCTGGTCATTGCGGCCGCAGGTGAGCCAGACATCCTCTTGCCCCCGATCACCCAGCTGGCCGTCGCACGCGATGTGTCGGATCAGCTGTTCCTCAAGCTTGCCGACGTCGGGATGTCGGCCAATACCATCGGCGACGACGATTTCGTTCCGCAGCTCGCGGCGCGATGGGACTGGACCGACGGCGTCACGCTGACGTTCCACCTCGACCCACGAGCGCGGTGGCAGGACGGAGTACCCGTGACGGCGGCCGATGTGGCTTTCACGTTCGACATTTATTCCGATTCGACCGTCAACGCTCCGTCGCGGTCCGCCCTGCGCGAGATCATCGCGGTGACGGCCCGCGACTCTCTGACCGCCGTGTTTCGGTTCCGCCGTCCCTACGCCGAAATGTTCTACGATGCGGTCTATCACATGCGCGTGCTGCCCGCGCATCTCCTGCGCGCGGTGCCGCGCACGGCGTGGCAGGCCGCGCCGTTCGGGCGGCAGCCGATCGGCGACGGGCCGTACCGGTTCGTGCGCTGGAACGCTGGAGAGAGTCTCGAGCTGGCCGCTGATTCGACTTTCTTCCTCGGGCGGCCGCACCTGCGCCGGCTGATCTGGCGCTTCACGCCCAATCTCGAGGTCGCGGTGTCGCAGCTCATCGCCGGTCAGGCGGATGCGATCGAAGTCCTGGGGCCGCCCGGCAACGTGGGTCGGGTCCATGAGGTGGCCAGCCTGGCAACCTATCCGTACCCCGGCAACACGTATGGCTTTCTCGCGTTCAACCTGCGAGCGAATGGAGACACGAGTGCTCCACATCCGCTGTTCGGCAACCGCGACCTCCGCCGGGCGGTGGTGATGGCACTCGATCGCGACGGCATGCTGCACAACGTCTGGGGAGGGGGCGATCTCGCGGCTGTGCCGCCGGGTCCGATGCCACGTCTCTGGTCGCTGCGGGACTCCAGCTTGGCCCGTGATCTGGCACACGACTCCGTCGCCGCGGCGCGACTGCTGGCGGCGCAGCGCGGCCGGCGAGCGTTCCACCTGCTCGTGCCCACCACGAGCGGTCTGCGCCGGCAGTACGCGCGTCTGATTCAGGCGCAGTTGCAGCCATTCGGATCGGATGTTCGCATCGACGAGGTGGATCTCAGCGTGGTGCAGCAACGAGTGGGTGCGGGACAGTTCGACGCGGTGCTGTGGGCGTGGGCCTCAGGGCCGTCGCCCATCGACGCGACACTCCAGAATTGGACGCGGCGCGGATTCGGCGGGCAGAACCCCGGCCGCTACGACAATCCGCAGCTCGATCGTCTGCTGGAGAGCGCGCTGGCGGCGCGTAATCGAGACACAGCGACCCGTCTGCTGCGCAGCGCCATCGCGCTGTGGAACAGCGATGCGCCGGCCGCCACCCTGTATGCCCCGGACAATGTTGCCGCCGTCAATCGGCGTGTCAGCGAAGTCACAATCAGGCCGGATTCGTGGTTGGCGCTGGTGCGGATGTGGCGCATTCCAGCATCGCAGTTGAGCGATCGGGACCGGGTCGGAAGCTAGGCCTCGCGTTCGACCGGTTCAAAGCGCCCCGGCCCCAGGGACGAAACGACCCTGCGGCCCCCACGTGCTGATCGCGCCTGCACGCACAACTCCCGACGAATCAACGAGGTAGCTCCAGAGGCGACGCCGGAACGCTTCCTGCTTTCAGCGTCGGTCGTCACCTCTCGATTCGGAGCTTGCTTGCACCTGCGTCGTCCTGACACGTGCTGGTGGTTGTGACCATTGTCGCCTCGAGTTGCGGGGATCCCGTTCTTGACCGCGCGCGGGCGGAGGCCGACAAGTCGGTAGAGCGGGCCGAAGCAGCGGGCGATGCTGCGCTCCACGCGCTGACGTTGCGGGCGCGGGCGGAACTCCACGCCCTGCGTGGCGACCTGGACTTGGCGCACCACGACCTCGACGCGCTCGGAGCGCTGCGCGGCTTCGTCCCCAACGCGATCCACGACGCTGAAGATCTGCGTGTCGTGGCACTGGTGCGGGCGGCAGAGGGTGACCTCGCGGCCGCCGAACGGGCCCTCCGCGACGTGATCCAACGCGCGGAGGTGTACCGCCAGCCTCAGCTCCAGGCCCAAGCGACTCGCGACCTAGTGACCGTGCTGCGCCGGACGGGCCAACACGCCGCGGCTACGGACCAAATCGACCCGCCCTCAGGGTCAAAACGACCCTGCGCCATCGAGACGCATATCGCGTTCCCAAACGCAAGTCTCGCTCCATCATCGGTCTAGGTCGAGCACCCGAACTGGAATGGTTCCTGCTTTGCCGACCAATGAAGGCTCGCCTTCAGAAACGTCAGCCACCTCGGAGTATCGCATGATCGTCCGCCGTTTCCTTATTCTCCTCGGGCTGCTTGCCGGCGCGGTCGCGCTCGTCTCGAGTTGCCGGGAAGCATCTCCCGTCGGCGTCGACGCGCGTACACCCACCGTTCTAGCCGGCAGAGGCACCCCAGTCGGCGACGACGGCGACGAGCCCCCCGACGACGAGATCGAGGCCGACTCGCTGGTCTCGTGCCGGCCGCTCCCCTACGACTCCGTGACCCAGACGATCGGGCCTGAGGGTGGAGACCTTCAGGTCGGCCGCAATTGGCTGATCGTGCCGCAGGGAGCCTTGCGCCAACCGGTGAGCATCACCGCCGTCGCGCCGTCGGATACCGTGGCGATGGTTCGCTTCCGGCCAGAGGGCCTCCGCTTCCTGAACACCGCGCTGCTCGTGCTGGCGTACGACAACTGCCGGGTTCCGAAAACGGCGACGCCCCGGATCGCACTCGTCACCGATTCCTATCGCGTCATCGAGTTCCTGGTGTCCGGCGCCGCCTCGCCCGGCTCCAATCGGCTGGGGAAGGGGCGCAAAGAGGGGCAGCCGCGTGTCGTCGGGCAGCTGCAGCATTTCTCGAACTACGCCGTGGCCTGGTAGGAATCACAATGCACTCGGAGAATCGCATGGCCCTTCGCCGTTCGCTGATCCCGCTGGGTCTGCTCGCTGGGCTCGCCGCGGCCGTGAGCTGTGTGGACCGCTCTCCCATGGGCGTCGCCGCCTTCCAGCGGGGAGGCACGTGGGTCACGCAGGTAGCCGGCAAGTCCGGCCTGGTCTCGTGTCCGCAGAAGTACGACTCCGTGACCAAGGTGATCGGGCCCGCGGGCGGGGTCATCGCGGTCGGCCGCCACTATCTGTGGGTCGGTAAGATGGCGCTCGCCGACACGGTGCGCATCACCGCCGTGGCTCCGGCGGACACGGTGCGGTGGGTTCGGTTCCGGCCCGACGGCCTCCAATTCCGGACCACCGGCGAGGCATGGTCGGGGGCGGTGCTCGTTACGAGCTTCAAGGACTGCGGAGTGCCGACAGCCGAGACGGTCCGGATCGCCCAGGTCACCGACTCACTGCAAATCATGGGGTACCTGGCCCGGCCCGACTCAACCCGGCCCGACTCAACCTGGATCAAAGTCAGAAAGAACCCCTGGAGTAAGGGGAATCAATACGTCGCCGGGGTGCTGCGCCACTTCTCTCAATACGCCGTCTCGTGGTAGGAGCTGACATGACCTCGAATCGCATCTCCGTCCGGCGGTGGTTGATCCCGCTCGCGCTGCTCGCCGGCGCAAGCGCAACAGCTTCGAGCTGCAGCGACCCATCGCCGGTCGGCGTTCAGTCCCCCCCCCCGATGCTCACCCTACAGAGGGTCGGAGCCGGCCGTCTGCTTTCGTGCCCCCCGGCCGCGTACGACTCGGTCACCCGGGTGATCGGGCCGGCGGGAGGGCTCCTCGTTGTGGGCAGTCACGTCCTGGTGGTGGATTCGTTAGCGCTCACCAGCCCCGTGATGATCACCGCCGTCGCGCCATCGCAGTCCGTGAACGTAGTTCGCTTCCGCCCTGACGGCCTCCAATTCAAGCCCGGCGTGCACGGCATCGGCGCATTGGTCGCGACGAACCTGGACAACTGCGGCGTGCACCCCGGTCAGGTGCTCCAGGTCGTCAACGTTAGCGACTCGTTGCGCATTCTCGAGTATCTGAACGCCCCGACAATTACCGACTCGGCAGTCGTGGTGAAGTACAAGACGTACCTGGGGTCGCTGTGGGTCGGCGGGCTACTGCACCACTTCTCGAACTACGCCGTGGCCTGGTAGGACGCTTATGAACCGTTCCCCTGCTTCTCCGAACATGCGGTTTCCTGGTAGCACGTACATGGACGCGGAGCATCGTATGACCGTTCGGCACTCTGTGATCCCGCTCGCGCTCGCCCTGTTCGCAGCGGCGTGCTCCGACAACATCGGGCCGTTGCCCACCGCCCTGCCGACGTCGTTTGATTACGTGGCGGCGGACTCCACGAGCCTGCACGTCCTCCGGCAGTCGCCGACCGCGCCCCCGCTCGCGACCTACCAGGTCTCGTTTTGGGCCCGCCATGACATGGAGTCGACGGTCGCGGTCGACTACCAGCCTGCCCCGGGCCAGTCCGTGGGACAGCCATTCCTGCGTTTCCACATCCCGAAGTTTGGGCTGAAGACGCGACCCGACGGCACGCGGTTCTACGGGGCGGACTCCGTCTTCATCACCATGACCATCGATTCGGTCCAGCTCGCCGTGGACTTCGAGCCATCCGGAGTGACGTTCTCCGAGGTATTCGCGGCGGGGCTGATCATCTGGTATGCGAACGCGAACCCCGACTTGAACGGCGACGGCGTCGTGGATTCGACCGATCTGGCGCTGCAGCAGCAGCTCGCCCTCTCGGAGCAGCCCGCCAAGATGAACGGCTGGTTCAAGACGGCGACGAAGAACGACGCGACCCAGCAATACGTCGCGGCAGAGCTGTACCACTTCTCTCAATACGCCGTGTCCTGGTAGGCGGAGCGAGGCACTCATGACGGGCTTCAGAGCAGACGGGGGACTCATACGATGAACACGGCGTCACTCGTAGTCGACAAGGCCCGAGAGCTGGCCGCGGCCGGCCGCCACAGCGAGGTCATCGCATACCTCGGCGCGCGAGACGCGAATGAGATCGAGGAGTCGCCGGACCTCGCCCTGTTATACGGGACCGCGCACGCGCGGATCGGGCGCCACGATGAGGGACGCCGGTGGCTCGAGGTCGCGCTGGACGAAGCGCGCAAGCGCAACGAGCAGGCGATCGAGGGTCGCGCCCTCAACGCGCGCGGCGCCGTCGCGTTGGTAGGCGGGCGCCTGGACGAGGCCGCGGACTACTGCACGCGTGCCCTCATGGTCGCCAGCCGCGACAGCGATGTCGCCACGGCCGGTCGCTGCTCCAACAATCTGGGGATCATCAGCCACCTGCGGGGCCGGCACGCCGAGGCGATCGCGTCTTGGGAGATCGCGCTTGCCGCCTTCGACCGTGCGGCGTGGCGGCCGGGCGTCGCGCAGTGCCACCACAACCTGGGGCTCACATATCGGGATCAGGGCGCGCTCGACCGCGCGCTGACAGAGGCGGACTGGGCCGTCACGGAAGCGGAGGCGTCCGGAGATCATACGCTCTGGGCCCTGGCGCTCCGCGGCCGCGCGGAAATCCGCGTGGCGCAGGGCGAGATCGGCCTCGCACGGCGCGCTCTGGACGAGGTCCGCGCGATCCGCAGCCGCGTGCCCGATCCGGCCGATGAGGCCGATGACCAACGAGCGCTGGCGCTGGTGTTGACGGCGGAGGGCGAACTGGCGGGCGCCGAACATGCACTGCGCGATGTGATGGTGCGGGCGGAGGGACATCGGCGGCCGCAGCTCTTGGCCGAGGCGACGCGGGACCTCGCGATCGTCCTGCGCCGGAGCGGCCGGAACGCCGAAGCCCAAGCAGCCGCGCGGACGGCGCAGGCCATATTCGCGCGGCTCGGCGCCGAGGCGGAAATCCGCAATCTGGCGAGTCAGGAATGGGGCGACGACTTCGGGGCCGAGCTGGGCCGCTCGCTGGCGCCGCTGCACGCGGCGCAAGCGCTGGCTGACGCCGGGGACTACGCCGAGCTGGTCACGTACCTCGGCACGCGCACGCAGGACGAGCTCGAGCAGTCTCCGATGCTGGCGTTGCTCTGCGGCATCGGGCACAGCCGGCTCGGCCGGATGGACGTGGGCCAGCAGTGGGCGATGGTCGCGCTGTCGCGGGCGCGCGTGCTGGGGGATCGGACGCTGGAGGTCCGGGGATTGAACGTCTGCGGAGCCATCGCGCTGGAGCGGGGCGGCATCAGCGAGGCCACGAGCTTCTTCACGCGCGCGCAGGAAGAGGCGATGCAGGACAACGACATGGCGACGCTGGGGCGGTGCGCCAACAACCTCGGCATCATCGCGAACATGCAGGGGGACTACGGCCGCGCGGTCGGAGCGTACACCCGCGCGATCGCCGCGTACCAGAAGGCCCGCAATGACCGCGGCATCGCCGAGACGCAACACAACCTTGGGATTACTTACCGCGAGCAGGGACGCCTGGACGACGCCATGCACGCGACCGACACGGCCATGCGGGAGGCCGAGCGGCTGGGCGATCGCCGGCTCAAAGCCCAGGCCCTTGCGGGCCGGGCCGAGATCCAGGTCGCACGGGGTGACCCCGAGCTGGCCATCCGGGAAGCGCAGCGCGCCGTCGTGATCCACCGGGACTTGAAAGACGCGGTGCGCGAAACCGAGGATCTGCGGATCCTCGCCGTCGCGCTGGGCGCGGCGGGGCGCAAGCGCGAGGCCGAAGCCATGTTCCGCGAAGTCATCGCACGCGCGGCGAAGCACGAGCGCACGCTGCTCGTCGCGATAGCCCAGCGCGACCTCGCCTCTCTGCTGGCTCGCGAGGGTAAGATCGCGGCGGCTCGGGAGGTGGCCGAGACCGCCCGCGCGACGCTGGAGCGGCTCGGGGCGAAGGCGGAAGCCGAGAAGCTGGACGCGTTGCTGGAGGAGCCGTACTTCAGCGGCGACTACGCTGGTCCACTCGCGGCGCCAGCCCGCGCACCAGCCAACCCGGAGGCTTCGCCATGAAATCCGTCTTGTTGCTCATCGCGCTGGGTGCCTTGGCGGTCGGGTGCGCCGGCGATGGCGCCACGCCGACCGGCATCTCGGCGAATCTGTTGAAGCAGAACGGGTTGCTGCAATGCAGCGTGCTGCCCTCAAGCTCCGCCAAGCAGACGATCGGTCCCGCGGGCGGCACGATGTGGATTGGCCCGCACGTCTTCGTGGTCCCGCCCGGCGCACTCGCCGCCCCGGTGACGATCCAGGCGAAGACGGCCGGTGGCACGGGGAATGCCGTCGCGTTCAAGCCAGCGGGGTTGATCTTCCTGAAGCCCGCGTACGTGACGCTGAGCTACGCGAATTGCAATGCCAGCGGGTCGACCGCCTCCAAGCAAGTGGCCTATACCACCGACTCGCTCACAATTGTCTCGTACGTGACATCGTGGGACGATGCCAGCACGTGGCAGGTCACGGGGCGGGTTGATCACTTCTCGAATTATGCCGTCGCCTGGTGAGGTGGCGGTGACACCGAACTCCAGGCCAGCTCCCGGGCCGGCAGGTGCGCCCGCGCCGGTGCGCTCCGCGGCGGACTTGCTGCACGAAGCCCGCGCCCGCGAGCGGGCGGTCGGGCTCACCGAGGCGGCCGCCGGCTACGAGGCCGCGATCGAGGCTGCGGAGCGCGCGGGCGAACGCGCCGTGCTCGCCGAGGCGCTGCGGCGGCTCGCTGTCGTCCGGCACCACTGCAACCAATCGGTGGAGGCGCGCCGGCTGTGCGAACGGAGCTTCACGGTCGCGCGCGAGACGAGCAACGACATCCTCGCTGCTGAAGCGTTGAACACGCTAGGAGGAATCGACCTCGAGGCCGGCCCGCTGGCGGACGCGCGGAGACATTTCCTGCGCGCGGTGCAGCTGGGCGGCGCGAGCCGAGAGCTGCGGGCGCGTGCCGAGCAGAATCTGGGAATCCTCGCCAGCATCCAGGGTGACTGCGAGGACGCCCTGGCGTGCTACGCGCGGTCTCTGGAAGCGTACAAGAGCTGCAACGACGAGCACGGATCCGCCATCGCGTACCACAACCTCGGGATGGTGAGTGCCCAGCGACAGCTCCTCGACGAAGCCGACCGGTACTTCACGCAGAGCTACGAGATCGCCGTCCGTGTGCAGGATACCTACCTCCAGGGACTGTGCCTCCTGAACCACGCCGAGGTCTATTTCGCGCGGGAGCGATACGAGGAGGCGCGGCGCAACGCGGAGACGGCGCTGGGGCTGTTCGACGGGGGCGTCCTCCGGGCACAGGCCTATCGCATCATCGGCATGGTGTACCGCGAGACGGGACGGCCTGCGCTGGCCGAGGCCCGCCTGCGCTCGGCGCTCGAGCTCGCGGTGACAACGGGCTCAGTCCTGAACGAGGCTGCCGCACGGCGTGAGCTTGCCATCCTGTACCAGGCGATGGGCCGCAATCAAGATGCGTTGAGGCTCCTGAACGAGGCCCACGCCCTGTTCCGCCGGCTCGATGCCCGCGGTGATCTAGTCTACGTCGACGGCAAGATGGCCGAGCTCGAGGCC
>Ga0209056_10004825_pt1 | contig 14178 bp, 17 predicted proteins | sample GraSoiAngelo_114_FD_185876 | JGI IMG/M metagenome (GOLD analysis project Ga0209056, IMG submission 185876) | Grasslands soil microbial communities from the Angelo Coastal Reserve, California, USA - 14_0903_13_40cm (SPAdes) (version 2) | ecosystem: Environmental > Terrestrial > Soil > Grasslands... | reverse complement strand
GCAGCCCGCAGCCAACGATCGGTATCTTCGATCTCCTCGAGCAGACCGATACGGACGAGGCGCAGACGACGCCGCTCCGCTGCCACCCAGACCTGACGCTCCGGGACGAGGCGAACGCGATCACGGCACGGGTCTTCCGAAACGGCTTCCTCGAAGATCTCCACGCGGGCCAAGAACGGCATCCGCTTCACCGGGATGCCGGGCTAGGGCGGCGAGGATGACGAGAACCGGAAGCTGGTGCTATTCGTTCGCCATCTCCCGGAGCTGTCCGACAAGGAGCTGCAGCTGATGAAGGAAATCAACGGGCTCGACACGACGGCGGCGCACCATGCAGCGCACGAGGAGAAGTGAAGACGATGGAGCAGCAGCCCTACGTTCCGGCACTCGGGTTCGACTGGCTGACCCGCTTCTACGACCCCGTGCTGCGCGCGACCGTGCGTGAGGAGGCGTTCAAGCGGCGGCTCATCGAGCAGGCCCGGATTCAACCGGGCCACGACGTGCTGGACCTCGGGTGCGGGACGGCGACGCTGACGATCATGGCGAAGCAGACGTGCCCAGCCGCGCGTGTCGTCGGTCTCGACGGGGACGCGAAAGTGCTCGCCATCGCGCGGGAGAAGGTCGCCCGGGCTGGCGTCGAGGTCGAGCTGCGAGAGGGGATGGCGTTCGCGCCGCCGTTCCCGCCCGCTTCTTTCGACCGGGTCGTGTCCAGCCTGATGCTGCACCACCTCACGAGCGTTAACAAGCGCGCGACGCTCACCCGCGTCCGAGCGCTGCTTCGCCCGGGCGGCGAGCTGCACGTGGCGGATTGGGGGCGTCCGCAGAACGCGCTCATGTGGCTCGCGTCGCTCGGCATCCGACTCCTCGACGGCGCTGAGACGACCGGCGACAACCTGGGCGGCAGGCTTCCCGCGCTGATGGAGGAGGCCGGGTTCATCTCGGTTGCCGAGATGGACCGGCTGATGACCGCGTTCGGCACGCTGGCCCTCTACCGAGCAGCGGTGCCGTCCGCGGCGCCTTCGACCTCCCCATCTGGGCCGTGAGCACGGCCCCCCTTCTGTTCGCGTGACCTTCGAGGCCCTCGCGCAGTGAGGAGCACGGCCGCGGCGCGTTCCACGGGCCGCGACTTCGAGAGGGCTTGACCCTGTACCGTGGTACGGGGTGTAGGTTCTCGCATGAGGGACAAGGAGATGAACTCGCTCAGGACCGCCGAGCTGGCGAGGCGAGGCGGCGTGAACCTGGAGACCATCCGCTACTACGAGCGCAAGGGCCTCCTTGCGAAGCCACCGCGCACGCCCGCCGGCTACAGGACCTTCGACGCCGAGGCCGTCCGTCGGTTGCGCTTCATCAAGCAGGCGCAGGCCCTCGGCTTCTCGTTGAAGGAAGTCAGGGAGCTACTCGCACTCCGCCTGGACGCTCGCACGTCCTGCGCCGACGTACGCAGCCGGGCGGAAACCAAGCTCGCGGACATCGAGGCGAAGATCAAGATGCTCCGCGCCATGAAGAACGCCCTCAGCAAGATCGTGGCGGCCTGCTCGGGGCGTGGCCCGATCAGCGCGTGCCCGATCCTCGACGCGCTCGACGGACGCGAGCCGAAGAAGGAGCCGCCATCGACACCACGACGGAAAGGAGGTGAACGACGATGACGAAGAACGTATCGCTCTGCCCCGGGTGTGACGCGTGCCCGAGCGTCGAGATCGAGGAGCACGAGGTCCGCATCGGCGAGGCCGGCAACCTCGTGAAGCTCACGCCGGCCGAGTGGAATGTCCTCGTGCAAGCGATCAAGGCCGGAGAGCTGACGGCGGTCTAGCCCGAGGTCCGGTGAACTCGCAGGGCGGCGGGGCGGGATGGACGAAATCCCTCCCCGCCGCCGCCCTGGCCCACCACACGCGGATGGGCGACATGCCAGTCGCGGCGTGCGCGCTCCTGCTGGCGGCGACGGGGTCTTCCGCCAGCGCGCGATCCCGCCGGGAGAAAGCCGTTCCCCGCGACCAGGCCGCTCGTTGCGAAGCTCGGCTAATCCTCCAGCAGCCGGGGAATGAACCGGAGCCTACTGCACGAATAGACGCGGTATGCCTCCCCGAACTTCGCCTCCAAGAGCTCTTCTTCCAAGCGGGCCTCCGTCCACCAACCGAGAACCGCGAGGGGGAAGAGCAAGAGCAACCCTCCGTTGAGGGTTCCGAGCGCAGCGCCCAGCCAGAGCGCCAGGATCGCGGAGTAGTCCGGGTGGCGCAGAAGGCGGTACGGGCCGCTCGTCACGAGCCTGTGGCCTTCAAAGACGACTGCTCGAGGCACAAGGAATCGACCGAGCGTGAGCGCGACCCACAGCTCCATTGCGGCGGCGTAAAGGCTCAAGGCAAACCCCAGAAGGCGGACGGGAACCCACTCGGCATCGATCTCACCCACCCGCAGGAGGATCAGGAGCAACGGAAGAAGCGTGGCGGACGGGACAAGGGTGGCCAGCAAATGTCTGCCGGCGCCTTCCGGTCGCCTCTCGACGGGCGCGGACCGAACGTAATCGACGACGACCGCGATCACCGTGATCAGCACGCCGATCGCGTAGAGCCCCAGGAAGTACGACCGCAGGACTTCCGCCGCCGTCACCTCTGCACCGTCTCACGGCCTGGCGCAGCCGCGCGCAAGATCACGGGCGTCCCTTACGGGCGGCGAGCGACGCCCAGGATATGGGGTGCCGAGGGGAATAGCAGCGCACAAGGTTGGAACATGAACTCGCGGCACCGCTGGATGACAAAGCCTGCCCGTTCAATCGCCGAGCGGGTGTCCCGGCTCGTGTGACAGCCTCCGCCCAGCCGGGGCCAGATCGTCGCATCGACGATGCGCTGCGCGAGGCGCAGGCCCGGAGTCCCCGCGCGCACATGCTCGTAGAATCGAAGCTCGCCGCCGGGGCGGATGACGCGAAACAACTCTGCGAGGGTCCGCGCCGGGTCCCGGACCGTGCATAGCACCAGGGAGGCGATTCCCGCGTCGAAAGAGGCGTCGTCCATCCGAAGGCTCTCGGCCAGACCTTCAACGACACGCACGGGAATCGGGGCGGTTTCCGCCGCCCGCATGGCCACGGAACGAAGGTAGGTCTCTGGCTCCGTCGCCACCAGCTCCTTCACCGAGCGGGGGTAATGGCCGAAGTTCGAGCCGATTCCCGCGCCTACTTCGATGACACGGCCCGAGAGCCCCGCGAGCAGCTCTCGCCGGTGCTCAATGCCACCGCCAGCGTCGTGCGTTGCGACCACACGCGGGAATATCCAGCGCGCGAAGATCGGGTTGCGTACCGTGGCCTCGCCGTCACTCATGGGCCTGCGTTCGGGCGGGATACCGCTGCGGAGCCGCCATGAATTGACGAAGGCACGCCTCGGAGCAGAAGAGGCGCTCCGCTCCACCCAGGGAGAGCCTTGCCGCCACCTCTTCGGGCGCGAGCTCCATGCCACACACCGGATCGACCGCCCTCACTGCGACGTCGGTGCGAGGGACCCGCGCTTCGAACACCTCCAGCTCCTCGGCCACGCCCTTTAGCGGCCGCTTGCCGAGCGGCACGAACTCGATGTCCGGCAGACCCCCAGCCTCCCTCCGAAGCACCGCGCTCACCAAAATGTCGTGTCGCCCCGCGGCTTCAGCGAGGCGCGCGGCGATATTCACGTTCGCCCCCACGTAGTCGCCTTCCCGGTACAGCACGGGTCCCCAGTGCACCCCGCTTCGCACCGCCGGGAAGCTGGGCTCGCCTGAGGCGCGCATCTCGATCTCTAGGGCGCAGCGCAGCGCGGAGCGGGCGTCGAAGAAGACGAGCATGAACGCATCCCCGATCTGCTTCACAACCCGGCCCTTCCAGCGCACTGCGGCCTCGCGCACGAGGGCTGCGAACCGCTCCAGCACCTGCGCCGCCTTGAGGTCACCCATCGCCTCGGTGAGCGGCGTGAAGCTGGAGAGGTCCACGAACATCACCGCCGCCGGCAGCTTGCCGGGCGGCTCGTCCTTCTTCGCGGGGCTCTCGGGTACCAGATGCAGTTGAAGGTCGTCGAGCACCGCGCGCGCCATGCCTTTGCGATGATAGTAGACCATGGCGGGCCCGACGAGCGCGATGAGTCGCTCGGCGCTCGCGTTCGTGCGCTGAAACAGAGTGGGTCCCGACACCCCGGCGGCGCGGAGCCGCTCGTGAACGTAGAAGTGGACCAAGCGCACCTCCGCTTCCGCGACGCGCCCGAGCGCGTCGGCCCACACCCGCCCGATCTGCACCACGGCTTCTTCCGGCACGCCCACATCAAGCGCCTCCTTACAGTCCTTCAGCATGTCCAAGTCCGCGGCGGTGACGGACTCGCCCTCCTCCGCAACTCCCATCACATGGCACAATCGCACGACGACTTCGGTCGGCAAGCCAACGATCTCGGCCGCCCTCGCCGGCGAGCAACGTGGCCCCCCGCGCCAGCCGAGGTGCGGGCCCAGGTAGGAGCCGTACGAGATATCCAACCTGCCGCTCTTCACCGCCTCTGCGACGGCTTCTAGGTTGACACCGTGGTCCCGGAAGAACTGGATGAGGCGCACCCGCTCGATGTCCGGTGGCTCGAACGTCTCGGTCGGGTCGCTCTGCAAGAGACCGCGTGAGAGCCAGTCGCGCAACTGCCACACCGGCTCCCCGGTGCGGCTCGCCAGCTCGTCGATCGTGAGCAGCTCGCGCATGGTGCCGACGGCATCCGGCTGCGGTGGCCTACGCCTGAAGCTTATACGGTGAGGGATTAACGCCGCAATGGTGACGCTGGCCGGCGCAGAGGGCAGCCTTCGCGCTGGCTGCCCGCCGCCTGCTCCAATGACGTAAGTGGCTCTATGATGGATTCGATCCTAGTTGACGGACGCACCGTGCGGGTCCAGAGTTGCCTCTGGATGTCGCGCCGACGGCTTCCCGCTCTGGCGATTGTCCTGGGTGCCCTTCTCATGGCACCGGCGCCCCGGGCCGTCTCGTGCGTGGGCGCTACAACAGCACGATGCTGCGCTCGCTGCCCTCATGCGCGTGCCGGCCACGGGGCCCCCGGATGCTGCCTGTCCCGGCTCGCGTCGCCAGGCGTCCTCTCGGCCGTTGCGAAGGCTCCGGTCCCGCGGGTGTGGGGCGAATGCGCCGTGGTCCGTCTGGACGTTCCCGCACCAGCGGTCTTCGACCGGCGCGTATGGAAGCCCAAGGCGCACGCACCCCCGGGCGCGTCTCTCTACGACCAGCGCTGTCTGATCCGCATCTAGACCTCCGCGTCACCCACGGCTCGTGATCCATCCCAAATTGAGGCGGGCCCGCCGGTCGCGGAGGCCCGCGGAGGTCCGACATGAAACCTTCGAGCGCATTCACAGCGATTCTCACGGGCGTGCTCATCACCGGCTTCGGGACCCTGGCCCTGGGAGCGGGTGACTCGTCCGGCGAACGCAGGGCGCGGATCGAGACGATGGAGCGGCAGGCTCAGGAATTCGCCGGGGCGGCACGCAACATGAAGGGAGCCCATCAGCAGGAGCTCCTCCGGAAGCGGGCTCGGCTCGAGTCGCTCATCGAGCGCCTCCAGGCCGGTGGACGCGTCGATCCCGACGAGGTCGACGCCCTGCTTGGGAAGTAGGCGCTGATACGCAGATCAGGCCGGGGCCCGACCGCGCGGTACGGTCGCGCCCCGGCCTGCGGGCTGTCGATCTACTTCTTCTCGCGGAGCTCGGCTGCGTGCGCGCCGTGCAGCTTCGCCATGGCGTCGTACTCCTCGGCGAGCTTCCGGTAGTACGAGGCGAGCGAGCGGCAGTGCGTCGGCCAGTCGGTCTTCCCCATAACGTTGGCGTACTTGTCCGCCATCGCCTCGTGCTCGGAAGCCTTCTTCGCCGCGGCCTTCGCCTGGTCGCCGTAGTAGGTGGCGAGCGCCTCGTGATCCCCGGCGGTCCCGCCTTTCTCGATTCTCTTGAGAAGCTCCGCCTCGCTCGGGCCCTTGGCCGCCAGGCGGGCTGGCCGCGCGGCCGCGAGCGCCACGCCTGCCACGCAAGCCAGCACCATGAGCCGGCGCCGATCGTGTCGCATCGTCACGCCTCCTCGGGACACCCTGCGCCCCGCTCTTAGAAGTAGAGGACCGTCCCCACGCCGACGGTGTGCTGGTCCTTGCGATCGCGGAACTTGGTGCCCTCCGTGAAGAAGTTCGCGTCGGAGACATCGTAGCGGTACTCGGGCCGCACCAGGATGTGCGTCTTCGCGGGGAGGTCGATGCGGTAGTTCAGGGTGAGAGTCACCTCGCCCATCGTCTGCGCAACTCCGGTGGTGAAGCCGTCCGGGTCATTGTAGATTTCGGCGCGCAGCGCGGGCTCCAATTGGTCCATGACCTTGTAGCGGAAGACCGCAAAGGCGCCGTCCCACCAGGTGTCCTTCTTGCTGAACACGTTGCGCTCGTAACCCACGTCGGCACTCAAGAGGATGTTGAGGGGATCGATCGGGTTGACGGCGAGGCCGAGGTCGAGCAAATGGCGATAATTGCTGTTATTGTTGCGCTGCTCGGGGCCGCCCAGGTACTGCGCATACATGGAGAGCTTGGGCGATGGCGCCCACGTGATCGCCGGGCCGATCGTCTTTCCTCCGTTGTTGTCCTTGTACGTCACGTTCCAGCCCTGCAGCACGTAGAACTCGGTCGTCAGCGTGTCGGTCAGGGGGTAGTTGAGGCGGAAGCCGAAGTCCTGGAACGGAATGGCGAAGCTGTACAGATAGCCGTGGGAGAAGTTGTTGTTCTTGATCGACTCGATCGTCTCCCCGCCGATGTGGGTAACGAATTTACCGAAGTCCAGTCGTAGTCCCTTACCGATCGGCGCCACGTAGCCGACCGAGTAATGGGAGAGGAACCGGTCCGCGTCGCCGAGCGGATCGCGCGTGTTGCGCCCGAGCTCGGGTCCGATCGACTTGTTGACGGTGTTCCAGATGATGTCGTAGGTGTCGCCCCAGTTGACGTCTAGCTTGAAGCCGAGCGCCTGCGGATCGAGCCAGCTCGAGAGCTGGGGGACCTTCTCGAGCTCGACCTCGAGGATGCTGAGCGTGGGCCGGTTGCGGTGGACGTCGAAGGTCCGGCCCTCGATCGAGAGGTCGCGAGACTTGATGATCGACAGGCCTTGATTGGCGTTCACCGTGTCCTGGTCGGGCGTGTTCGAGTTGTAGACGAAGTAGGACTCGGCCCAGCCCCGGACCTTCCAGTTCTTGAAGAAGTCGATGCCGGTGAGCTCCCCGATGTCCTTGGTGGTCGGTTCCGTCCAGATGCCGTTAACCTCGGCGGCCCGTCCCGTGCCGGCGCACGAGAAGGCCACGATCGCGGCCAGGACGATCCGCGCCGCCAGTCCGCCGCGTACCCGTCTCGATCCGTGAGTTCGCATGCAGTCTCCCTCCCTCCGGCTGTCCGGCTCCACCCTGGTGGACGCAAGGCCTGTGCCAGCCGCCTGCGGGTTTGCAGATCTGGCAGCTTCTTAGCCTACAGGGGGCCGCTGCTCAATCTCCCGGCAGGCCGCGCCCAAAATGTCGGCTGCGGGCGGGGTGCCCCTCAGGCCGGCCGGCGGGGGATCAGGACCCGGCGGCGCAGCGACAGCACCCGCTCGCCCCGCTGGTTGAGCGCCCGGGTCTCGAGATAGACGACACCGCGGTCGGGCTTCGTCTGGGAGGGCGCGACCTCCAGGACCTCCGACTCGGCGTACAGCGTGTCGCCGTGAAAGGTCGGCGCCAGGTGCACGACCTTTTCGTACTCGAGGTTGGCGATGGCATTCTCGCTGACGTCGCGCACGCTCATGCCGACGGCGAGCGCGAACACGAGCGTCCCGTTCACGAGACAGCGGCCGTGCTCGCTCCGGCTCGCGAAGTGCTCGTCGAGGTGCAGCGGGTTGGTGTTCATGGTGAGCAGCGTGAACCAGGTGTCGTCGAAGTCGCGGATGGTACGCCCAGGCCAGTGCTGGATGACCTCGCCGACGCGAAAGTCCTCGAGATAGCGGCCCATGGCGCGAGCTTATCGGAGATCGGCGCCGACGGCGTCAAGCCGCTTGACCCGACGAAAGACGCGCGCTACACGCGCCCCGACGTCGTCGGGTTAGGGAAGGGGGTGCAAAGCCCCCGCTGCCCCGCAGCTGTAAGGGGGGACGACCCCGGTCACAGCCACTGCCCCTCGGGGTGGGAAGGGACCGGGCGAGGACGATCCCCGAGCCAGAAGACCTGCCGGCCGACGCCAGCGCAACGCCTTCCGTGGGGGAAGGAGCTGGAGAGAGCCGCAGCCCTTCTGGTGCTCGCGATCGCCACGGCCACGAGGCCGGCCGGCGCCGCCGAGCAGCGTCTCGGCGAGGTCGTCGTCACCGCGCCCTCGGTCGGCGAGCCGAGAGCGGCCCAGGATCCCACCGCCTTCGCGACCGTCATCGAGACCGCCGCCGCACCCACCGAGGTGAAGACGCTGACCGAGGCGCTCGCCGATGCCGTCGGCGTGCAGGTCCGCCGCTTCGGCGGCCTCGGCGACTTCAGCACGGTGTCGATCCGCGGCTCATCGGCGGGGCAGGTGCAGGTCTACCTCGACGGCGTGCCGCTCAGCCGGGCCGAGAACGAGGTCGTGAACCTCGCCGACCTCCCGCTCGACGCCGTCGACCACGTCGAGGTGTATCGCGGTGCGACGCCCCTCGCATTCGCGCAGTCCGGGCCCGGCGGCGTCGTGAACGTCGTCTCCCGGCGGCCCGGCGGCACGCCCGTCACGGGCGTGAGCACGTCGTACGGCTCTTTCGAGACACGCAAGGTCGACCTCGCGCGCGCCGCGAGCACCGGGCCGTGGGACTACCTCGCCTTCGCCCACTACCTCGGCAGCGCCGGCGACTTCGCCTTCACCAACGACCTCGGCACCACCGCGAATACCGCCGACGACCGGACCGAGCGGCGGCGGAACAATGCCTTCGACCTGGGCGACCTGACCGCGCGGCTCGGCTATCGTTCGGGCGGTCCCCTCGCCGCCGTCCTCACGAGCGACAGCTTCGTCAAGGACGAGGGGGTGCCCGGCGCCGGGAGCGTGCAGGCGCGCGACGCCCGGCTCCGGACGCTCCGCCAGCTCGCGCACCTCGACGTGAAGCTCACGCCGCTCGGCGGCTTGCCGCTCGACGCCGACGCAAGCGGCTACTTCCTGTACGACCGCCAGGCGTTCTCCGACCGTCGCGGCGAGGTGAGCTTCGTCCCGGTCGACCACACCGACACGACGACCGCGGGCGGCGTGCAGGCGCTCTTCCGGAGCGCCATCGGCGCGCACCAGGTACCGGGCCTCCTCGTCGCGGCGAGCCACGAGCGCTTCGCGTCGTCGGATCGCCTCGATCCCGCCGGCAACGCACCCGATCGGAGCCGGCTCCGCACGACGCTCGCCGCCGAGGACGAGGTCCTGCTCGCCGCCGACCGCCTGTCGGTCGTCCCGGGGCTCCGCTGGGAAGTGTTCCGCGACGACTTCCCCGGCACACCGCGTCTGCCGGTGGCGGCACGCGCGGGCGGCATCAGCGTGCGCGACTTCCTCTCGCCCCGCCTGGGCCTTCGCGTGGAGCCCCTCCGCGGCCTCACGTTCCTCGCCAACCTCGGGCGCTATGCGCGCGAGCCGAACCTCGAAGAGCTCTTCGGCACGCGCGGCGTCGTGATCGGGAATCCGTCGCTCAGGCCGGAGGTGGCCTTCAACCGCGACGCCGGTTTCCACCTGGCGGTACCGGGGCGCGGGCCGCTCTCGGACGCGGCCCTCGAGTACGCCTACTTCGACAACCAGGTGGACGACCTGATCATCCTCGTCCAGAACTCGCAGCGTCTCGCGCGGCCCGAGAACGTCAGCGACGCCGTGGTCCGCGGACACGAGGTGGCCGTCCGCGGGCGCCTCTGGGGCAGGCTCGGCGCCGCCCTCAACTACACGCACCAGGAGGCGCGCGACGAGGGACCCGTCACCTTCCTGCGCGCCAAGGCGCTGCCCGGGCGGCCTGCCGACGAGGCGTTCGCCCACCTCGAGCTCGGCTGGTCGGCGGCCCACCCGCTGCCGCTCGGCCGGTGGACCACGCCGCTCTGGCCCGGGCGGCTCTTTTACGAGGCGAACGTGATCGCCGACGATTTCCTCGACCGGGCCAACGTCCGGCGCGTCGCGAGCCGCGTCCTCCACGAGGTGGGCCTGGAGCTCGCGCTGCCGGTCCCCGGCGTGCGCCTGACGCTCGAGGCCAAGAACGTGGGCGACGATCGAACGCGCGACGTGCTCGGCTTCCCGCTGCCGGGCCGGGCGCTGTTCGCGACCGTGTCGTACGGCTTCGGCGGGCGCGAGCCCGGGGTCCCGCGTTAGGCTCCTGCCCTTACGTCGCGACGGCCGGGAGCAGGTCGTCGACCAGTACAGTCACGCCGGGAAGCGCGACGAGCTCCAGGCGTGTGCCCGCCGCGGCGGTCGTCGTCTGCCGGTAGAGCGCCGCTTCGGGATCGGGCGCGCGAAAGATCTCGACGGTGCGCGTCCGCAGGTTGACGATCCAGTAATCCGGGATGCCGCCGGCGGCGTAGATTGCACCCTTGGTGAGCCGGTCCTGAACCAGCGAGGAGTCCGCGACCTCGATCACGAGCAGAGCGCTGGTCGGGTGGCGTGTGCTGTAGTCGCGCAGGTGCCCCGGCACGACGGCGACATCGGGCTCCGGAAGCGACAGCCGCCCGACGACCAGCGGCACCTGCACGCGGACGGCTGCCCGCGCGCCCACCGCGCCCGTCAGCACCGAGGCGGCGAGGTTCACGCCGGTCGCGTGCGGAGGGTCCGAAGGCGGTTCCGCGACGATGACTCCCTGCAGCAGCTCCACCCGGTCGTCGGGCGAGAGCACCCCCTGGTCCAGCAGGCCCAGATATCGTTCGACCGTGTGGCGCCGGATCGTCGGCTCTCTCGCGATGGCCTGTGCCATGCCGGGGAGGTTACCGCCGTGGTGGCCCCACAATGCCTTGCTGCAACACATCCGCGGTGGGGGCATGCTCGGCGACATCCGCTCACCGGGTCCCGGTCGCGGCCAACTCGGTCAGCGGAGGCGCGCCGGATGGCGCGACACGCAGGCGGCGCTCGGTGAGGATGAAGAGGGTGACCAGGCCCGCCGCCGACACCACGTTCCCCGTCGCGATCGTCGTGAAGACCGCCCGCTCGCCCAGGCCGAGCCCATGCGTGCAGACGACCGCGGCGGCGAGCACCGCCACCACGCGAGCGGTCATCCACGCGAGCGGAATGGTCGCGCGCCCGAGGCCCTGGAAGGCGAAGGCGATCACCATGCTCACCCCGATGAAGGGGTACGACGGGCCGATGATGCGGAAGTACTGGGCGCCGACGGCATGAATGCCGGCGTCGTCGGTGAACAATCCGAGCCAGAGCGCGGGTCGCCAGCAGAGCAGGAGGCCGGGGACGCCGAGCAGCACCACCGTGATCGCGGTCGCGCGCGTCACGAAGGCGTGTACCCGGTCGAGCCTACCGGCGCCGGTCGCCATCCCGACCAGCGTCAGCACGGCGGCGGCGAGGCCGTAGCCGAACGACATCAGGAGAAAGTCGAGCCGCGTGCCGAGGCCGTAGGCGGCGAGGTCGGCTGGCCCCAGGCGGGTCACGACCGCGGTGAGCGCCATCAGGCCGACGTTGCTGATCGACGTGGAGAGCGCCGCCGGAACGCCGACCCGCAGGATCTCCCGGACCGGCGCCAGGGTGAAGCGCGGCAGCCGGAACGCCGGGCGGACGAGGCCGCGGCCGCCGAGCACCCAGAGCGCGCGCGGCACGGTAGCCACCAGCTGACAGGCGAGCATGGCGAGCGCGGCGCCGACGAGGCCCCAGCCGAAGCCGAACATGAAGAGTGGCGTGCAGCCCATCTGGAGGACGAGCGAGGTGGTGGACCACACTGCCGGCACGCGCACGTTGCCCTCGCCGCGCATGACGCTGTCGAACATGCCGCCGAGGAAGGTGATGGCCGCACCGCCGAAGAGGACCCGTGCGAAGAGGGTTGCGCTCGCATGCACCGCCCCGCTCGCGCCCATGAGCCGGAACAGCGGCGCCGCGCACGCCTGGAGGGCGAGCCCGAAGCCGAGACCGATCACGACGCTCAGCACGAGCGCCTGTCCCGCGAGCGCAGCCGCGTCGCTCCGCCGCCCGGCGCCGAGCGCGCGTGCCACCGCCGAGGCCGCTCCCGCGCCGATGCCGCCGCCCATCGCCGTGATCGCGAGGAGCGAGACCGGGAAGACGAGCGACACGGCGCCGATCGCCTCCACCCCGAGCCGGCTGACGAAGTAGGTGTAGACGATGTTGGAGACGGCCGCGACGGCCATGACGACCGTCGTCGGCGCGGCGAGCCGGACGACCGCCGCGAGAGGCGCCATCGCCAGGAGATGATCCGGCTCGGAGCGAGCAGCGCCGGCCGTCTTCACGTCGCAAGCATGTCCGCTCTTCGCGGGGCTGTTGCAAGGGAAGGACGTGATTTCCCCAACCACGACGGCAACAATTTCTCCTTCTACTACCGCTCGCGACTGGACATCGGGCTGGCCGGCGACGGGCGCTTCGACTGCGAGGACATGCGCCGGGCTGCCCCGGTGTGCTCTCCGACGACGGCCAACCCGGCGACTACTCGTACCTTGCGGTCGACACGTCTCCCGACGGCGGGCGCAAATAAGGTTAGGCCGGCAGCCTTCTCCGGCGCCATGCCGCGCCCAGCAGGCGCATCGGATCGAACCGACGCTGTGACGGTCGCGCTTGCTTGTGTACGCCGGGGAGCCTAGTGTGTACGCATGTCATCGACCACGACCCGTTCACTCCGTGCCAATCTCCGGGCGACGATGGCCCGTGCGGCCAAGGGTGAAGAGGTGGTCGTCACGAAGCGCGGTAAGCCTTACGTTCGCCTGCTGCCGGCGACCGGGATGGCGCCCGCCGGCCGCTATCCGCTCCGAGGGTCCGTGCGCCGGATGGCGCGAGACTTCGACGCTGCTCTGTCCGGACATTGGAAGGCCCTCCGCCGGTGATCGTCCTCGATACGGCGGCCTGGGTGTGGTGGGTGAGCGATCCCGCCCGCCTGAGCACCCGGGCCCGCCGAGCGATCGAAGTGGAGGAAGAGCGTCATGGCCTCGTGGTGTCGGTCATCTCGGTATGGGAAGTCGGGGTGAAGGTGGCGCTTCGCAAGCTCGTTCTCGACCGCGATGTCCGCTCCTGGGTCGAGCTCGCGTCATCGTACCCGGGCATTCTCGTCCAGCCGCTGAGCGCCGTCGACGCGCTGGAAAGCACACTGCTCCCCCGATGGCGTCACCGCGACCCCGCCGACCGGATCGTGGTGGCTCTCGCCCGGCGGCTCGGCGTAGCGCTGGTCACTCGGGACAGCGCGATCCGCGCCTATCGCTACGTGAGCGCGATCTGGTGAAGTCGTGATGCCGTCGAACGGAGTCTTCCGTGGCTGAGCTGCAAACCCTGATGAGCGGCCTCGCGTTCCCTGAATCCCCACGGTGGCACGGTGACCGCCTTTGGTTCTCCGACCTGACGATCCGATGCCCGCGGTTTTTTTGGTGAGGGGGCTTGGAGCCCGTGCCGACACGGCACGAGCCGGGTGGGGCTCACGGGCGGTGGCCACGATCAGCCGGTCGGCAGGGTCACGGTGAAAGGCGCGAGGGAGGTGGAGCAGCTCCTTCGCAACGGCGGGCGTGACGTCGAGCAACTGGACGGTCTCCGTCGCTGCCGCCACATCGATCCACTCGTCGAACCCCTGGCGCAACCGGACGCGCCCCAGCTCGACCAGGAGCGCCACCTCCCACAGCGAAATGGCGCAGAGCGCGGGTCGTTGCGTGTCCGGATATGCGTCGAGAGTGGTACGTACCTTTCGGGTGAGTGGTCCCGACCCGTCGAGCCACCAGAACCACGCGTGGGTGTCGAGCAGCGGCGGAGCCTTCACCGCAGCGCTTCGATCTCGTTCTCCCGGACGACGGGGGACAGGACGTCCCCCACGAACGTTGCGCTGCCGCGGAGGCGGAGCCAGGGCTTCCGCGGCGTCGGCGGCGGAGGAGCGAGCTGTGCGACGATCCGCCCGCGCTTCGTGATCAGCACCGGACGCCGCGTGCGGCGAACCTCTTCCATCAGGCGAAGGCAGTGCGCCTTGAACTCGGTGGCCGTCACCGTCACATCTGACCAGTTACCTGGTCATGTTGGCGGTGTCAACGCGGCCGCCCGGCGCCCC
>Ga0209056_10004824_pt1 | contig 14181 bp, 13 predicted proteins | sample GraSoiAngelo_114_FD_185876 | JGI IMG/M metagenome (GOLD analysis project Ga0209056, IMG submission 185876) | Grasslands soil microbial communities from the Angelo Coastal Reserve, California, USA - 14_0903_13_40cm (SPAdes) (version 2) | ecosystem: Environmental > Terrestrial > Soil > Grasslands... | reverse complement strand
GACCGTGCCTCTGGTCCGAGGCGCGTTCACCGCTGGATGCGCGCGACCACGTACGCGAAGGTGCCGGCCGGCATCGCGAGCAAGAGGATGAGCGCGAGCCGGTAGACCGCCGGAGCGCCCGTGAGCGCCGTGCCGAGGCCGGCAGACACGATGAGCGGACGAGACCGAGCAGGTTCACCGGGCCGTCCTGCCCGCCGAGGATCAGCTCGGGAGCTCGCCCGCACACTGCGGCTCCCGACCGTCACGCATCGCGGGAGCGTACGCTCGCCGCCTGCTCGAGCTCACGCTGCTGCGCACGGGGCTCATCGATCTCCCGCGTTCGACCTTCTTCCCCGACGGCGGCGCCGAGATCGTGCGCATCCCGGTGTGGTCGGGCCTCCTGCGGACCGACGAAGGCCTCGTGCTCTTCGACACGGGGCTCCATCCGGTGCACATCGAACGTCCCGACGCGACGTACGGCCCACAGAGCTCGCTCGCGATCGTCATGCGCTCCGAGGACGCGATCGTCGCGCGCCTCGCCTCCGTCGGCGTGCGGGGAACAACGGGGCCTTCCCGAAGGCGACGTTCGTCGTGCAGGCGGACCACTTGGCGTTCGCGAAGGGGAACCCGAGGTTCCCCGGCGTGTACTGGGACATCGCCGAGCTCACGTACCTCCCCACGACGGGCCGCGCGCGGATCGCCAAGGGCGTCGAGGTCGTCCCGACGCCCGGCCACGCGCCGGGCCATCAGTCGCTCGCGGCCGACCTCCCCGAGTCCGGTCGCGTCGTTCTCTGCGGCGACGCCGCCTTCACGCGCGAGAACCTCGAGCGCGGCGTGATACGCGCGCCTGACGAGGCCGCGGCGGAGGAGTCGCTCGCGTACATCCGCTCACTCGTGAAGGACGACCTCGATCGCGCGTTCGTCAGCCACGACATGGCCGCGTGGTCCGGCTGGCGGTCCGCGCCCCGGACGTACCGGTTACGGCCCAACCGTGCTGACCGGCGCGCTCGCGCACGTGAAGTGGTTCACCGACCCCGCCGCTCACCCGACGCAGTACCAGCTCCTCCTCACGCCGCCGGTCCTCGCCGCCTTCGCGATCGCGCTCGCCGCGACGGCCGTGGCGTGGTGGATCCAGCATCACATCGCGGAGCCGGCGGTCTTCCGCGGGCTCGAGCGATTCGCCGCGGCGACGCCGCTCGCGCTGCGGCTGCACGTAGGCGTCGCGCTCGTCTGGGCGGCGCTCGCCGGGCTGCTCTTCGTGCCGGCGCTCCATGTCGAGCGGGACGAGTTCGGCGCGACCGTCCTCGGCCTCGAAGCGCTCGTGGGCGTCCTCATCGGAGTCGGCCTGCTCACGCGGCTCGCCGCGGCGCTCCTCGCGCTCCTCGGGGTCATCGCGATGATCCCGTTCACCTTCGAGAGCGTCCTCGAACAGGTCCATCTCCTTGGCATCGCGGCGTTCCTCTTCCTCGTCGGGCCTGGCTCCCTCTCGCTCGACAGGCGACGTGGGGTCAAGCCGCCCTTCCGCGGCGACGAGGTCCCGCTCGCGGCTCTCACCCTCCTGCGCGTCGCGATGGGCTTCGGTATCGCGTACGGCGCGCTCACCGAGAAGCTTCTCGATCCGCCGCTCGGGCTCGCGCTCCTCGCGGCGCGTCCGGAGATCAACGTGTTCCGCGGCTTCGGCGTGGGCGATCCGGTGCTTGTCTACACCGCGGGCGTCGTCGAGCTCGTGATCGGGATCGTGATCCTCTCAGGACAGCTCACGCGGCCGGTCATCGCGATCGGCGCGGTCATCTTCACGGTGACGCTCGTCGAGTTCGGCTGGCTCGAGCTTCTCGGACACCTCCCGTACTACGGGATCATGTTCACGCTGTTCATCGCGCCCGAGGCGGACGCTTGGCACGTTCGGCGCGCGCTGCGCCCGGCGGCGTGAGCTAGCGGCGCGTGAGGAGGAACGCGACGATCTTTCCCAGATCGTCGCTCCCGAGCGCGGCGGCGTACCCGGGCATGCCCGGCCCGCCGTTCGCGATGCGGGCGACGAGGGCGTCGTGGTCGAGCCGCGCCGCGACGTGCGTGAGGTCGGGACCGCGCCGGCCGCCGCTCCCCTCGACCACGTGGCACGACCAGCAGCTGCGGTCGACGAACAGGGCCGCGCCGGCGCGCGCGTCATCCCGCAGCGGCGCGGTGACCGCCGCGGGGAGCGCCGCGCCGTCGCTCCGGAGGGGCACCCAGTAGGCCTCCGCCCCGGCCGCGCTGAGCGCGGCGTACCCGCCGATGACGAAGACGGCCGCGGCGAGGGCGAATGGCCGGCGCATCGGGTGGCGCTGCCCGAACGGGCGCACGAAGGGGAGCGCGAAGAGGAAGGCGACGACGAGCAGCGGGATGCCGACGATGAGGATCGCCTCGGCGCCCGGCGGCATGAGCGCGAGGACCGTGAAGTAGCCGATGAAGAACCAGTCGGGCCGCGGATCGGCGACGACGATGCCGGGGTCGGGAGGCTTGCCGAGCTGCGGCGGTCCGAAGACGCCGGCGAGAACGAGGACGATCGCGACGAGCACGGACCCCGCGAGCGCGTCGCGCCACATCGCGTTCGGGAAGTACGGGACGCCGTGGAGGATCAGCGTTTCGTAGCGCGCCTTGTAGGCCCGATCCACGGGCTCGTCGACCCGCGGGGGCTCGCTGATGCCGCGCTTCACGACCAGGTACACGTGGAGCAGAGCGAGGAGGCCGATGACCGCCGGGACGAGGAAGACGTGCGTCGCGTAGACCCGCGTCAGGGTCGCGCCGCCGACGCGATCGCCCGCGACGATGAGACGGGTGAGCCAGTCGCCGACGAGCGGCGTGCGGGCGGCCTGTTCGGCGCCGACCACGAGCGACCAGAACGCGTCCTGATCCCAGCGGAGGGTCTGGCCGGTGAAGGCCATGAGCGCCGTCGCGAGGAAAAGCAGCGAGCCGGACAGCCAGTTGACCTCGCGGGGGTACTTGTACGCGCCCATGAGGAACACGCGCGTCACATGGGCGAGCAACAGGAGCACCATCGCGCTCGCGCCGAACCAGTGGATGCCGCGGACGACGCGCCCGAGCGTCGCCGCGTCGGTGATGAACCGGAGCGAGTCGTACGCGCTCTCCGTCGACGGGACGTACGTCATCGCGAGCGCGACGCCGCTCACCACCTGCACCGCGAACGCGGTGAGGATCGAGGCGCCGAGGACGTACGCCCAGCCGATGCGTCCCTCGAGCGCGCGCGGGATCGGATGACGGAGCAGCGGGCCCAGCGTGTCGCCGAGCTCGAGCCGCTCCTCGAGCCAGCGCCAGGCGCTCACTGACGTCGCTTCTCCGTGGGGAGCGACAGCCCGCGGACAAGGAGCCGGTCGCCGTCGACGCGCCACTCGCGCTCGAACAGCGGCTGCCGGGGCGGCCCGGCCGCGACGCGCCCGTCCTCGTAGAACACGCCCCCGTGGCATGGGCAGAAGAAGAGGTGCGAGCCCTGCCGCCACTCCACGGGGCAGCCGAGATGCGTGCAGTTCTCAGCGAAGACCTGGAACGCGAGGTCGCCCCGCTCCTCGCGGCGGCGCACCCAGAGCGCCGTGTCCGCGCTCTGGCCTGCCCACGGCAGCGACGAGGGATCGTGGACGCGCACGAGCGTGACCGCCCCGAGCGCGAAGTCGCCGAGCCTGCCGACCTCGACGAACTCGCTCGGCGCGCGCTGAAAGAGCGGGGCGAGGAGGTAGCCGAGGACCGGTACGCCGAGCATCACCGGTACGGCTGCGGCGCACGCGACCGTGACCCGCTCGAGGAGCCTGCGCCGCCGCATCGCTACTCGAGCGACCCGAGGTACGTGACGAGCGCGTCCCGCTCGGCGACGCCGAGCGGGACCGCGGGCATGAACGCGCCCGGCTTGAAGTGCTGCGGGTCGTCGATCCAGGCGCGGAGCGCGGCCGGATCGTTCCGCAGGACCCCGGCGCCGACGAGCGAGCGGCCCGCGAGATGCGTGAGGTCCGGGCCCACGGTAGCCCGCGCCGCCGTCCCGCGGATCGTGTGGCAGTCCACGCAGACGTGGCCGAGGAACGCGCGCTCGCCCTCCGCGGCGGGCCCCGACGGCGGGCGCCGGTCCTCGGACTGACGGGCGAGCCAGCGGTCGAAGACGGCCCGCGGCTCGGCGACCACGACAAGGCGCATCCACGCGTGCTGCACGCCGCAGAACTCGGCGCACACACCGTCGTAGCGGCCGGGCCGCTCGGCGGTGAGCCACATGGTGTTCGTCTGGCCCGGCACCGCGTCGGTCTTTCCCTGGAGGGCGGGCACCCAGAAGCTGTGGATGACGTCCGCCGACCGCAGGCGCAGCTCGACGCGCTCGCCGACCGGGACGTGCAGCTCGTTCGCGGTCGCCGCGCTTCCGTAGCGGAACTCCCACCACCATTGGTGCCCGACGACCTCGACGGTCACGTCGGGCGCGCGCGCCGCGGTCAGCCTCGCCGTGACGACGAGCGAGAGCATGAAGAACGCCGCGACGACGATCGCGGGGACGATGCCGCCGAGCACGAGGACCGCCCGCACGCCGCCGCGCTCGGTGAGCGAACGGGCCCGGTCGCGCGGGCTGAGCGCCGCGCCGAGCGCGACGACGACGGCGACGAACACGAGCCCCGCGATCGTGAACGTGAGGACGACGAATGGAGTGACGGCGCCCGCGGCCCCACCGGCGCCGCTCATGCGCAGCCCGCCACGAGAACGCCGGGGAGCGACCCCAGGACGATGCCGCCGAGGAAGAGCGCGGCGGCAAGGGCCGCCGCGCGCGAGAGGAAACGCCGCGGTCCGTCGCCCTCGTCGCGCGCGCCGAGCGCGGTCGCGAGAGCGGCGAGGGCAACGAGCGCCGCGGCGGCGCCCGCCGCCTGTGTGCCGAGCGGCACGACGACGTGCTTCGCGCAGGCGAGCGAGACGAGCAGGTACACCGCGAGGAGCTGGAACGTCCACGCCGCCGGCGGAGCGACGATCGCGAACGCAAGGCGCGCGTCGCGCGCGCTCATCCGGTGACCTGCGGCGAGAGATAGAGGACCGCGAGGATGACGATCCAGACCGCTCCGACGAAGTGCCAGTAGAGGGCGACGTTCTGCACCGCGAGATGGCGCTCTCGGTCGAGGCCGCCGCGCCACGCGCGAACGAGCAGGACCGCGCCGAGAAGGAGCGCGACGATCACGTGGAGCCCGTGGAACGAGGTGATGGTGAAGAACGCCGAGCCGTAGGCGTTCGTCTGCGGCGCGAACGCCTTCCGCGTGAGCTCGATCGCCTGGAGCACGACGAAGCCCGCGCTCAGGGCCATCGCGATGCCGATCCCGATCGCGAGGCGGCGCACGTCGCCTCGGCGGATCCCCGCCTCGGCCCAGGCGATGGGCGCGCTGCTCGCGAGGAGGACGACCGTGCCGACGAGCGGGATGGCGAGCTGCGGTCTCTCGCTGCCGGGCGGCGGCCACGGACCGTTCCCCGCGAAGCCGAGATAGCCGTAGCTCGCGAGAAGCAGCGCGAAGATCGTCGCGTCCGTCGCGACGACGAGCGCCATGCCCCACCAGCCCGGCGCGCGGCCGACCGGAAGCTCGCGCGGACCCGGCCGCGCCCCAACGTGCGCGCCCGGCGTCTCGGGCGACGGCCAGAGCCAGCGCGCCACGAGGGCGAACAGGAGCGCGAGGCCGAACGGGACGAGGACGAGGAAACGAAAGAGGATCGCGCCGAACAGCGCAAGGAGCGCCGCGGCGGCGAGCGCGGGCCAGATGGAGTCTCCCGGCATGCGCAGGAAGAGCTCCGGCCGCGCCTCCAAAGCCGACGTTGCGGTGGTCTGCCGCCACGCCGTCGCGAGCGCCGCAGGCTCGCGCGCGTTCGCGACCTTCGGCCCCCACAGGGGATCGCGCGAGGCGACCGCCGGCAGGCGCGCGAAGTCGAACGGCTCGGGCGGTGACGCGGTCGACCACTCGAGCGTGTTCGCCTGCCAGGGGTCGCGGCCCGCGAGACGACCGCGCCGGAGGCTCACGGCGGCGTTCGCGACGAAGAGCGCCACCGAAAGTGCCACGACGAACGCGCCGATCGACGAGACGAGGTTCACAGCGTCGAGTCCGGCGCCTGCGGGATACGTGTAGACGCGGCGCGGCATCCCGAGGATGCCGGCGATGTGCATCGGAAAGAACGCGAGGTTAAAGCCCACGAACATCGTCCAGAAGTTCAGCGCGCCGACACGCTCGTCGAGGAGCCGTCCGGTCATCTTCGGGAACCAGTAATAGAAAGCGCCGAAGAGCGGAAAGACCATGCCGCCGAAGAGCACGTAGTGGAGGTGGGCGACGACGAAGTACGAGTCGGTGACCTGCCAGTCGAACGGCACGGCCGCGACCATCACGCCGGTGAGGCCGCCCAGGACGAAGAGGACGACGAAGCCGACGGCGAAAAGGAAGGCCGTGGTCCAGACCGGCCGTCCCGCCCAGATCGTGACGATCCACGCGACGACCTGCACCCCCGCCGGGACCGCGATGAGCATGCTCGCGGCGCTGAAGACGCCGAGCGCCTGCGCCGCGATGCCGACGGCGAACATGTGGTGCACCCAGACACCGAAGCTGATGACGATCGTCGTGACGCTCGAGACCGCGAGGGCCGTGTAGCCGACGATCGGTCGCCGCGCGAAGACCGGCACGATCGAGGAGACCATGCCGACCGCGGGCATGAAGATGACGTAGACGTCAGGGTGGCCGAAGATCCAGAAGAGGTGCTGCCAGAGCAACGGACTCCCGCCCGCGGCCGGATCGAAAAAGCGCGTCCCGGCCACGCGGTCGAGCTCGAGGAGCGCGGCCGCGACGGTGAGCGAGGGGATCGCGAAGAGCATCGCGATCGCCGTGACGAGGATGTTCCACACGAAGAGCGGCATGCGATCGATCGACATGCCGGGCGCGCGGAGCTTGGCGATCGTGACGATGAAATTGATCGCGCCGGCCGTCGTCGAGATCCCGAGGAAGACCAGGCCGAGCGTCCAGAAGTCCATCCCCGTCTCCGGCGAGTAGCGCGGCCCCGCGAGCGGGGCGTAGGCGAACCAGCCGTTCTGCGGGATCGATGACGCGGCGAAGCTCGCGTAGAGGAAGACGCCGGAGAGCGCGAAGACCCAGAAGCCGAACGCGTTGAGCCGCGGGAACGCCATGTCGCGCGCGCCGATCATCAGCGGCACGAGGTAGTTGCCGAAGCCGGAGAGGATCGGCGTCGCGAAGAGGAAGATCATCGTCGTCCCGTGCATCGTGAAGAGCGCGTCGTACGTCGCCGGGTCGACGAGCGCGATCTCGGGACGCGCCAGCTGCGCGCGCAGAACGAGCGCCTCGATGCCGCCGAGGACGAAGAAGAGGAACGCGGTGACGATGTAGCGCTCGCCGATGCGCTTGTGGTCGGTGGTCGTCACCCAGCCCGCCTCGTCGGGCGCCGACTCCCACACGCGGGCGAGGCGCTGCTCGAAGGTCGCGGTCGCGCTCAGCGGACGCTCGCTCACCGGACGAAGGCCGAGCCTGCAATCGGCAGGCCGGTGTAAGGTCGGCTGTCCGACCTCAGCCGAAAGCGAGCTTGATGTCCGAGCGGTCCTCGACGACGTCGGGATTACGAAGGATGTCGATGAGCCGCGGATCGTTCGGAACGACGATGCCGGCGATGCCGACCTGTTCGCAGGCGGTCCGCAGATCGTTCCACTCCGCCCGGCTCGGCGGCAGTGCGACACGCGCCCAGCACTCCATCTCGGCGTCGCGCACCTTCGCGTCCGCCACGGCGCGTGCGAGCGCCTCCGCGTCGCCGCTCGCGACGAGGATCGCGGCGGTCGGGTCCAGGGCGGACGTCGCGAGGACGAGCCGGCCGCGCGACAGCCGCTCGAGCGTCGCGCGAGCGCCCTCGCCGCCCTTGCCGTCCAGGGCGACGAGCCGCACGCGGTACGTCACCGCGGCGAGCGCGGCGAGGAGGACGAACGGATCGTCGCCGCCGGCGGACCAGAGCGAGTCGGCGCCCGCGCTCTCGAGCGCCTTCGCGTCCGCAAACAGCTCTCCGACGTTCGCTGTCGTCAGCTCGACGCCGATGAGCATCCTGCCGCGATGCTAACCGCCGCCGCTTAGCATCGATGCGTGGCCCGACCGCAGGCGCCCCGCGTCGCGATCGCGCGCTGGCGCGCCGGTGAGCGCAGCGACGAAGAGGATCAGGTCGCTGCCGAGGAGCCGCTCCAGCTCTCGTTGGACGGAACGCCGCTCAGCATCGTCATGCGCACCCCGGGGAACGACCTCGAGCTCGCGCTTGGGCTTCTGCTCGCGGAGCAGGTGATCCGCTCCCTCGCGGACGTCCGCTCGGCGCGCATCAGCGCAGAGGCCGGCGACGAGTCGGGGGGCTCCGCGCCCCCGTTCGCGATCAGCACGGATCTGGTCGAGTCGAACGAGGTCGATATCCGGCTGCGCGGTCCGGCCAATCGCCGCCCGGAGCGCTCCTTTCTATCCAGCTCCGCGTGTGGGGTCTGCGGCGCGACGACGGTGGAGTCGCTCGCGCTCGACTTCCCGCCGCTCGGCGATGGCCCGGTCATAGACGCGCGGCTCCTCACGACGCTTGGTGGCCGCCTACGCGAGCAGCAGCGACTCTTCGAGAGCACAGGCGGTCTCCACGCGGCTGGCCTTTTCGACGAGCACGGCGAGCTCCAGTTGCTGCGCGAGGACGTGGGACGCCACAACGCCGTCGACAAGGTCGTCGGCCGCTCGCTGCTCGACGGCCGGCTGCCTCTCGGGCGTTCGATCCTCGCCGTCAGCGGACGCGGCGGGTACGAGCTCGTGCAAAAGGCGGTCGCGGCTGGCATCCCGATCATGGCCGCCGTCGGCGCGCCGTCCAGCCTTGCCGTCGCGACCGCCCGCCGATTTCGGATGACGCTCGTTGGTTTTCTCCGCGAGGACCGTTTCAACGTCTATAGCGGAGCCGAGCGGCTCGCTTGAGCTAGCGCGCCGCGGGTCCTGTCCCGGGGCGCGGCGCGGGTGGCACGGGAAGTGGGGTCTCTCGCGAGCCGCGGGCCCCAGGACCCGTCCACGAACGCCGTAGCGGCCCGCGACGGTGCAGGACGGGCAGGGTGCGGTGAGCGAGAGACCCCACGCCCCGGGACAGGACCCGCGCCGCGCACGCGTCAGCTCGGCGGCGACTCTCGCTCGAGCTGTTCGCGGACTTCGCGGATGAAGGCGACGGCGTCGTCGACGGAGAGGTCCGGTTTCGCGGTCCGCAACCGCTCGACGGCGAGACCTGCCGTGAAGGAGGCGAGCGGCGCGAAGCGACGCTCCTTTGTATGGGCGGCGACGCGCGCGAGCTCGAGCAGCTCCCCGGCGACGTCCGGCTCTAGCGCCGGCGGAAGGATCTTCGCGCCCCGGCGCTCGGCGGCCGCGGCCCATCGGCGCCCCAGCGTTGCGAACCACTCATTCACGGTGCGAAAGGTAACAACTTGACGGACCAGGGACACAGGCATAGAACGAGTGCGTCGATGCCTGAGCTCACGCGACGTGAGTTCCTGAAGCTCGGCGCGGGCGGTGCCGCCGGTATCGCCGTCGTCGGCAACCCCCTCGGGTTCGACCTCAAGGCCGCGAAGAAGCGCCAGATCGAGTCGCGTATCACGGGCGCCAAGGAGTCCAAGTCGATCTGCCCCTACTGCGCCGTGGGCTGCGCGCTCATCGCCTACACGAAACAGGTCAACGGCAAGACCGAGATCCTCCAGATCGAGGGCGACCCCGACAGCCCGGTCAACGAAGGGCGTCTCTGCCCCAAGGGCGCGAGCGCGATGCAGCTCGCGACGAGCTCGCGCCGCGTCGAGCACCCGATGTATCGCGCGCCGGGCTCGACGAAGTGGGAAGTCAAGGACTGGGACTTCGTCCTCGACAAGATCGCGCAGAACATCAAGGCCTCGCGCGACAACACCTTCGTCGCGCAAGACGCGAGCGGGAACGTGGTCAACCGCACCGAGGGCATCGCCTTCGCGGGAGGCGCCGCCTTCAGCAGCGAAGAGGGCTACTTCGCCACGAAGGTGATGCGCGGACTGGGCGTCGTCCACCTGGAGCAGCAAGCCCGGGTCTGACACGGCCCAACGGTGGTCAGTTTGGCCGCCACGTTCGGACGAGGAGCGATGACGAACCACTGGCGTGACATCAAGCACGCCGACCTCATCCTGATCAACGGCGCCAACCCCGCGGAAGCGCACCCGGTCGGCTTCCAGTGGTTCGTGAAGGCCAAGCTCGATCCGACGAAGGGGCCTGGCGCGGGCGGCGGCGCGAAGATGGTCCACGCGGACCCGCGCTTCACGCGGACGTCCGCGCTCGCCGATACCTATCTGCGGATCCGCACCGGTACCGACGTGGCCTACTTCGGCGGGCTCATCAACTACGTCCTCCAGAACGACCTCTACCACGCCGACTACGTGAAGAACTACACGAACGCGTCCTTCATCGTCCGCCGCGACGCGCTCCTACGACATCTCGACCTGGGCCTACGAGACCGAGGGTGATCCGCTCAGCGGGCCGCCTGGAGCGACGCAGGCCCGAGCGAAGCGCGACATGACGCTGGAGCACCCGCGGAGCGTCTTCCAGCTCCTCAAGAAGCATTTCTCCCGCTACACGCCGCAGATGGTCTCCTCGATCACCGGCATCCCGATCCTCGACTTCATGAGCGTGGCCCGGATGGTCGGCGAGATGGGAAAGCCGGACAAGGTGATGACGATCGTGTACGCGGTCGGCCTCACGCACCACACGACCGGCGGTCAGCTCATCCGCTCCGGCGCGCTCCTCCAGCTGCTGCTCGGCAACATGGGCCGCCCCGGTGGCGGGATGAACGCCGAACGTGGCCACGCGAACATCCAGGGGAACACCGACCACGCCATCAGCTGGGAGATCCTGCCCGGCTACCTGCGGATCCCGGCGCCCGGCCAGAAGAACCTCGACCAGTACGTCCAGGCCAGCGCCCCGAAGAGGAGCGACCCGAACTCGTGGAACTTCTTTGGGATCAACTACCGCAACTTCATGGTGAGCCTGCTCAAAGGCTGGTACGGCGACGCCGCGAAGAAGGAGAACGAATACGCCTTCGACTTCATCCCGAAGCCGGGCACGAACTCGTCGTGGATGTCGATCTACGACCAGGCGCTCAAGGGGAAGATGGAGGGCGTGATGCTCAGCGGCATGACCGCGACGAGCATCGGCCCGGACTCGAACCAGGTCCTCCAGGGGCTGGCGAAGCTCAAGTGGCTCGTCGTCATGGACGCGCTCCCGACGACGAGCTCCGAGTTCTGGCGGGCGCCGGGGATGGAGGGGGCGAAGATCAACACCGAGGTCTTCCTGCTCCCCGCGACCCATTGGATCGAAAAAGACGGTTCCTTCGTCAACAGCGGTCGCTGGTCGCAGTGGAAGGAGCAGGTCGTCCCCCCCGAGGGCGATGCTCGCCACGATCACTGGATCCTCGCGGAGCTATTCGATCGCGTGAAGACGCTGTACCGGCAGCAGGGCGGGAAGTTCATCGACCCGATCATGGCGCTGACCCTGAACTACAAGGACCCGAAGAAGCCCGAGCTCGACGAGATCGCGAAGGAGATCAACGGGAAGAACCTGACCACCGGCAGCCAGATGACCTCCTTCGCGCTGCTGAAGGACGACGGCACGACGACCGCGGGCGACTGGATCTACACCGGCAGCTACCCGGACGCGGGCAACCTGATGAAGCGGCGGAAGGGCATCCAGGATCCGAAGGCGAACGACCCGACGGGCATGGGCTTCTACCACGAATGGGCCTGGAGCTGGCCGCTCAACCGGCGCGTCATGTACAACCGCGCGTCGGCCGACCTCGATGGGAAGCCGTGGGACCCCAAGCGCCCCGGTATCCAGTGGAACGGGACGGCATGGACCGGCGACGTGCCGGACTACCCCGCGAACATGAATCCGAAGGACCCGGCCGCATGGCTGCCGTTCATCATGAACGGCGAGGGCGTCGGCCGACTCTTCTCGAACTCGATGCTCGACGGCCCGATCCCCGAGCACTACGAGCCGTATGAGGCGCCCATCCCGAACCCGCTCCACCCGAACGTCTCTGAAGATCCCGTCGCTTTCCTCTACGACCAGGCCGCGGGCCGGCCGAACCGGTTCGGCAAGGTGGACAAATATCCGTACGTCGCCACGAGCTACCGGCTCACCGAGCACGAGCACTACGTCACGCAGCACGTCCCGTTGCTCGTCGGGCTGCAGCCACAGGCGTTCGTCGAGATCCCGCAGGAGCTCGCCGACGAGAAGGGGATCAAGAGCGGCGACCGCGTCCGCGTGTCCAGCGAGCGGGGCAAGCTCGAGGTCTCGGCTTTGGTCACGAAGCGGCTCGGGCCGATCACCCTCGCCGGGAACAAGAAGGTGTACCAGATCGGCATCCCGATCCACTGGGGCTTCGTCGGCGTGTCTGCGGACCAGAATCCGGAGAAGTCCAAGTACTGGCTGGCGAACGCGCTCACACCCATGGTCGGCGACGTCGGCGCGAGGACGCCCGAGTTCAAGGCGTTCCTCGTGAACATCGAGAAATTCTGATGGCGTTCTTGCTCGCGGAGACGACCGCCGTTTGGGAGGCGCGCCGCAAACGGGCGAAGGAGCTCGGCGAGCGGTACGACTTCGCACGCGAGCTGCTCGACCTCTACGCCGCGCTTCTCGAGGGGCAGGCGTCGACCTACGAGCGCGCGCTCCACGATCGCCCCGGCGCCGCCGACCTCGCCGGCTACGTCGTGCGGACCGCCTTTCCCGCGGTCATGGACGCGACGATGGCCAAAGGGACCGAGACGCTCCGGGAAGCGGTGCTGCTCCGGTTCCACGAGGGCGATCTCGAGCGGATCGTGGAGGCGTGGCTTCGCGGCGAGGAGCAGAGCGGCACGGACGCGTTCATCGCGCGCGCGGCGACGTCGCCGGTCCTCGAGGCGTTCCCCGAGCTCGCGGGCGAGTTCCGCCGCGAGGACGCGACCGAGCGCAGCTGCCCCTTCTGCGGCGGCTCACCGCAGCTCGCGGTGTTCGGCGAGACGGACGAGGCGCTCGTCACGCCGCAGCGCAAGCTCCACTGCTCGCGCTGTGCGACAAGCTGGACGTTCCCGCGCATGACGTGCGCGTTCTGCGGGGAGACCGAGACCAGCCGGCTGACGGTCTTGGCGGACGTCGAGCCGTTCCCGCACGTGCGCGTCGACGCGTGCGAGCGCTGCCGCCGCTACGTGCTGACCATCGACCTGCGCAAGGACCCGCGAGCCGTGCCCGTCGTCGACGAGCTCGCCGCGATCCCGCTCGATCTCGCCGCCGCGGAGCGCGGTTACGCGAAGATCGCGGCGAACCTGATGGGGTTTTAGCGATGGCCGCATTCCAGGAACGCCCGATGGGGTTCTTCACGGACACGTCGATCTGCATCGGCTGCAAGGCCTGCGAGGTCGCGTGCAAGGAGTGGAACCAGCTCGAGGGCAACAAGCCGCAGTTCCTCGCTGACTCCTTCGACAACACCGGCCAGCTCGACGCGCAGAACTGGCGGCACGTGCAATTCATCGAGCAGGTCCCCGACAACCGCGGGACGCTCGTGCAACCCACGCCCATCGCGGGCGGGCAGGCCTGGCTGATGATGAGCGACGTCTGCAAGCACTGTAAGAACGCGAGCTGCCTCGAGGTCTGCCCGACCGGAGCCATCACCCGGACCGAGTTCGATACGGTCTTCATCCAGCAGGACGTCTGCAACGGCTGCCGCAACTGCATCTCGGCGTGCCCGTACGGCGTCATCGGGTTCAACGACCAGACCGGCACCGTCCACAAGTGCACGCTGTGCTACGACCGTCTGCAGACTGGGATGCAGCCGGCGTGCGCGAAGGCCTGTCCGACCGAGTCGATCCAGTTCGGCTACATCGAGGACCTCCACGCGGCGGCGGACAAGCGTCTCGCGAACCTCAAGCAGGCGGGGTACGCGAAAGCGCAGCTCTACGGCCGCGACGAGAAGGTCTACGGCGGCCTGAACGCCTTCTTCCTCCTCATGGACCAGCCCGAGACGTATGGCCTCGTGAACGAGCGGAACGCGGTCCTCCCGCGGCGCAACAACATGCCGGGCTACGTCGGTGGGGTCGCGACCGCCGCGCTCGGGCTCATCGCGGGGCTCCTGGCGTTCCGCAACGGGCGCATGAACGGGAACAACGTCGGCACGAACGACCGC
>Ga0209056_10004823_pt1 | contig 14185 bp, 7 predicted proteins | sample GraSoiAngelo_114_FD_185876 | JGI IMG/M metagenome (GOLD analysis project Ga0209056, IMG submission 185876) | Grasslands soil microbial communities from the Angelo Coastal Reserve, California, USA - 14_0903_13_40cm (SPAdes) (version 2) | ecosystem: Environmental > Terrestrial > Soil > Grasslands ... | reverse complement strand
GGTCCGGCCCCTGGAGATCCTAGCGCGGTTCCGCCCCGATCTGCAGTACGCCTGGCCGGCCGGCCTGGGGGGCCAGTACGTCTTTTGGGACGACAGAGAGAAGGCCTTTGTGCTCTCGGAGAGCCGCGGCCAGGTGAACGGCTTCTTCGGTTCTCCTTCGGCCACCTGGGCGACCAACAATCCCTCGCACATGTTGGCGGACGCCCCGAGCGAGCTGCACATCGCCGCTGGGGGAGCGGACCAAATGGCCATAGCCATGCCGAAGCCGGGTGAGCCGGCCGGCCGGTTGACCGACGCGCACGCCGGGGGGGCGGGGATTCCGATCGTGATTGTGGGAGCGGTCGCGCCGCGGGATACCGTACGGGCGATCTACCGGCGGGTGCTGCGTACCGCCGAGGCGCTGTACGCGGCCCGCGCGGCCCACGCGCAGGCGCTGCTCGACTCCACGCTGGTGCTCGACTCGCCCGATTCGGTGCTGGACCGCGCGGTGCGCTGGGCCGAGCTGAACCTCGACGAGGCGCTCGCCTGCAACCCGGACCTGGGGTGTGGGCTGGTCGCGGGGTACGGCCCTTCCGGCCCGACCAGCACCCGGCCGGGATTTGCGTGGTACTTCGGCGGCGACGCCTCGATCAACTCGTTCGCCATGAGCTCGGTCGGACTGTGGGGCGTGGCGCGCGATGGGCTTGCCTTCTTCGCGACCTACCAGGGCAAGAAGGCGCCCAACCTGGGCAAGATCCCGCACGAGATCTCCCATGGCGCCGCGCGCATCCGGTGGTTCGAGGACTTCCCGTACGCCTTTTACCATGGTGACACGACGCCCTTCTGGATCCTCGCGCTCGCCGAGTACTGGCAGGCCTCGGGGGACACGGCGACGATCCGCCGGCTCTGGCCCAACATCCGTCGCGCCTACGACTGGGCGAAGGCCACCGATGCCGACGGCGACGGCCTGATGGACAACGCGAGAGCGGGGGCCGGCGCCATCGAGGTCGGCGACCTGCAGCAGGGGCTGCAGTCGGACGTATACATGTCGGCCGTGTGGGTGAAGGCGCTGGAAGTGCTGCCGCACATGGCCGACGCGATGGGTGGCGGAGAGCGGAAGCTCGCAGCCGAGGCGCGCCGCCTCCACGACCACGCGCTCGCCACGCTGCGTGAGAAGCTGTGGCTCCCTGCGGAGCGCCGCTACGCGTTCGCGCTCCTCGAGGGAGGTAAGCTCTCCAACGAGCTGACGGTCTGGCCGGCGACCGGACTCGCCTTCGGGCTGTTCGACGAGGAGCGCGGCCAGGCGACCGCCGCGTCGCTGGCCGGAGCGGGAATCACCACCGACTGGGGCGCGCGCACGCTCGCACCCGCTTCCGGGCTGTTCGACCCGCTGCACTACAACAACGGCACCGTGTGGCCGTTCGTGACGGGGTTCGAGGCGCTGGGACTGTTTCGCTACCACAACGACGCGATGGGCTACGCCGCGACCGACGCCATCGCCCGCACGACGTTCCTGTGGGGACTGGGAGACAATCCCGAGGTGTTCTCCGGGAGCTTCTACGAGCCGCTCGAGACCGCCGTGCCGCAACAGTTCTTCGCGACCTCGATGCTGCTCACCTCGCTCGTGCGCGGGCTGCTGGGCTGGGAGGGGGACGCGCCGAACGACCGGGTCCGGCTCGCGCCTCACCTGCCCGCGCGCTGGGATTCGGCCGCCGTAGAGCGGTTGCCGGTCGGCACGGGGCGCTACCGATTGCGGATCGTCCGCGCCCGCGAATCGCTCACCGTCATGCTCGTTCGCACGGCGGGCCGCGGTGTGGACACCCTGCTCTTCAGCCCGGCGCTGCCGCTGGGCGCGACACTGCAGAGTGTGACGGCCGACGGCCGACCCGTCGTGTGCGCGAGCCGTCCGACGGGTGCCGACGTCCACGTCGACTGCCGGCTGCCGCTCGCCGATCGCCTGGAGGTCCAAGTCCGGTATGCGCCCGGTTGGGAAGTGCTGCTCGACCCGCCCACGCCGGCGCGCGGCGAGCGCTCGAGCGCGCTGAAGCTCCTCACGCAGCGCCTCCTCGGCGACACACTCGAGCTGCGGCTCGAGGGGTTGGCCGATCGGACCTACCACCTGGAGGTGCGGACGCCTGTCGGCGTCAAGGTGGTGACGGTGAGCTTTCCAGCGGGAGGCTCCCGGCTCGACGGCTACGCGGCCCGCGCAGTCCGCGTCACGGCGCAACCGTGACAAGTTTGCTTGACAACGACACTTAGGCCGACTTAGGTTCGCGGTGCCATGACCCCCCGTAGCTGCACGGCGCTGGTTCTCCTGAGCCTCCCGGCCGCGGCCCTCGCCCAGAACGTTGCCGAAGTCCAGGTAGCGCCGCCCACCGTAACGATCAAGGCAGGCGAGCGCACCGGGCTGCTGGCCACCGCGTTCGACCGCGCCGGAAACGTCATCCCCACGGTGCGATTCAACTGGGGGTCCAACAACGTTGTGGTTGCACGGGTGGACAACAACGGCACCGTCACGGGCGTCGCCAATGGAGTGGCGATCGTCGAAGCGCGCGCGGGCTCCCGCAAGGGGCAGGCGGTCGTGCAAGTGGTGGGTGGCGGTGCGCCCCCGGTGGCGCCGCGCACGGAGCCAGGGGCCCAGCCCCCCGCCGGTCAGCCCGCCGCGGCCGAGCCGAGCGCGGCGCTGGATCCCTTAGCCGGTCAGCCGGCCGGCGTGGGGCCCGCAGCGGCGCTACGGATCGATCCGCCCGCCATCTATCTCCTCCCCTCCGAGAACACGCGCGTCTTGCCGCGCGCGCTGCGGGAGGATGGTTCGCCCGCCGCGCCAGTGCGCGTCGCCTGGAAATCGCTGCGGGAGGACATCGCGGGCGTCGACCAGAACGGGAACGTGGTCGCGCTGGCGCCCGGGCAGGGCACGCTCCAGGTCACCGGCCCCGGCGGGCTCACCGCTACCGCGCCCGTCGTCGTCGCGTCCGCCGACGCCGCGATCCAGGCGACGAACCCCATACGACTGTCTCCCGGCGATGTGGACACGCTGCGCGTGATCGTCCCGTCGCAGAACGGGCGGCAGGTGAACCCGTTGGCGCTGCAATGGTCGTCGAGCGATCCGAGCGTGGCGCAGGTGAACATGCTGGGCTTGGTGCGGGCGGTGAGCGCCGGCAAGGCCACGCTCACCGTGACCGGGCTGCTCCAGATGAAGACCATGGAGGTCCTGGTCCACCGGGTGGTGCAGTACCTGGCGGTGCGGCCGCGCTCGAGCGTGGATGTGCAGGTGCCTGTCACCTCGACAACGAAATTCACAGCGCAAGCGCTAGCCGCCGACACGATGCCGATCCCCGAGGCGCCCCTGCGCTGGAGCGTCGCGGACACCACCATCGTGGGCCTCGAGGTCGCCACCGGAACGCTGACTGGGAAGCGGTTGGGACGCACGCAGGTGACCGTGCGCGGTCCCGGCGGAGCCCCTGCGGTGACGTGGAACGTGAACGTGATCGCCGGGGCCGTGAAGCTCGGCGTCACGCGCCTCGGGCTCCCGCAGGGCGCTCACATGACCATCAAGGCGACCTTCGCCGACGACGCGGGGGGAGTGCTGGGCCCGGCGAGTGGTATCACCTGGACCTCGGACAACCCCCAGGTCGCTACGGTAGGCGAGGATGGCGGCGTGTCGGCGGCGGGCTACGGCCGGGCAAGGATCACGGCCACCGCGCCGGGCGGGAAGACCGCCACGGCCGACGTCATTGTGCAGGGGGAGATCATCGTCGCCAGCAATCGCAGTGGGAAGTTCCAGCTCTACGCTGCCGATCGCTCGAACCTGGCCCAGCTGCGCAAGGTCTCGGTCGATACGGCGCAGGCCGTCGACCCTGCAGTCTCGCCGGATGGCTCGCGTATCGCGTTCGTCTCCACGCGCGACGGCATCCCGCACATCTACGTGATGGAAGCGGACGGCACGAATGTCACCCGCCTGACGAGCGACCCCCAGCCCGACGCGCGGCCGGTGTTCACGGCCGACGGGGAGGCGATCGTGTTCGCCTCCCAGCGCACCGGCAAGCAGCAGATCTGGATGGTCAACTTGGACGGGACGGGCTTGAAACAACTCACCACCGACTCGCTGAGCTTTGCGCCCACCGTCTCCCCCGACGGCGGCATTATCGCGTACGTGTCGCTGCGCAACAAGAACTACGACATCTGGCTCATGTCGCGCGACGGGTCGAACCAGCGGGCCTTCACCCGCAGCCCGCAGTGGCGCGAGAGCGAACCCCATTTCCTCAGGGACGGGTCGCTCGCCTATCTGGTGGAGCGTCCGGAAAACGGGCGCACGGTACAGCAAGTGATCAAGGCGGACCTTGCCACGGGCACCACCACGCCGCTCACCGGGACGGACCTCGCCATCACCGGCTACGCTATTTCCCCGGGAGGTGAGCTGCTCGCCCTGGTCGTCAACGCACAGCCCGAGAACCGCCGTAACCCGCTGTACAAGGTCTATATCCAGCCGGTCGGGTCCGGCACGCCGGTGCCCATGCCTACGACCGGCGCCGAACAGATGGCGACGCCGACGTTCCTGCCGCTGCCGTAACGACGTTGTCCGTTTACCGTCGTCCGTTCTCCGGGTGTCCATGAAAGCGTGCGTGCTCACCGCCACCGGCAAGCTCGACCATCTCGCGCTAACGGACGTGCCCAAGGCCCGCGATCCCGGGCCGGGGGAAGTGCGCGTGGCGATCCGGGCGGCCGCGCTGAACCACCTCGACCTGTTCGTGGCCGAAGGGTTGGTGGGGGTGGAATACGCGTTCCCCAAGATCGTGGGAGCGGACGCGGCGGGTGTGGTCGAGGCGATCGGCCCGGGCGTGACGCGGGCGCGGCCGGGAGACCGGGTGATGATCAACCCCGGCGTCTCCTGCCGGGAATGCGAGTTTTGCCGCAAGGGCGAGCACTCCTTGTGCGTGAAGTACCGCATGTTGGGCGAGCACCTGCCGGGCACATTCGCTGAATTCGTCACCATCCCCGCGTTCAACGTCGCGCGGATCCCAGAGGTGACTCCCGCGCTCTCCTGGGTCGAGGCGGCGGCGTTCACCCTCGTGACCCTGACCGCCTGGCGCATGGTCGTGACGCGGGCGCTGGTGCGGGCGGGGGAGTGGGTGCTCGTCTGGGGGATCGGCGGTGGGGTGTCCCTCGCGGCGCTGCGCATCGCCAAGCTCCTCGGCGCGACGGTGATCGCGACGTCCTCGAGCGACGCCAAGCTCGCCCGGGCGCGCGAGCTCGGCACCGATCACGTCCTGAATCACCGGACGCAGCCGATCGCCAAGGAAGTGCGCGCCCTCACGGCCAAGCGCGGCGTGGATGTTGTGATCGAGAACGTGGGCGAGAAGACCTGGGAGGAATCGCTCCGCTGTCTCGCCAAGGGGGGCCGCGTGGTGACCTGCGGCGGTACTAGCGGACCGAAGCTGGTCACCGACGTGCGCCCCCTCTTCTGGCGTCAATACACCATCCTCGGCTCCACGATGGGGAATGATGCGGAGTACGCGGAGATCGTGCGGCGGCTCGGCGGCGGGGAGCTGCGGCCCATCGTGGATCGTGTATTTCCGCTCGCCGAGGCGCGAGCGGCGTACCAGTACCTCGAGCGCGGGGAGCAGTTGGGAAAGGTGGTGGTCAACGTCGGACAGTCGGCCTGACGGACGGTCGGACGGTCGGACGGTGCCCCGTCGGTAAGTCTCATCGGTGCCCCAGGTTAGGGTGCTGTTTTCCGTTGCTTTTCACGCGCTAAGTATTTATGTTTTAGTAACTTAGCCCATTCCTGTCCCGTCCGACCGTCCGACCGACCGACGAGTTCATGACCGCACCGAACGCCCGCGAGCGCATCCTGCCGCGCCTCATCGAAGACGAGTTGAAGGAGTCGTTCCTCGACTACTCGATGAGCGTCATCGTGCAGCGCGCGCTGCCCGACGTGCGCGACGGCCTGAAGCCCGTGCACCGCCGCATCCTGTACGCAATGCACGAGCTTGGCCTCGTCCCCGGTCGGCCCTACAAAAAGAGCGCCACGGTCGTCGGTGACGTGCTTGGTAAGTACCACCCGCACGGCGACGTGGCGCTGTACGACTCGCTGGTGCGCATGGTGCAGGAGTTCTCGCTGCGCTACCCGCTGGTGGACGGGCAAGGAAACTTCGGCTCGGTCGACGGTGACTCCGCTGCGGCGTACCGCTACACCGAGGCGCGGCTCACCCGCATCGCGATGGCGATGCTGGAGGACATCGACAAGAACACGGTCGCGTTCGTCCCCAATTTCGACGACCGGCTGCAGGAGCCGACGGTCCTGCCGGCCAAGCTGCCGAACCTGATCGTGAACGGGTCGGCGGGCATCGCGGTCGGCATGGCGACCAACATCCCCCCGCACAACCTGAGCGAGGTGGTGCAGGCGATCCACCATCTGGTCGACCACCCGGACGCCCAGGTGAAGGACCTGCGCAAGTTCATTCGCGGGCCCGACTTTCCGACGGGTGGCATCATCTACGGCAAGCAAGGCATCAAGGAGTGTTACGAGAAGGGCCGGGGGCGCATCGTGGTCCGGGCCCGCGCCCAGATCGAGGAAAAGGAATCCACCGGCCGACACCAGATCGTGGTCACGGAGTTTCCCTACCAGGTGAGCCCCGAGCGGGTGCGCGAGGAGATCGCGAGCCTCGCGCTGGCGAAGAAGCTGGAGGGGATCTCCGACTTGCGGAACGAGAGCGACCGGGAGGGGATCCGGCTCGTCATCGAGCTGAAGCGGGACGCGGTGCCCGCCGTGGTGCTGAACCAGCTCTACAAGCATACCCAGATGCAGACCACCTTCGGCGCCATCATGCTCGCCCTCGTGGACGGCCAGCCGAAGGAGCTGACGCTGAAGGAGCTGTTGCAGCACTTCATCGACCACCGGCACGAGGTGATCACCCGGCGGACGGAGTTCGAGGTGCGGCGCGCGGGCGACCGCGAGCACATCCTCGAGGGCTTGAAGATCGCCGTTGACCACATCGACGAGGTGATCCGCATCATTAAGAGGTCCAAGGACACGCCCACGGCCGACGCCGCGCTGCGCAAGCGCTTCAAGCTGTCGGAGAAGCAGTCGGCCGAGATTCTGAACATGCGCCTGGCCCGGCTCACCGCCCTCGAGATCACCAAGCTCGAGGAGGAGCTGAAGGACGTCCGCAAGTTCATCAAGGAATGCAAGGACATCCTCGCCTCCCGGCCACGCCGCATGAAGATCCTGAAGGAGGAGGTGGGTGAGGTGGCCCACGGGTTCGGCGACCAGCGGCGCACCGAGATCGTCGCGGATCAGGGCGAGTTCTCGATCGAGGATCTGATCGCCGAGGAGGACATGGTCATCACCGTGTCCCACGCCGGCTACATCAAGCGCCTGCCGGTGTCGGCGTACCGGCGACAGCGCCGTGGCGGCCGCGGCGTCACGGCCGCCCACACGAAGGACGACGACTGGGTCGAGCACCTCTTCATCGCGTCCACCCACGACTACGTCATGTTCTTCACCGAGGGCGGCCACTGCTATTGGCTCAAGGTGCACGAGATTCCGCAGGCGGCCCGCGCGGCGCGGGGGAAGCCGATCCTCAGCTGCGTCGCCATGAAGCCCGACGAGCGCATCGCCGCCTTGGTGCCCGTGCGGGAGTTTTCCGAGGACCAGTACGTCTTCTTCGCGACGAAGGATGGTGTCGTGAAAAAGACCGTGCTCTCGGCCTACGGGAATCCGCGCTCCTCGGGCATCAACGCCATCAACATCGAGAAGGGTGACGAGCTCATCGACGTCCAGGTCACCGACGGCAAGAACGACATCGTCCTCGCCACGCGCCACGGCATGAGCATCCGGTTCCACGAGCAGGACGTGCGCGACATGGGCCGCGCGGCGACGGGGGTGAACGGCATCGCCCTCGACAAGAAGGATCACGTGATCGACATGGTGATCGTGCGACGCGCCTCCACGCTGCTCACCGTCACCTCGCGAGGTATGGGCAAGCGCTCCGAGCTCGATGAGTACCGCGTCCAGCACCGCGGCGGCCGCGGCATCATCACCCGGAAGCGCACCGACAAGACCGGCGACGTCGTGGCCCTCAAGGAAGTGCTGCCCGACGACGAGCTGATGATGATCACCAAGAAGGGCATCATCATCCGGGTCCCGGTCGAGGGCATCCGCATCTCGGGTCGCAACACGCAGGGTGTGAAGGTGATGAACCTCACTCCGGGCGACCTGGTGGTGGACGTGGCGCGCGTCGTGAAAGAGGACGAGGACGAGACCGGCGCAGCCGAGGACGCAGACGACGAGACTCCTCGGCCTAAGCCGAAGAAGCAGACCCCCGCCAGGGCGGCGAAAGCGCCCGCCAAGAAGAAATAGCGTGCTCACGGCGGCGGAGGTATGGGCGGCGGCCGAGGGGCTGCGCGGCGTTGTCGTGCGGACGCCCCTGCGCTACGTGCCGGCGCTCGACGCCTGGCTCAAGCTCGAGAACCTCCAGCCCGTGGGCGCGTTCAAGATCCGCGGAGCGTACAACGCCGTGCGCCGGCTGCCGTTCGCGGTGCGCAAGCGCGGGGTGATCACCTACTCGAGCGGCAACCACGGACAGGCCCTCGCTTTCGCGGGCCAGGCCTTCGGCGTGCGCACGGTGGTCGTGATGCCCGAGACCGCGCCGGCGATCAAGGTCGAGGGCGTGAAGAAGTGGGGCGGCGAAGTGGTGTTCGCCGGCCGGACCTCGGAGGACCGGCAGCGCAAGGCGGAGGAAATCGCGGCCGACGAGGGCCTGGCGATCGTGCCGCCGTTCGACCACTGGGACATCGTGGCCGGCCAGGCGACGGTGGGGCTGGAGATCGCCGAGGAGTTGCCCGACGTCCGCGCCGTGGTCGCGCCGGTCGGCGGCGGCGGGTTGATCTCGGGTGTGGTGCAGGGCCTGGCGGTCGTGGGCAGCACCGCCATGGTGTGGGGCGTCGAGCCGGTGGGCGCGCCCAAACTCAAGCGCTCGCTGGAGGCCGGGGCGCCGGCGCGCCTCGAGCGCACGGCCAGCATCGCCGACGGACTCATCACCCTCACCGTCGGCGCGATCCCGTTCGCCGTCCTGCAGGCCCACCGCGACCGCGTCGGCGGCGTGGTCCTGGTGGATGATGACAGCATCCGCGACGCGGTGCATTTTCTACACCGCTGCTGCGACCTCACCGTCGAGCCGTCCGGCGCGGCCACGACCGCTGCGCTGCGCAGCGGCGCCGTGGACCCGCCGCGCCCGGTCGTCCTGATCGTGAGCGGCGGCAACGTGGACCCCGCGCTCTTCGAGAACGAAGGCTCCGGATGACCGAAGCCGCTCCGTCCAAGATCCTCGTCGCGGACGATGACCTGTCGCTCGTGAAGACGCTGTCGTGGATCCTCAAGGAACAGGGCTACGAAGTGGTGAGCGTGCCGGGGGGCGAGGGCCTGCTCGCCAAGCTCGAGGAAGAGAAGCCCCAGCTCCTGCTCCTCGACATCATGATGCCCAAGGTGGACGGGCTGCAGCTGCTCGAGCGCCTGAAGAGCGACGAGCAGTTCCAGGACCTGCCGGTCCTCATGGTGTCGTCGATGCCGCCCGAGGAGGCGACGGTGAAAGCGCTCGGCCTCGGCGCGGCCGACTTCATCGCGAAGCCATTCCGCGTCAAGGAGCTGCTCGCCCGGGTGGAGGCCCACCTGCGCGTGGGCCGCGCGCTGGCGCAGGCGCGGGAGGAAGCCCGCAGCCGCGCCACTATGGTGGACATCCTCCACGAAGTCACCGACTCCCTCAAGCCCGACGAGATCTACCACATCCTGGCGCGGCGCGTGGCGCGGGTGCTCAACATCTCGAAGTGCTCCATGGTCCTGGCCAAGCCGGGTGACCTGGTGGGCGTCGTGGTCGCCGCCTACGAGAACCCGATGCTGCGCAACCTCGAGATCGAGCTGGCGCGGTACCCCGAGATCGAGCAGGCGATCTCGACCGGCCGGCTGGTGCTCGTGACGGACGTGCGGAGCGACCCGCTGTACACCCAGGAGCGTCTGCGCTGGGAGCGCGACGGCATCAAGGTGCCGACCCGCTCGGCGGTGGCCCTGCCGTTTTCGATGACGGACCGCCAGCTCGGGGTCTTCTTCCTGCGCACCACGGGGGAAGACCCGCCGCTCACGCGCGCAGACGCGCAGTTCGCCGAGACCGTGATCAAGACGGCGGTGGCCGCGATCGAGAAGGCGTACGACTTCGAGACCGCGGTGTCCGACAAACAGCGTCTCGAGAAGCTCGCCGCGACGGACGCGCTGACGGGCACGCTGAACCGGCGGGCCCTGGCCGAGGCCCTGGAGGCCGAGCTGGAGCGGGCGCGGCGATACAACCTGGCGGTCGGCATTCTGCTCGCCGACATCGACCGCTTCAAACAGATCAACGACACCCGCGGGCACATTGCGGGGGACTCGGTTCTGCGCCAAGTTGGGGAGTTGATGCGGCGCGAGGCGCGATCGGTGGACCTCGTGGCGCGGTATGGCGGCGAGGAGTTCGTGGTGGTGATGCCTGAGACCGCTCTGCACGGCGCCGCGATCTTCGCCGAGCGGCTGCGGCGCCGCATCGCGGCGCGCGACTTCGCCGATCCCGGGGAGGACCCGCTCCACCTGACGGTCAGCATCGGACTGGCGTGTTTCCCCGACGAACGCGTCCACGGCGCGGAAGGACTCGTGACCCTGGCCGACCAGGCTCTCTACCGGGCGAAAAACGAGGGCCGCAACCTGGTGCGCGAATGAGCGTTCGCCGCTGTCCCAAGTGCAAGACGGTCTACTCGGACGCCGCCCGCTTCTGCCCCAAGGACGGGACGATGCTCGTGGAGGTCCAGGCGCCGCCCGCACCGGCGCAGGGTGCGAAGCCGCCGTCCGGCGGCGGCACCAAAGTGCGCACCCCGGCCGCTGCAGCCAAGGGCATCTCGCTCGATCGCGCGTCGACCCTCTCCAACCAGGTTCTCGATACCCGCTACCAGGTGCTGCAAAAGCTGGGCGAGGGCGGGATGTCGTACGTCTACCTCGCGCGGGAGATCGCCTCCGGCGAGGAGGTGGCGGTCAAGGTGCTCTCCCCCAAGCTGGCCAGCGACCGCAGCTCGGTCGAGCGGCTGCGCCGCGAGGCCGGCCTCGCCATGCGACTCGACCACCCGAACGTGTGCCGCATCCTGCGACTCGGGGAGTCGGAGGACGGGCTGATCTACTTGGTGATGCCGTTCCTCAAGGGCGAGCTGCTCTCCGACCGCGAGGTGAAGGGCGGCCCGATGGACGTGGCGACCGGCGTCCCGATCCTGCGCCAGGTGTGCACCGGCCTCCACCATGCGCACGAGCTCCAGATCGTGCACCGCGACCTGAAGCCCGAGAACATCATGCTGGTCCCCCAGGACGGCGGCGGGGACCGCGCCGTGGTGATGGACTTCGGGCTGGCCAAGGAGCGGCGCGCCGCCCCCGCCATCCAGAAGCTGACGGCCACCGGCATCATCCTCGGCACCCCCGAATTCATGAGCCCCGAGCAGATCCGCGGCAAGCCGCTGGACTCCCGGAGCGACGTCTACGCGCTCGGCATCGTGGCGTTCGAGATGTTCACGGGGAGGTTGCCGTTCCAGGGCCGCAACGCGCAGGAGATGATGATCGCCCGACTGCGCGGCACTCCGATGCTGCTGCGCCAGGCGCGCCCGGATCTCCCGGCCGGGCTCGAGAAGGCGCTGGCCAAGTCGCTCGAGACCAATGCCGACGATCGCTACGCCACCGCGCTGGAGTTTGCCGAAGCGCTGACCCAGTCGGTCGAAGGGGGGGGGGGGGGGGGGGGGGGGGGGGGGTTGTTCGGAAAGATCAAAGAGAAGTTCACCTGACTGCAGACGACGTCGAACAACGGCGTCGAACAAAACCGTCCACCAGAGGCGTAAGGACGATGCGTACGCTCGCTCTGCTGCTGGCCCTCCCGGTCACCCTCGCTGCGCAACAGTCCCCCCCCCCACCCCTTCCCCAGCCCATCACCGCCATCAAGGCGGGGACGCTGATTGAGGGGACCGGGGCGGCGCCGGTGAAGAACGCGGTCATCGTGATCCAGGGCGAGCGCATCACGGCGGCCGGCGCGAACGTCGCGATCCCGCGGGGCGCGACGGTGATCGACCTGTCGGGTGAAACGGTGCTGCCGGGGTTCATCGACGCGCATGTGCACCTCGCCGGCCGCACCATCGGCGACGGCGACTGGCAGCACAGCCGCCTCACCGAGATGCCAAGCCAGCTCGTGCTGCTCGGTGCGGCCCACGCTCAGCAGACCCTGGAGGCGGGCTTCACCACCGTCCGGGTCGTGGGCAGCGCGCATTTCGGCGACATCGCGCTCCGCAACGCGATCAACGCGGGCTGGCTTCCCGGGCCGCGCATCGTCGGCGCGGGCATCTCGTTCGGCATCCGCGGCGGTCATTGCGACGAGACCGATGGCCTGCAGCCCGCCGCGCTGGGACACGAGGCCGGCGTGGAGGAGGGCGTGGCGAACGGGATCGACGAGGTCCGCAACGCCGTCCGCTACATGATCAAGTACGGCGCCGACGTCATCAAGATTTGCGCGACGGGCGGTGTGCTCTCGCTCACCGATTCGGCCGGTCTCCAGCAATACTCCGAGGAAGAGATGCGGGCGATCGTCGAGACGGCGACGCTGCTCCAGCGTCGCGTCGCCGCCCACGCCCACGGCACCGCCGGGATCAAGGCCGCCGTGCGGGCCGGCGTCACCTCGATCGAGCACGGTTCGATCCTCGACAGCGAAGCGGTCGCCCTGATGAAGGCGCACGGCACGTGGCTGGTCCCGACGCTGCTCGCCGGCGTCTCAGTCGAGTCGCTGGCCACCGCCGGCCGGCTGCCGCCGCCGATCGCCGCTAAGGCGCTCGCCATCGCGCCGCGGATGCGCAACTCCTTCAAGCTCGCGCTGGACGCCGGTGTGAAGATCGCCCTCGGCACCGACGCCGGCGTGATGCACCACGGCACCAACGCCCGGGAGTTCGAGCTGATGGCGAAGTACGGCATGACGCCAATGCAGGCCATCGTGGCCGGCACGCTGAGCGGGGCGACACTGCTCGGCAAGGAGCAGGACGTCGGGTCGGTCGCCCCGGGGAAATACGCCGACCTCGTCGCAGTGCGCGGCGACCCGTTGCAGGACATCACCGTGCTGCAGCACGTGGACTTCGTGATGAAGGGCGGAGCGGTGTTCAAGCGGGATGGACAAGTCGTCGGGCGAAGCGCCGCGGGAGTGCCGTAACCCCGGTCAGGCGGGTGGTGGAGGTCTCCCGAAGCGACTGTGCTTTTTTGTCGCGCAGGGAGACCTCCACCACCCGCCCAGACGACGGTTAGCTTAATCCCCATGCAGCGATTCCCCGCCTTCGATCCCCCCGAGTATATCGACTGGAAGGCCGACCCCGGGCTCGTACGGGCGTTCCGGCAGACCATCGCCGGCGACGCAGAGCGGGCGGCCATCGTGGCGCGCCTGACCAAGGATGATCACCGCGCCCTGTACGCCGGGCTGCTGCGGGCGCGGCTGCATGATATCCAGCTCAAGCGCTGGGTCCGCACCGGCGTGATCTCCAAGGCGTGGCTCGGCACCGGTGAGGAAGCGACCACCATCGGCCCGGTGCATGCCTTGGAGCGAGGCCGCGACATCGTCGCGCCGATGATCCGCAACGCCGCCGCCTGCTGCGAGATGGGGATGAGCGTGGCCGACATGCTGCGCGCCTACCTCGGTAGCGAAGACTCCCCCAGCCGCGGCCGCGACCTGCACGTGGGCTCCTTCTCCCATGGTGTGCTGCAGCCGGTCTCCCACGTGGGCGACATGGTGCCGGTGATCACCGGCATCGCGCTGACCTTTAAGATGAAAGGCGAGCAGCGGGTCGCCCTCACGTGGGTGGGGGACGGCTCGACCAAGACCACCGCGGCGCACGAAGGGACCAACTTCGCCGCGGTGCAGAAAGTCCCGGCCATCTTCATCCTCGAGAACAACCAGGTCGCGCTCGGCACCCGTCTCGAGCAGCACCACCTGCCCGGCACGTTCCAGGACTGGGGGGCGAGTTACGGGATGTGGAGCGCCCAGTTCGACGGCAACAACGTGCTCGACGCCTACGCGGCGACGGTCCTCGCGGCCGAGCGTTTCCGCCGCGGCGAGGGGCCGGCGCTGCTCGTCGCCGAGACGTTCCGCATGGGCGGCCACGCGACTCACGACGAGCGCGA
>Ga0209056_10004822_pt1 | contig 14187 bp, 10 predicted proteins | sample GraSoiAngelo_114_FD_185876 | JGI IMG/M metagenome (GOLD analysis project Ga0209056, IMG submission 185876) | Grasslands soil microbial communities from the Angelo Coastal Reserve, California, USA - 14_0903_13_40cm (SPAdes) (version 2) | ecosystem: Environmental > Terrestrial > Soil > Grasslands... | reverse complement strand
GCCACGCAGTGCGCCTTGAACCGAGCCACGTTCCCCGCGGACGCTACGGATTGCAACGTCCTCAACTTCATCCCAACGGAGGTCGGCTACCAGGGCGGCGCCTGGAACCTGCAGATCTTCCATTGGTCCCAAGGCCAGTCGATCGTGCCCCTCACGAAGGACGACGACATCACCGCAGCGGCTGCCGCGGGGCTAGGTCGGATCGAGGTGACCAACATCCTCGTCCGCTGCCCCCTCGTGAACTTCTCGGCGCTTCGCTAGCACGATGAGGTCGGGAGGTCCTCACCTCGAGTGGGGCCTCCCGACCTCGAGACCGCGCCGCTGACACGCCGCTCGCGGTCGATTGCCAGAACCCTGCTAGTGAGGCTCGTGACTAGTCCGTCCAGGCGACTGTCGTGACGTCTGTAAGGGGCGTTCAACCGGAACCTGAGCCTGATCAGAGATCGCTCGCTGGACCTCTGATCGCCTCGATTGTCTCGCCAGAGTCATCCGACCAGCGACCCGGTCTCGTAGTGGCGCCTGACAACTACGCCCATAAAGAGGGAGGAGCCACATGCGCATCGCACGATTTGTCCAACTCGGAGCCGGGTTCGCGGCGGCCGCGGCCATCGCCGTCGTTGCCACAGCGCCGCTCGGTTCCCGCGCGGCAGACCATCTCGACGCACCGAACCTTGCAGCCCGCGAAGACGCCGACATCAATGACGTCTACGTCTTCCAGGCAAGCGCTCCCGGACGCACGGCGATCGCCGTCACGACCAGTCCGGCCGCCGGCGTCATCGGACCGATCGACTACGCCACAAATGTGCGTTACAAGATCAACATGGACCGTAACGGTGACGCGGTTGAGGATCTCGCCTACGTACTGGACTTCTCCGCACCCGCAAGTGGGTCGCAGTCATACACGGTCACGCGGTACACCGGCGCGAACGCCCGCAGCCTTGGCCAGGGCGTCACGCTCGGCGGCGGACAGCGTGGTGTCGCCAACTCGCTCAAGGGCGATGGCCTCGTGTTCGCCGGGCTCCGCGCGGACCCATTCTTCTTCGACCTCGCCGCCTTTAAGCATGTGGTCCTGGGCCAGGCCAACGGCCGTACCGGCTTCTGCGATCAACCCGGCCCGGCCGGCATCGACTTCTTCGCGAGCTTCAACACCAACGCGATCGTGCTCGACCTCCCGAACGAATCCCTGAGCGATAGCGGCGGAGCGATCGGCGTGTGGGCGACGACCCTCGACCGCGCGACCGGAACCATGATCGACCAGATGGGCCGGCCTGCCATCAACACGGTCTTCAACCACACCGTCGCCGACAAGGAGGCGTTCAACGCGACGCCGCCGTCACAACAGCCCACGAGCGGCAACTTCCGCAACAACATCATCACGACCCTCGAGACCCTGGGCGGGTACAGCCCTGCGACCGCGGGAGCGATCGCGGACATCCTCCTGCCCGACGTGCTCAGCTACACCGTCGGCACCGCTGCGGCGGGACCGCTCAACGGCCGCGCTCCGGCGGACGACGTCATCGACGTCGAGCTCGGTCTGGTCACCCAAGGCGGGATCACGACGGACTGCGTCGGCCCGCACACCTATCTCAGTACGTTCCCGTACCTCAACGTCCCGCACAAGTAATTCGGAGTGGCCGTGGGGCGGTCGTCGCCCCACGGCACACCTCGCGCGAGGGGAAGATGCGGCACCGACAATGAAGATCCGAGCATTCGCGCTCTGCCTGGCAGCGATCGTCGTCGCATCCGTGACGCACCTCGACCGGACCCCCGCCTCCGTGGCCTCGGGCGCACCGGCACCGGTGTCTCTGTCGGCGGAGGCTGTCCAGACGGCAGCCTCGGCGGCCGAGCTCGCGCGCCTCATCAGTGTGTTCGAGGCTCGAGTCAAGGAACACACCGACGAGCTGGATTACCTGTTCCTAGGAAAGCTTTATCTCCAACGCGCTCGATCGACAGGCGACGTGGGTTCGTATGCGCAGGCCGAGGCCGCGCTCGACCGGGCGCTGACGCTCTACCCGGACGACCCGGACGCTCGTGCCTCAATGGCACGGCTGCGGTACGCGACACATGACTTCGCCGGCACGGAGCAGATGGCCGCCGCGATCCTGGCCGCCGATCCGATGGATCCTGGGGCGAGGGCGATCCTCGGCGACGCGGCTCTCGAGCTCGGCGATTACGCGGCTGCGAGCGACCGATTCACAGAGCTCGCGAATCGCTTCCCGAATGCCGCCGCGGTCGATGCTCGGTTAGCCCGGCTTGTTTTCCTACGCGGCGACAGCGGTGGGGCGCGCGAGCTCGCCGACCGCGCCGAGACCGAAGCTCGCGCCGAAGGCGTGTTCGGCGTGGATCTCGCCTGGTATGCGCATCTGTGCGCGCAGATCAACTTCGACCGCGGCGACTACGAACTCGCGGCAGCCCGTGAAAAGGAAGCCCTCGCGATCGCTCCGGCTTACTACGTCGCGGAGGCGGGCCTCGCGCGGGCCAGTGCGGCCCTGGGACGGATCGACGATGCGATCGCGCAATACGAAAGAGCCATCGCCGCGGTGCCCCAGCCCGAATACCTCGCCGCCCTGGGGGACTTGTACAACCTCCGCGGCGATACATCGCTCGCGAGACGTGCATACGACACGGTTGAGATCATCGCGAACCTCAGTCCTCTAAACCAGCGGCTGTATGACCGCCAGTTCGCTCTTTTCTACCTCGACCACGATCGGGATCTCGAGCGGGCGCTCACCGTCGCCGAGGGATCGCTGGCGCGGCGCCCGGATGTCTACGGCTATGACATCTACGCTTGGGCGCTCTACAAGGCCGGCCGCTACGCGGGCGCGGCTGCGGCATCCGGCCGCGCGCTCGCCATGGGCACCCCCGATGCGCGCTTCCACTATCACGCCGGGCTGATCGCGCTTGCGCTTGGCGAGACAGGTCGGGGAAAAGCGGAGCTCCGCCGCGCGCTCGCGACGGGGCCAGCCTTCGACCCGCTGCTCGCCGCACGAGCCCGCGAGACTCTGGTGGTGCTCAGAGTTCGCGAATGAGACGGTCCGTGTTTATCGCGTTGGCCAGCGCCGCCTTCCTCGGCACCGGAACCGGTGTCGCGTCAGCTCACCCACTCGGAAACTTCACCATCAATCATTACGCCGGCTTGGCCGTGCGGCCGGACACGGTGAACGTCGATTACGTCATTGACATGGCCGAGATCCCTGCGTTTCAGGAGCGCGCCGACATCGACCGCGATGGTGACGGCGTGCTCTCAGGTGCTGAGCTGGCCACATACGCTGCGGCCCGTTGTGACGCTCTCCGGTCCGGCCTGTCGCTGCGCGTTGATGGGCGCGCCTTGGCGCTCTCGGTGGCCAGCGCGACCACTGCGTTGCCACTGGGACAGGCCGGCCTCAGCACGCTACGCCTGGAGTGCGAGTACCGCTCCGCGCTCGACGCTGGCGCCGATGCGCGCTCGCGCCTGCTTGAGTTCGCCGATGTGAATTACGCCGACCGCATCGGCTGGCGTGAGGTCACCGCGCGCGGCGATGGCATTCGTCTGGAGACCACGCTCCCGAGCGAGAGCGCGAGCGCGCGCCTCACCGCCTATCCGCAGGATCTGCTGTCATCGCCGCTCGACATCCGGGGCGGCAGCATCCGATTCACCGCCGGGGCGCCGATCGTTGAGCCCGAGGCAATCGCCCCGCCTGCCGCGGCGCCGGCGACAGACGGGCGGCCGACGGACGTCCTCGCGGCGCTCATCGGTCAGCGTGAGCTCTCTCTTATCGGAATGCTCGCGGCGCTCCTCATCGCGCTCGGCCTGGGCGTCCTGCACGCGCTCAGCCCGGGGCACGGCAAGACGGTCATGGCGGCGTACCTCGTGGGTACGCGAGGCACGCGGCGGCAAGCGCTCGTCCTCGGGCCGGTCGTCGCGCTTTCGCATACGGCAGGGGTGCTCTTGCTCGGCGCGGTGACGATCGCAGCATCGCGGCTGATTGCGCCCGAACGGCTCTACCCGTACCTCTCGATGGCTGCGGGCGTGATCGTGCTGGGCATCGGGCTTGCTCTCATCCAGCGGCGCATCCGCGTGCGCGGCCACGGTCACGACCACCAGCATCACCACGAAGAGACGGCTGCGCCCCTTGGATGGCGGCCACTCGTCGCGCTCGGTCTCTCCGGAGGGATCGTGCCCTCCGCATCTGCTCTGCTATTGCTCCTCGGCGCGATCCACTTCGACCGGATCGGGTTCGGCATGGTGCTCATCCTTGCCTTCGGTCTCGGCATGGCGGTGACACTCGTGGGAGTCGGGCTCGTGCTGGTCGGCGCACGCCGCCTTACACAGAGCGCCGCGAACGGGCACCGCCTCATTCGCCGCGGCCTTCGTTGGATGCCAGAACTCACTGCACTCCTCGTCGTCCTGTTCGGCCTCGGGATGACCGCCCAGGCTCTCGCCACGATCTTGTAGCCAACGATCGCGCGCCGCCACTTCGCTTAGATCGGCCTTTCGGTCCGGAGGTACGAGGAACGGCTTCGCTGCTACGCCATCCGGATCGGTCTGGAAGGCATCGCCTACAACGCGTTCAAAGGCCGGTCGGATGACATCGCCCGGCACGCGGCGCGGACGCTCGAGTTTGCTAGGGCGCGTTAAGCACCGGCTCACGCTGACCTCGCGATAGATCAGGCGGCCTGATCCTGCGGGCAAGCGGCCCAAGACTCGTCAGCTCGTTGTTTGGATCGGACAGCAATCAAGTAGCGGCGCGGTGTAAATCGATGCTGCTCGGGGTCTTCGAAGGAAGAACGTTCGGTTCGGGGCCTTTACCGGACGGCCCTCGGGCAAGAGACTTGTCGCAGGTCGTCTCGATCACGGATTCACTGTTTCGCGGAGGGTGGGTTGGAACGCAAGCGCGTCCTGGGTCTCGCACTCGCTGGCGCGTTAGTAGCCTGTTCGTCGGGCAACTTCGGGCGCGCCACAGGCGAAGGCGGCGGCGCTTCCCCGAGCCCGACGATAGCAGCGTCGTCCGAGCAGGAGGCCATCGAAGCGCGAGAGACGCCGACGCCCGCACCGTCGGCAAGCCCGCCACCGATCGCCGCCCCGGCGCCGAACTGGAACGATCTGCCGGTCGCCGCAAACGACGCTGCCGGCCTATCCCAACAACTCGTCATGCTTGAGACGGCGATCCACGACCCGAACGTGATCGGCCCGCAGCTCGCGTGGATGGGACACCTCCAGCAGCTCGCGTACAGCCGACTTCAGGATTACCCCGAATGGAAGGACAGCGTGCTCGCCGCGCTCCCCGACCAAACGCGTGCGGCGGTGAACGGCAGCCTCGAGGCGGGCAAGCAGTTGCGCATGCTCAGCGGCCCGGTCCCGAAGACGCTTCCTGATTGGAAGATCGTCGCGCCGGCCTCGATCGACGATCTGCTGAGCTACTACAAAGAGGCGGAGACCGAGTTCGGCGTGTCGTGGTACTACCTCGCGGCGATCCACCTCGTCGAGACGCGCATGGGCCGGATCCGCGGCCTATCGAGCGCCGGTGCTCAGGGCCCGATGCAGTTCATGCCGGCCACGTGGGCGATGTACGGAAAGGGCGACATCAACAACGACCAGGACGCGATCCTTGGCGCGGCGCGCTACCTCAAAGCCGCAGGGGCGCCGGCGAACATGCAGAAGGCGCTCTTTGCCTACAACCACTCACAGGCATACGTGAACGCGCTGATTCTGTACGCAGAGGTCATGAAGACGGACCCCGCGGCGTACCGGGGGTACCACGGCTGGCAGGTGTACTACCCGACCAAAGACGGACCTGTTCTTCTGCCGGTCGGCTGGGTCAAGGAGTAGCTCGGCTCAGTCGAGATTGAACGTGTCCCAGGCGATGCTGTCCCAGGCCACACTGTCCCACGCGATGCTATCCCAGGCGATGCTGTCCCAGGCCACGCTGTCCCATGCGATGCTGTCCCAGGCGATGCTGTCCCAGTCGAAGTTGTCCCAGGCGATGCTGTCCCAGGCCACGCTGTCCCAGGTAAGCGTTTGCCAAGCGATGCCGCCGAGCGTCGGGTCCTTCCAGCGGAGCGGCAAGCCATAGAGGACTCGGAAGAGCGTGCGAGCGAATGCGTTCGCGGGCCGGAGCGCGCGGTTGGCGGGAGCGAGACCGTTTGTGGGTGGAAGCCCGGTGAGCGAGCCCGTTCCGCTGGGCGATCCACCAGTCATCCCGCTCGAGCTGGCGGCGAGCGCGTCGAGCATCCCGCTGCCCCCCGCTCGCGGATCGGGTAGGGCCACGCCGGTGTCCTGACCGTACGGTTGGGTGGTCCCGACGAGGATCGCCTTGACCTGGTCCGGGCTGAGGTTGGGCTGGCGCTCGAGCAGAAGCGCGGCGGCCCCCGAGACGACGGGAGTAGCCATCGACGTTCCGCTGAGGCGCATATACGTGGATCCGTTCCGCGCCGTCACGACGCGGTTGGGGAAGAGCATGTCGAGCGCGCTTCCCGGCACGCGGATCGAAACGATGCGCCGCCCAGGTGCGACGAGATCGGGCTTGGCGTTCGAGTCGGCGGTGCCCCAGGCGGAGAACCAGGCGAGCGTGTCGTCACGTCGGCTGACGGTTCCCTGATCGTCCGACGCGCCGACGGTGATGGCGTACGGATCGATACCCGGCGATACGACCGTGTCGCGCCCCGGTCCGCCGTTCCCCGAAGCGGCAACGACGACCAGACCAAGGCGCCACGCGATCTCAATGGCCGCCGACATCGGGTCCGTGCGGTAGGAAACGACCGCTGGCGCGCCAAAGGAAAGGCTGATGATGCGGATGTTGTAGGCGGAGCGGTGGGCGATGACCCACTCGATCCCCCGGATCACCGACGAGATCCGACCGCTCCCGGTGCGGCCGAGCACCCTGACGTCGACGATGTTGGCTTGCGGTGCGATGCCGACGAACTCGCCCGCGGAGCGGCTGCCGTTCCCCGCGATGATCCCCGCAACATGCGTCCCGTGCCCGCCCGGGTCGCTTGAGAGGCGCTGATCCGCGAAGTTGACCGACGCGAGGATTCGGTTCGTCGGCTGGATGAGATCGGGATCCGCCGCCACCCCCGAGTCGAGGACCGCGACCGTCACGCCTCTTCCGGTCGTCCCTTGCGACCAGACCTGGTCCGCGTTCACCACCTGTGGATAGACGGCTGCGGCCTGAGTTGACGTTGTCGTCGGCGGTGGCGTCGGCGCCGGAGTGGGCGTTGGCGCGGGAGTCGGACTCGGGGTGGGCGTGGGGCTCGCCGTCGGTGCCGAGGCGGGACTCGTGGTCGGAGTCGGCGTTGGCGTCGCGTCTGCGGCGGGCGTTGCGCTGGCGGTCGACGTCGGAATCGGAGTCGGCGCTGGCGTCGGTGTCGCCGTTGGGGTCGGGATCGGAGTCGGAGTGGGTGTCGGTGTCGGCGCTGGCGTCGGTGTCGGCGGCGTAGGCGTCGGAGTCGGTGTCGGCGTGGGAATCGGAGTCGGCGCAGGCGTCGGTGTCGGCGTGGGAGTCGGGATCGGAGTCGGAGTCGGAGTGGGTGTTGGAGCCGGCGTCGGGGTCAGGGTCTGTGTCGGAAGAGGCGGTGGAGTCAAAGTGGGTAGCGGCGTCGGCGTCGGCAGCGGATCGAGCGTGAAATCACGCGGCCCGTCCGACGGGGCGACTGACGGAACCACTGTCGCGTCGTAATGGATGTACGCCACAGTGGGTACGAGGCTTATCGCGTTAACGCCGGCGGCGTTCGCGAAGCCGGCAGCGCTGTCGATGAGGGCAAGCCCGGCGACCGGCGTGCCGTTCAGGCGGAGCAGGTCGAGCGCTTCGTTGGCACGATTCACGTTTGCCACGCCGGTGAACGGGGGACTCGGGGGCTGCATCTCCACGATGACGGGGAAGAGCGTCAACGGGCGGGCGCTCATCAACGACTGCAGCGCGGGATCGATCTTGTCCAGCGCGGCTGAGTCCGCGCGCGCCGGTGGCGCCATCGGCACGAGCGCGAACGCGAGCACGACGAGCACGCAGCTGATGCCGATCAGCCGACTGCGCCTCATGCGGGTCGCTCCACGGACCCATCGGCGCTCTGCTCCGCGCGCAGCGGCAGTGTGAAGCAGAAGGTGCTGCCTTGACCATGGCCGTCCGACTCTGCCCACATGCGGCCGCCGTGCTTGACCACCAAGCCGTGGGCGAAGTAGAGGCCGAGCCCGTCTCCCTTGACGCGTCGCGCCGTTTCGGCCCGATATCCACGGCGGAACACCTGCGCGAGCTCGCTGGCATCCAGGCCGATCCCCTCGTCGCGGACGCTGACCGTCGCGCTCTGGGCGTCGGCGGCCACCGACACCGTCACGGTCGAGCCCTCGGGCGAGTACTTCAGGGCGTTCGAGAGAAGGTTCACGATCACCTGGCGGATCCGTCGCTCGTCCCACTCGCCCACAGCGCTCAGTTCGGCGGATACCTCGATGTTGTGGCGAGCGGTGAGGCGGACGCCTTCCGACACCTCGCGAGTAAGAGCGGCGAGATCCGTGGGCCACGGCGAGAGGGCGAGAAGACCCGCCTCGAGGCAGTGCACGTCAAAGAGTGTCGTGAGCAGCTCTGCGAGACGGTCGGCGTGCTTGACGATCGACGCGGCAGCCGCCGTCGTGCCCATGGGGTCGCCCTCCCCCGAGGAAAGCTTGCGGAGGAGGATCTCCGCGTGACCTCTGATGAGCGTGAGGGGCGTCCCCATGTCGTGCCATGCCATCGCGAAGATGTCTTCCCGGAGCCGCTCGAGGTCACGCTGCTCCGTGATGTCACGGAGCACGACCACGCCGCCCTGCAGGGGCCCTCTGGACGACCGAAGCGCAGACGCGCCCACGCTCAGGACACGGCGTTCGCCCGAACGAAGCTCGAGCTCCAGGCCATCGACGTTCGTGCCCGAGCGAAGGGAATCGATGACCGGCACGAGCGCTGCGGCGATCTCGCGCGCCGTTATTGGCCACTGCTCGACCCGCTGCCGCTCGAGGGGCTGGCCCAGGACGAGGCTCGCGCTATCGAGGCGGAGAAGCTCTCGGGCCGCCCGGTTGAATCTCACGATCGCGCCCCGTGCATCGACGATGAGGAGCGCGTCGTTCATGCCTGCAAGGACGGCCTCCAGCTGCAGAGCATGTCGTTCGTGCTCAAGGGCCAGCTGCTCCGTCGCCCGAAGGCGTTTGATAGTGATCGCAGCCTGCGCAGCGATGGCGCCCAGACTGAGGACATCCGCATCTTCGTAGGCTTCGGGGCGATAGCTCTGGACAGAGAGCACCCCGAGCACCCGATCGCCGGAAAGGATCGGAACCACCAGGCCCGACTGGGGTGCGACCAGCTTCCCCGCCTCGGTCCCGTACAGAACGCGGACCGGTGGTCCCTCGGCGGACCATCGACGGATGACCTTTGGTAATCTCGTTCGAATGACCTCGCTCGTGAAACCCTTGCCCAGCGGGAACGAACCGCCCTCGTGTTCTTCGCCGCGGTCGATCTGACGGATGACCTCGACGGTCTCGCTCGCCTCGTCGTACAGGGCAAAGAGGAAGACCGTCGCGTCCACCACGCGCGCGGTCTCCTCGTAGAGAGCGCGGAACAGCTCGGCCAGGTCGCGCGCCTCGGCACCGAGCGCTCCGAGGCGACGCGCAGACTCCAGTCGCGCGCGCAGCTGCTCATCTGCCGTTCGCGAGTGCAGCATGTCCCCCACCGCCGCCGACGCGGCACTGAACTCTTGTGTCTTGGGGCGAAGAATATCGGAGACGCCGAGCCCACGAACCGTTTTCGTCGCGTCCGCGCGGAGCTGCGCGGTGCGTGAGTCAGGCTGGACCATCGACTCACTCCCCCCAGCGGCAGCGACAGGGCGACTCAAACTCTTGGGCACAGCGTTGCTTGCACGATGGGTCTGCAGTCTTGGGGCCAAGGTTCGATCGGTATTGAGGTCTTGTGAAATTTCACAATGCTGCCCCGACGGCGGCGCGGTTGCGCGACCTCGGACGTCCGAGCAAGCGCTACTTCGACTACAAACCCACTCCTTGTAGCCTTCGCCGATGGAGTCAGGGTCGCGCAGGCCGCTTCTTTCGGCGCCCCGCGGTTTTCGCGACATCCTCCCGACGGAGGCGCGCGAGCTCCGCGTCATCGAACAGGCGCTGACCGAAACGTTCGCCGCGTCCGGCTACATGCCGCTCGAGCCGCCGATGGTCGAGTACAGCGCGGCGCAACCCACCCAGGAGCGACTCATTCAGTTCCTGGACACCGACCGCTCGCTCGTCGCCTTGCGTCCGGACCTCACGACGGCCGTAGCGCGGCTCGTCGCCCAGCGCTACCGCGAAACCGCCGGTGCGCTGCGCCTCTCGTACTTCGCCCCTGTCTTCCGCGAGGAACCCGCGATGACCGCCGGCGAGCGCGAGGTCGTGCAGGCCGGTGTCGAGCTCATCGGCGCGTCCGGTCCGATCGCCGACGCGGAGGTCCTCGCCCTGCTCGTCGAGTCGCTCGAACGCTGCGGACTCCGGCTCGATGGCGCGACGATCCAGGTCGGGCACGTCGGGATCGTGCGGCGGCTCTTCGCCCCGCTCGCAGAGGAACCGAGATCCGCAGTGCTGAGCGCGCTTCGCGCCGGCGATCTCGTGGGCGCGCTCCGTCGCGCGCACGAGGCGGGGATGCCGAGCGAGGACGTGACACGCGCGCGAGCCGCGCTCGGCGTCATCGGGCGGGGCATCGAGCAGCTCGACGGGGACGACGTCCGCGAGCTCCGTCAGGTCGTCCACCTCGCGCGCGAACGCTGGCCCAGCAGCGTCAAGCTCTGGGGTTCTCCCAACATCGGGCTCGTTCCAGCGCTGCCCTACTACACGGCAATCGTGTTCGAGGCGCTGCATCCTGACGTCGGCGTCATCGCCTCGGGTGGCCGCTACGACCTACTGATCGGTGCGTACGGCGCCCCGCGACCTGCGACCGGCTTTGCGATCGACGTCCTGCGTCTGCATCGCGCGCTCTTCGCTGAAGGCTGGCGGCCCGCGGACGCGAGGCCCCTCGTGACACTTCACTCCGGCGGTGACGAGCGCGCCACGATGCGGTGCGCGGCGTCGCTCCGTGCAGCGGGACTCAGTGTCGCGATCGGCGACGTCGCGGAGACCGCCGGCATCGCGCTCATCGCGGCGGAGGTCGTCGACGAGCGACGGGTGAAGCTCGGCGACGGACGGACCATCGACGCCGCGACGCTCGCGCGCGAGCTCGCGAGGTGAGACCGTTGCGATTCGCGCTCGCACAGGGTTTGCTGCTGAACGACGCGCTCGCGGCCCTGCGCGCGATCGCGCTCGACGTATCGCGCGTCACGCCGGGCGGCCGGCGCCTCGTCGTCGACGGCGGCGGCAACGTCGAGTTCGTGCTGGCGCGCCCGAGCGACATCGCCACGTACGTCGAGCGCGGCGCCGCCGACCTCGGCATCGTTGGCAAGGATGTCCTCATGGAGTCCGCGGCACGGGTGCTCGAGCTCGTCGACCTCCACTTCGGCGCGTGCCGCTTCGTCGTCGCCGCGCCGCGAGGCGCGCTGGAGCGCTCGCTCGACGAATACCGCCACCTCGGAAGCCTGGAGGTCGCGACGAAGTACCCCCGCGTGGCGGAGGCGCATTTTCGCGCACGCGGCCTCGAAGTCGAGATCGTGAAGGTCGCGGGGTCGGCCGAGGTCGCTCCGCAGGTCGGCCTCGCGGACTGGATCGTCGACCTCGTCGCGACCGGCGGGACGTTGCGCGCGAACGATCTCGCGATCGTCGAGGAGATCGCGGCGTGCAGCGCGAGACTCATCGCCAACCCAGCCTCGTATCACTATCGACGCGCGGAGATCGCGCCGCTGGTCGAGAAGCTCGCGGACTGGGCGTCGAGATCCAGATCGGGCGCGAACCAATGAACGCACGTCCGCTCTCGAGAATGACGCGGGACCTCGCACGCGTGCGGCACGGCGGCGCGTTCTCCGAGGTGGAGCGCGACGCGGCAGCGGGCATCGTCGCGGCGGTCCGGCGGGACGGTGACGCGGCCGTCCTCCGCGCGGTGCGGCGCTTCGATCGGCCCCGGGCCGCAATGCGCGAGCTGGTCGCCGACGCGGTCGACCTGCGGCGCGCCGCGCGGGGATGTCCGCGCGACGTTCGCGCTGCGGTGGGTATCGCGTACTCGCGGATCCGGGCGTTCCACGAGCGGCAGCGGCCGCGCGAGATCCGCCACCGGGACGCGAACGGGGACGTTCGGCTGGTCCCAGCGCCGCTCGATCGCGTTGGCGCCCTCGTTCCGCGCGGCCTGTCGGCCTACCCCTCCACCGTGCTGATGACCGGCGTGCCCGCGCAGGTCGCGGGCGTACGCGAGCTGGTCGCCGCCTCACCGATGCCGCGCGATGGATCGCTCGACCCCGTGCTCGCATACGCGCTCACGCTCGTCGGCGCGGCGGTGCTCTACCGCGCCGGTGGCGCGGCCGCGGTCGCGGCGCTCGCGTACGGAACAAGGAGCGTCCCGCGTGTCGACCGGATCGTCGGTCCGGGGAATGCGTATGCGGCGGCGGCGAAGTGGCTCGTTTCGGCCGACGTAGGGATCGACGCGCTCCAAGGACCGAGCGAGCTCATCGCCATAGCGTCCGCCGACGCCGACCCGCGCGCGCTGGCGCTCGATCTCCTCGCCCAGGCGGAGCACGGCGCCGGCGCCTTCGCGGTGCTCATCACCGACAGCGGCGCGCTGCTGCGCGACGTCGCCGCCGGCCTGGAAAAGACACCGCCGCGCGTCCTTCTCTATCACGCCCCGGGCCTGCTCGCGGCCGCGCGCGCCGCGGACTCGGCGGCGCCGGAGCACGTCTTGCTCGCCGGCCGTCGCGCCGCCGCTCTCGCGGACAGAATCCATCACGCCGGGGCGGTCTTCGTCGGCTCGTCGTCGGCCGTTGCGTTCGGCGATTACGTCGCCGGAGCGAATCACGCCCTACCCACCGGGGGGACCGCGCGCTGGTCCTCGGCGCTCCGCGTCGAGGACTTCGTACGCTGGACGAGCCGCGTCGAGCTGCGCGGCGGCCTCGTCCGCCTCGCGCGGGCCGGCGCCGCCATAGCGCGGCACGAGGGCATGCGCTATCACGCAGCGTCAATGGAGGCGCGGGTCTGATGCCGGCGGCACGACGAGGGCGACGGGCGCGACGCACGAAGGAGACCGACATCCAAGTGCGCTTCGCGCTCGACGGCTCGGGAAAAGCCGCGGTCGATACGGGATTGCCGTTCCTCGACCACATGCTCGAGCTCGTCGCCGTGCACGGTCTCTTCGACCTCACGGTGAAGGCGAAGGGCGACCTCGACGTGGACCAGCACCACACCGTGGAAGACCTCGGCCTCGTGCTCGGCGGCACGATCGATGAAGCGCTCGGCGATCGCAAGCGCATCGTGCGCTACGCCTCGGTCACCGTGCCGATGGACGAGTGCCTCGTCGCCGTCTCCGTGGATCTCGGCGGCCGACCGTACTTCGTGCACGACCTGCGGCCGAAGGCCCGGATCGTCGGCTCGTTCGACTCGACGCTCGTTCCCGATTTCTTCGTCGCCTTCGCGCAGGCGGCCCGCTGCACGATCCACGTTTCGCAGCTGCGCGGCGGAAATACCCATCATCTGCTCGAGGCGACCTTCAAGGCGCTCGGGCGCGCGCTCGACGCGGCGTCGCAGCGCGATGCGCGCCGCGCGGGCGTCCCGAGCACGAAAGGCCGCATCGGGTGATCGCGATCGTCGATTACGGCGTCGGCAACCTCGCCAACGTGGAGCGCGGGTTACAGCGCGCCGGCGCGACCGCGGTGCGGGTCACCCGGAGCGAGGACGAGATTCTTTCCGCTCGCGCGGTGGTCCTCCCCGGCGTCGGACACTTCGGCCACTGCGCTCGCGAGCTTCGCCGCTTTGGTCTCGACGCGACGGTGCGGACCGCCGGCGAGCGCGGCATTCCGCTGCTCGGTCTCTGTGTTGGGATGCAGCTCCTGTTCGAGGGCAGCGATGAGGACCCGGAGACGCCGGGTCTCGGCCTATACCGAGGACGGGTCCGCAGGCTGCGCGGTCCGGTGCGCGTTCCCCACACCGGATGGAATCGCCTTCGCTTCGTGCGCGCGCACCCCTGGCTCGCCGACGTTCCCGACGCCGCCTACTTCTACTTCGTACACGCATTCGCTGCCGAGCCGGTGGACCAGAATGCTGTCGTCGGAACGGTGGAGCACGGCGGGTGGGTCACCGCC
>Ga0209056_10004817_pt1 | contig 14197 bp, 18 predicted proteins | sample GraSoiAngelo_114_FD_185876 | JGI IMG/M metagenome (GOLD analysis project Ga0209056, IMG submission 185876) | Grasslands soil microbial communities from the Angelo Coastal Reserve, California, USA - 14_0903_13_40cm (SPAdes) (version 2) | ecosystem: Environmental > Terrestrial > Soil > Grasslands... | reverse complement strand
GGCAGCCTGGCATTTGATGGAAAAGGCCGGCGCAAATCATCCGCCGTGCACAGTGACGGCAGACTATACGATCAAATTACTTCGGCCGGCGCCGACCAACGGGCCAGTTTTCCTTGCGGCGAAAGTTGTCGAATCAACGAACGATCGCGCTATGGTCGAAGGGACTTTGACCGGTGGTGGAAAAGTCTGTGCCACATGTCGTGGAACCTTTGTTGCGGTCAAGGAAGGACATCCTGCGTTTCACCGTTGGTGAAGTGCTTGATCGGAGTGAATCGATGGCGATCAGGTCACCGGATTTGCAAGCACATGTTCCGAAATTGATCATAGCGTCATTCATCGATACACTTCGATGCTGACAGAGCGGAGTTTGATTCCTCGGGTGTATTGGGTCGCAAGATTTCGCTCGAGACCGTCAGCGCGATGACTCGTTGGCTTGGTGTTTGCGCGACTTTCCCTAAATCTTAGTTGTGAGAAAAGGTGCGCGCCCGGGGTGACTCGAACACCCGACCCACGGATTAGAAATCCGTTGCTCTATCCGGCTGAGCTACGGGCGCAATTCGCAACGAAGTTGCCGCCGGCATCTCGAACGCGCAACTTATCTCCTGATTCGAGTGTGCGATGAAGTCAACGATGTTTGTCCTCGGTGGGCTAATCGTCGTTTGTCTTTCAGTTGCCTTGTTCTTGCGCTCGCACCCCCGAAGGCAAAATGACATGAACTCATTGATGGTGATTGTGCCTTACAAGTACGAAGGGATGTGGGTCTTTGATGATCCAGCGGTTGGGCTAAATAAGGAACCGTTCATCGCGGGCATCGACACGCTCATTGATAAAGCGACGGCCGACATCCCTCACGCGGAGCGTGGATTTCGCGCAATATTCAGCGCGATGCCATTTCCAGGTGCAAAGTTCAAACTTGAATGGCGCCGGGAGGATTCGGGGGGCAATTGGTACTACAGCCCAGAATTTCAACAAGAAGGTTGGCTTTGTCCGGCGCTCTTCAAATATTTCACAAGCACACCACGCGAAATCTACGTTAAAGTCGAGCCGCGAGGATCGGAGCGATCGACTAATCGCTGACCCGGTGTTTCAACTCCCACACTCGAAGAGCCGCCAGTAACAATGCCTTTGTGCGGGCTAGGGTACCCACGCTGGGCAGGTCTGGTCTGGAAGAGGAGGCGATCTTAGAGTCGGCGGTGCGAGGACGTCCACGTTTGCGCGCCGGCTTTGCATTACGTACGCGTCTGGCGGTGGCGGCGCTGCTATTTAAATGTCCGGTCTCCATTGTCTTGAACCTGCAAAGCAGCTTCCAAGCCAGCCCTTCCACAAGAGTTTCGTAGCTGAGCAGCGAAAAGCGCTTGTTCCGGTCGCAATTTGCCGCCAGTTTCACGCCGTCATGGCTAGTCGGAAGCTTGGTTGCCTTACCATCTTTTTGTTTCTGGCGTTGTGCGCGAGCGTGATCGTCAACATTTTCCTAACGATTGCTGTGGTTGGTCGCGTCAGCAGCGGGAGAATTCGAGAGGAACCATGGCAAAGGTTTCGGGAAATAGTGGTCCAACGCGGGGCGCGCGGTAGTTCGGATCGGATCGCGTTGATCGTTCTGCGTGGCTTGATCAGCTCATCCATCCCGGGAAACATCGGAGACAATATGGTCGATGATATGCGCCTTGCCTTGCAGCAAGCGCGTGATGACGACCGGATCAAGGCCGTCGTATTAGAAGTCGATTCTCCCGGCGGCGAAGTTACCGCTTCGGACATTATCTATAACGCCGTCAGCAAAACGCGGGCGAAAAAGCCGGTCGTCGTCTATATGGATTCACTTGCCGCTTCCGGCGGCTACTACGTCTCCTGCGGTGGAAAATATTTGATGGCCAATGAGACCACCATCACCGGCAGTATCGGCGTTATCATTCAGACGCTGAATTACGAGCAGCTCTTTAACAAGATTGGGCTCTCCTCGGTAGTGTTCAAAAGCGGGAAGTTTAAAGATTTGTTAAACGGCGGGCGGGCCTTGATGCCGGAAGAACGCGAATTTGTGCAGAGCTTTGTCATGAAAACTTATGACAAATTCCTCGGCATCGTAGCGAAAGAACGGAACTTGCCGGCTGACGGATTGCGAAATTCGATTGCCGACGGTCGCATTCTTTCCGGTAAGGATGCACTTGAGAACAAGCTGATCGATAGCGTTGGCCAGATCGAAGACGCCTACGCCAAGGCGAAGCAACTTGGAGCCGCACCCGACGCAGCGGTGGTCAAGTATGCGGCGCCTTTCAGTCTTAGCCGTTTTTTCCGTGCGCTTGGGGAGTCTCGCTCTCGATTGCAGCTCGAATTGCCTAAACAGCTCGTGCCGCAACTTGAAAGCGGCCGTGCTTATTTTCTGCCGAGCTACTACGCTCCCTAACGCCGATCCGCATGGGCGGCGATACTTTGCTTTCTGCACTCGGCTCCGTTGTCAACGCCCTGTTCCTGGTTGCGAGTATCTACATTTATATTTCGCTGTTGCGGCAAATCGGGGCACGCCGAACTGAGCCAAGCTTAGCAACAGATCGACGTTTTGGGCTGCCAGAAGCTGCCGTTGCCATTGCCCTCGCGACGCTGTTTGCCTTGAATAGTATCGGTGCTGGCTCCGCTCAAATCGTCCATCTGCGAACGCGTGACCTTATCGCCAATGGCATTTTCGCGGCTGGTCTCGTCGCATTCATTACGGTTTTTCTGAAGCTGCGGCGCTTTGATGTCACCGAACTTGCCGGTCTTGCTCGGGTTAATTTCCGTCGCGCAATTGCGACCGGACTTGTGCTGATGATTTTCGCATATCCGCTGATTATTTTTGCGGATTGGGTGACGGCACGTGTTCTTGGAAGCGGTTCGAGCCGGCAGGGGATCGTTGAGCTATTCAGCAGTTCGCAACTGCTCGAGCAAAGAATCATTATCATTGTCTTGGCAGTCGCAGTCGCGCCGATTGCTGAAGAATTCGTTTTTCGGTTCTTTCTTTATGGTGTTTTGCGGCGCTACGTCGGTCGAATCGTTGCCCTGGTGCTTTCATCGCTCCTTTTCGCGGCGGTCCATGCCCATTTACCATCATTTGTACCTCTGTTTGTACTCGGTAGTTGCTTCACGTTGGCCTACGAGTGGAGCGGGTCATTGCTTGTCTCGATGACGATGCATGCCATTTTCAACGGGCTGACCCTTACCGCCCTTGCATTTCCAGACATGGTTCAGTGATGAGATTGCGTGAGCTCGGCGAAGACAAGCTTCTCCAGAAAATCCTGCCCCAACTTCACCGCAATAATCGCGTCATCACCGGTGCGGGCGATGATTGTGCCGTCGTTCGATTTCGCGGCGCAAAAGATCTGCTTCTGCTGAAAACGGATTGTGTCGTCGAGAATATCCATTTTGCGCCGAATACGGACGCGCGCGCCGTCGGTTGGAAGGCAATGATGCGGACATTCAGCGACTTCGCTGCAATGTCCGGCGTCCCGGAATTTGCTCTCGTCACACTAGCAATCGAAAGTAAGAGAGAGCTCTCCTGGATAGAGAAACTGTATCGTGGATTAAACCGCGCCGCGGCGCGGTTTCGCGTTGCCATTGTTGGCGGAGAGACGAGCGATACGCGCGGGTCGACTGTCGTAGCGATCAGTGCCGTCGGTTATGTCGAACGTGATCGTTGTATTTGGCGCAGTGGTGCAAATGCAAACGACGACCTTTTTGTCACCGGCCGACTAGGCGGCTCGGTCCGAACGCGTCATCTGAAGTTTGTTCCGCGGATCGACGAAGCGCGATGGCTTACGTCACATTTTCATATCCACGCCATGATTGATCTGAGTGACGGCCTCGGAACCGATCTGCCGAGACTGGCGCAAGCAAGCAAGCTTGGTTTTATCATTGAACAAAACGCGCTGCCACTTGCGTCTGGCTGCTCGGTTGAGCAAGCTATTTCGGAGGGCGAAGATTATGAGTTGTTGTTCGCCCTTTCGCCGCGGAACCGAGAGTCGTTGGAAAGGAGCTGGACTGGTGCCTTTCCGAAGATTCCGCTGACGCGTATTGGCCAGCTCACTGCCAAGCGTGAAATCGAAAAACCAAAATTTCCCGCCGGCTATGTTCACTTCCGCCAGCGTCGCTGAGACCGAAGCGGCGGGCGCGCGCGTTGCCCATGAAGTCAGGGCCGGAGAAGTGCTTGCTTTAACGGGCGACCTGGGTACCGGCAAAACGCAATTCGTAAAGGGATTTGCGCGCGGGCTCGGTTCCCCGGCACCGGTAACGAGCCCGACATTCACGCTCCTGCATGAGTACCTCGGCGGACGATTGTCCATTTATCATTTCGATTTCTATCGATTGGAAAATCTCACGGCGTTGAAAACAATTGGCTTTGACGAGTACATTTTTGGCGCCGGCGTCAGCATTATTGAATGGGCTGATCGCTTTCCCAGCGCGATTCCTGCCGGTGCCCGTTGGATTCGATTCCACATGATATCGCCGCATGAGCGGACGATCGAGCTGCAATGAAAGCTCTGGCCTTCGATCTTTCCACCCGTGAGGGCAGCATCGCGGTGGCCGACGAGGATCGCTTAATTGTTTCCCGTCAATGGTCCAACGATCAGCGAAACTCCGCGCCATTTTTTCAGGCACTCGATCAGATCATTCGCGAATATTCTTCGCCCGACATGATCATCGTTGGAAGGGGCCCTGGGTCATACACCGGGACGCGCATTGCGATTTCTGCAGCCATCGGATTGCAAGCAACCACTGATGCAACGCTTTCTGGCCTTCCTTCAATCAGCGGGATCTCGACCGAGCCGGATTACGCCGTCCTCGGCGATGCCAAGCGCTCATCATTTTTCTTCGTTCGGGTCCGCGATGGAATGCTTGTCAATGAAATCGAGTTGATGTCCGAAGCCGATATCGTTGGGCGCATCTCTCAAATGACGATTCCGATTTACACGTCGGATGATCTGCCTCAATTCAAACAGGCAAAGCTGCGATTTCCCTCGGCCGCAGTACTCTGCCAGCGAGCTCGGGAATTTCCGCAGAATCTGGTTCGTGCGCCGTTTTCGCCGATTTACCTTCGCGAGCCGCACATTACCGTAGGGCGAGCGAAGAGATGACGGAGCATCATTATCGTTGTTGGGCCGAGATCCATTGCGCTGCCTTGCAGCACAATGCCGCCCTGGTCAAACAACGACTGGGCCAAAATGTCGAGACGCTCGCGGTGGTGAAGGCCGATGCTTATGGACATGGAATGATTGCGGTCGCGAAAGCGCTGTCGGACGAGGTTCAACTTTTTGGCGTCGCTAATCTGACTGAAGCGATCACTCTACGCAACGCCGTCGAGCAACCGATTATGCTTCTTGGTCCGGCATTGCCTCAAGAACGAGGGTTGATTGCAGAGCACGGATTTATTCCTTCCGTCTCGACCTGGGAGGAAGCGGACCAATTCAATGGCCTGGCGTCGAATAAGAAAATTCTGATCAATTTTAAGATCGATACTGGAATGGGGCGGATGGGCGTTCCGGCACATGAAGCAATTGCTCTCTTCAAAAAAGTGCGCGCGCTGCCGCGCGTCGAAATTCACAGCATTTCAACGCATTTGCCAGTCTCAGACGAGGACGAAGCTTTTACCCGTGACCAGCTACGGCGCTTCAGCGCTCTCATCAAAAAATTGCGAGCCGAAGCTCCCGGCAATTATAAGGTCCACGCCCTGCAAACGGCGGGAATCCTGGAGTTCGCCGACGAGCCTTTCGAAATCGTTCGACCTGGCATGTTGCTTTATGGCATTTCGCCACTGCCGCAATTTCAAAATATTCTGCGTCCGGCGATGACCTGGAAGACACGCATTGTCCTGATTCGGGAAATGCCAACCGGACATGGGATCAGTTACGGTCGAACCTTCATCACCCCAAGATCGATGCGGGTCGCAACCTTGGCAGCGGGCTACGCAGATGGCTATCCGCGCCATCTTTCCAATCGCGGTACATCAGTTTTGTTTGGCGGACAGCGCTGCCCGCTGCTCGGTCGGGTCACAATGGACTTGATCATGATTGATGTGACCTCGCTTCCGCAGGCGGTTGTGGGCGACGAGGTAGTGTTGATGGGCCGGCAAGGCGACCAAGAAATTTCGTGCGCCGAGTTGGCCGAGCGCGCCGATACGATTACCTGGGAGATTACGACGCGAATTGGTCGCCGAGTCCAACGTGTTTACGTGTAATAGCCGATGTTCCAAATCATTTTTAACGAGCTGAGCGCTTCCGAAATGTCGGCATTGCCAAAGATCCTTCAGCTCGATCTGCTGGCCGAGTTTCAAATTTTCCCCGAAGAGCTCGACCATCTCGACCGCAGCCGTTTCGGCGTTCTCGATCGCTATCGAGCCAAAGATTACCGGATTTATTTCGAGAAAACACCAGAGGGGATCACGGTGCATCGTGTGCTGCACAAAAATACGCTGCGCGATTTCCTGTTTCGAACCAAGCTGCCAACGGGCGAGGACGAGCAGCTGAAAGAGACGCGCGAGTTTTGGAAATTGATCGAACAAGGCGAACGGACGCGAAAGAAATCGTGATCGGCGATCTTGTTGCGGACGAGGAGACGCGCCGGCGCGAGTTTCCGATTTGTGCTCGGAAGACTTATTGCGCCCATGCGGCGGATGCGCCGTTGCCGCGCCGGGTCGCTGATGCGATGCGTGAATCGATCGAGCGTGCTTCTACGGATGAGCGACAGTTCGAAATCGAGCTCGAACGCATTGGGAGGACGCGGACGGTCGTGGCGCAACTCTTGGGTGCGACGCGGGAGGAAATCTCCCTTACCGGTCCGACTTCGAGTGGCTTGGGGATAATTGCGAAGGGCCTGGAATGGAGAGCCGGTGACGAAATTGTCTGTTACTTGGAAGAGTATCCGGCGAACGTTTATCCATGGCTCGCCCTCAAGCGGCAAGGGGTGAAAATTGTCCTGCTGGAACCAGCGCATCTCGGCGAAATTACTCCAGAACTGGTTAGCCGAGCGTTGACAAATCGAACGAAGCTGGTGGCCCTGGCAACGGCGAACTTCTGCAGCGGCTATCGAATTGATGTTCAAGGCATCGGCGCACTGTGCAGGGAGCGCGAAGCCCTGTTTTGTGTCGACGCCATTCAAACGCTCGGCGCCTTTCCCGTGGCGCTCGATCACGTCGATTTTCTCGCCGCGGGCGCGCAGAAGTGGATGCTCGGTCCGTCCGGTGCTGGAATTTTGTTCGTTAAGAAAAGCCGGCGCGACTTGTTAGATCCACCCATCATTGGCGGCTGGAATGTGCAATCGCCCAATTTCATCGCCCAACGCGAAATCACTTATGCCGCGGACGGGCAGAAATTCGAGCCCGGCGCTTACAACCATTCCGCCATTGCCGGCTTGCGGGCCGCTGTTGAACTCCTGTTGGAAACGAGTTTGCCTCAAATTTCGACAAAGATTCTTTCTCTCACACGGGCACTGAATGAACATATCGCCCCGATGGGGTTTGAGTTCCTTAGCCCGAGGGCCGGAGACAATCGCTCGGGAATTTTGACCTTCCGTCATCCAAAAGTGGTGACCGGGAAACTCTTCGAACTCTTGGGCCAAAACGACGTCGTCGTTTCACTCAGGTTTGACCGCGCCGGGTCAAGTTGGTTGCGAGTGAGCCCGCACTTTTACAACACGGTCACCGAAATCGAGCGAGTGGCGGAATTGCTGAATCGCGCCGTCAGCGCGTAGCCTACTTCATCAGCAGCACCGAACGGCTGCGTTTAATCTCGCGCGTAATCTTGCGGTGCATATGCGCCGGCATGCCGGTGACGCGCCGCGGCAGAATCTTTCCGCTCTCGGTCACGAACTTTTTCAATAGATCGGGATTCTTGTAATCGATCGCTTCCGCCGCAATATCGATTCGGCGGCGTGGCATCGTGCGATTGGCCCGGCGAAAGGCGGAGCGCCGTTTTGCGGTTTTCGGTTGCATCAGATTAGCGTGTCTCGCGGTGGAGAGTGTGCCGTTTCAAGAAGGGATTGTATTTTTTCTTCTCCAGTCGATTAGGCGTGCGCGGGCTCTTCTTGTTGCGCGTAGTCATATAGCGTGACACCGGCTTGCCAAGCGCCTTGGCCTCCGTGCATTCGAGGGTAATGATCTCCTGCGCCATCGTTATTCCTTCTCGGCGACGGGAGCGGGTTCTTCTTCCTCAGTCTCAGGTGCTTCTTCTTCAGTTAAACCAAAGAGCGATGTAACCGATTGTCGGACGCGCGACTGCTTGCTTTGCTTCTCCAGTTGGGATTGGCATTCCACTGTAAATCGTGCAAACGGAATTGCCTCAAGCCGAGCATGCGGAATCGGTTTGCCCGACATCTCACAAATGCCATAAGTGCCGAGCTCGATGCGCTTGAGGGCCTGATCGATTTCATACAGTGCGTCCTGCTCCTGGGAGAGCAAGCTAAGCGCAAAATCACGATCGTAAGCATCCGATCCGGCATCGGCCTGATGCATGCCAAAGGCGGAAGCCTCGCTGCCTTCTGCCCGCGAACGGAGCGTATCCTGGGCAACACCAGCCATGGAATCGACCATGGCATCGCGAAGTTGCAGCAGTTTCTCCTTTTGCGCCCGCGTAAAGGGATCGAGTCGGCGTTCCTTGTTGTTCATTCCCAAAACTGTTGGCTGAGTTTTTCCCCCGCGGTGCGGAGTCGCCTTCTCGCGCCGCCTTTTCGGAGCAGGCTTCGCCTGCGCTTTTTTCGCGACAGGCCTGGCCTTCTTCGCAGGCTTGGAAGATTTTGGCGCGCTCAGCTTTTTCGTGGCCTTGCGCGGCGCAACTTTTTTGTTGGATCTGGGCATAAAAGCAATCTCGCGCCAAGGGGTCCGGCGCGAGCGGAGCGCATAATTAAGAACAATTCCCCAGAGGCGCAAGGAGAGATTTCGTCACTGCGGAAGAGCGGCTTTTTAGGAGCTTGCGCTGGAATAATGCCGCAGAGCAAAGCGCCAGAAAATACGCGAAGACCAGAATGCGATGGTCGCAGCGACGATCAAATGAAACATCAGCCAGGTAGGCTGCCCGAGCGATTTGATCAGCACCCGAGCCGGAATATTTGCGACGATTACCACCGGCACGATCCAGCCAAAGACGAAACGAAACAGGCGCGGATAAATAACGTCTGGATAGCGGGCAATATTGAGGAAATTGAAGTAGCCATAGACGAGGCCCTGCGCGCGTACGATCCAAAAGCTGAAGGCAGCGAGACTGAGCATGATCGAATAATGAATGGCGATGCCAAATCCGATGGCCACCAGATAAAGCATGACGTGGAGCGGATGAGGCGCGATGCCAAGCCGGGAAAGGGAGACCACCACGACCAGGCCGCCCAGCGCCGCATTTACAACACTATCGAGGCCAAATTGTTTCGTCGACGCGGCAAACTGGCTGTCGATCGGCAGGACTAGCAAAGAGTCGAGTTTTCCGGTGCGGACCAGCTCGGGAATATTCGAGATGTTCATGAAAAAGAACGCCTGGAAAAGCTGCGCGATCATCTGATGTGTGCCGACGAGCAGGACAACCTCCCATTTTGACCAGTCGCCGATACGATTAACCGATCCGAAAATGATGCCGAAAAAAACAATCTGTCCGACAAACCAGAGGACTTCGACCAGCATCCAGAGGAGGAAGTTCGCTTTGAAGCTCATCTCGCGGATGAGCGAATTGCGGAGCATGATTGAGTAGATTTCGATGTAACGGCGAACCGCTTTCACTTGTCATATATTTATGGCCGGCTCGGCTGAAACGAAACTATGAACCGCCGCAATGTTGTTATCGCGGCGGCGATTACGCTCGTCCTTGTCCTGTTCGTCCTGGCGCGCTGCAGTAAATCGAGTGCTGCCGCTTTTCAGACCGCGACCGTCACCCGCGGTCCGATCACGCAGGCAGTCACAGCGACCGGAACCCTCAATCCAGTGATAAATGTCCAGGTGGGCAGCCAGGTTTCAGGAAACATTCAGAAACTTTTCGCTGACTTTAATTCTCCGGTAAAAGCCGGTCAGACGGTCGCACAAATCGACCCAGTCCTCTTTCAGGCGACGGTCACCCAAGCCGAAGGTGATTTGGCCAGCGCGCAGGCGGCCCTGGAACTTGCGCGAATTAATGCCGCACGAACTCAGTCATTGGTCGCGAAACAAAACTCTCCTCAGTCCGACCTCGATCAGGCGCTGGCAAATCTGCACCAGGCCGAAGCGAATGTGAAAATCAAGCAAGGTGCGCTCGACAAGGCCAAAGCCGATCTGGACCATTGTACCATCGTGTCGCCGATTGATGGCACCATCATCTCCCGCAGTGTCGATGTCGGCCAAACGGTGGCCGCCAGCTTGCAAGCGCCAGTCATTTTCACGATCGCGAACGATCTCACCAAAATGCAAATCGACGCCAACGTTGCCGAGGCAGATGTTGGTGTCGTCGCCATCAATCAGCAGGTGGACTTTACGGTGGACGCCTTTCCCAATCAGACTTTTCATGGTCAGGTCGTTCAAGTGCGTAACGCCCCGATCACGGTGCAAAATGTGGTCACCTACGACACCGTGATTGGGGTCAGCAATCCGGAATTGAAATTAAAACCGGGCATGACGGCGAATGTGTCGATCGTGATCTCACACAAGGACGACGTCCTGAAGATTTCCAATGCGGCATTGCGCTATCGGCCGCCGGACGCCGCCGCGCCACAGGTTCAAACTTCTGCGCCTGCTCCAGGAAGCGGGGGTGTTGCGCGCCCAAGGGAAGGGAGGGCACGGGACCGACGCATTGGTCGGACCGTTTATGTCTTGCAAGGGAACAGACCGCAGCCGGTGCAGATCAAGACCGGGATTAGCGATGGGGTGATGACCGAAGTGATCGACGGCCTGAAGGAAGGTGAGCACGTCATTACGGCTCAACTGAGCGGACCGACCACAGCTAACGCGCCCCAGCAGGGGAATCCTTTTGGCGGTCCGCGGCGATTTTAGCGGGCGTGAACGGTAACGACGCAGCCGTTGTTCAATTGATCGACGTGCATAAAACATACCGCACCGGCGAAATGGAGGTGCACGCCGTACGTGGTGTTTCGCTCGAAATTCAGCGTGGCGAATTCGTCGCGCTGATGGGGGCAAGCGGCTCTGGCAAATCAACGCTGATGAATATCATTGGCTGTTTGGACCGGCCGACGAGTGGACGCTACCTGCTTGATCGTAGTGATGTCTCCCATTTGAATCGGGATCAACTCGCCGATATTCGTAACGGTAAAATCGGCTTTGTTTTCCAAAACTTTAATCTCCTGCCGCGGACTTCGGCGCGTGAAAATGTTGAGCTGCCTTTGCTCTACGGAAGACATCACCTCACCGGTCAACAGCTCCGCGAACGGGCTGATCGGGTGCTTGCCTCGGTCGGTCTCCAAGGCCGAGAAGACCATCATCCAAGTCAGCTTTCGGGTGGTCAGCAGCAACGCGTCGCGATTGCGCGTGCCCTAATCAATGATCCCGAAGTTTTGCTCGCGGATGAACCGACCGGAAATCTCGATAGCCGGACCAGCGTTGAAATCATGGGAATTTTCCAAGAACTGAACGAGCGTGACATCACCATCATCATGGTCACGCACGAGCCCGACATCGCTGCCTTTGCCCGGCGCGATGTCGTCATGCGTGATGGGTTGGTGCTCAGCGATCGCGCGGTTTCGCAGCGGTTAATTGCATCGGACGAAATCGGGAAACTCGCCAGCGTGGACGACGTTGCCCATGCGGAAAATTAGAATGCGACTCGGCTCAACCTTCAAAATTGCTTTTCGCGCTTTGCGCCGGAACAAACTCCGATCGGCGCTGACCGCTTGGGATTATTATCGGAGTTGGCGCAGTTATCGCCATGGTCGGCATCGGCAGCGGCGCCAAAGCACAAGTCGAAGCGCAAATCGCCAGTCTCGGTCAGAATGTCATTCTGGTTTTTTCCGGTAGCACCACCTCTAGTGGAATTCGAACGGGTTGGGGCGGAGCTGGCACTCTCAAGATCGAAGATGCCGAAGCCATTCGCCGTGAAGTACCGGGCGTGAGTGCCGTGAGTGAGGAAGTTCCTTCAAACGTCCAGGTAGCTGCGGGAAATCAAAACTGGTTTACGCGCATTCTCGGTGAATCGGCCGATTACTTCGACATTCGGCAATGGCTGCTGGCCAGCGGTTCTCCTTTTACACCGCAAGACGTGCGCAGTGCCAACAAGGTTTGCGTGATCGGCAAAACCACGGCATCACAAATTTTTGGCAATGAAGATCCGATTGGGCAGACGCTGCGGATCAAAAACGTGCCGTTCACTGTGACGGGAGTCCTTACGCCAAAAGGCCTGAGCGCACAGGGTCTCGATCAGGACGATGTTGTGATCATGCCCTACACCAGTGCGATGAAACGCGTCGCTGGCGGAACGACTTTGCGCAACGTTAATGTACAGGTTGCAAACGCGAGCGATCTCGAACCGGCGCAGCAACAAATCATCTCCCTACTGCGTCAGCGCCACAACATTCGGCCAGGCCGGGACGACGACTTCACTGTACGTAACCAACAGGAAATCGCGCAGGCGGCAACGGCCACCGCTGAAGTCATGACGGGATTACTCGGCGCTATTGCAGGCGTTTCGCTGGTAGTCGGTGGGATCGGTATCATGAATATCATGCTAGTAAGCGTAACCGAACGAACGCGCGAGATCGGCACTCGCATGGCGGTGGGGGCGCATGGGCGTGACATCCTTACCCAATTTTTGATCGAAGCCGTCTCGCTCAGCGCTGTTGGCGGGTTGCTCGGCATTATCTTTGGGGTAGCGGCATCGAAGATTCTCTCGGCTTGGAAAAATTGGCCCTCTCTCATTTCGCCAAGTTCGATTGTTATTGCATTTCTGGTTAGCGCGGCGGTTGGAATTTTCTTCGGCTTCTATCCGGCGCGGACGGCTTCGCGGTTGGATCCGATTGACGCTCTGCGCTACGAATAATTCCGTAGCGGACGCTCTTTTCCGAGCCAAGTATTCCGAATGGCGACTCGATTTGAGAAAATGGTTAACGCAGCGAAGAAAAACGCCAGCGAAATTTCACCACGCAAGGCAGCGGAGGCAGCGGAAAAAGGTGGCGCGCTGATCATTGACGTGCGTGATCCTGACGAGAGCCAGGCCGCCTATGTTCCGAATGCGAAAACGATCAGTCGGGGAACATTGGAAATCGAGATTGAAGAACTCGCGCCCGATACGTCGACGCCGATCATTTGCTATTGTGGCGGTGGGGGTCGCTCTGCGCTTGCGGCCGAAAGTTTGCAAAGAATGGGTTACACCAATGTGAAGTCGATGGCGGGCGGCTTTAAAGCCTGGCAGGCCGAGGGATTACCAGTCGAACGATAACTCAACGCGATGTCCCGACGCGGCGCACGTTGGCTGAATTCGACTGTGCTCGGCATCGGGCTGGCCTCCCTTTTCAGTGATTGGTCGCACGAGATCGCGACCGCGGCGATGCCGGCGTTCCTGGCGACGCTTGGCGTTTCGGCGGGATGGCTTGGAACAATCGAAGGCGTGTCGGACGGACTTTCTTCGTTCGCGAAAATGGCGTCCGGCTTCTATACGGACAAGCTGGCCCGCCGGAAGCCAGTCGCTATTGCCGGTTATGTCGGCACGGCAGTCGCAACAGCATCTTTCGCCTTTGCCGATAAAGCCTGGCACGTGCTGCTGGCACGGTTCAGCCGCGGACTCCGCACACCGGTGCGAAAAGCATTGCTCGCCGCTGCCGTCGCTCCGGAAGCCTACGGCCGCGCATTTGGGCTTGAACGTGCTATGGACACGACTGGAGCCATTATCGGTCCACTGAGCGCACTGCTTATTTTGCAGCTGACCGGTCATAATTTTCGCCTCCTCTTCGGCTGGAGGCTCGTCCCCGGACTACTAGCTGCTACCGTTATTCTATTTCTTGTTAACGAGCGAGAACGGACTCCCGTCCCGCATATTTCCTTCGGCGAACGATTGCGATTGTTGCCTCACAATTACAGGAAATTTCTCACTGCTGTGGGATTATTCGGGGCGGGCGATTTTTCGCACACGATGTTGATTTTATTGGCGACCCAGCGCCTGACGCCGTCGTTTGGCCTCGCTCGCGCTGCAAGTGCTGGAGTCTTGCTCTACGTCCTGCGTAACGTTTTTTACGCTAGCTTTTCCTTCGTCGCCGGTTGGCTGGCGGACCGATTTCCTAAAAA
>Ga0209056_10004815_pt1 | contig 14198 bp, 9 predicted proteins | sample GraSoiAngelo_114_FD_185876 | JGI IMG/M metagenome (GOLD analysis project Ga0209056, IMG submission 185876) | Grasslands soil microbial communities from the Angelo Coastal Reserve, California, USA - 14_0903_13_40cm (SPAdes) (version 2) | ecosystem: Environmental > Terrestrial > Soil > Grasslands ... | reverse complement strand
GACGCGTGACAATATCTGCCGGAACTGCCGTTTTGATCGCAATCCGTTCCACTTGTGGTCAAGCAGGAAAGGCATATGCACATCACGATCCTCAAAGGCTTGGTCCAGCCAGTGCAGCGCGGTTTCCGACTCCTGCAAACCCGCGAACACCAGGGCTAGGCTATAAGGAGGGACATAGCGTTTTGCTTTTTGTTCGAGCAGTTGTTGAATCTTGGCCTCTGCTTTTGCTTTTTCCCCTGAAACCGCGTGGACATAGCCTGCCAATGACAAAGTCTCGGAGTTGCCTCCGGAAAACTCTCCGGCCGCCTCACAGGCTGCTAGCGCGTCGCTGTACATGCCCTGCTGCTCGTAGGATTTCGCCAGGCAGATGTGCGCTATCCAGAAGCGCCATTCCATGTCGAGAGTTGCACGGAGTTGCTGAATGGATTCTTCCAGTTGTCCGGCATGGTAGAGAAACTGGCCGTACATGGTATTCGAGATTAGGGAAAAAGGATCGAGCACACGCGCCTGCTGGATCGTCGCCAAGGCCTCTTCATGTCGCCCAACATTCGAAAGAACATGAGCGAGATAAAGATGGGCCAGAGAATAATTTGAATTCAGGCTGATGGCTTTTCGCGCCGCGGCCTCAGCTCCATCAAAATCCCAGTCAAACCAAAACTTGATTGATGCGTCAGTATTATGAGCTTCCGCAGAATCGGGATCTAACTCAAGGGCGGTAGCAATGGCCGCTTTCGCTTCCGGAAACGCCTCTTTCGAAGGGACTTCACTGGTAATCGCCGCCGCGAGGGTATCCGCCAGCCCTGAATAGGCCAGGGCGTATTCAGGATCGCACTGCGTTGCCTTTCGAAAATACTCAGCTGCCTTGAGCAACTCAACGGGCGTGAGTCTTGCCCAGTGATAGCGTCCGTGAAGGTAGTAATCGTAGGCTTCCTGCTTCTTGCGCTGCGGACTTAAGAGCTGTTGCTGCTCTTCAGGAGTGAGCTTGAGTTTGACCTGGGCGGCTATGGCGGCGCCGAGTTCGCCGTGGATGTCAAGAATGCTTTGCGGCGGGCGATCGAAACTTTCCGCCCACAAATGGATCTGGTCCTGCACCCGAATCAACTGAGCAGTCACGCGAATGCGGTTCGGCTCTCGTCGGACGCTGCCCTCGAGCACGTAGTCCACGCCAAGTTCCTCTCCGATTCGGGCGACGGTCTTGTCCGTGCGCTTATAAGCCATGGATGAAGTACGCGCGATCACGCCCAAGCGATTCGGCGACATCTTACCCAATCGCGTAATGGTTTCCTCAGTTAAACCATCGCTGAAATATTCCTGCCCCGGATCGCCGCTCAGGTTTTCGAAAGGAAGGACCACTAGCATGATGCGCGGCCTTTCGGTATCAATCGGCGGCGGCGTGATCTTGGGGGCGGCCGGTATTCTTCCCTTGAACCGGTAACCTTTGCCCTGCACGGTCTCGATGTACTGCGGCTTCTCTGGGTTTTCCCCTAGAGCCCGGCGAATCTTGCGGATTGCGGTGTTGATGCTGTTGTCAGTATCGAAGTAAAGTCCTTTGCCCCAGAGGCGATCAATAATCTCATCGCGGCTGACCAATTTTCCATTTTCGCGGACCAAAAGGATCAATAGGTCCATCGGGATCCGTTCCATGCGCACTGGCTTTCCGGCGCAAGTGAGTTCGTAGCGGCTCACGTCCAGAACGAATGGTCCCAGCCGGATTCTTTCGGAAGCCATGGAAGCTCCACCGAAGGGAAAGCTGCGCCATTCTACAACCTTGCTGGCGGATTATGTACGAGTCCTACAGATAACCTACAGGCGCCCTCCATTGTGTGTTGCATTTCCGAACTGCACGATACGAGCCAAATCCGGGTGAGGCCGAATGCCACCCACGAAACTTTGGAGGCACCATGAAATTCCGAATATCTCTGGCTGTTTTGACGTTGGCCTTGGCTACGTCTTCATCGATGGCAGCGCATGATCGTGAATGCACGAATAACACGATCAAGGGAAGCTACGCCTTTACCATTCATGGACAAATCTTCACCCCGAATGGGACGCTCGTCGTCAATGGCATAGCGAAGACAACTTTCGATGGCAACGGTAACCTGACCCAAGTGGATGCAGTTGCGGTGAACGGTGATACCCTGCAGGTGTGGCGTCCTGGAACGGGTACGTACAGCGTGAACTCGGATTGCACAGGAACCATGACTCTGCTGAACCCGGACCAACCGCCACTCCATCTGGCAATCCTAGTGAGCGACTCCGGAGATCTCATCCACACTGTTGTGACGGATCCCGGATTCGCAGTCACTAGCAACGCCGAGCGCATCCTGACTCGCAAGCCTGAGGATTAGCACCTTCGGCGGGCAGTCGTACAACAGAGCGGGCATGTGTCGCCGCTATCTGTTAGTTCCTCCCTCGGATGCTTTGGATGTCCTACATGTGCGGGTCGAGCATCATGAGCAATGAAAATGCTACCGATAACCGGTAGCCAAGCAGCACTGTAACGGCTGCATGGAGTCGCAACAGGCTGAAGGGACCGTGCGTACTCGTTTGGACGATACCACCGCATTGGACCGTTCCGGGCCAGTTGTCGGCAACCCTTCCCTTACCAGATTACGGAAGGGTTGCCCGTCATCCGACCGCCGTCGTTAAGGTGTTATGACTTTCCATTGCCGCGATGTGACATCGTCATGAAATCGGATGGAAACGTTTATCTAGCGGAAATTTTCGACCACCATAAGGTCGCTACCGAGTCCGTCTACGCGGGTATAGAGCACCCACTGGCCGTCCGGAGAAACATCGAAACCCAAGCCAGTGTCCCCCGTCGGCGGACCGAGGTCCACTGTTCCAAACCTGGTCGTTTTCCCACGGCTCAGATCGAGAAGCTTTAGCTGCGCAGGTCTTGTCGACACGTCCATGAAACAGATCCCGTCTCTAAAGAGTCGCCACCGCACAGGCCCAAAAGCTAGAATTCGGAAAGCCTCGCCTCCGGTAGCCGCAACTCTCCAGAGAGTACCATTCTGTACGTAGTACAAGAACTTGCGATCAACGGATTCAGACCAACCATAAACGAAGGAGTCGTCCAAGGTTCCTCTCTCGCCCTGGGGCGTTACTTGCACCGCCAACCCGCCTTCAGGAGTCACTTTCCATACCGCCCAGATGCCGCCGCGATCCGAAGAGAAGTAAATCCACTTTCCATCACGAGACCAACTCGGCATGATGTTGTCAGACGGTCCCGCAGTCAGGCGATGCGGGGATCCTCCTTGCACACTAACCACGAAGATGTCCGAGTGCCCCTCCTGTCTGCAATCAAACGCAATCTGGTTCCCGTCTGGCGACCAGCCCGGCGTACCTGCACCTTGACCTATCGACGTCAACTGTACTGGGGTTGATCCATCGTCGCTGTCAGACAACCATATCTCCGACGAACCAGACCGCGTGGAACGAAACGCTATCTTCTTCCCATCAGGCGAAAAGCTTTGATCGGAATCCTCCCGTGTAGAAGCGACGATCCGTGTTGTGGGTCCGGATTTGTTGGCTGCTGGTCCAGCGGTACGCCAGATATTTGTGTCTACATGTCTAAGAAGGAAGGCAAGCCGATCCCCCTGACGGGCGATAGTGGGAGCGGAAGCGCCGTCTCCGCCAACGCCGGCCAGGACGGGGACGCCTCCCTCCACGGGAATTCTCCAAAGACTCTGCAGACCAGTGCGGTTGGAGGAAAACACAATGGATTGCTGTCTGATGTCCAAGCGAGTCCTGCAATAACCGCTTTGTCAGAGGTGAGGGGGCGGGTCTCTCCAGTCGCCAGACGCAGCACGAACAACTCTTGCGACAAGAACCCGGCTCCCTCAATAAACGCAATGGATTTGCCGTCTGGAGAATAAGTGGCGTTGGCCAAGTAAGGGCCCTTCGGACTGAGCACAACTCGCCTCTGACCGTTGTCCAGTGAGATCAATATAATGCTGGGACGCGGGTCGTTCGGTGATACACGGTCGGTCACAACAAGGGCTTTTCCATCCAGCGACCAATCCAGGTGGCTTCCGTACGCAACATCCGTGTAGGCATCAGCTATCTTGTGTTCGGGTCCCCCTAAAGCTGGAACCGTGAAATAACCGGTGACGTTCTTGGAGTGGCGCATGAAGGCCACAAAGCGTCCATCCGGCGACCAGGCGGCGCTGTCGTCGTCACCGGGCCCGCTCGTCAACCGCAGCGGCGTACCCGCTCCAACTAACTGCACATAGATCCTGGCCCCATCGTTTTTTTCGTCGTCCCACGAGAACGCTAATTGCCTGCCATCCGGCGAAAATGCAGGCGCCCGTTTGTCACCCGCAGAGCTCGTAAAAGGGACCATTCTGAGCGCCACACCTTGGTTGGAAGAGCCGACTATGGCGTGAACTAACCAACCGACCGCCGCAATCAACATGAGTCCGACCATGACGGCAATCGGCCAGACCCACCTGGAATGCCGGCCCGCGATGGGCGGATTCTCCGCTGAGTCATGCCTTACAGCAGAATCCGAGGTCGTATCGCGCTTCAAGCGCTTCAAGTCGGCACGCAACTCGGCGGCGCTTTGGTAACGTAGGTCTCGGTCTTTTTCCAGCAGTTTACCGATGACGCGATCGACTTCCGCTGGTAATCCGGGTTGCAAGACTGTGACCGGCGTGGGTGCTCTGTGGATGATGGCGTCGAACACCGCAGCTGCAGTTCTCCCAGGAAATGCGGGCCGTCCTGTCAGCATCTCGTGCAGCACAACTCCGCATGAAAAAAGGTCGGTCCGCGCGTCCAATTCTTCGCCCAGCGCCTGTTCCGGCGACATATAAGCGACGGTTCCCAGCGTGCTTCCGGGGCTTGTTAGTTGCACATCGATGGTCGGTTGCTGGAGTTCCGTCCGTTCCTCCACGACCGGAGCCATCTGCGTTAACTTTGCCAATCCAAAATCCAACAGCTTCACTTGCCAGCGTTCATCGACAAAAATATTCGCCGGCTTGATGTCGCGATGGACAATTCCTCTTCTGTTCGCCGCTTCAAGCGCGTCCGCAATCTGAATCGCTAGTTCGAGCGCCTGTTGGCTCTTGAGCCGTCCCTTCAGGAGCAGATGCTGGAGGGTGCGTCCCTGGAGCAATTCCATGGCAATGAATGACCGACCGTTGACGTTCTCGATGTCGTAGATCGTGCAGATGTGGGGATGGTTGAGGGAGGAGGCAGCGCGTGCTTCTCGCTGAAGCCGTTCGAGAGCCTGAGGGTTGCCAGCCAACTCCTCAGGCAGGAACTTCAGCGCAAGCCGGCGGCCAAGTTTGAGATCCTCAGCTTCATAGACCACACCCATCCCACCGCTGCCGAGTTTCGCAACAATACGGTAGTGCGAGATGGTTTGACCAATCATTTGAAGATATATGGCTTTCAGGTGGCCTCATCTTACGGACGCGGTATTCTCTAGTCAACGAATGCATGTCGAACCCAAAACACCCGCTTGACGCGGTAATTGCGCAAAATGGCAAGATGACTCCCGGTTTGTTTGAATGAATAAGTCTATGGAGGAGCGCTTGGTGTAAAAAAGCTGAACTCAGCGACCGCGCTGATTCAGATACAACCAAGGAGGCTCCCCCATGGAGACTATGTACTACATCGGTTTGGATGTTCACAAGAAAACGATCAACTACTGCGTGAAGGACGGCAGTGGTCGTATCTACGCAGCAGGCTCGATACGCGCCACACGATTAGAGTTGGATATGTGGATGAAAACGCTGCCCCGGCCGTGGACGGCGGCCATGGAAGCGACCATTTTCACTGCCTGGATCTACGATCATCTCAAGCCTCATGCAGCTGCAGTGAAGGTGGCGCATCCCCTGATGCTGCGCGCCATCGCCGCGGCCAAGAAAAAGAACGATCGCATCGATGCCCACAAGATTGCCGACTGCCTACGATGTAATTTTCTACCGGAGTGTTACATGGCTTCGACGGAGGTTCGCGAGCGGCGACGCACGCTGCGATATCGGAATCTGTTGGTCCGCCAGGCCGTGCAGATGAAGAACAAGATTGCTGTTCTGCTGATGGAAGCCGGCGTGAGCTACAACAAGCAGAAGCTCCACAAGGTCCGCTACTTCCGCGAACTGCTGGCAACAAACCAGGACATCGATAACGGGCTACGTTCTTTGTTGCGGCAGTGCCGCGAAACAGTGGTGCGTCTGGGGAAGACAGAGAGCGCTTTAGTGCGGTCGCTCCAACGCGACTCGTTGCTGGTCGAACGCGTGGAGCGGCTGATGACGATTCCCGCGGTCGGCCCGATCACGGCGCTGACTTGGGCGCTGGAAGTTGGCGATGTGCAACGCTTTTCTTCGATCAAGAAGGCCATCAGCTACTGCGGACTGTGCGGTGCGGAGAGAAGTTCGGCCAATATCACCATGCGCACGCCACTGTCGAAACAACGCAACAAACATCTGCAGACGGTTCTGATTGAAGCGGCAAAGATGGCGCCGCGAAACAGCCCCGAACTTGCGAAGGTATACGAACAGGGGAAACAAAAAGGCAATGCCAACCGCGCAACACTGGCGGTGGCGCGGAAGATGGTGGCGTACCTGGTGGCTGTTGATCGCCGGCAAAACGGCTTTCTGGTTGTAGAAAACAAAAATCGCACTGCGGCGTAGCGTGTGCGAAATACAGGAGGAGTTTCTTCAGCGCGCAGCCTGCCAGGTCTCGTCAGTTGCCGACTGGGCGACGGAGTGTAAGCTCCCGAGGCCCCCATCGGATTGTTTCGAGACTGGCAGGAGATCACAAACTCAATCTTCTGTGTAGGCCCTGCGGGGCTGAGACAGCAAATGGATGTCTGGTTCTCAATCGAAGTGGAACCACCGCCGAGAGGCACGAAGGCGAGCTGAAGACCCTAAAGAATTCATTCACGCGCTTCTCCTAAGCGCGTCGGGAGAGCTTTGCCCTCTTGACACCGACTTACCATGGATGTCTGGTTCTCAATCGAAGAGGAACCACCGCCGAGAGGCACGAAGGCGAGCTGAAGACCCTAAAGAATTCATTCACGCGCTTCTCCTAAGCGCGTCGGGAGAGCTTTGCCCTCTTGACACCGACTTACCATGGATGTCTGGTTCTCAATCGAAGAGGAACCACCGCCGAGAGGCACGAAGGCGAGCTGAAGACCCTAAAGAATTCATTCACGCGCTTCTCCTAAGCGCGTCGGGAGAGCTTTGCCCTCTTGACACGGACTTACCATGGATGTCGGCAACCCTTCCCTTACGGGATCATGGAAGGGTTGCCCGTCATCCGACCACAATCGCGTACACCCCTGCCGAATCTCCAGTAACTTTTAGTAGTAGTGGTGTACTCCTGCGCTGGAGAGCTGTATTAAATACCCTACGAGCCTTCCCAGAGTATAATCGCGGCCAAGTATGCCGCTTGCTCCGGGCGCCAAACTCGGGCCCTACGAAATCCTCACGCCGCTGGGTGCGGGCGGAATGGGCGAGGTGTACCGTGCGCGTGATACGCGGTTGGAGCGCAGCGTTGCCATCAAGATTTTGCCCGCGCAATTTTCTTCCGATCCGGTACACAAGCAGCGGTTCGAGCGCGAAGCAAAAGCCATCTCTCACCTGAATCATCCACACATCTGTGTGTTGCACGACATCGGTCATCAGGACGGAATCGACTATCTGGTGATGGAGTGCGTCGAGGGCGAGACGCTGGCGAAGCGTCTCGAGAAGGGCCCGCTGCCGCTGGAACAAGTGCTGAAATTGGGTGCGCAGATTGCGGACGCGCTGGACAAAGCGCATCGCACCGGCGTGGTGCATCGCGATCTCAAGCCCGCCAACATCATGCTCACGCCGAGTAGAGCGAAGCTGCTGGATTTTGGCTTGGCGAAACCGGTGGCTCCCCTTGCTAGTCTGGCGACGTTGACGGCAACGAAGCAGGAATCGCCGGTGACAGAGCAAGGGACGATTGTCGGTACGTTTCAGTATATGTCGCCGGAGCAGATTGAAGGGAAAGAGCTTGACGGGCGGAGCGATATTTTTCCCTTGGGCGCGGTTCTGTACGAGATGGTGACGAGCAAGAAGGCATTCGAGGGAAAGAGCCAATTGAGCGTAGCATCGGCGATTCTCGAGAAGGATCCGGCGCCGGTCAGCACGATTAAGCCGATGTCCCCGCCCGTGCTGGGTCACGCCATTCGCCGCTGCCTGGCCAAGGACCCAGACGAGCGCTGGCAAACCGCGCGGGATTTGGCAAGAGAACTAGATTGGATCGGTGAAGAAAAGCAAGTCGCAAAAGCGGCTCGCATTGTACCGCAGCGTCGCGAGGCAATGGCTTGGGGCCTCGTGGTGGTATGTATCGCGCTGCTGGCCTGGCTGGGCTACGCAGGCTTGCGGAGCACTCCGCTGGCACAGCGACAGCATTTGAGGCTTTCCATCCTTCCGCCGCAATCTACTTCGTTCGTACCGTATAATTTCGCGATTTCGCCCGATGGCCAACGGCTGGCCTTTGTAGCTGCCGCAGCGGATGGTGGAACCGCGCTGTGGATTCGCTCGTTGGCGGCGGGCGCGGCGCAGCAAGTAACGGGGACAGAAGGTGCTTTGTATCCGTTCTGGTCGCCCGACAATCGGCAGGTCGGTTTCTTTGCCGGCGGCAAGTTGAAGAGTGTTGACCCTAATGGAAGCTCCATCAGGATTATTTGCGACGCACCCGGAGGTGCTGGCGGAACCTGGAACGATCATGGCACGATCATCTTCGCTGGTAGTGAGTTGGGCATCAAATCCTCCGATTCCGAGGCAGGACTAATGAAGGTGTCTGCCTCGGGTGGAGAGCCGCAGCTAACTACAAAGGTCGATGCCTCGAATGCCGCGATGCTTTGGCCCTCGTTCCTGCCCGACGGAAATCACTTTCTCTTTTTCATAACGAACACCTCGGCAAGCAAAGGTATTTACATTGGGTCGTTGGGCTCGATGGAGAACAAATTGATCTCTCCCGAAATCGCTGGCAACACGCAGATTGCGGCGGGGCGTTTCTTTTATGTCCGAGACCTAGCCTCATGGCGCAACCCTTCGACCTCAAGCGATTACAGACGACCGGCCCTGCGGAACCGGTCGCGCAACAAGAACTGGACCAGGATCCCGCCTTTTGGCGGGCGGGTTTTTCGGTGTCAGGCAACGGGGTGGTGGTATTTCAGTCGGCGAGCGAGAATGTCTCCCGGCTGCGCTGGTTTGACCGCACCGGCAAAGAACTCGATGAAGTGCCGACACCGGGCTATCGCGACCCTGCGTTGTCTCGGAACGGCGCGCTACTTGCTGTGTCTTCCGACGAAGCGGGCAACGGCAAGCGCTACATTCACATATATGATTTTGCGCGCGGCACCAGCACGCGCGTTTCCGATGGGGGCGCGGAAATGTTTCCGGTTCTATCCCCCGATGGACGATCAGTGGGCTACTTAGGCCGAGATAGCAATGGTTCGACGCACATGTATACCGCGGCCACAGACGGTTCGGGCAAACCGGAGCTCTTGTCGGAAGGCATCGGGCTGCTCGTTAACGACTGGTCGCCAGACGAGCATTATCTCGTCTACATGAATTTTCAGAACGGGCCACCGGAGCTCGAATTCTACGATTTCCGGAAACATTCGCACTCGGCCTATACCAGCGGCGCCGAAGCTCAATTCTCTCCCGACGGCAAGTGGCTGGCTTTCACGGGAGCCGGATCGCGGAGCTACGCAGATACTGACATTTTTGTGGCGCAATTCCCGGGAGCAGGCGCGCGCGTCCAGATCTCCAATCGAGGCGGCGCGCAAGCGCGCTGGCGCGCCGATGGCAAGGAACTGTTTTACATTAGCGGCGACAAGAAACTCATGGCCGTCTCCATCGATACTGCGGGCGGCAAGGTCGTCGCGGGCGTTCCGCATGTGCTGTTTCAGACGCGCATTATCGCGCGGCGTATTGTTTTGTTCCAATATGCGGTTGCGCCGGACGGCAAGCGTTTCTTGATCAATTCGCTGCCGTCAGTCGGAGCCACACCGCTCACGGTGCTGATGAACTGACCTCACCTCGGTCCTCCTCCTCAGGCTTACCAAGGCTTGATCCCGGCAGCTTCGATGATCCGGGAGAAATCATTGCTTTCTCAACCCTGCGTCCCAGTTGACGACTACAGTGATTGGAGAGGGCGACTTCTGGGGCATCGCGCTGACGATAATGAAGCGGCGGCCGTCAGGACTGACATCGAAACTGGGGAGAAAGGACTCCGCTTGCGTCTGAAAGAGAGGACGAGCCACATCTATTGCCACCTCCGAACCATTTTGGGTCACTTTCGCGGCCATCAACTCGTTATTGGGGCTCAAATAGAAAATCTCCTTGCCATCATGACTCCATTCAGCCCTTGTCCCTCCTGCAGCGGAGACCAGGAGTTTGCCGCCTGATCCACGGAGAGGTCTTACGTAGACCTCGTGTTTCCCTGAGTCATCGGACTCATACAAGACCCATTTTCCGTCGGGCGAAAGACGGCCGCCAAATTCGCCGAATTCTGTTTGAAGATACGGGGCCGGTTTTCGATCGCCGAAGAGCGGCAGCGTCCATATGTCGGTGTTCGTGCTGCTTTCGTTCGAAACCGTCATAAAGATAAGAAACTTGTTGTCGGGCGACCAACTATAGCAATACTTTGCAATTTCCGATTCGAACACCAGTTCCTCATTCCCGCCGCCATCAACGGCTTTTTCGTACAGATCGAAGTGTCCTTTCCGGTCGGAGCTGAAAATGATGTGCTTTCCATCGGGAGACCAACACGGAACCCTTGCGGACCCCGGACCGGATGTCAGGCGCGACTTGACTCCGCGCGACACGTCGTACAGCCAGATGTCAGACTCGGAGTACATACTGCTTGCGTAAACTTCGGCAGCGAGTTTCGTACCGTCCGGTGAGAGCCGAACGTAGAATTGGCGCACTGGGTTGCCTAAACTGCCGAGGCGATTTCCGCTGCGGTCAAACCACAACAGTTGTGGCATATTTCCAGCCGCGCCTGTCCAGTACGCCAGGACGGCTCCGGTCTGCGACGCCGAGAAGAATTGCACCTGTTCAGCAACCGCAGACGCGTCGCCAGCAATCTCAAGGCGTTTCTCATCGAAAGGTTGCGCGATGAGGGTAGTTCCGACGAGATAGAACAAGTATCCATGCTGATATGCGGGGCTTGTCCCATCTCGCACTAATAATTTGCTGGTGTCCGAACCGACAGAGCTGACGTAAACAGCGCGTCCGGCACCTACTTGGGATCCCTCGTACAAGTAATGTTTTCCATCGGGCAGAAAATGCGGTGAAAGCCGGCCGACAGTCACCGACTTCTCGCCCCTGGTTAGAGGGACAACCTCGCCGCCGGCCGCCGAAACCTGGTACAGCAATCGGGTTGCGCCCGCTGAGAAGAGGATTACGCCATCGCGATTCCAAGTACCACCGTCGCCTGCGAGGGCGCTCGCCACGGAAATAGGAGGACCGCCGGTTATATCAATCTTCTGGAGCGTCGAACGGTTTGTAAAAAAGCCAATCCAACGGCTATCTGGAGACCAAAACGGAAACAGTGCTCCCTCCGTGCCCGCAAGTGAACGCGGAGGCAGAGAATCGAAAGAGCGGATCCATAGCATGTCTTTACCGTTAGAGCCGCGAGCAACAAAAGTCAGATGACGGCCATCCGGTGAAACCGCCGCACGTCCCTCAACGTTGATGTACGAGTTTTCCGGCGGATGAATCAAAAAGCGCACTGGAGCGGCGCTCGCCGGACCTCTCTGTCTCGAAATAGTCAAAAGAGCAAGAACAGTTAACGATAGCGCGGCTACGAGAGTCCAAGCTAGACGGTTGTAAGTCCTGCCGCCTGGTATACCTTCTGAACGCGATCCGGCCCGCGAGCCATCACTGGCAATCCATTTCAGTTCGAGGAGCAGATCGCGGGCCGACTGCCAGCGTTCTTCGGGATCTTTCGCCAGACAAACTCGAATGGTGCGGTCCAACGCGGGCGGCGTGAGAGGCAGCCGCGTGGTGATCGGCTCGGGTTCCTTCTCCAGAATGGCTGAGGCCACACTCAACTGGCTCTTGCCTGAGAAGGCCGGGCGCCCGGTCAACATCTCGTACAGCACTGAGCCAAAAGAGAAAATATCACTCCGCGCATCCACTTCTTTGCCCTCGACCTGCTCGGGCGACATGTATTGGAAAGTGCCCACGATCGTGCCCTGCTGCGTGACTGGAGTCGTTCGCGTGGCCGCAGCCGTCAGCGTCTCTCCCGCTGCAAGTGGCGGCGCAGCTTTCGCTAACCCAAAATCGAGCAGCTTGGCACCTGACCCCGTGAGCATGACGTTGCCCGGCTTCAAATCCCGATGCACCACGCCGGTGCGGTGGGCTTTATCGAGGGCATCCGTGATCTGAGTTCCATACTTCAGCATCTGTTCGAGCGGCAGCGGCCCTTTTTCGAGTCTTTTCGCCAGCGTCTCGCCTTCGACGCACTCCATCACCAGGAACTGGATGCCGTCCTGGTTTCCAATGTCGTACAGCACGCAAATGTGCTGGTGATTCAGGCTGGAGATCGCTTTCGCTTCGCGCTCAAATCGCTGCCTTAGAATTGGATTTTCGGAAAGATGCGATGGAAGGATCTTGATGGCGACCGTGCGGTCCAGTCGCGTGTCGCGCGCGCGATAAACTTCGCCCATGCCGCCTGCGCCGAGCGGCGCGAGGATCTCGTAAGGCCCGAGGCGAATGCCGGAGGTCAAGGCCATTGAGGCTGGATTATACCTCTAGAAACACAAGCCCCCTCTACTACTTAGGCGCGATAGCGCCCGAAAACGTGGAACTTGCACACGTGACAATTCGATTTCGCCGTTCATAGTTGCGCAGTGGATCCAATGATTCTGGGCGAGTGGTCGGCAACCCGGAAGTAGTCGGGACCCCACGATCACGAGATTAGTCCTGGGAAGTCGGCTTGTGGAACGTGATGCTGGAATTGGGCTCAGAACGCACAATTGCTCGAAGATAACTGGTAAACCTTCCGCAAGCGGGTAAGGGATTGCTTGCCGACAACTGCGTATGTGAAAACCACAGCAAGGAGCGACTTCGACGCATGCTAGGTGCCCGTTAAGTGCCCCAAATACACTTATTTTTGACAGTTTTGAGTTGCAGAAGGAGAGCTAAGTCTTTTGAATCCAGCGGGGCCATGTAGGTTATGACGCGTTATGAGCCCGACGAGCTACCAGGCTGCTCCACCCCGCAGAAGCATCATAACACACAACTTAGATTTTTCTACAAACGCCCACTCGCAGGGCCGTCGTTATCCTTGCCCGACGAGCTATTAAGCTACTCCCCGCTGTGCATTGATACTACGCAACTTGGCGCTCTTCTGCGTTTTTCCGGTGCCCGTTTAGTGCCCGAAATTTTTCACACCTTGCCGCACGAATTGCTTGTATGACGCTCCCGGGTGCGGTCACGCGATACCTGAAACACCACAGCCGCACGGACGCGTTACCACCGGGGGCAATCAGTGAAGTCGATCCCCGCGACAAATTGCCATAGACGCGCCCGCTTGCGGAGTTCGCGTTCGGGTGAATTTCAGGCCGAGCACGTGGCGCGTTTTGCAAGTAGATTGGCGTGCTCTGCTAGTGCGCCTTGGTGGTGGCGACATCTAAGCTTGTGAACGACAAGGAGGTTCAGGAAATGAATGAAGCCACCCAAAAGGTCGCGCGCGAACGAGATGAACACCGAAAGAGAATCGAAGGACAAACAATGCAAAAGCGCAAACTGGGAAAAAGCAATCTGGAAGTTTCGGCCATCGGGCTTGGCTGCATGGGAATGAGCTTTTCCTACGGCCCGCCCAAAGATAAGAGGGAGATGACCGACCTTCTGCATGCCGCAGTGGACCGCGGCATCACCTTCTTCGACACCGCCGAGGTCTATGGTCCATTCATCAACGAAGAACTCGTGGGCGAGGCCCTTGCGCCCTTCCAAGGCAAAGTGGTGATCGCCACGAAATTCGGATTCGATCTGAGTGGCAGCGACAATCGTCCGGGAGCGGCCGGTCTGAATAGTCGGCCCGAGCACATCAAGCAAGCCGTCGAAGGCTCGCTCAAACGGCTCAAGGTCGAGAGCATCGACCTGCTGTATCATCACCGTGTTGATCCGAACGTACCAATAGAGGATGTCGCTGGCACGGTGAAGGAATTGATTCAAGCTGGTAAGGTCAAGCACTTCGGA
>Ga0209056_10004814_pt1 | contig 14198 bp, 15 predicted proteins | sample GraSoiAngelo_114_FD_185876 | JGI IMG/M metagenome (GOLD analysis project Ga0209056, IMG submission 185876) | Grasslands soil microbial communities from the Angelo Coastal Reserve, California, USA - 14_0903_13_40cm (SPAdes) (version 2) | ecosystem: Environmental > Terrestrial > Soil > Grasslands... | reverse complement strand
ACGACTGCAATGACCCATAGTACCTGCGGCATCCGATTCCCAGGCCACAGGCCGCCAATAATGAGGAGCACCAGCCGCTCCGGCCTCTCCATGAAGCCCACTTTGCACTGCGGGATGAGCGATTCGGCGCGGGCCCGTGTGTAGCTGACCATGACGGAACCTGCCGTAGCCACCGCCGAGAGAACAACATAGGCCGTTCTCCCGTTCACTGAGTAATAGACGAGCAGGCCCATGTACAGCGCCATATCGGCATAGCGGTCGAGCGTTGAATCGTAGAACGCGCCGAAGGCGGTGACGCGATTTTGCCGCCGCGCCACCTGGCCATCGAGCATGTCCAGGAAGCCCGCAAGAAAGATGAGGACCGCGCCGGTGAAGAATCGTCCCGTGGCAAACATGGCCGCAGCGCCGAAATTCACTACGAGACCGAGAAAGGTGAGAAGGTTCGGGTTGATTCCTGTGGCTGCCAGCGCTCCGACAATCTTGTCGAGCAGCCACTTGCTTCCGCTTCCGATCGCTGCCGTAAAAGTTGCCATGGGATTTGGTTCGCGGAAAAGGCGCGCTGCGCAACGCAGGCCTCGGGCATCGTACACTAGGCCCGCGCTCCGCCGCAAACAGGCCGCATTGGCTGCGAAGCGAGAAGCGTTGCACAGCATTCTGCCTTGACGGGCTCCGCGAACCGTCCTAGAGTTGCAGAAATCTTTTGTCCGACTAGGACTAGGCGCGAAACGTGGCGAGCGAGCAAAATCGGCGCGATTTCTTGATTCAAGCAGGCGCGGGCCTCAGCGCCGCATGGCTCAGCGCCAACTGGCCCGCGATTCTTTCAGCAGCACAGCACGCGCACAAAGCGGCGCAGGCGGTAGCGCCGGCCAAGTTTGAAGTGCTCACACCGGAGCAGGCTGTCGAAATCGACGCCATAACAGGGCAAATCATCCCCACGGATGACACGCCTGGAGCGCGCCAAGCCGGCGTCGTCTATTTCATCGATCGCGCATTGAAGACTTTTGCAAGCGGCCAGAAAGAGGCTTTCGCGGACGGGCTCGCGCAGGTCCAGGCCAAAACGAAGGAGCTTTTCCCACCTGTGCAGAAGTTCTCTGCGGCCTCTCCGGAGCAGCAAATTGCGGTGCTCAAAGCCCTGGAAAACACGCCCGTCTTCGGGCTGTTCCGCTTCGCCACGGTTATCGGTTTCTTTTGCGACCCGGCGCGCGGCGGAAACCGGAGTGAAGTGGGCTGGAAGCTGATCGGTTTCGATAGCAGCCATGTTTTCCAGCCTCCGTTCGGCTATTACGACAAAGATTACCCCGGCTGGCAGCCAAATCCCGCGGACGCGAGCAAGAAATGAGGCAGGCAGGACCCAAGTTCGAAACCACCGACGAAGTGGACTTCGTCATTGTTGGCTCTGGTGCGGCCGGGGGCGTTCTCGCCAAGGAACTCTCCAGCAACGGCTTTCGCGTGGTGGTCCTTGAGCAGGGGCCGTACCTGACTCCCGACCAGTTCGATCACGACGATCTGCATGTCTTCTTTGAGAACGCTCTGACCAACAAGCCGCAGCTCCAGCCGACTACTTTCCGCAAGACTTCGCAGGACAAGGCCAACCCGCAACCGGCGGTGATGTACGGTCGCTGCGTCGGCGGCAGCTCCGTGCATTTCACTGCCAACTATTGGCGTTTCCATGAGATCGATTTCATCGAACGCAGCAAGCACGGTCCAGTCGCTGGCACGGGCTTCGCGGACTGGCCGATCCCCTATGCGGATCTTGAGCCGTACTACACCAAAGTGGAATGGGAAGTTGGCGTTTCCGGCCTCGCCGGCGCGAGCCCGTTCGATCCCCCGCGCTCGAAGCCCTACGCCTACCCTCCGCTCCCGGTAAAATCCGGCGGAGTGATTTTCGAGCGCGCCGCACAGAAACTCGGCTGGCATCCCTTTCCCGCGCCGATGGCCATCCTCTCGAAGCCTGCTGCCGGGCGCGGCGCCTGCGTGCACTGTGGCTACTGCCTCGGATTCGGTTGCGAAGTTGGAGCAAAATCCAGCACGCTCGCAAGCGTCATCCCCATCGCCGAACGTACCGGCCGATGCGAGATTCGGCCGGATTCAAACGTCTTTCGCATCGAGACGAATGAGCGTGGTCGAGTGACCGGTGTGGCCTACTTCGACTCGCAGAAGCGCCAGCAGTTCCAGAAGGCGAAAGTGGTGGTGGTTTCCGCCAACGGGGCGGAAACACCACGCCTGTTGCTCCTCTCGACCTCAAAGCTTTTCCCCAATGGCCTCGCCAATTCCTCTGGCCTGGTCGGCAAGTACTTGATGCCGAACAGTTTCCTCGAAGTCTTCGGAGTCTACGAGCACCCGCTCAATGATTACAAGGGCGCAGCGGTTTCTCGTATCCTCCACGACTTTTATGAGGCTGGCGCTCAAAACGGTTACTGTGGCGGCGGGGGTTTGGACTCTCGCCTTGCAGTCACACCTGTTGGCTTCGGCCTCGGCGGCCTCCCGAGTGATGCTCCAACGTGGGGCAGCGCCTATAAATCCCTTCTGCGTGAATATTTTACGCGCACAATGAGCGTCTCCACCCACGGAACATCTCTCCCAGTGGAGAGCAACTCTTTTTCGCTTGATCCCGACCTCAAGGACACCTGGGGCCTGCCCGCTTTGCGCGTCACTTACACCGACCACCCCGACGATCTGAAGAACACAGCTTTCCTGATGGCCCGCGCCTTGGAAATCCATCAGGCTGCCGGTGCACGCAAGACTTGGCACCAACCCATCCAGGAAACGCAGTTTTTCGTCCATCTCCTGGGAACCTGCCGCATGGGCAACGACTCGAAAACGTCGGTTATCAATGCCGACCATCGTGCACACGATGTCCCCAATCTCTTCCTATGCGACGGGAGCAGTTTTGTTACCTCGGGGCGCGGCCAGCCGACCATGACCATCCAGGCGCTCGCTTACCGGGCTGCTGATCGCATCACTGTCCTTGCAAAACGGGGCGATCTCTCTGTCTGAGCAGTTTTCGCTGAGCATTCGCCTGTTCGCTTACTGTCCCATCCTCAGGTAGGAACCGGTGTAGGAACTCCCGGGTTTTTCTCTATAACCTTTTGTATACAAGCCGTTTGCGTCTCTTTGCCCTTTGCAGCCTTTCCGAGGATAATTCTGTTAGGGGGGAAGGGAGACCGCCCCCTGCACGATCATGACCGCACGACCTATCATCGGCCGCCGACCCGGGCGGAATTCTTCCTCCATCTCCGGACCGGTCCCTGACCGTACTGCCGCGCGCGCCCGGGCCCTCCGGGACTTGCTGAAGAATCAGATGTCCGCCATCGTGGATTTCTGCGATGACGCGATCATTGCCAAGACTTTGGACGGCATCATTGTGGCTTGGAATCCTGCGGCCGACCGAATGTACGGCTATTCGGCTCAGGAAGCCATCGGCAAGCCCATCACGATCCTATACCCTTCGGAAGCCTCGGGTGAGCTCGCCCTGATTCTGTGGCGAATCCGGAGGCGCGAGCGAATCCACCACTTCGAAACGGTTCGCGTGCGGAAGGACGGCTCGCGGATCCATGTCTCTTTGACTATTTCACCCATTCTCGGGCCTCGTGGGAGGGTCCTCGGCGCATCGGTCATCGCTCGCGACATCACGGCAAAGAAAATCGCTGAGGAGGAAGCCCGCCAGAGAGAAGCGCACCTGCGCCTGCTGATCGAGCAAGTGCCGGTCGCGTTCTGGACCACCGATCAAGATCTCCGCATTACCTCTTGCGGGGGATCGGCCCTCGCCGCTATCGGCTTGAAACCAAACCAGTTTGAGGATGCTTCACTCTTCGACCGGGAAGCGACAACTTCTCCCGAGACCCCCGCTGTTGTTGCCCATCGCCGAGTCATCGCGGGCGAACGGGTCGAGTACGAAACGTCGCGCCTCGGTCGCGTCTTTCACGCCAGGGTCGAAGCCCTTCGCGACGCTAAGTCCAACATTATCGGCTGCATCGGCGTCGCCTTGGATATCACCGAACGCAAAAAATCCGAGGAACGTGTCCAATACCTGGCCACGCACGATTCGCTCACCGACTTGGGTAACTATCGTCTGCTCGTCGAGGCTTTTGACGGCGAGCTGAGGCGCTCCGACCGCACTGGGCGCCCATTTTGCGTCCTGCTGCTTGATATGGATGCATTAAAAACTGTCAATGACCAGTATGGCCACCTCGTTGGCAGCCGGGCGCTCTGCCGGCTGGCTCGCGTGCTCAGAGGCCACTGTCGCTCCATTGATACGGCTGCGCGCTACGGCGGGGATGAGTTCGCCGTTCTCTTGGTCGAAACTGAGAAGGAAGTGGCCTCCCGCGTGGCCGAGCGCATCGCCGAACAGCTGGCTGCGGACGGTGAGAAGCCGCCCCTTTCGGTGAGCATCGGCGTGGCCATGTACCCGGGCGACGGCCGCACAACGGAAACTCTCCTCGCGGCCGCAGATCGCGCCCTCTACGCGAAGAAGTCGCACATCCAGCGCAGCGCATCCTCCTTGCCATAACGGTGCCGGCGAACCAGACTGCAAAATTTAGTGGGAAAGAGGAATGACCCTCTGCTGAGCAGATGGTGGGCCTGGGTGGACTTGAACCACCGACCTCACCCTTATCAGGGGTGCGCTCTAGCCACCTGAGCTACAGGCCCGGGCGAAATGCAACCATCGAATTCTAGCACGCGCGCCAGCGCTGTGCACACGCCCAACGCCCCATAGAGTTTCCGAGTTCACAAAGCGGCGGCCGTCCACGCCCTGCGAGGCTACTGCACAAACCCCACATTCGGCGCAGGAGCGGGTTCCGGCGCTTCCTTGATCGTGCCGAACTGCGCTTCGTAGCGCGCGATGTTTTCTCCCAGGGCGCGCCAGATTCTCTTGGCGTGGCCCGGGCTGACGATCATGCTGCCCAGCAGTTTTCCCTGTGTTCCGTTCGGGAAGATGTAGATGAAGTTGAGCGTAAACTCTTCCACATTATGGTGAATCATCAGCAGATTGCTGTACAGCCCCATCAACTCTTTTTCGTCTGCTTTGATCTGCACCTGACCTGGCGCCGGGTCTTGCCGTTGTTGGTCCATCGGATGTTCTTCTCCTGTGTTGCCTCCCGAAAATAACATAACCAGCGGCGTTCCGTTCCTCCCAGCCGGGGCCGGTTGCAGGGAACGCAAATTCTCTCTCGAACTCCGTTGACAGCAATCTCTGTTAAGCGTAGTTTAGTAGGGGGATTTACTCTAGTTAACTTCGACTATGTCCTCCACGCTACCGCCACAACTTGAATCTGGATCGAACCTCGTCGGCCCGGCCGAGCACTCCCTCCCCGCAGCAGCTTTGGCCCGCGCTCGCGCGGGAATCCAACCGACGCTCCCCGAGGCCTATCGGACCATCCCAGTAGCCCCTGGAAGCTCCTGGCTGAGAAAGGCGTTCGCATTTGCCGGTCCCGGTTATCTGGTCGCTGTCGGCTACATGGACCCGGGGAACTGGGCCACGGATCTGGGTGGCGGCTCGAAGTTCGGCTACACGCTCTTGAGTGTGGTCCTGCTCAGCAGCCTCATGGCCATGTTGCTCCAGGCGCTTTCGGCCAAGCTCGGCATCGCCATGGGACGCGACCTGGCGCAGGCCTGCCGCGAGTCTTACTCGCGCCGCACCACGTTCGTGTTGTGGGTTCTCTGCGAAATCGCCATCGCCGCCTGCGATCTTGCTGAAGTTCTCGGCTCGGCCGTCGCCCTGAAATTGCTCTTCGGGCTGCCCTTGCTCACCGGAGTCCTGATCACTGCGTTCGATGTGCTGATCGTTCTGGCGCTGCAGGGCCGCGGCTTCCGCCTGATCGAATCGTTTGTCATCACGCTCATCGCCACCATTGCGGTCTGCTTCGCCTACGAGATCTTCTTCGCTCAGCCGCTCTGGCACCAGTCGGTCCGCGGTCTTCTCCCGCGCGCGGAAATCCTGCGCGACCGCGAGATGCTTTACATTGCCATTGGCATCCTTGGCGCAACCGTGATGCCGCACAATCTCTATCTTCATTCCAGCATCGTGCAGACCCGCGCTTTTGGCTCCTCCTCCGCCGACAAACGCGAAGCACTCCGCTTCGCCGTTTTCGATTCCACCCTCGCCCTCGCCTTCGCCTTCTTCGTCAATGCCGCGATCCTGGTTCTCGCTGCCGCCGCGTTTCATTCGCGGGGCATCACGTACGTCGCGGAAATCAAAGACGCCTATCAATTGCTCACTCCAGTGCTGGGCGCGGGCTTGGCCAGCACGCTCTTTGCACTGGCTCTGCTCGCCTCCGGGCAAAACTCGACGCTCACCGGCACGCTCGCCGGGCAAATCGTCATGGAAGGCTTTCTCGATTTGCGGTTGAAGCCCTGGGTGCGGCGCCTGATTACACGCGCGCTCGCCATCATCCCCGCGGTTTTCGTCATCGGCTTCGCCGGAGAGGGAAAGGTGACTGCGCTGCTCATTTTTAGTCAGGTGATTCTGAGTTTTCAGTTGCCGTTCGCCGTCATCCCGCTCGTCCGCTTCACCAACGACCGCGGGAAGATGGGCGCCTTTGCGAATTCGCGGCTCACGGCAGTCCTTTCCTGGCTCGTCGCGGCCGCGATCCTGGCCTTCAACGCCGAGCTGGTCTGGCTATCCCTCCGCGCGCAGTAGCATTGAAGTTGGTTTTGTCGTGCGCTCGTAGTGTGGGAAAATTCGCATTCTCCTATGAGCGCGCGCCCGCCCAGAAGTCGCCGCCTGCCGAAGGTGGCCTTTGTTCTTGTTCTCACAGCGATGGCTGGTGTGATTCTCTACGCCGTTTTCCAAAACTCGGATTGGAAAATACCAGAAGGCGCCAAATCCCTGAAAAATCCCGTCGTGACCTCGCCGGACGCTCTCCGCGCCGCGCGCGACCTCTATCGGGATGAGTGTGCTCACTGTCACGGCGACACAGGCAAAGGCGACGGACCCGACGCAAACAAATACAAGCCGGCCCCGGCGGACTTGACGGAAGCGAGACACATGCAGCCACAGAGCGACGGCGAGTTTTTCTACAAAATCACCGGCGGAAAGCGCCCCATGCCTGCCTTCAAAAAGCGCTTGACGGAGGAGCAGCGTTGGCAACTTGTGTTGCTGCTTCGCGCGTTCACCGCGAAGGCAAACACTTCTGGAGGGCCGTCCGACTCGCAGCGCAAGTAGCATTTACCGCCCTGCCGGCATCTCGTCGGCGCGATGCAAGTTTCCGGCGCTCCCCACGCTGGTTCTATACTGCACGGCTTTCTATCGCGCAAGCTCAGTAAGCAGGATGCTCTTCCCATTCGAGCGCGCGCTCGCTATTCTGACGGCGCCGCGAATGATTCCCCGTCTTGCACTTCTCTGCTGGTCCGCTTTGCTGCTCGGGGCCGCCGTGCCGCTCGCCATCGGCTGGGCGCGTATCGTTCCGGCGGACGATCCCGGAGACAGGGTGTCACAAGACCGCTTCGCCATTGTGCTTTTGGTCTTGGTGACCCTTAGCTTTGTTCTGCAACTCCCCGGCTTCTCGACTTTGACGATCGGACGATGGCTCGCAACGGCAATACCTCAGCCATTGGCGCGCCAGATTATTTCTTGGGGAGCGGTCTTCTTTGCCGTGATTCCGGGGCCGGCGGCAATGTACGCGATTCTCCGCCCCAACCCGCTGCGACGGCCGCTCATCGCCTCCGGTATTCTGGTCCCGGCCTTATGGTTGGTTGGACCCTACCTCGCCGCATGCTGGGCGGGCTCCTGACAGAAACGGCGCCGGCGACTTCTGGGCCACCCGGCGTTTTCTTGGTAGATGAGGTGTTCTCCGCCGCGATAACTCTTAAGCCGTCGCAGTTTTCACCTGCTGCAGCGCCGCAGCCACTTCCTTCAGATCCGGGACCACCGGAATGTCGTAGTTTTTGATCCACGCCACTTTGCCGGCTTTATTGACGATGACCACGGCGCGGCCCGTGATGCCCTTGTCGGGAAGATAGACGCCGTACTTTTCTGCCATCGCCCCGCGCGGTTGGAAGTCGGCGAGCAGCGAATACTTGATGCCCATCTTCTCGGCAAAGGCCTTGTGCGACCACACGCTGTCCACGCTCACGCCGAGCACTTCGGCATCGAGCGTCTCGAATTTCTTCATGTCGTTCACGAAGCACGCATGCTCGTTCGTGCAAGTCGGGCTCCAGTCCAGCGGATAGAACACCAGCACGACATTCCTTTTCCCCGCGAAGTCCGACAGCTTCACTTCTTTCTTCTCCTGATTCTGCAGCGCAAAATCCGGTGCCGTCTGTCCCACTGCGATTGCCATGTTCCTTCCTCCTTTGCGGGATGTTCGCCTGCCATCATAGCGGACGCGGCTTCTGCTGACAAACCGGGCTTGCCCCGCGACCCCGCCCGCTACTCTCTCCCGCGCGAGCCTGATCGGGGCGTATCTCCTTAACTTCCACATCCGTCCGCGCTATTCTTTTGCTTATCCGGAGGACGCTGCCATCAATGCAGAAGTTGCGCGCCGCGCTCCGTCGATCGCTTCGCGATCGCCCAATGTCATGATGAAACTCGGCGAACTGGTGGATCGTTATCACGCTCTTGCGGCGAAACACGGCGCGCCCGTCGCGCTGGCCGCGTTTGAGCTGCCGCAGGAAGAAACCGAGCGCCTCTTCAGCGGCTACGAAGAGGACTACCATATCGGACGCTTCTTCCGCTTTGACGAGATCGACGGCGCCCGCTATTCCATCAACGGTTTTCCCGCCACCCACGTCTCGATCGAGTCCGAAATCCAGACGATTCTCTGATCTCCCGCGGCTGGGCGGCCTTTATTTCCGGCGGTTGCTTGACAGTTCCGAGTACCCACGAGTAGAGTCGCCCCGGTTTTCTTTGCGTTTCAGCGGCGGCAGTTGACCGCTACGCGGTCACACCGTCAATTGACCGCTTGCGGCGTTTACCCCGACCTGTCGGGGCGCTCAAACTTGGTTGGCGGAGCGTATTTCCAGGCACCGGCTCCCATGGACGTTGCAAACCACGACATTCTGATGGTCGGTGGAGGTGGGGCAGGCCTCCGAGCCGCCATCGCTGTTTCCGAAGTCAATCCCAAACTAAGCGTGGCAGTCGTCTCCAAGGTATATCCCATGCGCAGCCACACGGTTTCGGCCGAAGGAGGCGCTGCTGGTGTCGTCAAGACGGGGGACACTCTCGACGAGCATGCTTACGACACGATCTCCGGCGGCGATTGGTTGTGCGATCAGGACGCCGTTGAGATTTTCGTCAAGGAGGCACCCGAGGAATTGCTCCGGCTGGAGCACTGGGGCTGTCCCTGGAGCCGCGAACCTGATGGACACATCGCGGTGCGCGCCTTCGGCGGCATGAAGAAGATGCGCACGTGGTTCGCCGCCGACAAAACCGGCTTCCACATGCTCCATACTCTCTTTCAAACCACTCTCAAATACGATGCGATTGCCCGCTATGACGAGTGGTTCGTGACCAGGTTGCTCGTGGATGACGGCCGCGTTCAAGGCGTGGTGGCGATCGAACTGATGTCCGGAAAGATCCAAGCGATCACCGCCCGGGCCGTAATCCTCTGCACCGGAGGGTGCGGACGCGTTTTTCCTTTTACCACCAACGCCAACATCAAGACCGGGGATGGCATGGCGCTGGCCTACGCCGCGGGCGCGCCTTTGAAGGACATGGAATTTGTCCAGTACCATCCTACGGGCCTACCTTTTACGGGGATCCTGATCACGGAGGCCGCGCGCTCGGAAGGCGGCTACCTGCTAAACAAAGACGGCTATCGCTACCTGCAAGACTACAATCTGGGAACGCCTCAGCCAAAGCCGGTCTTGCGCTCGATGGAGCTAGGTCCGCGCGACCGCCTGTCTCAAGCCTTTGTCAAGGAGCAGGAAAAAGGCCGTACGATCGAGGGACCTTATGGACCTGTCGTCCATTTGGATGTGCGCCATCTCGGGGCCAAGGTAATCGATGCGAAGCTGCCCTTTGTTCGCGAGCTTTGCTTGAAATATCAGAACGTCGACCCGGTCAAAGAGCTGATCCCCGTGCGGCCGGTGGTTCACTACATGATGGGAGGCGTGCACACCGATCTCAACGGCGCGACGCCGCTTGTCGGCCTCTACGCCGCGGGCGAAGTTGCTTGCGTCAGTATCAACGGCGCCAACCGCCTGGGCTCGAATTCTCTGCCGGAACTCCTCGTCTTCGGGGCGCGCGCGGGCCGGGCGGCGGCCGAATTTGCGTCAGCGTCAAGGGCGTCCTCCAATCACGTTCTTGCGCAGGCAGTGGATGAGCAGCGGCGGCTCGGAGAGCAATTCCTCCGGAAGTCCGGTGGCCACGAGCGCGTTTCTCTACTCCGCGAGGAGTTGCAAGAGACGATGGAAACGAGCGCAGGAATCTACCGCACGGGATCTTCTCTGTCCGCCGGCGCAGAAAGCGTAGCAGGGCTTAAGCAGCGATTCTCCCATGTGGCTCTTGATGACCACAGCCATACATTCAACACGGAACTGACCGCGGCGCTCGAACTTGCATTCATGCTGGACGTGGCCGAAGCGATCGTGCACTCGGCGCTGCATCGCGCCGAATCCCGCGGAGCACACCAGCGTACCGACTTCCCAAAACGTGACGATGAGAGATTCCTGGCGCATACTCTGATCTCCGGGAACGACGGCGGCCGCCCGCGCATCGAGCACCTCCCGGTGACCATCACGCGCTGGCCGCCCGGTGAGCGAGTGTATGGCGCACCAGGTCCCGATTCTCAGAAGGCCAGTGCACCGGGGTAGCGTCGGTATGGCAGAGACAATCAAGCTGGAAGTGGCCCGCTATTCGCCGGAACGCGATGCCGCCCCGCGCTTCGAGACCTTTCAGGTCCCGCTCCGCAAAGAGTGGGTCGTCCTCGACGCGCTGAACTACATCAAGGATCGGCTGGATGGCTCGCTCACTTTCCGCTGGTCGTGCCGCATGGGGATTTGCGGAAGCTGCGGGATGATGGTGAACGGCGAGCCCAAGCTGACCTGCGCCACGTTTCTCGCCGATTATGCGCCCGCTCCCGTGCGCGTCGAGCCACTGCGCTATTTCCCGATTGTCCGCGATCTGGTCATCGAAATGACCGATTTCTTGCGCAAGCTCCGAGCGATGAAACCCTGGATCATTCGGAAAGAAGAAAAATCCCTGCCGGAGGGCGAGTACCTGCAGACTCCGCAACAATTGGACAGCTACAAGCAATACAGCATGTGCATCAACTGCATGCTCTGCTACGCCGCGTGTCCGGTGTACGGGCTCGATCCCTTGTTCAGCGGCCCGGCAGCCATCGCCCTGGCCCAGCGCTACAACCTCGATTCCCGGGACGAGGGAGCCAATGAGCGCTTTCCAATCCTTTCCCAGCACGAAGGGATCTGGGCCTGCACCTTTGTCGGCGAGTGCACCGAGGTTTGCCCCAAGCACGTGGATCCGGCGGGCGCCATCCAGCGGTACAAACTCACGGCGGCAAAAGAATGGTTCAAATCGCTGCTGCTGCCCTGGGGCGTGAGATGAAATCAAACAACGCAGCGCCCGGATACTCGCTCTTCCACCCGCGGTGGTATCGCCCGCGCGTCTCCACCTACTGGTGGCTTCACCAGTGGTCCTATTTGAAGTTTGTCTTGCGGGAGTTGAGCAGTATTTTCGTCGCCCTCTTCGTGGTGATCACGCTGCTGCAACTTCGCGCGCTGTCCCACGGCCCGCAGGCTTACGCCGATTTTCAGAAGTGGATGAAGAGCCCGGCGGTCATCGCGCTGAACGCGGTCAGTTTTGTCTTCGTTTTGTTTCACGTGGTGACGTGGTTTCACCTCGCCCCGCGCGCGATGGCGGTCCGCTTCGCGGGAAAGCGCGTCCCCGAACTCCTGATAGTGGGCGCCAACTACGCGGCGTGGGTGGCCATCTCCGTTGTGGTGGCCTGGTTTCTGCGGGGAGGATAAATGGCCGGGAAAGAGTCTCAAGTGCGGATCGAGCCGTTCCTCTGGACTTTGTTCAGTGCGGGCGGCGTGGTGGCCGCGTTCCTTGTGCCGGTGCATCTTTTCCTTTGGGGCTTGGCGTTTCCGTTGGGGTGGATCCAGCCCCCGGCGTACGAGCGCATTGTGGCATTGGTCGCTCATCCGGCTGCGCGAGTCTATCTGTTCGTGTTGTGCTCGCTTCCGCTGTTTCACTGGGCGCACCGGTTTCGCTACACGCTCTACGACGGCCTGCAAATCAAACATTTGAACGAGGTAATCAATTTCTGCTGTTACGGCGGAGCCCTGTTGGGGACAGCGCTGGCAGGCTACCTGCTCTGGAACCTGCCGTAGGCCGCTCGGACGCGGCCCCGAGGCCGCGCTGTTCGCTCGCAGCGGCCCATCGGTCTCTCCGCCGAAAGGAGGCGACATGGAACCCCAATTGAAATCCATCTCGAAGGCCGGCATCGCCGAAGCTCTCGCCAAAGTCGAGCTCTACCGCTACCTCAACGAGCCTGAAGAGGCCGAATCCATCTGCCGCGATATCCTCTCCGTCGATCCCGATCATCAGCTCGCCCGCCGGATGCTGGGCCTGGCCATCACCGACCAATTCACCGGCGAAGTGGGCGATCGCTATGCAGAAGTGGGAGCCATCTTCGAGGGCCTCCGCGATCCGTACGAGCGGTTTTACTATACGGGCCTGTTATACGAGCGCCGCGCCAAGGCACAACTCCGCGCCGGCCGCGCCGCGCACATTCTCCTGCCGCTCATCGAGGAAGCCATGCGCTGTTTCTCCGAAGCCGAGAATATCCGCCCGCCGGGCAACGACGACGCCATCCTGCGCTGGAACCGCTGCGTGCGTTTGCTCGAAAGCCGCCCGGATTTTCGCGCCGAACGCGAGCCAGCCCTGTTTGAGCCGGACGACAGCCCGCCGGTCAGCTCGCCGGTGCGCCGGTCCGGTACTCGCGGCTGACGCTACGGTCAAGGTTTCGCGGCGACGGGCTTCCACTTCTCGAGAAAGTCGAGGATGTCCTCCGGCGCGAGCGACCGGGCTTTCTCAAACTCACGGCGCTTCTGGCTGAACAGCAGCTTGCCATTCCCATCGAGCACCGCGATGGCGGGGACGCCCCGTTCCACCGGAACATCGTACTGCCTGGCCAAATCCAGATTCTTGTTGTACTCGCCGACGTCCACGTGCACGACCTCGAAGGAGCGGGAAAGCACCGGAGCAATTTCCGCAGAGTGGAACGCTTCGTCCAAAACGTGGCAGTCGTAGCACCAGTTGGCGCCGAAAACCAGCAGGACGCGCTTGCGCGCGCTCGCGGCACTGCCAATGGCCTCGGCGATTTCTGCTTTGGCATCGGATCCCGCCGGGTAAAGATCCTTGCTCGCGGAGAGCGGCTGCTTCAGCCGCGCCGGGGCCATGCGCTTGACCGCTGCGATCCGCCACGTGTCGCCCTGCTGCACCCAGGTTTGCGCCGCCGCCACGTACACATTCTTCGTCCCCGCGCCATCTTTCAAAGAAAGGACGGCTTCAAAGACAATCTGGCGCACACCCGGCATCGCGTCCTGCTGCTGCAGGTCCTCAATCGAAATCCTGGCGAGTCCTTTAGCCTTCCAGTCGCTCCAGAAGGCGACTTCCTCCTGGACGCTTGCCGGGGGGTGCTCCGGAAGGGTTATGCGCGCGGGCGGTGACGCGGAATAGAGGCCCGTGAGCGCGCTGGAATCTCCCGCGAGCACGGCGGCGCGCCACTGCTCAAGCGGGGCAAAGGGGGCGCTTCCTTGCGCGGCGCACGCCGGGATTGCGGTGAGGTAAAGCATGAAGAGGGAAGCAAGGATGGGTATGCAACGGCGCATGGGTTCCTCCAGCGAATTTTCGTGGTTGCCCGCGCAAACCGTCAATTGCTGCCGCGACCGCGATCGAGTCCGGGCCGATGCGTTCCATTTTGGGAAGAGTTGGTACACACCCCCGTGTTTTTCGGAAAGAGTGCGGAAGGGATTGAAAGCAAAGAGCTTGGAGGGAAAAATCTGGTGTACGGAAAATGGAAGGGTGCGTAAGAGCATGAAAACAAAGAGCAATTCTTTTGCGGAAGAGTTGGACCTGGCGCGGAGATCGCAGAGCTCCCAGAGGGATGGACGAGGCGAAGCGGGATTGCGCGAGTTCGGGAGGGGGCACAAAGGTGACGGACAAATGTCATCTCCCCACTCTTTCATGCTAACCGGATGAAAGGACGGGGCAGCCGCGCGCGATGAGCGAG
>Ga0209056_10004813_pt1 | contig 14200 bp, 13 predicted proteins | sample GraSoiAngelo_114_FD_185876 | JGI IMG/M metagenome (GOLD analysis project Ga0209056, IMG submission 185876) | Grasslands soil microbial communities from the Angelo Coastal Reserve, California, USA - 14_0903_13_40cm (SPAdes) (version 2) | ecosystem: Environmental > Terrestrial > Soil > Grasslands... | reverse complement strand
GGGGGCATCTGGACTTTGCCGCCGTGGCTGGGGCGCTGCGCGCCATCGGTTATCGCGGCGGCATTGGGTTGGAGATGATGTTTGAGCCGGATTTCGACGCGGCGGCGCGCCAGGGCATCGAGTTCGTCCGGCAGCTGTTCCGCATTCCCCTCGCCCCCTTGTAGGGGGAGAGGGGAGGGGTGAGGGGGTTCGGCATCACAGACGGGCCAGAATGAAATCCCGCCCCGCGCGGATCTCGGCGTCGATATCCTGGTACGTGCCGGCCACGTCGATGTTGGCGAATCCCGCGTAGCCGATCTTGCGCAGCGCCCCCAGCGTGTCGTCCCATGGGACGGCGCCTTTGCCCGGCGCCCAGTGATAGTCGGTGATGCCGTCGTTATCGGCAAGGTGCACCAGGAAGATCCTGTCGCGCAGCTTCTCGATGGCCACCGGCAGCAGTTCCTTCTGGACCAGAAAGTGGGCGGTGTCGAACACCAGCCCCAGCGCCGGAGAGCCCACGGCGTCGGCCAGGCGGCGCCCTCCGTCCGCGTTGCTCACCATCTCATACGGCCGCACCTCCAGCGCCAGACGCACCCCGCCCGCCTCGGCCTCGCGCACCAGGTCGCGGATCACGCTCACATACTGCGCCCAGGCCGCCCCCCAGGAAAACTCGGCAGGCACGTCGACGCGCGTGGGCGGCGAGAACTCGTCGTAGAGTCGCCGGAACTCGATCGTCCAGGACGGATGCGGCGCTGAATGAAGGTAGATCAGATCGCTGCCGAGTGAGCGGGCCACCTGCACGGACTTCCGCAGCTCGGCGACGGCCTGGGCTCGGACCGCCGGATCCTGATGGACGGTCATATGACGCAGGAAGCCGGCCTCGAACGCGGTGATGGCCAGCCCCCTCGCCTGACAGCGGTCCCGGAAGCGCTGCAGACGCTGGGAATCGGAGAAGTCGCGGGCGAAGTGATCGAGGCTGAACGCGGCGAGTTCGATGCCTGCAAACTGCATCTGCGCGGCCCACTCGGCGAACGCGCCGTACTGCTCCAGCGTCGGTTCATCTCCGAAGTGCACGCGGGCATACGCAACAATCACGCCAAGGCGCATTCGCATCCTCCCTGTCGACCCTGCTATATTTTGGCGCGCTGGCAAGGCAGCCCTCTGGCCCCGGTGCCGGGCGTCACGGCGAGGGGACGCAGGCAAGGAGCGGGTGTGGCGGCCACGAAATAGGGGAGACGACGAGGCAGGGGTGAGGGGGTGTAGTGTCTACCATGAAGTGGCGGCCAGTAGTATGGTTTCTGGTGGCTGCGCTCGCAGTGACAGCGTCGGTGGTCTCGGCGCAGCCGCGGCGCACGATCACGCTCTGGTATCCAGCCGGCGACATCGCGGCCGGGCCCGTCTCCCCGTTCACGGACCCCAACCTGTTCGCGAACTTCGAGGCGACGAACAACGTGAGGGTCGAAATGGTCGGCGTCGACTACGACACCATGGTGCAGAAGATCTTTGCCGCTGCAGCCGGCCGGAACATCGCCGACATCCTCTTCATCGACACGTCCTGGCTGCCGGGATTCCTGAAAGAAGACCTCCTCCAGCAGATGGATTCGGCCAAGGCCAGGAAGTGGCTGGCCGACGTTGTGCCGGACGTCGTCGATCTCTCCGACTACGGAAACGGGGCGATGTGGGGCTACCCGCAGATGGGGTACGACATCTACGGCCTGACCTGGAACAAAGCCCAGTTCAAGGAGGCCGGCCTCGATCCGGAACGGCCGCCGGGCACGTGGGATGAGCTGCGCGACTACGGCAAGAAACTGGCCAAGCGCGACGCGCAGGGGAATCTGGTGCGGGTCGGCCTGGCGATCCGCCATGTGGGCAATCCCCAGGGCACCGTGCACAAGTTCACCTGGGCTCTGTGGGGGGCGGGAGCCGACATCATCGACAACCCCAACCTCTTGCACGGCGGCAAGCCCGCCTTCAACAACGCCGGCGGCCTGGCCGCGCTCAAGCTCTACCTGGACATGCTGAACGTGGACAAGACGACCAGTCTCAGCTTCCCGGACCCTCGCGCGGCGCTCCTGCAGGGCATCGCGTCGATGCAGATCAGCGAGACCGTCAGCATCCGGGCGCGGCAGCCCAAGGAGGCCCCCAATATGCCGTGGGGCACCGGGTGGGGCATGGCCCCTCCGCCGGTGCGGAAGGTCGGCGACCGCCCAGGCGTGCTGCTCGGCGGATGGCTCTTTGCCGTCCCAAAGAGTGCGAAGAACTCCGAGCTGGCCTGGAAATCGATGGACTGGTTGAACAGCGAGATCAACGACTACACGATTGCCAGGAGGTTCGAGCTGACCCCGCGCTACAAAGCCAACTGGGCGAAGGACCCGTTCAGGTCCGACAGCTACGACCAGGCGCTGGTGAAGATCGCGCGCTACGGCCGCAGGCTCCCCATCAATCTGGGACTGAACGGCGTCTTGGACTCGTTGGGGTTCGCCATTCAGAAGGCGTTGCACGGCGAGGCGACGCCTGAGCAAGCCTTTCTTGAGGCGGAGCGCTTGGCGCAGAAGGCAATCGACGAGGCCGCAAAGTAAGGGACTGACGGCAGTCGGGGGCGTGCTGCGCGCATTCGCCGGCCGCATCCACCGGCGGCACTATCTCCACGCGTATCTCTTCATCGCGCCGGTGATCGTGCTGTTCGGGCTCTTTCGGGTGTGGCCATCGCTCCAGACCCTGTACTACAGTTTCTTCAAGGTTGAGCTGCTCAAAGGACGCCTGACGTACCTCGGCCTGCAGAACTTTGCCGCTCTCGCGCACGATGAGATCTTCCGCGCGGCCACGCTGCACACGCTCATCTACGCGGCCGCGATCGTGCCCATCGCCGCCGCGCTAGGCATGATCCTGGCCGTGCTGTTCAATGAACGATTTCCTCTCACCGAGCTCTTCAAAGCCATCTACTTTGCGCCCATGGTGACCAGCACGGTGGCCGCGGCCGTCGTCTGGTGGTGGCTGTACAACCCCCAGTACGGGCTCTTCAACGTGATCCTCAAGCTGATGCACCTGCCGGGGCAGCCCTGGCTGCTGTCGAGCCGGATGGCGCTGCCGTCGGTGATCCTCTTTAGCGTCTGGAAGACCCTGGGGTATAACCTGGTCATCTACCTGGCGGGCCTGCAGGCGATTCCCCGCGAGTACGATGAGGCGGCGACCATCGACGGCGCTGGATCCCTGCAACGCTTCCGCCGCATCACCCTCCCTCTGCTGGCTCCGACGACGACATTTGTCTTCATTTACAACAGCATCTTCGCGTTCCAGGTGTTTGATCAGGTGTACGTGCTGACCGGCGGCGGGCCGGCCCGGGCCACCAACGTCGTGGTCCTCGAACTGTACAAGCAGGCCTTCCAGGCCTTCCAGTTCGGCTATGCGTCGGCCGAAGCGATGGTGCTGTTCGTGTTCATTCTCGGGGTCACCGTGCTGCAATACGTCTACAGCCGCCGCTTTGAGGTCGTCTACTGATGAGGCTGGGCCGCGTCGTGGCGTATCTGCTGATCGGGCTGGGGGCGGTCGTGATGATGCTGCCCTTTTACTGGATGGTCATCACAGCCGTGAGCCCAGCGCCGGATATCATCGCGTTCCCGCCCAAGTGGATCCCCAGTCACCTGACCCTGGACCATTTCCGGGAGGCCGCAGCCAAGGCGCCGTGGTTGCTGTACTACAAGAACAGTCTGGTTGTGGCGACGGCGTCGGTAGGATTGTCCGTGTTGTTCGGCCTCTTCGCGGGCTACGCGTTTGCCGTCTACAAGTTCCCGCTGCAGAATTTCTCCTTTCTGTTGATCCTGGGGACGCTGATGGTGCCGGTCCAGGTCACCAGTGTCGCCCTGTACGTGTTCTTGGCCAAGTTCAACTGGGTCGATACCTATGCGGGGATCCTGGCGCCCAACTTCGCCAGCGCCTTCGGCGTGTTCCTCATCCGGCAGGCGATCAAGAGCATCCCCATGGATCTGATCGACGCTGCCCGGATCGACGGAGCCGGCGAGGTGCGCATCGTGACCACGGTCGTCGCGCCGCTGATCAAGGCTACGCTGGCCACCGTCGCCATGCTCCTGTTCCTGAGCTCCTGGAACGACTTCCTCTGGCCGGTGATCGTCATCAACTCGCAGCGGTTGCGGACGCTGCCCGTGGCTATCGCGCTGTTCAAAGATCCCTACGGGAACATCAACTACGGTCCGCTCATGGCCGGCACGGTCATCACCGTGGGCCCGATGCTGCTGGCCTACGCGTTCTCGCAGCGCTTCATAATCCGCGGCATCGCCACGACCGGGTTCAGGTGAGCAGCCAGGCGTGGGTGGGGTCGGTGGCCCAGGCCCCGTAGTCGGTGCGCGCTCCTGAGATGGCCCAGAGGTACGCCAGGGCGTACCCCCCGGCCGCCACCACGGGATGATAGCCTCGCGGGATGACGACGGTGTCGCCGTCCCGCACGCGGTACACGTGTTCAAACGGCTGCGGGTCGTCTGGGGCCGTATAGACCATCTGCAGACCGAAGCCGGCGCTCGGCCGGACAAAGTAGTGATACACCTCTTCCATGGGCACCTCGATGCCGGGGATGTCGCGGTCGTGCTTGTGGGGCGGGTACGACGACCAGGGTCCGGCGGCGTGCAGCGTTTCCCCGGCCAACAGGCGGCTGCTGACCCGCTGGTCGATGACGCTGGTGACTTGTCGCGTCCAGCTGTCCTTGCCCACCGCGCGCGTTGCGCTCTGCGCGGAGGTAATGAGCGAAGGCGCCCGGTCTGCCGCGGGCGGCGCCGACAGCACGGCGAGCCGCACACCATCCTGGAGTGCCGCGAGGCCAACGCGCGATCCCGCGGGTGCGAAGAGGGCTGCGGGCGGGCCGTCGAACACATTCGAGCGCGGCCCCAGCATCCCGGCCAGCGCGCCGGCCCCACCCGAAACGGTGACCTCGCAGGTGCCGCCAAGGAGGTAGAAGGCGACCTCGCGCTCACGTGTCTCCCAGGTGAACGGTGATGGCGCGTGGGCCAGCGAGAGGAGACCGAACTCCAGATACGTGAGGGGGCTCAGCGCGGGACCCGCAATGACGTGATAGCCTGGGTGGACGGTTCCGGCGGGGATGTGCTGGCTTTCCGGTGAAATCTTCGAGGCACGGACCATGACGCACCAGGATTCGACGCGGCGGACCCGGCGGCCTGTGGAGGGCTCACGATGAAGATCAACTGCTGCTGGCTGTATGCGATTTCGAAGTACGGGTATCCGCCGTCGATTGCAGACACGCAGCGGGCGCTGGGGGAGATGGCGGCGCTGGGGTTCGACGCGGTCGAGCTGGAAGGGGTCCGCGAGGAGAACCTGCGGGCCGTCTGGGCCGCGCGGGCCGACCTCCAGATGCGATGCGATGACCTCGGCCTGCGGGTGATCAACTTCTGCCCGGTCTTGCCGGATTTGGTGAGCGCGGATCCGTCGCGCCGGCGCGCCGCCCTGGACCTCTTCCGCCTGGCCGTCGAGGTCGCCTCGTTCTTCGGCGCGCCGATGGTGCAGGTGAATAGCTATTCGCCGCCGGTGGAGTTCATCGCGCAGACGCCCTACGGGGAGACGCTGGAGTTCAGCCGGCAGTTCGACGTGCGGATCCCTGATGGCTTCTCGTGGGAGCGGACGTGGGCCACGCTGGTCGAGGCGACGCGCAGGTGTACGGCGATTGCCCGCGATGCCGGCCTGCTGCTGTGCCTGGAGCCGAGGGTGGGGGAACTGGTCAGCAACACCGACGCTCTGCTGCGGCTCTCCCAGCAGGTGGACGATCCGGGGTTCGGCGTGGTGCTGGACACCGGACACCTCCATGCCCAGAAGGAGATCCTCCCGCTGTCGGTCGAGAAACTCGGCCAGCGAATTCTCTACGTGCACGCCTCCGACAACGACGGCCGCGATAACGCGCACCTGGCGCCGGGCCGGGGCACCGTGGACTGGGACGGTTTATTCCGCGGGCTGCGCCGTAACGGTTTTGATGGCTACGTCGGCCTGGACATCGGCCACGTGCCCGACCTCGACGCGCAGTATCGAGAGGGACTGGCCTTCGTGCGAGACGCCATCAGCCGGGCGGAACGGATCACCCCCCGCTCGGGGCCACCATGATCGCCGAACGGGCAACGTCTTCGTAGCGGATTCCAGCCACATCGAAGTGTTCCAGGTTCTCGGCGAGCTTCTTGAACGTAACCTCAAATGAGGGTAGCGTCTTCCGGGCGCGGCTCAACGGTGTGGTGCGCGCCAGGACGTAGTTCTTGACAAACGGATGGCGAATCCCGCGGGTCCTGAGCTTGGCGACGACGTCTGACAGCAGCTCATCGACCGTTCGCACCAGGCCGGCTCGCTCCTCACGCTCCTCCAAGGCCTTGGGGAGCGTCGCCTTGAGAAACTTGTCGACGCGGCGCAGGATGGGCGTGTAGGCCCCGCCCGCGAACCGCCGGTTCTTCTCGTAAAGAAGCCCCAGAGTGATGAAATGGGCTGACTCGAACTGGAAGGTGTAGTCCTCCTCGGTGGCCCGTGGCGTCTCCGTGACCAGCGTGCGATACATCCGGATGACTTCGAGAGACTTTTCCTTCACGTTGTGCGCCTTTTCTGTGTTCAGCGCCAGGATCTGATAGGCCACGGTTGCCTCAGGGATGACGATGGCGGGAATGAACTTGCCCTTGAGTTTTTCCAGGACGGCCCGGCGGTGGTTGCCGTTGGGCGTCCAGTACTGGCCGGGCTTTGGAGAAACGATCACGATGGGATCGACGAAGCGGTCGAGCTTTCGCACGACCTCTTGCAGACGTTTCACGTGCGTCGGAGACAGATCCCGCTGGAATGGGGTGGCCTCCACACGGTCCATGGGGAGCAAGCACAACAGGTGCCAGTGATCGCCGATGGGCTCGCAGAATACGGCGAGGACGTGGCCGCCGTCGCGCTCCACCTGCTCGGCCAGCGCGCGGACGTTGCGCGGCGGTTCCTTGTTGGGGAAGGTCGTCCAGGTCGCCACCGCAGGGTGCTTCGCGCCGGCGGCGATGACTCCTGGGAGCGCATGCTAGTATGAAATCGTGACCCTGTCCTTCCGTCCAGGGTCTCCCCCTGGACGACATCGGGAGGCGGGGACGGCGGGCAAAGGGTACGTTGAGCCAGGAGACACCATGCCGGAGCACCAGCGTGAGGCAGCGGCCGCCAAGCAGCCTGCGCGCGTGGAGGATCCGCACATCCGTGAGCTGCGGATCCTCAACGCCATCGCTGAAGCCCTCAACAGTTCGCCCGATGTGCAGCAGGCCCTGGAGCGGACGCTCGGCCTGGTCGCGGATCTGCTGGGGTTGCGCACCGGCTGGGTCTGGCTGCGGGATGTCGAGACCGGTCAGTTCTATAACGCGGCGGCGCGGAACCTTCCTCCGTACCTGCAGGCACCGGTGCGGATGACCGGACACCAGTGCTGGTGCATCGAAGAGTTCAACGAGGGCGCGCTCACGCCCAAGAACATCGACGTCCTGGAATGCAGCCGGCTGCGGCCCGCGGTGCAGCGCCAGGCCACTGATCTCACACACGGGCTCGCCTATCACGCCAGCGTTCCACTGTACTTTCAAGACAAGCCGCTCGGCATCCTCAACGTGACCGGACCGTCGTGGCGCCGCCTGACCGATGAAGAACTCCATCTGCTGTCGACGATCGCCTACCAGGTGGGCATCGCGATTGAGCGGGCGCGGCTGGCCGATGAAAGCGCGCAGCTGGCCCGCGCCGAGGAACGGGCCCGGCTGGCGCGCGAGATCCACGATACGCTGGCCCAGGGCCTGACGGCGATCGCATTACATCTGGAAGGCGCGCTCCACCATCTCACCGCACAACCGGAACGCGCCCGGCAGCGCCTGCAGCGGGCCCTCCTGACGACGCGGGAAAGCCTGGAAGATGCGCGGCGTTCGGTGCTGGATTTGCGGGCTTCTCCCCTGACCGGGAAGCCGCTCCTGACCGCCGTGCGCGCGCTGTCCCGAAAGTTCACCTCCGAGACCGGCATCCGCGTGCGGGTGCGCGGTGAGGCCACCACCCGCCCGCTGCCCATGCGTGTGGAGGCGGAACTCTACCGCATCGCCCAGGAGGCCCTGGTGAACGTTCGCCGCCATGCCGAGGCCACAGACGTGGAGATCGCCCTGCAGCAGACACCCCGGCGCGTGCGGCTGTCGGTGCGCGACAATGGACACGGATTTGATCCGAGGGCAGTCAGCGCCGGGCGGCACGGTCTCGTTGGGATGCGCGAGCGGGCGAAGCTGCTGGGCGGAACGCTGCGCGTGACGAGCCGACGACGGCCGCCGTCTGGCACCACCGTCGTCGCTTATATCCCGATCTCGCGCGTCGACGGTAATTCTGCTTAGTTCGCACAGTTGATGTCGCACGTGACCAGGTCAGTTATCAGTGGTGGTTGTGCTGAGTTCGCACGACTGATGTCGCACGTGACCAGTTAGAGGAGCACGAACGATGATTCGCATCGTGGTGGTCGACGACCATCCTGTGGTGCGTGAAGGCCTGGTGGCCTCCCTGGAAGACGACCCAGAGTTTCAGGTGGTCGGGGCGGCGGGGTCAGCGGAGGACGCGCTGCGGCTGGTCACCGCCCAGCGGCCGGATGTCATCCTGCTGGACCTGGAACTTCCTGGCGTCAACGGGCTGGAAGCCATCCCCGGGCTGACGGCGGCGTCTGGGGCATCGCGGATTCTGATCCTCACCGCCTACGACACCGATGAGCGGGTGCTGGGCGCCCTCCGCGCGGGGGCGAAGGGGTATCTCCTCAAAGGCGCATCGCTGGAGGAGATCGCCCGGGCGATCCGCGCCGTGCACGCCGGCGAATCGTACCTGGAGCCGCGTGTCGCGACGAAAGTTGTGGCAGAGCTGGGTCCCCACAAGCGCCCTGCCGCACTCAGCCACCGGGAGCGTGAAGTGCTGCGCCTGGTCGCCGGTGGACACTCCAACAAGCAGATTGCCCGGACGCTTGGGATCACCGAGCGGACCGTCAAGTTCCACGTCACGTCCATCCTTAATAAGCTGGGCGCGGAGAACCGCGCGCAGGCGGTGGCGCTGGCGGCGCAGCGCGGGCTGGTATAGCCTTTCGGTTTCACGCGGAACCTGAGTGCATCGCCCAACGGCCTTCCCTAGTTACGCTGGTTGAAAAGCCTGGACTTGCGGCGGAGTGGCTTCGGTGCTACTTCCACGGCCCGTCCCGGCGGACAGGGGGCCACCTTCCCTACCTGACAGGTCACCGGTCATCCCTCCGCGCGGTGGCGGCAGAGCTCACCCATGGCATGCTGAGGATGGGGGTGATCACCATGACACTGCTCGGTCGGGTGGCCCTGATTACCGGTGCGTCGCGTGGGTTGGGCCGGGAGATTGCCCGGCTCCACGCCCGAAGGGGAGCCAGGCTGGTCCTGGTGGCCCGAGGGGAGGCGGCGCTGCGCGACGTCGCGGCTGAGTTGTCCGGTACGACCGAGGTGCTCGCCCTGGCCGCGGACGTCGGCGAAGAGGCCGAGCATATCGCCGGGACCGCGCTGCAACGCTTCGGACGCGTCGACGTCCTCATCAACAACGCGTCAGAGATCGGCCCGAGCCCGATGCCGTTGCTCGAGGTCTATCCGTGGGACGCGCTGCTGCGCGTGTTCCGCGTGAACGTGGTGGCGCCACTGCACCTGACGCAGCTGCTCCTGCCCCAGATGAAGACCCGCCATGAGGGCGTGATCATCAACGTGACCTCCGACGCCGGGGTGCAAGCGTATCCCGGCTGGGGGGGGTACGGCGCCAGCAAGGCGGCGCTGGAGCATCTGTCGCGTGTGCTTGCGGCCGAGATCGCGGACAGCGGGGTCAGGCTCTACGTGGTGGATCCCGGCGACATGAACACCGAGATGCACCGGCAGGCCGAGCCCGGGGTGGATCTCTCACATCTGCCCGGTCCTGACGTGCCCGCGCCGGCATTTCTGCATCTGGTGGAAGAGGAGACTGTGTCGTTCGGGCGGTTCGAGGCGCTCAAACTGCAGGGAACCAAGGAACCAAGGGACCAGGGGACCCAGGTGCCAGCTGGCGTGAGGTGGTGACGAGATGCCGTCTGCGCAAGCTGTCATTGACTTTGAGCTTCCTTCTGAATTGGAGGCGCATGAGCCGCCGGAGGCGCGGGGGCTGACGCGCGACGCCGTCCGGTTGCTCGTGTCCTACCTCAGCACCGACCGCATCGTGCATGCGCGGTTTACTGATCTCCCCTCATTTCTGCGCAGAGACGATCTCCTTGTAGTGAACATCTCTGCGACCCTGCCGGCGGCGCTGGCGGCGCGCCGGGGCGATGGCACTGAGGTCATGATGCACGTGTCCACGCGCCTGCCGGCCGGATTGGTTGTGGTAGAGCTTCGAAAGGTCGATGTGTCCGCGGGAGAGGTCTTCGCGCTTCCGGGAGGCGGGTCGGCAGTTGCCCTTGTCCCGTATCCGGGATCCGCGCGACTGTGGGTGGCGCGCCTCGATCTTCCCGAACCGATGCTCTCCTATCTGGAGCGCTGGGGACGCCCGATCGCCTATCCGTACGTCCGGGGCGGCTGGCCGATCGAGATGTACCAGAATGTGTACGCCTCGGTACCGGGCTCAGCGGAGATGCCCTCGGCGGGACGCCCGTTCACGCCGCAGATCATCGATCAACTGACGCTGGACGGCGTGCGTCTCGCCTCCGTCATTCTGCACGCCGGCGTGGCCAGCCTTGAACGAGACGAACCGCCGTATGAGGAATACTTCGAAGTCCCGCACGAGACGGCGGTTGCGGTGCAGCGTGCGAAAGAAACCGGAGGCCGGGTCGTGGCGGTGGGGACGACCGTGGTCAGGGCGCTGGAGAGTTCTGTCGATCCGGTCGGGCGCCCCGTCGCCTCTCGCGGCTGGACAGACCTGGTCATCACCGCGCAACGCAGCGTCAAGGTCGTCGATGGCCTGCTCACCGGATTCCATGAGCCGAAGGCGACGCACCTGGCCCTGCTCGAGGCGATCGCCGGGCGCGCGCATGTGGAGCGGGTCTACCGTGCCGCGCTGGACGCCGGCTACCTCTGGCACGAGTTCGGGGACCTGCACCTGATCCTGCCGGACTGAACCAGAATACGGCGTCGTCTTGGTCTCCTGAGTCTCCTTGGTCTTCCTGGTCTGAAGGAGGCATTCGCGAGTCGAGGGGGAAACGGGACGCTTGTGATCGCGCTCGTCCTTGCGACTGAACAGGCACTGTTGATTGCGCGTCATGCCTCGCAGTGGTCGGTTGAGGAGTATCTGCGTGGCCACTCCCCTGAGTGTGTGGCCGTTGATCCGATCAATCCCTCGCGCGTGTACTGCGGGACCTGGGGACAAGGAGTATGGCGCAGCGACGACGCTGGTGGGAAATGGGAACCTGTCGGATCGGGCATTGCTTATCCTGAGATCACGGCCGTCGCGGTCAGTCCGCTGGAACGGCGCAGCCGGCCCGGCGTGGTGTATGCGGGCACGGAGCCCAGCGCGGTCTTCCGCTCCGACGATGGAGGCGACACGTGGAGCGAGTCGCCGGGACTGCGGTCGCTCCCCTCGGCACAGACGTGGAGTTTCCCACCCCGCCCCGACACCCACCACGTGCGGTGGATCGAACCCGATCCCACCGTTCCCGGTAGGGTCTTTGTCGCCATCGAGGCCGGCGCGCTCGTGCGGACACTCGATGGTGGCCAGACGTGGATGGACCGCGTGCGGGGTGGTCCCTACGACACGCACACCGCGGCCACCCACCCGCTGGCGCCGGGGCGAGTCTACTCAGCGGCGGGAGATGGATATTTCGAAAGTGAGAATGCCGGGGACGAGTGGGCGCGTCGCGTTGATGGGCTGCGGCACCGCTATATGGTGGGGGTGGCCGTCGACTCGGGCGATCCAGAGACCGTCTTCGTCTCGGCCGCCGACGGGCCCTGGGTCGCCTACAGCCCGCGAAATGCCGAGGCGTACGTCTACCGCAAGACAAAGCGCCACGCCTGGGAGCTGGCGATGGAGGGACTGCCCGCTGCCCGGGGGACCACCGCGAGCCGCTTTGCGACCCATCCCCAAGAGCCCGGCGTGATCTGTGCGGCCAATAATCGGGGCGTGTTCAACTCAACCGATGCGGGACGCACCTGGAAAGTGCTCGAGATCCCCTGGCCGCAGTACTTCTTTACGCATGGTGTGGACGCCCTGGCCCGACTTCCTGATTGACCTCTTCTCCTCTCCCCCTCACCCCTGCTGGAAGGAAGATAGGGTAGCGCCCGGTGAACTGACTTCCACCGCCGTCTTGTGACGAGGCAGGAGCATTGAGCGGAGATCGCTACCCGAGGGAGGGGAACGCAATGCGGACGGGTGCGCGTGTGATTGGTACTGGTCTTGTAGCGATTTTGCTAGCCGGAGTCATCGCGATCCCGAGTGGCTCAAATCGGGCATTCGGGGCGGCCGTTCCGATCAAACTGGGATGGGTGGGCCCGCTATCGCCTCCGGGTGACTACGCCCAGGGGGAGATCCTCAAGAACGCGGGGATCATGGCGACGGAGGAGATCAACGCCCGCGGCGGCGTGCTGGGCCGGCCGATCGAGGTGGTCTACGAGGACACGTCAGGGCGGCCAGAGCAGGGCACCGCGGCGATGGAACGCCTCCTTACCCAGCAGCGCGTCGTGGCCGTCTTCGGCGAATACCACAGCTCCGTGGCCCTCGCCGAGATCGAGCTGGCGCATATCGCCGGGATTCCGTGGGTGGGTGTCGATGTCTGGGCCAACAAGATCACGGGGCTGGGCTATCCGGAGGTCTTCCGGGTGGCACCCACCAACGCGCTGATCATGACGCAGATCGGCGGCTGGCTCGTGGCCGCCGGGTTCAAGAACATCGCCATCCTCCAGGAGAAGACAGACAGCGGCATCAATGCCCGCCAGACCCTGGAGCCGATCTTGACCGCGAAGGGGATCAAGTACGACGTCGTCGAGACCGACCTCAACACGACGGACTTCACCGCGCAGATCCTCCGGTTCAAGAGCCAGACCCCGCCCTATGACATGCTGCTGACGCTGTTCTCCGGTTCGGCCGCGTACACGGTCGTGAGCCAGGCCAGCAGCCTGGGATTTGCGCCCACCGCCCGCACGGCCATCTACAACTGGGGCGGCCCGGCCCTCGATCCCACCTTCTGGAAGAACGTGCGCGAGGCCGGGATCGGACTGGCCTCTGAGAACGTGGGGCTGCCCAAAGTGAAATGGAATGCGAAGACCAACGCCTTCGTGGAAACGTTCCACAAGCGGTACGGGTTCGATCCGACGCCGCAGGCGATGGAAAACTACGACGCGGAATGGCTGATTGTCGACGCGATTCAACGCGCCGGGACCACGAGCAGCCGGGCGCTCATCGCGGCCCTGGAGAAGACGACGTGGGTCGGGACGCGAGGGAAGTATGCGTTCTCGAAGAGCCACGAACCCGACTGGGCGTTCCACCAGTTTATGGATGCGCCCGTGCACATCATCCAGTACGACCAAATGAACCAGTCGCCGCTGGACGCGCCGGTCGTGTGGCCGCGCAGCCTGGCGACCGTGGACTACGTGTACAAGCCGCGGCCGTAACCAATGCCCTTGGGAGGCGGTGGGGACAGAGGCGTGACACGACGCCGGCGATAATGGACTACGCGCTCGTCCAGGCGGCGAACGGGCTCGTCCTGGGGATCATCTTCGCGGTGATCGCCGTCGGGCTGACGCTCGTGTTTGCCGTCTTGAAGATTGTCAATTTTGCCCACGGCGAGCTGTACATGATGGGCGGATATTTCGCCTACTACGCGATCGAGCTGCTGGGCCTGTCTCCGTTTCCGGCGCTCGCCGCGGCGATCGCGGCGAGCTTTCTCCTGGCCGCCCTGCTGGAGCGGACGCTCCTCACCCCCCTGTACAGCGAAACGACGGAGCGCAAGGCCGAGTACGGCATCCTGATCACCTTCGGCCTCTCCGTCGCCCTGCGCAACCTGGCCCTGATCGTCTTCGGACCATTCCCGCTGCGGCCGCCATCATTCGTGGCCGGCGTGCAGCAGTGGGGGCCGCTCACCCTGACCAACGATCGCCTCGTGGCCGGGGGCGTGGGCCTGCTGGTGCTGATGGCGGTCGTCTACATTATGAGCCGGACCGCGGCGGGCCACGCCCTCGATGCCGTCAGCCAGTCCCGTGAATCCGCAGCGATCGTCGGGATCGACCCGCGCCTCGCCTACACGCTGGGG
>Ga0209056_10004811_pt1 | contig 14201 bp, 10 predicted proteins | sample GraSoiAngelo_114_FD_185876 | JGI IMG/M metagenome (GOLD analysis project Ga0209056, IMG submission 185876) | Grasslands soil microbial communities from the Angelo Coastal Reserve, California, USA - 14_0903_13_40cm (SPAdes) (version 2) | ecosystem: Environmental > Terrestrial > Soil > Grasslands... | reverse complement strand
ACTTATGGCTTGATCAGGCGGAAGAACCCTTTCCCAGTCCCAGGCAGAGCGGATGAAGGGATAAGCACTCGCCTTCTGATGCCGACCAACTGATCTGTCAACGCCGGATCCCCCCAATTCGTCAGGTTCAAATCCGAGTTTGTTTGAAGCGTGAAACCGGAGGCAGGAGTGGTCCAGGACACGAAGTAAGGCTGGTCCTTGGTGATCACGGTTACGCCCGCCTGGCTTACTGATCGGCTGACCCAAACATTCGGATCCAGCGGGGACACGCTGAAATCGTCGTCCAGAAGCGTGGTCGCGCCGGCCTTGATCTGGGCGCTGCTCAAGATGGCCACCTGACCGACATTGGCCGTCTGGCCCGGGACGGCACCGAAGTAAATCGTTCCTCCGCCAGCGAACTGGGCCGCATCCGCGGGCGGCATAACGAGATTCGTGGATGTGCCGTCCGAGGCAGTCAGCGTGATGTTCGTATCTTGGTTGAGAGTCACTGTCCAGGTCCCCAGGATGCTCGCACCCGTCACGGAACCCAACTGGCCGACCGGGCCATTGGTCGGAGACGCATTGAAATACTGACCAGACATCCCATCCAGAGTTGGCGCGCCGTTGCTGCCCGGCGCATTGGTCTTGTAATGGAAAGTGGCCGTCCCGGATTCGTCGGCGTTGGCATGTATGTCGACCAGAATACACGCTGGTTCATTCCAATCCGGTGCGTCTTCGGTTCCCGGAGTGCCGGGCACAAGATAAAGATGTGTCGAAAACCCCGGATGGGTCGCCGCGTTTGGGAATTCCTTGATGGTCATGGAATACGACATGGGCACACTCGAACCGATCCAGCCAAAGGTATCGCTGGCCACGGTTGCGATGTTCTGGCGGTCGTATTGGCCGCCGCTGGCAGCCAGGAGATTCAGCCCCGCCTTGGTTTCCTCAATCGCCATGGTTGGAGGCGGCAGAACCGCTGCCGATTCCATCCATCGGAGGTTGTCAACGTTGTAAATGACCGTGTTGGTGAGGTTGTTCTCACCCAGCTTCAGGGTGAGATGATGCACCTTGTCCCCTGGGGCCTTGACCGGGAAACTCAGGTGAGTCCAGTTGGTGTGCGCGGAGGTCAGCTCCACGAACCCCAGACTGTTCCAATCCCAAGTCGTCCCGTTACGGAAGATGATCTCGATCCCGCCGTAGGAGGTGCCGTTGACGCGGGGATAGGAACTCGGATCCAGCTTCACATCGAAGCTGATGTTGGTGTAGAGCGTCTCGGCATCCACATCGGCGCCGAGGCTCATGGTGATGACCGCTTGGCTGTAGCCGCCCGGTCGATTCGGGAAGTTGTTCGTTACGCGCATGGAACCCGGAGTCGTCCCGCCGCCGGTGTCCAGAATCCTATCATCCGCCACTTCGGCGGGGTCGGACCAGTTTTCCCAGGTCCACAGCGTGGCTTCAGTGGGATCGTCGAAATTGTTGATGACGACTTCGCCTGCTTGCGAAAAGGAAAGACTCAGCAGGAACACGCCCGCTATAGCGAGCGAGATTTTACGCAAATTCGGAACTTTCATAGTTTTGTGTGGTAGACGTTAGCTCTTAAGTCGTTATCTTTGACTGCTCAAGTGCCGCTCCAAAACCGGCGAGAGGCCGACCAGCTAAGCTGGGCCAGCGAATAGCCAGTGGAGAGATTTAATGAGTAGGTCGTATTGAATCGCACGACAGTCAGCGCGTTGCGGTAACTCAATGCTATAGACCCATAATCACACGACTTGGTTTCGTGGCCAAGCGAAATACCTCAACGGTCCTGGTTGAGGTCAGGGCAACCTTCAAAATCGCATTCAATGAACGGTTCGTCCGCCGGCAACGTAAACTTTATCCTTGGGCTTCAACTGCTGGAACAGGAGCACCCCGCGGATGCTTTCCTGGCCGAGGAAATCAAGCAACGGCGGCTAAAAGTCGAAAGTTTACAGGTGGCGCCGCTGCGAGACGATTTACATCCCTGTTCCAAATCACCTTTTGATCAGAATCTCTGTAAACTTTGAATTCGCGTTTAACCGGGAATGTAAACTTCTGGAATGTTCCGTGGACCGTAAATAAATGGGCCGTCTTCAAGATCTCAGTCCCATCGAGGATAGAGGCATCTCCCCTTTCATAAATGGCTTCCGTCCAAGACACTTGCCGATAGCTTGCGCAGCCGCAAAGTGTGACAAGAACACAACACTTGAACGTCATGAAAGTAAGGCATTACTTCGGCTTCAACTGCGGGAACAGTATCACGTCGCGGATGCTTTCCTGGCCGAGCAGCATCATGCAGAGCCGGTCAATACCCATGCCCATGCCGCCAGCGGGTGGCATGCCGTGTTCGAGCGCAACCAGAAAGTCTTCGTCGAGCTTTTGCTGTTCGCCGCCGGCCTGGTGTTCGAGGCGTTCGCGTTGTTCAAGGGGATCGTTCTGCTCCGTGTAAGCCGGCGCGATTTCCTGGCCGTTGATGCAGCACTCGAATACTTCGACGGTCGTTGGGTCGTCGGGAGAAAGCTTGGCCAACGGCACGAGTTCCTTCGGCAGATGCGTGACGAAGGTCGGCTGAATCAACGTCGGTTCGATCAGCTTTTCAAAGACAGCGCCGGTGACTTCAAAATCTTCGTAGCCGGCGGCGATGTCGCCGCCCAACCCCAGCTTGTTCATCGCTACAAGACGGCGCTGATCGGACGAAAGAGCAAACCAATCGGGCTCTGTTCCCTCGGTTGCTGCATTCACCGCTTCGCGGACCAGGTCCTTGTAACGGGCCTTTTTCCATGTCGTGAGATTGATCTCTGCATCACACAGTGACTCAATCTGGCGGATAAACCGTTTTAGCATCAGAAATTCAAACGGGAACGGCTTGTTAGGATCAGGCGGAAGCCGACGCAATGACTTCATCCATTCTCGAACATGCCCAAATTCATCCCGCAGCTGCCTGGTCTCAGCGCATGGGTCAGCTATCGGCAAGTCAATCAATGCTCGCAGATGTGCAACGACCCGACCGTAGTCAGTTTCATACTGTTGCCAATGTGCGCCCGGTCCAAATTGGACGCCCCCCTCAAGAATCGACACCGCAAGCAGTCGAACCTCATTAGCAGCTGGTGCCCGAGAAATAATGAGTGTCCCAAGAACCTTCTCCGCGACGTGGCAGATCATAGACTGCACCAGTTCCATCATCGACTCGTAATCACCGTAAGCCTGGTAGGCTTCGAGCATGGTAAACTCGGGGTTGTGTTTCCGTGATAAACCTTCATTACGAAAGATGCGGCCAATCTCGAACACGCGGTCGATGCCGCCGACGAGCATTCGCTTCAGATAAAGCTCCAGCGCGATGCGGAGGTAAAAATTGCAGCCCAGCGCCTTGTGCTGGGTGACGAACGGCTGAGCCGCTGCGCCGCCGGGAACCGCCTGCATCATCGGTGTCTCTACCTCCACGAATCCGCGCGAGTGCAAAAAGTTTCGAATTTCGGCAATGATCTGACTGCGTTTGAGGAAGACGTTCTTCACCTCATCGTTGCTCATCAGGTCGAGGTAACGCTGGCGGTAGCGAATCTCGGTGTCTTCGAGTCCGTGCCATTTGGCTGGCGGCGGGCGCAGAGTCTTGGCAAGAATCACGAATGCGGTGAGCTTGACCGAAATTTCACCGGTTTTGGTGGTGAACATCGCGCCGCGCACGCCGACGAAATCGCCGAGGTCGAGGTGTTTGAAGATATCGAACTGTTCGTCGCCGAGCGCTTGCTTTTGGGCGTAAACCTGGATCCGTGCACTGCCCTGCGCGCCACTTCCGTCTTTGATGTCAATGAACTGGCTCTTGCCCATGTCGCGGTGCGCGGTGATGCGCCCGGCCAGCGCGACTTCGCGGCCCTCGGCATAATTGGCGCGCGCCTCAGCGCAGTTTTCCGTGGGTGCAAATTTGTTTTTGAACGGGTCGATGCCCTTGGCCCGCAATGCGGCGAGCTTGGCCTTGCGCTGTTCAATCAATGCATTCGTGTCGTCCATAGTCATTTGCAGACACCGATAAAACACGGAGCGAGGCGAGTTGTCCAAGGTTTTGATACACGCGGCCTGCCGTTGTCGTGCCGAACATTGCCGTCCGCCAGGACTCGGGAAGGAGAGCCGATTTTCGATTCGGCATAGTACCGCGAACCATTTAGGTCCAATCCGCCGGACCGGAGGCCAGCGCTCCGGTGGGATGCGCTCTCAGCTAACGCGCCGATTCCGCTTCAATCCAAGGAGGATAACAGTTAAGAACCGGCTGTGCTGCCGATACGCGATAACATTCCATCACGCCGATTCCCGGCGATTACCTTGGCTCTGATCGCGGCCAACACGCTGGTTTTTCTCTGGGAGCTCCAACTCGGGCCGCGAATGCTGGAGCGGGCGTTCGTGGAACTGGCGATCATTCCCGTGCGTTATTCGATTCCGGAGATCGCGGAGTCATTCAGCTTGAGCGAACAGGTTTTGCCCTTCTTCAGTTCGATGTTTCTCCACGGAGGCTGGCTGCATTTGATTGGCAACATGTGGACGCTGTGGATTTTTGGTGACAATGTCGAAGACCGGCTTGGTCGATGGAAGTATCTGCTGCTTTACCTGGCCAGCGGCGTGGCGGCAGCCCTGTTGCACATATACACGAACCTCGGTTCGCAAGTGCCGACCATCGGCGCGAGTGGCGCCATCGCCGGCGTGATGGGCGCTTACTTCCGATTTTATCCACAGGCTCGCGTGGAAACAGTCATTCCCCCATTTATCTTCGGTCCGTATTTCGATCTGCCGGCGGTGTTGTTTCTCGGCTGGTGGTTCCTGCTGCAGTTTTTCAATGGCGCATTAAGCCTTGGCGCGGGCGCCAGGGGCTTCGGTGGTATTGCCTGGTGGGCGCACGTGGGCGGTTTCGCGTTTGGAGTGGCGGTGTGCCTCTTCGCGCGACGGCCGCGGGCGGTGTATTATGACGACGAGGAATTCTGAAGCGATTTACGTTGCAGAGTTACCGCGTCGCCGATTTTCAAATCAAGTTTCTTTGCAGCAGAACCGCCATTCAAGGCGATTTCCAGAAAACCACTGGAGCCGAAAATGGCAATCGGTTTTCGCGCAGGTGCCGCTTGATAAAATGAGCCGAGTTGGCAGAGCCGGGTGTGCTTCACTAAAACTTCACAAGGAGATTCAGTCGGCGCGAACAATGCTTCACGGTCGATGTTCGTAATCGCGTTGCCGAACCGGTCGATGTAAACGATTTCGCCGGTGATTGACCTCGAACTCCGTCCAGGTTCCGGCCAATCGATTTTCACGAAGCCTTTTGTCGCCGGGCCGGCTTTCTGGATCGGCCAGCCCTTGCTCAGGTGGGCAGCCACGGGCGCGAAGAGATCGCGGCCGTGAAACGTGTTGCTCACGGGTTGAAGAATCAGGCGTTCATTCGTGATTTGGCGAACGGCTTTGATTTTCTCGCACGACAACGCAAACGATAGAACACCATTGTCCGGTCCGACGAAGAAATAGTTTGCCGTCTGCACCGCGATAGCTCCGCGCTGGCTTCCGACGCCCGGGTCCACAACCACGACATGGATGGTTCTTCTTGGGAAGAATTTGTAACTGGCGGCCAAAGCAAAGGCGCCGGCGCGAATGTCGCCGGCGGAAATTTCATGCGTGACGTCCACGATTTGAACCTGGGTGTTGATGCCCAGAATCACGCCTTTCATGGTTCCGACGAACCAGTCGGTGGCGCCGAAGTCCGTTGTCAGAGTGATGACACGCATGAAGTCTTTATAGCTAGCCGACCGGCAGACTCACAAACAATTGTTACCATGCAAAACTTGCCAAGTGCACGAGGTGCCACTAGGTTCACCACCCTTATGGAAAAAGTGGCCATCATCGGGACCGGCTGCGCCGGGCTTACCGCCGCGCTTTACGCCGCTCGGGCGAAACTCTCGCCGCTGGTCCTCACTGGCACAATGCCGGGCGGCCTGCTCACGACGACCAGCATCGTCGAAAACTTTCCTGGTTTTCCTGAGGGCATGGATGGCTACGAGTTGATGACCCGGATGCAGAAACAGGCCGAGCGGTTTGGTGCGCGCGTCAAGTTCGGCACGGTCGAGGCAGTCGATCTATCGAAACGGCCGTTCACGCTGACGGTCGATGGTGAAAAAGTCGAAACGCAGACCATCATCATCGCCAGCGGCGCGAGCCATCGGCATCTGGACCTCGAGAGCGAAAAGCTGCTGGAGACCAAGGGTGTGACGTATTGCGCGACGTGCGACGGCGCGTTGCCGATATTCCGCGATCAACCGCTCGTCGTGGTTGGCGGCGGCGATTCAGCGTGCGAGGAGGCGACTTATCTCACGCGTTTTTCATCCACGATTTACCTGGTGCATCGCCGCGACACGTTGCGTGCATCCAAAATCATGGCGGACCGGACCCTTTCCAATCCGAAAATCAAACCGATTTGGGATTCAGTCGTGACGGAAATCCTCGACGTGAAACAAGATAAAGTCATCGGTGTTCGGTTGAAGAACGTGAGGACGAACAAGGAGAGCGTGATGGACTGCGCCGGGGTGTTCGTGGCCATCGGGCATTTGCCCAACACGCAGCTCTTCAAAGGCGTCATCGATATGGACGACGCGGGCTACATCATTCCGGCACGCGGAATGGAAACGAATGTGCCGGGCGTGTTTGTTGCCGGCGATTGTTCCGATAAAGTTTATCGGCAGGCGGTCACGGCAGCAGGTATGGGCTGCGCGGCGGCCATCGACGCCGAGCGTTATCTGGCTAAACTGAATCAATGATTGAACTGAGCCCGCCGGTTCCACGTCCCACTGCGATTTGATACGCATACATGGATTTTCGCTTTGTTTTCCCACAGGTGGGTTGTTTAATCGTTGGGTATGAAAAAGCGGCACGCTCAGGTGAAGCGAGTCAGCAAAGAGACGAACATCCTCATCAAACTGAACATCGACGGGAGCGGGAAATCGCTGGTCAAAACCGGCATCCCTTTTTTTGACCACATGTTGGCGCTCTTTGCGAAGCATGCGGTGGTCGATTTGCACCTGCGTTGCGAAGGCGACCTCGAGGTGGACGCTCACCACACCGTCGAGGATTGCGGCATCGCTTTGGGGCAGGCCTTCCAGAAGGCGCTCGGCGACAAGAAGGGGATTCGCCGCTACGGCGCCGGTTTCGACCCGCGGAATCCGTTTACCGGCGAAGGTTACGTGCCGATGGATGAATGCCTCGCGCGATGCGTAGTCGATTTCAGCGGTCGGCCGTTTCTGGTCTGGCGTGGAATGAGCGACCTGGCCTACAAGAAGGTTACCGCTGCAGAGAAGAAACAAGATGTGTCGTCGGCGTTCCGGTTTGGTCTGGCGAAAGAATTTTTTCAAGGATTTGCCAACGAAGCACGTTGCAACCTTCACCTGGAACTGCTTTATGGCGGCGAACCGCATCATGTAGTCGAGGCGCTGTTCAAGGCGTTCGCCAAGGCTGTGGACTTTGCTTGTCAAAAGGATACACGAATTGCCGGGCTTTTGCCCAGCACCAAAGGGAGACTCTGACCCTGCTGCTGAATAGCCGCCCAACGTTCTACGTCGAACTCATGTCGCGCAAGCTTGATTACCCGTCTGCTGCAGACGATGTGCTGGTTAAAGCCGCGCAAAAGGCCGACATGCAGGCGTTTGAGGAACTGGTCGCCCGGCATCGGGATAAGATTTACGCCCGGGCTGTCAGCATGATGCGGAACGAGGAAGAGGCGGCTGATCTTTCCCAGGAAGCGTGGGTCAAGGCGTGGCAGCGCCTGAAACAATTTCAGGGCGAAGCCAGTTTCGTGACCTGGATGACTCGAATTATCATCAATCTCTGCCTCGACCAGTTGCGGAAGCAAAAGCGTCTGCGGGCAGAGTCCATTGAGCAGCTAGACGAGGAATCAGGCGGTGTGGAGCGCCAGATGCCGGTCGTGACGCCAAATCCTACGGAGCGAATGGAGCGGGGCGAACTCCGCCAGCGGATTGACGAAGCGTTGGGCAAGTTGTCTTGCGAGCATCGGACCGTGCTGATTTTGCACGAATTTGAAGAGCTGGAATATAAAGAGATTGCCAAGCGGATGCAGTGCTCGATTGGAACAGTAATGTCGCGGCTTTTCTATGCGCGCCGGAAGATTGCAACGCTTCTGGCCGGTTGGAAACGGGAAGAATCCAGATGATTAACCACGAAACAGAACTGAAACTGCAGGCTTACCTGGACGGCGAGTTGTCGTCTGGCGAGGCCAAGGCCGTCGAGGATTTGTCGACCCACGACGCGGATGCGCGCGCCCTTTTCGAGGAGTTGAAGCTGACCAAGTCGGTGTTGGCGGAGAATGAATTAGAGGTGAGACTGCCCGAATCTCGCGGGTTCTACTGGTCAAAGATCCAGCGACAAATCGAACGCGAAGAAAAGGGGCGGGCCACCGAACAGACGGAAACGGCGGCATCATCCTGGTGGCTTCGGTTTTTGGCTCCTGCGGGCGCGTTGGCCGTGCTGGTTGTCCTCGTGGTTGTGGCCCTACGAGCGCCGAAAGGCGCAGAAACCTTAGTAGCCTTGGACGGCAGCCATGAAATTGAAACTCCTCTGGAAGAGACCAGTTCATTCTCGTTCCAGTCCGAAGCTGCGGGCATGACGGTCGTTTGGGTGGACAGCCATCGCGAATAAGATTTACGCCGCCCGAGTTCTTCGCCACAATAGCGCCGGCATGAAAAAGATCTTTCCTTTTGGAGGAATTTCACTGACTACAGTTGTGCTGTTCTTTGCTTGTTCTTGCCTGCTCAGGTCCGGTTCCACGGACCTGGCTCTGCAAGCCCAACTGGTCTGGGGCACAAACAATGACAAACCAGACGACCCCAAGCTGAAGGAAGTGGACGCGAAAGTGACGGAGAGATTACGCACGGCCTTAAAGTGGAAGAACTATTTCGAGGTCAACCGCCAGAATTTTACCGTCCACGCCGGGACGCCCAAGAAGGTCAAGATGAGCGACCACTGCGAAATCGAGGTGGATAACTTCGGCAACTCATCAATCGAAGTGAAACTCTACGGCAAAGGAAAAATGGTGGTAAAAAAGACGCAGAAAATAAAGCCTGGTGAACTGTTGATTTTTGCGGGCGACGACAAAAATGACACCGCTTGGTTCGTCGTTTTGAGCCAGACCGAGAAGTAACTTTTCTTTGCACGATTTCGCGCCTTAAAAACATCAGGAGGCGTCATTTTCCACGTTTGGGTCTGATACCCAATACCTTTGGTTGTGCATTTACCAGGTGCACAACTAATGGTGTTTTTTACAGGAGATTCACGCAAATAAAAGTTGTGTTCAAAGCCCGATTTTTTTAGACTATTGACGCCTTTGAAGTGCGGTCAAATGACCCGCCAGAATGCTTTTTATGCCGAACGAACCTGCTTTGGTGGAAGACCAGAATATGTCCCGAAAGAACGGCGTATCTGATGATGCCCACGAGGAAAAGCCAGCGTCGGCAGAGGTCTCCGAAAAGTACGACGCGTCGAAGATCGACAAGCTGGAAGGCCTGGAGGCGGTGCGGAAACGGCCAGGAATGTATATCGGCGATCCGGACGAGCGCGGTCTTCATCACTGCGTTTTTGAGGTGCTGGACAACTCCGTTGACGAGCATCTTGCGGGCTTTTGTGAACATGTCGAGGTGGCAATCCACGTGGATGGTTCGGTATCAATTCGGGATGACGGCCGTGGGATCCCCGTGGACATGCATCCGAAGTGGAAAATGCCCGCGGTCGAACTGGTGCTCACGAACCTTCACGCGGGCGGCAAGTTCGGGCAAGGAGCATACAAATACTCCGGTGGGCTGCATGGTGTCGGCGCCAAATGCGTCAACGCGCTTTCGGACTGGTTCAAAGTGGAAGTCTCGCGCGATGGCAAGGTTTATGACATGGAATTCGCGCGCGGCGTGACGATGCGGAAACTCGGGGTCATCGGCACATCGAAACATACTGGCACGCTCGTTACGTTCAAGCCTGACCCGACAATTTTTACCATCACGACGGAGTTCAAGTTCGACATTCTGGCGAACCGTTTGCGCGAATTGGCCTTCCTGAATCCTGGGCTTGAGATCGTTCTGAAGGATGAACGGACCGAGAAGAGCGAACGCTTTCTTTACAAAGACGGCATCGAGGAATTCGTGAAGCAGATCGGCAAAAACAAACAGGTGATCCATGCCAAGCCGATTGTCTTGAGCGCCAAAAAGGACGACGTGTTTGTCGATTGCGTTATGCAATACAACGACAGCTACAGCGACCAGATCCTTTGCTTTGCCAACTCGATTTCCAACCCGGACGGCGGCACGCACCTGACTGGTTTTCGCACCGCACTGACCCGCGCCATCAATCAATACTCCAAGCAGAACAATCTGTTGAAGGAGAAGGATCCGACGATTTCGGGCGACGACGTGCGCGAAGGTCTGGTTTGCGTGTTGAGCCTGAAACTGCCGAACCCGCGGTTTGAGTCGCAGACCAAAGTCAAATTGGTAAACACTGAAATCGACGGGATTGTTTCGTCGATAGTGTACGAAGGGTTGATGACTTTCTTTGACTCGAATCCCTCGGTTGCTAAGCGCGTCGTTGACAAGTCATTGATGGCTGCACGTGCCCGCGAGGCGGCCCGCAAAGCCCGGGAAACGGTGCGCAAGAGCGCGCTCACCGGGGGCGGTCTTCCCGGCAAACTGGCTGATTGCTCAGACCGCGACCCTGCTAACACGGAACTGTTCATCGTCGAAGGTGATTCGGCCGGCGGATCGGCCAAGCAGGGGCGCGACCGGAAATTTCAAGCCATTCTCCCGATTCGCGGCAAACTGATCAACGTGGAGAAAGCCCGGTTGAATAAGGTCTTGGACAACAACGAAATTCGCACGATGATTACCGCGATCGGCACAGGGATCGGCGATGGTGAAGGCGACGGTGCGTTCAACCTGGAAAAACTGCGTTACCACAAAATCATCATCATGACTGATGCCGACGTTGACGGGTCGCACATTCGCACGCTCCTGTTAACGTTCTTTTACCGGCAGATGACGGAGTTGATTAAAAAGGGATTCGTTTACATCGCGCAGCCGCCGTTGTATTCGATCACGCGCAAAAAGCGGGTCGAGTACGTCGATGACGACGCGCAGTTGAACCGGATCTTGATTCAAATCGGGACGGAGGAAGTGCGCCTCAAGAACCTCGCCGACGGCAAGGAGTTCAGCCAAAAGCAACTGGCGGAAATTCTGGAGTTGCTGGAATCGCTCGATAAATACGCGAACGCCTTGCGGCGGCATGGCGGGGACTTCGCGGATTACGTCGAGCATCGGCACGAGAAGACCCAGGAACTGCCTCGGCACCTCGTCAAAGTGCGCGAGGGCAACAAGGAAACAGTGCATTACTTTCACTCGGAAGAGGACTTGGCCAAATTCGGCATGGACAATCCCGATCTGAAATTGTTTGGCGAAGAGGAGTCGGACACGACGATGTTCGAGAAGTCCAAGAACGGCCAGACGCGTCGAGCCAGACATGTCGAGCTGTACGAGAGCAAAGCCATTGCCGAGCTGCTCTCGAAATTGGCCAGAAAGGACCTGAAGGTGGAACACTACGCCGCCCAGGACAAACCTCTCTTCGAATTGATTGAAGGTGAAGGAGACAAGACGGAAGTGCGGCCACTTTTTTCCATCCCGGAAATTCTCAGCGGCGTCAAAGTGGTGGGCAAGCGCGGCATTCAGATTACCCGCTTCAAAGGGTTGGGCGAGATGGACGCGAAGGAACTCTTCGAGACCACGATGGATCCGACCAAGCGAAAACTGCTGCGCATCGATCTGACCGACGCGGTCGAAGCCGAGGAAATGTTTACGAAACTGATGGGCGATGAAGTTGAGCCTCGGCGGCAATTCATCGAAGACAACGCCCTCAATGTGCGGAACCTGGATATCTAAACCTGAGCCTGTAGCCGCAGGCTTCAGCCTGCGTGAGCCCAATGCCCGATCCAATAGACCCGAACGACCTGCCGGTGAGCAACACGCCGTTGTTTGCCGCCAATGAAAAAATCTCCAAGATCAATGTTGCGGAGGAGATCAAGAATTCGTTCCTCGACTATTCAATGTCGGTGATCATCTCGCGCGCGCTGCCCGACGTGCGGGACGGTCTGAAACCTTCCCAGCGCCGCATCCTTTACGCGATGAGCGAGCTCTCCCTTTTCCCGGGACGCAAGACGCTCAAGTGCGCGAAAATCGTGGGTGAGACTATGGGCAATTATCATCCCCACGGAGATCAGGCCATCTACCCTACCCTCGTCCACATGGCTCAACCTTGGGCGATGCGCGAGCGACTCGTGGACGGCAAGGGTAATTTCGGTTCGGTGGAAGATGATCCGCCGGCGTCCATGCGTTACACCGAAGCGCGCTTGACCCATCTGGGTGCGGCCCTGATGCAGGACATGGAGAGGGACACAGTGGACTTTGCTCCGAACTACGACGAGACGCGCACCGAGCCGACCGTCTTCCCGGCGGCGTTCCCCAACCTGCTGATCAACGGCGGCACCGGCATCGCCGTCGGCATGGCGACGAACATTCCGCCGCACAACCTCGGTGAAATCATTGACGGCGTCTGCGCCCAGATCGACAACCCGAACATCACGGTCCTGCAGTTGATGAAGTTTATCAAAGGTCCGGATTTTCCGACCGGCGGCATGGTCTGCGGCATGGAGGGAATCAAACAATATTTTCAAACCGGCCGGGGGAGCGTCAAGATTCGCGGCAAGGCCGGCATTGAACAGTTGAAGGGCGGCCGCGAGCAGTTGGTCATCACCGAAATTCCTTACAACGTCAACCGGGCGGCTTTGGAAGAGCGCATTGCGCAATTGGTCAACGAAAAGATCATCCCTGACATCGCGGCGATGCGGAACGAGTCGGACGAAAACGCCCGAATCGTCATCGAGCTGAAACGGGAGGCGATCCCCAAGGTCGTCATCAACAATCTTTACAAGCACACGCAGTTCGAAACGTCGTTCGCCGTGAACATGCTCGCGATCGATCGCGGTCGGCCGAAAACGCTCAACCTGAAGGAACTCATCCATTGTTATATCGAACATCGGCGAGAGGTGGTGATTCGACGGACGAAGTTCGAATTGAGAAAGGCCGAAGAACGCGCTGAAATCCTGGAAGGTTATTTGATCGCGCTCGCCAATCTGGATGAATTCATTCGCCTCATCCGCAGTTCCAACAATCGCGAGGAAGCAAAAATCAAACTGCTCGCCTTCGAGTTCACGCAGGCCCAGGTGCAGGGCTTCGGCCTCAAGATTCGCAACGAAGCGCGCCTGAGCAGCGGGCGCTATTCGCTCAGCGAATCTCAGGTCAACGCCATCCTCGACCTTCGGCTCTATCAATTGACCGGAATGGAAATCGACAAGGTCGAAGCCGAGTATAAAGAACTGCTGAAAAAGATCGACGACCTGATGGACATCCTGGCGAAGGAATCGCGCGTCCTGACGATCATCAAAAACGAGCTGAAGGAGATCAAAGACAAATACGCGACGCCGCGGTTGACCGACCTTGTGCCTGATGAAGGCGAGATTGCCATCGAAGACTTGATCGCCAACGAAGGCGTCATCATCACGCTGACGCACAACGGCCTGATCAAACGCACAAACACCAGCTCGTACCGCTCCCAGCGCCGCGGCGGCAAGGGCGTCATCGGCATGACCACGCGCGAAAGCTCCGCGGTCGAGGGTGAGCAGGCTGATTTCATCGAGCACCTCTTCACTGCCAGCACGCACGATTATTTGATGTTCTTTACGAACACGGGCCGGGTCTATGTCGAGCGCGTGCATGAAATCCCCGACATGGGACGCGCCGCCAAGGGCCGGAGCATCGCGAATATTTTGGAGCTTAAAACCGGAGAAAAGGTCACAGCTTTGATTCGGATCGTCGCCAAATCGGGTCAGAACAGCGACGATCAGACGTGGCAACAGCCGGGCTTCATTTTCTTCGCCACCCGACAAGGCACGGTGAAGAAAACGGCGCTCGAAGAATTCGCCAACATCCGCAGGGGCGGCATCATCGCCATCGGCATTGAACCGGGCGACACGCTGATTGATGTCAAGCTGACCACAGGCCAAAACGAAGTTGTACTCATCACGCGTGACGGCATGAGCATCCGATTCCTGGAGGAAGACGTTCGTTCGATGGGCCGTCCCGCGACCG